>Ga0335078_10005145_pt1 | contig 19342 bp, 24 predicted proteins | sample Lox_Sample_32_FD_206711 | JGI IMG/M metagenome (GOLD analysis project Ga0335078, IMG submission 206711) | Soil microbial communities from Loxahatchee National Wildlife Refuge, Florida, United States - Lox_Sample_3.2 | ecosystem: Environmental > Terrestrial > Soil > Wetlands | place: USA... | reverse complement strand
TCCGGCCGCGCCGCAACCCGTCAGTGAGTACCGCCGCCGTCTCAACAACGTGAATACCAGCCGCGTCGCCATGAGGGCCGCCATCGGCGCGCTGCCTTATAACCCGGTGGTATTGTCAATGACCATAGCCGGCTTGGCGCACGAGGTCTTCTTGATCGACTTGCAGGGCGGCGTGAACGGAGTCTCCTCCCAGATCACGATGGAGATTAAAGAGAGGTCAACCGCGCTGCGGGCATTTCAGGAAGGGCTGACGCCGGGCAACCCCACTCTATATTCCGCCAGACCAGATTACCAGAATCTGCTTCAGGATCTCAACGCCGGTGCGACCCTTGCCAACTTGCCCGCTCGCGTTGCCGACCTGAATAGCTTGTTGAACGCTTATACCGGAAACTTCCTCATCACTGCTTACAACGAAACCGTGGACGCCCTCACCGACTCTACCTTCGCCGCTCACGACGTGGTGCGGAGCGGCGGATTTGCGGTTCACGCCGCTAACCAGAAAGCCTTTGCCTTCGAGGACCGCGGCGAGGTGCAGGATTCATTCCCGGCTTTGAATGCGACCTACGACCGCATCGTTAGCCTGGTTGACCGCTACTGAGTTCCGCCCCCTCCACCCGCAGTCACCAACCTCCGCAAAATTTTTCCCCCTCAATCCAAACCGCTTACCCGGCCCGCGCCCGCGCCCCGCGCCCCGGCCGCTCTACCCTCATAACGGGCGTGCGAACACCCCCAGCCAGTTTCGCCCCGCGCATCCGGCGCCCGGGCAATCTCCAAGATTGGCTTTGTTTGTCACAAAAATTATGGCCACCCAAAAGCAAATCGACGCCAACCGGCGCAACGCGCAAAAATCCACCGGCCCCCGGACCCCCGAAGGCAAGGCCTCCGTGCGCCTCAACGCCGTCCGTCACGGACTGCGCGCCCGCACCATCGTTCTCAACGCCGAAAAAGAAGAAGAATTCCAGGATCTCTGTGCCGGCCTGGAAACTGCCTGGCGCCCGATCGACCAGCCCGAGCAGATCCAGGTCGAGGCCATGGCCATCGCCTATTGGAAGCTAGCGCGCCTCGAGCGCGAAGCCGCCATCTTTCTGCAGGGCCTGGACCTCGACAAGCGCCTGCGTTGCTTCTCCGCGTATTCCCAGATTCAGGCCCGCCTCGAGCGCGCCTACTCCCGCGCCCAGCACGACCTGCAAATGCTGCAGAAAACCCGCGCCGCGCGCGGCGTTGAGGCGCCCGAGCCCGCCGCCCCGCAAGCCGTCTCGCCCGATCCGCGGCCCGCTCCCCCCCCACCCGCGGGCCCCGCCTACGTCATGTCGCCGGAATCCGAGCCCGCCGCCGCGTACGCCAGCCCATCACAGGCCGAATCCATGGAGTCCCCGCCGGGAGTATACTGATCCCGGAGCGCAGAGGGGCGCGTCTTCCCGCGCCGCCATGGAGAAGGAACTCGCTGGACTCGAGCGGCGCGGGTCGCCCCGTTTTGCGCGTTAATTAGGAGTCGCACGTATGCCGGTCTCCATCAAAAACATCGTACTGTGGCGCAAAGAGATCGAAAACAAACCGGCAGTTTTGGCCGGTGTCCTGCAGCCGCTCGCCGCCGCGCGCGCCGATCTGCAGGTCGTCATGGGCTACCGCTACCCTGGCAATCCGGCTATGGCAGCCCTGGAATTGTATCCTGTCGCGGGAAAGAAGCCGCTCGCTGCGGCCCGGGCAGCCGGACTGGCCGCCGCTGAGATTCCGGCTTTGTTGGTTCAGGGCGATAACAAGCCCGGCCTCGGCCATGTCATCGCCGAAGCCATCGCCGGCGCGGGCATCAATATGGAGTTTCTGGTCGCCCAGGTCATCGGGAGGAAGTATTCGGCGGTGATCGGATTCGAAACCGCCGATGACGCCCGCAAAGCCTCCGGCCTCATCAAGCGCGCGGCCGCGAAGCGCTGACTATACCAGGTCCCGCAGATCCGAGACCCAGTAGTCCGGCCGCCACCTGGCAAGTTCGTCCGCCTTGCCGTAGCCATACCGCACCGCGCATGTGCGCACCCCCGCGCGGCGTCCGGCTTCCATATCGGCGGCCGAATCGCCCACGAACAGGCAGTCTTCCGCCCGCGCCCCCAGCGCGCTGAGCGCGGCCAGCAGCACGTCCGGCGCGGGCTTGTGTGGAAACCCGTCCGTGCCCTGCACATGGTCGAAATATTGCAGCAGTCCGAATTGCTCCAGCACCGCGCGCGTGGTCGGCGAGCCTTTGGTCGTCGCCGTGCCCTTCCGGCCGTCCAGCGCCGCCAGTGCCTCCGCCACGCCTGGATACAGCCGCGTCGCCTGGTGCCGGCGCCCCAGGTAAATCGCCCTGTATTCCTGGATCAGTGCGTCAGTCTGTTCCGCCGTGATGCCCGGATACACGTCCGCAAACAGGTCGATCAAATGCCGCCCGATGAAGCTCCGGAGGTATTCGAATGGAATGTCCCGCGCCGGAGGCCGCGCGGCCAGCACCTGCTCGACCGCGCCGCAGATGTCCGCCGCGCTATCCAGCAGCGTGCCATCGATGTCAAACAGGTAAACCGGAAATCGCGGGATCACGCCGGTTGCGGCCGTTCCCCTTCCGAGAGGCCCGGCAGCCTGCGGCCCGGCTCCGGTCGGAGCACCTGCTGCGTCCCGTCGCCCGAATCGGTGGGCGTCGGCGCGGCCGGCTCCGGCAGCAACCCGCCGCCCTTGATGATCTGCATCACTTCGTTGCCGTCCAGAATCTCGCGCTCCAGCAGCGCCTCCGCGATGCTCACCAGCGCGTCGGAATGCTCTTCGATGATCTTCAGCGCCGTGTCGTAGCCGCTCTGCACCAGCTTCTTCACCTGCTCGTCGATCCGGATGGCGGTCTCTTCGCTGTAGTCCCTGTGCTGCGCGATCTCCCGGCCCAGGAAGATCTGCTCTTCCTTCTTGCCGAAGCTCAGAGGACCCAGTTCGCTCATGCCCCACTCGCAGACCATCTTGCGCGCCATGTCCGTGGCCCGCTCGATGTCGTTGCCCGCGCCGGTCGTCATGTGATGCATGTAGCGTTCTTCGGCGATGCGCCCCGCCATCAAAATGGCCAGCCGCGCCTCCAGTTCGTCCTTGTCGTAGGAGTGCTTGTCGTCGATCGGCAACTGCATCGTCACGCCCAGCGCCATGCCGCGCGGAATGATGGTCACCTTGTGCAGCGGGTCCGCGTTCGGCAGAATCGCCGCCACCAGCGCGTGCCCCGCTTCGTGATACGCCGTGTTGCGCTTCTCAGCGTCGCTCAGAATCATCGACTTCCGCTCGGCCCCCATCAGGATCTTGTCCTTGGCCAGCTCGAAGTCCACCATCATCACGACCTTGCGGTTCTGCCGCGCCGCCTGCAAAGCTGATTCGTTCACCAGGTTCGCCAGGTCGGCCCCCGCCAGTCCCGGCGTTCCGCGCGCCAGCACCGAAAGATCCACGTTGTCGCCCAGCGGAATCTTCTTGGTGTGCACCCGCAGGATCGCCTCGCGCCCCTGCACGTCCGGCAGCCCCACCACCACCCGCCGGTCGAAACGGCCGGGCCGCAGCAGCGCCGGATCCAGCACGTCCGGCCGGTTCGTGGCCGCCACCAGGATCACGCCTTCGTTCGATTCGAACCCGTCCATCTCCACCAGCAACTGGTTCAGGGTTTGCTCGCGCTCGTCGTGCCCGCCACCCAGCCCCGCGCCCCTGTGCCGGCCCACCGCATCAATCTCATCGATGAAGATGATGCACGGCGCGTTCTTCTTGCCTTGCTCGAACAAATCGCGCACCCGGCTCGCGCCCACGCCCACGAACATCTCCACGAAGTCCGATCCGGAAATCGAAAAGAACGGCACGCTGGCCTCGCCCGCGATCGCGCGCGCCAGCAGCGTCTTGCCCGTGCCCGGAGGTCCGATCAGCAGCACGCCCTTCGGAATCCGGCCCCCCAGCTTCTGGAACTTCTGCGGCTCGCGCAGAAATTCGATAATCTCCTGCAGTTCCTCCTTCGCCTCCTCCACGCCCGCCACGTCCTTGAAGGTCACCTTCTTCTGCTGCGTGGAATGCAGCCGCGCCCGGCTCTTCCCGAAACTCAGCGCCTTGTTCCCGCCGCTCTGCATCTGCCGCATCATGAAGATCCAGAACGCCAGCAGCAGGATGAACGGCGATGCCTGCACCAGCAGCGAAAACCACGGGTTCGAGTTGGTGTCCTTGATCTCCACCTTCACGTCGTTCTGCTGCAGCAGATCGTAGATGGCCGGATAGTTGGTCGGGATAATCGTGTGCAGGCCCCGGTCTCCGCCCTGGTACGTGCCATGCACGTCGTTACCGCTGATGGTGACGTCTTTCACCTTCTTGTCTTTTACCTGGTTGACGAAGTCGGTGAAAGCTACCTGTTCTTCGGCGGGGCGCTTGCTGCTCTTGACGATAGTCCACAAAAGTACTGCCAGGCAGATCAAAACTACCCAAAATACCGCTGTCTTGATATTAGAATTCACGAAACCTCCCGCCGCGCCATTCCATGGGGCTGGCCGCTACCTACAACTATAGACGTTTGGGACATCACGGTTGATTCCAGTTCTCCCTACGCCGCGCTCTCCCGGATGCGCAGTACCCGGTCCACGCCTGGTCCGGCGGCGAATCCGGCCGCCGCGCCGAAACGCCGCGACCACACGATCTCCTCCGCCGTGGTCACCACCGGCCAATGCCGCCTCTCCCACAACGGAATGCGTGCTTCCTGGAACATCACCTTGATCTTCTCCATCCCACCGCGCCCCGCCGGCTGGTACGTGTCGCCGGGCCGCCAGTTCCGCACCTCCAGCGGACCCGCGATCCGGTTCCAGTCCAGACACCCCATCTCTTCATTATATACGGCCTCTGACGATTCCGTTACGGTTGTGTTTTCAAACAGTTCCGTATGAAGTACCATCCTTTGGCCAGGCAGCCGCACGCTACCCGGCACCGGCAGCGGCAGCCGATAGTTGCGGGTCTCGAAGTTGTCTGCCGCCGGCGGCGCGATCCGCAGCCAGTGGAACGACCGGAAGATGTCCGCCCCCGGGATCTGTATCCGCCCATGGCCTTCCTTCCCGGCGGCCAGTTCCCGCACGCCTTCCAGGTGCCCGAAACCGACCCCGCGCAGGTCACCCTTGGCCATTTCCACGGCCCGCCGGATCAGCCGCCGCACTACCGCCACCGGCAGTCCGGCCAGCGCCTCTGTATCCATCAGCACCGCCGGCGGATCGGCCACCAGCCGCCCGTCTGCCAGCCGCGCCAGTTCGCCTTCCCAGTACTCTTCCTCACCCAACGCCCAACAGCCCGTATGCGCCAGGGTCTCCGTCAACGCCGGATTCCAGTCGCGTGTCAGCTCCGGCAGCAGCCCGTGCCGCACCCGGTTGCGCGCAAAAGCCGGGTCCGCGTTGCTCGAATCCACCCGCCACGCGATCCCGCGCTCCCGCAGGTATTGCTCCACCTCCGCCCGGTCGATCTCGATCAGCGGCCGCACAATGCCGTCCGCGGTCACCGGGCGGATGCCCGCCAGCCCCGCCGTGCCCGCGCCGCGCAGAAAACGGAACAGCACCGTCTCCGCCTGGTCCGACCGCGTGTGGCCCGTGGCCACCCGGTCCGCTACGCCGCTCCCGATCAGCTCCCGGAAAAACCCCAGCCGCGCCGCCCGCGCCGCCTCCTCCAGGTTCCCCCCGGCCGCCGCTACTTCCACTTCGCGACCTTCAAACGGCAGCCCCAGCGCCGCCGCCAAGTCGCGCACGAACGCCGCATCCGCCCGCGATTCCTCCCCCCGCAGCTTGTGGTCCAGGTGGATCACCCGCAGCGCCAGATCCCATCGCGCCGCCAGCTCCCGCAGCACGTGCAGCAGACACACCGAATCCGCCCCGCCCGAAACCGCCACCCCTACCCGCTGGCCCGGCTGAAACATGCTATGCCGCGTGATTGTTCTTGTAACTCTCTCAACCATGACAAGCTGTCTGGTATTGTACGCCGTACTCCACGACATGCTATAACATCGTTTTCACGCCAAGACCCGCAATCCACCCATGCCACAAACGTCTACCCAGGTAACCCAACTGGCCTCCCACATCCGCCTGCTGCTGATGGACGTGGACGGCGTCCTCACCGACGGCAAGCTGCTCAACGTGCCCGACGCGTCCGGCCACATGGTCGAAACCAAGGGCTTCGATTCCCAGGATGGCATTGGCCTGCAGTGGCTGAGCTGGAAAGGAATCGCCACCGGACTCATCAGCGGCCGCGACTCGCCCGCCACCGTCGTGCGCGCCAAGCAATGCAAATTCCGCTATATCTACCAGGGACACATCGAGAAGATTCCCATCCTCGAAGAGATCATGGCGGACGCCGGCGTACTTAAGGATCAGGTGGCCTACATCGGCGACGATCTGACGGACGTGGTGGTGATGCGGCGCGTGGGCTTCGCCATCGCCACAGCCAACGCACGCCCGGAAGTGAAAGCCATCGCGCATTACGTGACGCAAGCCGTGGGCGGCTCGGGCGCCGTCCGTGAGGTCGTCGAGCTGCTTCTGAAGTCGCAGGGTTACTGGGAAGAGATCCTGCATAAGTACGAGGTCTGATTTTTCATGTTGCTCGCGAAACACCGCTTCAGAGCCGCGACCGTTAGGGAGCGGATTTCGCCACAGGCTGCCGCCGCGTCCCTTCATCCGCGCGGCATCGGCTTCGGCGTTGCGTGCGACCTGATGATCACCGTGCCGGCCCTCTATTACCTGCTGCTGGTCGGGCGCGGCTATTCTGCCTGGGCCGTGCTGCCCGCCGCCGTGCGTAGCGCTTTGCCGACCTTGCGCTGGCTAGCCCTACCGCTGGGGCTGTGGATTCTCTTCCGTGTTGCGCGCCGGTGGCGAGTTCGCCAGAACCCAGCCGTGCTCTACTACGCCCTGCTCTCCTGGCGCGCGCGGCCCGCATCCGAGCCGGATTCCCGCTCCTTCCCCCTGGCGGAAGCCAGCGGCTACGGCATGTTTTCCATTCTCATGATGATCGCGCTCGTCGTCGAGGGCATCCCCGCACACCTCCTGCTCCTGCGCTGGAGCCACACCGCCGCGTGGATCTTCACCGCCCTGGGAATCTACGGTTGCATCTGGATGCTGGCCCTGCGCCGCGCGCTGGCGTTGCATCCCGCCCTGATCGGCAATCAAACCGTGCGCCTGCAAATCGGCTTCTTGCGGAGCGTCGAGTTCCGCCGCGATCAGATCCTTGCCGTGCGCCGTTTCTCGCCAAACGATCCGCCGCCGGACGCCTCGCTGGTCGTCTGGAACGAGCCGCAATGGCTCATCGCGCTGCGCGAACCGGTCGCCGTCCGCGGCCTTTTCGGAAGGCGCAAGATGGCCGCTCGCATCGCCGTGGCCGTCGATGATGGCGAAGGCTTCGCCGCCGCTCTCACGGTCTCACCTGATGACTAACGATGAAATCTTGCTCGCCAGCCAGGACTACCTGTTTCCCGCGGTCTTCCATTACTATCGCGAGCCGCTCGTTGTTACACGGGCAAAAAATCAATTCGTCTATGATGCCGCCGGCCGCCAGTATCTCGATTTCTTCGGCGGTATCCTCACCATCAGCGTCGGCCACTGTAACGACCGGGTCAATCGCGCGATCCACTCCCAGGTGGATACCCTGCAGCACGTCTCCACCGTCTTCGCCACCGAACCACAAGCCGCGCTCGCCCGCAAGATCGCCGCGCTCACTCCCGAGGGCCGCCTCACCAAGTCGTTCTTCACCAACAGCGGCACGGAGGCCAACGAAACCGCCATCCTGGCCGCGCGCTGCTACACCGGCAGCAGCGAGATCGTTGCCCTGCGGCATTCCTATCACGGGCGCTCCGCCATGGCCATGGCCCTCACCGGCCAGGCGGTCTGGCGCATCGGCGGCGCGGTCCAGCCCGGCATCGTCCACGCGCACAACGCTTACTGCTATCGCTGCCCCTTCGGCCTTACCTACCCCGCCTGCGACATCCGCTGCGCGCGCGACGTCGAAGAATTGATCCGCACCGCCACCTCCGGCCGCGTCGCCGGTATCATCGCCGAGCCCATCCAGGGCGTCGCCGGCTTCATCACTCCGCCGCGTGAGTACTTCACCATCGTCGCGGATATCATCCGCCAGGCAGGCGGCATCTTCATCAGCGACGAGGTACAAACCGCCTGGGGCCGCACGGGAGGTAAGTGGTTCGGCATCGAGCATTACGGAGTAACTCCCGATGTAATTACTTCCGCCAAAGGTCTGGGCAACGGCCTCCCCATCGGACTTACTGTAGCTACTCCCGAAGTAGCTGCAGGAGTGACCGGACTTACTATCTCCACCTTCGGCGGCAACCCCGTGGCCGCTGCCGCCGCCAAGGCCGTGCTCGATTTGATCGAAGGAGAGAACCTGCTCGCCAATGCCGCGGAAACCGGCGCTTACCTGCGCGGCAAGCTGGAAGACTTGCGCGACAAATACGCCCTCATCGGCGATGTCCGCGGCATGGGCCTCATGCAGGCCCTCGAGCTGGTCGAAGATCGCCGCGCCAAAACACCTGCCGTCCGCGCCACGGCCGATCTCATGGAAGCCGCGCGCCGCAACGGTCTCCTCCTGGGCAAGGGCGGCACTTACGGTAACTGCATCCGCATCACCCCACCCCTGAACATCACCAGGTCCGACGTGGATGAGTGCGTGCGCCTGCTGGATCTCTCACTCGGAGCCGCGACCGAGCCGTGACCGAGCCGCGACCGAGCCGTGACCGAGCCGCGACCGAGCCGTGACCGAGCCGCGACCGTTAGGGAGCGGTTAGCTCTCCGTCTCCTCCCCCGCCGCTTCCGCCTCCGCCGCGGCCGCCGGTCCGGCCGCCTCCGCCTCCGCGATTACCCGCTGGGCTTCCTCCAGCCTCGACTTGGGAACTTGAACCTCGAATGTCAGCGACGGAATCACGCTCGGCCCCACCACGTAGCTCGGAATGTCGTTGGCGTCCAGGATGCTCTGGATCGCCAGCGCTTCCATCTCCCCGTCGTGACTCGACGAGCTGAACAGTGTCACCATGTCCAGATCGTGCGAAGTGTCGAAGCGCCCGCCTTCGGATTCGGGTTCTGTCTCCATCACTTCAGCATATCGCAGCCCACGCCCGTCTGATGCCGTAAAATGTAAGTTCGTCCTAGGGAGGATTGGATGGCCGATCAGGAAGAAGCGCAAGACCAGCAGGACCAGTTGGCAAGCAACATCGGTTGGTTTGTGGTGGGCACGGTGGTCGGTATGGCCGCCGCCCTCTTGCTCGCTCCGCAGTCCGGCAAGAAGACTCGGGAGTTTCTGGCCGAAAAGACCCAGCAGAGCGCCGGCGCCGTCGCGGACACAGGCAAGGATATCTACGATCGCAGCAAGGACATGATCGACCAGGGCCGGCAGTTGGTGGAAGATGCCGCCGGCCTCATCGAACGCGGCCGTAAGTTGGTGCGCGGCGTGTAGCCCATGCCCGCCATCAGTCTGGGCGGCTTCCGCATCACTCTCGTCCGCGAAGATATCTATTGGTGGGATGGCGGCGCCATGTTCGGCGTCGTCCCCAAGGCGCTCTGGGGACCCAAGTGCCCGGCCGACGAACTGAACCGCGTGCCGCTGGGCTTCAACTCCTACATCGTCGAAACCGGCCAGCACACTATCCTGATCGATACCGGTGGCGGCGACAAGCAGGATGCCCGCCGCCGCGAGCGCATGAAACTGCCGCCCGTGCCCGTGTCCCTGCCCGAGGTCATCGCGCGCGCCGGCATCGACCCCGAACGCATCGACATCGTCATCAACAGCCACCTCCATTGGGATCATTGCGGCGGCAACACCATCCTCAGCGGCGGCCTCCCGCGCCCCGCCTTTCCACGCGCCCTCTATTACACGCGGCGCGGCGAGTGGGAACACGCCCACCGCCGTCATCCGCGCGATAGCATCGCCTACATCGATGCCAACTACGATCCCTTGGTGGACACCGGCCGCATGCGTCTGATCGATGCCGATGCCGAGATCGTGCCTGGCCTGCGCCTGCGTCTCGCGCCCGGCCACACGCCCGACATGATGATCGTCACCGCCGCTTCCGTTGGCCGCACCTTCTGCTTCTTGGCGGACCTGGCGCCCTTCGCCGCCCACCTCACGCCCACCTGGGTTCCGGCTTTCGATCTCGATCCCGTCCAATCCATCGACAGCAAGCTCCACTGGCTGGCCGAGGCCGTTCGCGGCGAATGGATCTGCGGCTTCGGGCATGAACTGGAGATGGCGTTCGCGCGTATCGTCCTGCGAGACGACAAATTCGAAGCCATCGCCTGTGGACCCTCCTCGCCGTAGCGGCGGCGTATACTGATTCGAGATCGCCATGCTTCAGGACCGGAACCACCCGCAGTTCCTCCGCGTCCATCCGCGCGTCTACTGCGCCACCGGTTACGCCTTCGGTAACGTCGTGTTCGTGCTCACGGACGCGAGCGTCGTGGTCGTCGACACCACCGAGGGCCAGGCGCCCGCCCGCGCCGCCTTCGATGCGTTCCGGAAAGTCTCCACGCTGCCCGTCAGCTTCATCATCTACACTCACCACCACGGCGATCACATTCGCGGCGCGCAAGTCTTCGCGGCTCCCGGCACCAAGATAATCGCGCAGGCAGGCCACGCCGAAGAGCTGCGCAAGTACGAGCTGCTGCTCGACTACAATCGCCGCCTGAACCGCGTGCAGTGGGCCGCGCACGTGCCGCCCGAGCAGCGCGGCGCCACCCTCGCCGTCGATCTGCTCGATCCTCCGGAAAGCGGCTACCTCCCGCCCGACATTGTCTTCGACGACGCATACACATTCACCGAAGGCGGCCTGCGCTTCGAGCTGTACCACACCCAAGGCGAGACGGTCGACCATCTGATGGTCTGGTTGCCGGATCTGGATACGCTGCTCCCCGGCGACCTCTTCTACTGGAGCTTCCCCATGCTGGCCAGCCCCGGCAAGCCCGACCGGCCGGTCTTGGAATGGGCCGCTTCGCTCGATCGCATGCGGCAATTCCATCCCGCTTACCTGGCGGGCTCGCACAGCCGCCCGCTCGCAGGTCGCGAAGCCATCGACCTGGCGCTCGCCAATTACGCCCGCGCCATCCGCTTCGTGCACGATGAGACCGTCGAGCGCATCAACGCGGGCCAGCTGCTGCACCGCATCCGGCAGGAGGTGCGGCTGCCCCCGGAACTGGCCGCCTTGCCCTACCTGCAGCCCGTCTATGGAACCGTGGAATGGGCCGTCAACGGCGTCTTCCGCCAGTACACCGGCTGGTATGACTTCAATCCCGCGCACCTCTGCGGCGGCGATCCCGCGCCGCTCGAATGTGCGCTGGCCGAGGCCGCCGGCGGCGCACCGGCCGTCCTGCGGCGCGCCCGGCAGGCCGAGTCCGAGGGGCGTCTCCACCTGGCGCTGGAACTGGCGGAACTCGCCGCCCGCGTGGACCCCGCCTCTACCGCGCACCGTCTGCGCGCGGAGCTGTTGGAACGCCTGGCCGCCGAGTCCACCAACGTCATCGCGCGCAACATCTATCGCGAAGCTGCCGCGGAAGATCCCCCCAACCTCTTATGACCGCGCTGCTCGCCGATCCCGTCTTCAAGCGCCACATCCCTGGGCCGGGGCACCCCGATCGGCCCGAACGCGCCGATGCGGTGCTGGCAGCTCTCGACCGTGCGGGCCTGGCCCAGCACATGCCGCGCATTCCGCCGCGCGCCGCCACCGAGGACGAGCTGGCCTTGTGCCACACGCGTGAGTACATTAAGATCGTCAAACGCGACATCGCCGCGCGCCGCGGCGATCTCTCCACCGGCGACACCCAGATCAACGATGGATCGCTCGATGCCGCGCTCGCGGCCGCCGGCGGCGTGATGAATGCCGTCGACGCCGTCGTCGAGCGGCGCGCCCCGAACGCTTTCTGCATCGTGCGGCCGCCCGGCCATCACGCCACCGCCGATCGCGGCATGGGCTTCTGCCTCTTCAACAACGTTGCACTGGCCGCGCGTCACGCCCAGCAGCGCTACGGCATCGAGCGGGTACTCATCGCCGATTACGATGTGCATCACGGCAACGGCACGCAGGATATCTTCTACGCCGATGGCTCGGTGCTCTTCTTCAGCACGCATCAGCATCCCTGGTATCCGGGCACCGGCCCGGCCGAAGAGACCGGCGAGGGCGCCGGCGAGGGCGCCACCATCAACCGCCCCTTCCCCGCCGGCAGCGGCCGCGCCGAGATCCTGGGCGCCTTCCAGAACGTGCTGCTTCCCGCCGCGCGCACCTTCCGGCCCGACCTGGTGCTGGTCTCCTCCGGCTTCGATTCCCGGCTCGACGATCCCCTGGGCCGCTTCACGCTTGCCGATTCCGACTTCGCCGGCCTCACCGCCCTTCTCATGGAGATTGCCGAGGAAACCGCGGGCGGCCGTCTCGTCTCCGTGCTCGAAGGCGGCTACAGCCTGGAGGGGCTGGCCTCCGCCGCCCTGGCGCACGTGAGAACTTTGGCGGGCACGGCAGTACAATCTTAGGCGTATGGAACAGAACCGCAGAGCATTCCTGCAGGGCCTGGCCGCGGCGCCGCTGTTTATCCCGAGCGCTGTCCGCGGAGCGAACGACCGTCCCACGTTCGGCATCATCGGCATAGGCAACCGTGGAAGCTGGCTGCACCAGGCTTTCCAGAAGCTGGGCGCGCAGTGCGTCGCCGTCTGCGATGTCTACCAGCCCAGGCTCGAAAAGGCCGCCGCGGCCTCCCCCCCCGGCGCCAAGGCTTACGTGAATTACCACGACCTGCTCGCGCAGCCCGGCGTCGACTTCGTGGTCGTCGCCACGCCCGATCATCAGCACATGCCCTGCCTGCTGGCCGCGCTCGATGCCGGCAAAGACGTCTACCAGGAAAAGCCGCTCTCGCTCAACCTCGCGCAGAGCGCCGAGATGGTGGCCGCCGTGCGCAAGACCAAACAGATCGTCCAAATCGGCATGCAGCGCCGTAGTATGCAATTCGTACGCAAGGCCAAGGATCTGGTGGATAACGGCGCCCTGGGCCGCATCTCGATGGTGAAGCCGATGTGGAACTGGCACTTCACCGAGTGGCTCGACAATTCGCCGCTCGAGGGCCCGCTGGATTGGGATCTGTTCCTCGGCCCGGCCCCCCACCGCCCGCTCGAACCCAAGCGCTTCCGCTGGTGGCGCGGCTTCTGGGATTACTCCGGCGGCAACATGACCGACCAGGGCACCCACCTGATGGACGTCGTGCAGTGGATGACCAATTCCGGCCCGCCGCGTTCGGCCGTCTGCCAGGGCAAGCTGATCGGCAACCCCACCGCTGAAGCGCCCGACGTTTTCTCGGCCGTGTTCGAGTACCCCGATTTCATCGCGCAGTGGACGCTCGATTACTGCAGCACCTACGATTGGGACTGGTCCGTCACGTTCCTGGGCGACAAAGCCTCGATGGTGCTCGACCGCAACGGCTACCGGATCTACAAGAACGAGGCCGCTTCGTCCACGCCCTGGATGCAGGGCGGCAAACCCGAGTTGCTGGCCCAGGAACCGGACCGCGACAGCGACACCGCCCACCAGCAGAATTTCCTGGATTGCATCCGCACCCGCCAGGAACCCAACTGCCCGATCGAGGTGGCGGCGGCGGCGGTCGCCGGCCCGCACATGGCCAACCTGGCCTATCGCGAGGACCGCAAGGTAAAGGCGTAAATGCCCGCCTTCGTCAATACCTTCTTCGAGGAGCGCGTGCAGCAACTGTTCAAAGAGACGGATCCCGACGCGGGGCGCCTCACCAAAGACGTCGATATCGCCGCCACGGCCTTCGGCCTCGAACACCGGCACGTCGCCGGAGTCGGCATGTTGGTGCAGAGCGGACAGCCCTCCGCCCGGCGTGCGGTCCACCTGGTGTTTGCAGGCGAGATGGTCCCGGCCTTCGGCCGCATGCGCGGCCTCCGCCTGATTCCGCTGGCGGATTTGAGTCGCATGAGGCTCACCAGCTTCCGGGCCAGCGACGAAGCGCATCTCAAGGACCTCGACGAGGCCGGACTCATCACCGCGGAGATCGAGGCCGGTCTCTCGCCGCTCCTGGCGGAGCGATTGGCGCGCCTCCGCGCGCGCGCATAGCGTGCTTCGCGGCGTTCCGGAACCGGCCCGCTGGAAACAGGCCGCGCCGCGGCGCACGCTGCCCGCGACGGTCCTCGATCGCATCGTCGAAACCGCGTTTCCCGGCCGCCGCGTGCTGGCCTGTGAACCGCTTGGCGATGGCTATCGAAACGCGAACTTCAAGCTCCTCATTGATGGCGCGCACGAGCCGATTGTGCTGCGCATCTACGAACACGACGCTTCGCTCTGCCGGAAGGAGATCGATCTCATGCGCCTGGTGCGCGGCCGCGTGCCCGTGCCGGAGGTCGTTTACGCCGAGCCGGACGGCTGGGACGGCCTGCCGCCGTTTGCGCTGATGCGTTGGATCGAAGGCGTCACTTTCCGCGACTTGAAGCGCGCCGGTAATCGCGGCGCGATCGCGCAGGCCGCTGCCGCCGCGGGTGAGACGCTGGCCGCCATCAGCTCATTCGCCTTTCCGAAAGCCGGCTGGATCGCGCCCGGCCCCGCGGTCAGCGAGCCGCTGCTCGAAGGAGCCGACCCGATGCCTCGCTTCGTTGACCTGTGCCTGGCGTCCGATCCTGCGCAGCGCCGCATGCCGCCTGACCTCCGCGAGCGCACGCACGCGCTCGTCTGGTCCCGGGCTCCACTGGTCGCGGAAGTCTGCCGCGAGCCTCGCCTCGTGCACGGCGATTTCAATAAACGGAACCTGCTGGTGCGCGAGCAAGCCGGCTTCTGGACCGTAGCCGCGGTCCTCGACTGGGAATTCGCCGTAGCCGGCTCGCCGCTGGCCGATCTGGGCAGTTTCCTCCGCTACGAGCGCGCCGCGCGGCCTTTGGCCGAACCGCATTTCTCCGCCGCATACGTCCGCGCCGGCGGCTGTCTGCCCCGCGACTGGCGGCGCCTCGCCCGCCTGGTCGATTTGGCCGCCCTGGCGGAAAGCCTGTCACGCGAGCAACTCCCCGAAGCGCTCGTCCCGGAGCTGGTCGAACTGATCTCCGCCACCGTCGAGGATCGCGACCCTCTGCTTCAGAGCCGCGCGCGTTAGCAAGCGGTAATGTGGGACGGCACACTAGCGCTGAAACACGAAGAAGTACTGATAAGGCAGGAAACCGAAACTCTGCGTCTTCCGGAAACCGGCCGCCCGCAGCTCCGCGGTCATCTGGTCTTCGGAGATCTTCATGCTCTCCGGCGGACCTATCGGAGCTGGCTTCTTGTAGAAGTCGATCACCACGATGCGCCCTCCCGGTTTGAGCGCTTTCGCCAGCTTGGGATAGTAAGCCGCGCGATGGGCGATGTGATGCAGCACGTCGCAGAAGAAGATCGTATCCACAGACGCCGCTGGCAGCCGCGGATCGTCCGGCGCGGCGAGCACCGCCTCTACATTCTTCGGCGCGCCCTTCATGGCCGCTTCCAGCAGCTTCGCATCGATGTCCACGGCGTACACCCTGGCCGCGTGCAACGCGAACCGCCGCGTGAAATATCCGCTGCCGGCGCCGATGTCCGCCACCGTTTCGGTGGGTTTGAAATCCAGCGCGCCCATCACCTGGTGCGGCTTCTGCCACGCGTCGCGCGCCGGGTCTTCCAGCACCCGGGCATACTCCTCCGAGGAACGCGGCGGGTGGTGTTGGTGCGGCACCTGTGCGAACACGCCCGCCAGCGCCACCGCGGCCAGCAGAATCCTCTTAAATCGCCTCATTCCTCCTCCGTCTCTTCCGGCGGCTCGAACGCATCCAGCAGCTCCGGATTCCGCGCGAACTTCTTGAGCACCGCCAGCACGGTCCCCGACCGGAATCCCGCGCGCACCAGCCTGCGGTAGGCCGACGCCATTTCCTTTTCGCCCTGGAAGAGATTCTCCTTCGGTGCCAGGCGGAACTTGCGCCGCACAAAGTCCTCCGCCAGCGCCTGCTCATCCACATCCTCGTAGACCTTGCCCACCGTCTGTTGCGCCACGGCCGGGGCCACTCGCCGCCGCGACAGATCGGCCAGCACCCGCGTGCGCCCCAGCCCTTCGTTTTCCAGGCGCGCCGCCGCGAAGCCCTCCGCAAACTTCCGGTCGTTGAGATAGCCGTATTCCTTCAGCCGCGCGATGGTCGAATCCACATCCGCGGCGCGCTCGGCTTTGCGGCGCAGCTTCTCGCGCAGCTCGCCGCTCGAATGCGCGCGTCCGGCCAGCACTCGCAGGGCGTATTCCCACAGCCGGGCGGAGTCCAGGCGGGCAGGCTTGGCTTGCTTCATACTGCTGTTTACCGATGGTATCGCAACCATCGTCCAACCGGCCAACGCACGCTATACTAAAGGCTGTGAAAGGAATCAAATGCCATGGATAAGAGTGGATTCTCCAGTTTCCTGCTAGGCCTTGGAGTGGGCATTGGCATCGGCATGCTCTTCGCTCCCAAATCGGGCGCTGACGCCCGCCAGTACATCAAGGATAAGACCGGCGAGGGCACCGATTATCTGAAGCAGCGCAGCACGCAATTGCGCGACTCGGCCGGGGATCTGGTCAACAAAGGCAAGGATGCGATCAACCGCCAGAAGGACACCATCGCCGAAGCCGTGCAAGCCGGCAAACAGGCTTACCGCGATTCCGTGAACCAACCGCCGCATCCTCCCGCGGAGAGCGCCGCGCAATAACGCCATCCAGGGAGTCTCCTCCATGTCTGACGAAATCTTCCGGTGGGTGATCGCAGCCGCCGTGGTGCTGGCGAGCGCGGCCACCATCTGCCAGGCGATTATTCTGGCCGCCATATACCGGGCCGGAAAAGACGCCGTGCGGAAGGGCCACGAGGCGCAGCAGCGCGCCGGTCCGCTGGCCGACCGCTTTGAGGCCCTCCTCGCGAGCAGCGAAAAAGCCGCCGCGGGCAGCGCCAAGATCGTGGAGGAGAACCGCTCCCGTATCGCTGAAATTGTGGCGGAGACCCTGGCGGTCGCCAAGGCCGCCCGTCTGCAAGCCGAGCGCATCAGCGAGCTGATCGACGACGCGCATGAGCGCGCCAAGACCCGCATCGCGCAGATCGACCAGACCGTGGATCACACCATGGCGCAGGTGGAGCACGCCAGCGGAGCCGTGGTGAGCGCCGTCACCCGGCCCATGCGTGAGGTCAGCGGCGTGGTCGCGGGCGTCAAGGCCGCTTTCAGTACCCTTGCCCAGGGTGGCAGCCGGAATTCTCCGGACCATGTCACCCAGGACGAAGAGATGTTTATCTGATGGAGTGGACCGGCGGCGTCAGGCAGCCTTTTGAACCTTGCCGGAGCGAATGCAGGACGTACAGACGCGCATACGCTTGGTGGCGCCGTTGACCACCGCGCGTACCGTCTGCAAGTTCAAATTCCAGCGCCGCTTGGTGACATTATGGGCGTGACTGATGCGGTTGCCGAACTGCGGTCCGCGGCCGCACACTTCGCAAACTTGTGCCATGCTGCAACAATCTCCTCAAAAACTGCGAAACTAGTAGTTTATCAGTGACGCCGCCGGCGCCGCAACCGGAATCGAATCGTGACCCAATTCAATCATATTCATATCCGCGATGGAGAGGACTGGATCTGCGGGCGCAGCATGGCGTTCGAGGACCGCGAGTTGATCCGCTGCGAAGCGCGCGACGAGGACGAAGCCGAAGCCTGCCGCCGCTGCTCGATGCAGATCCTGTCGTACTTCGGCGATTCCATGCACGTCCAGTGAAGTGGGAGAGTCCGACGGACCGGATCTTTTCGTGGCGGAAGTTCTGGCACAGCCTGGCGGCAGTAGTGCTGGGCAACGTGGTGTACTTCAGCCTGGAGCGTTACCTGCCGCCGGCCGGGCGCCACATGCCCTACAAGCTCGACTGGGGGGTGGCCATCGACTTCTGGTGCTGCTTGGTGTTCTACGGCCTTCTGGCGCGGCTGAAGTGGTTCCGGCGGCAATGACGGCAATTCCGAGATATGTCCAACATACAAACACCCATCACTCCTGAACTGGCGGCTTATATCCGCGCCGTTTCGCTGCGCGAGCCGGAGTTGCTGCGCCGGCTGCGCGAGGAGACGGCCGCGCTCCCCGATGCGCAGATGCAGTTGTACCCCGAACAGGGCCAGCTACTGGGCTTTCTGGCGCGCCTGATGGGCGCCCGGCGGGCGCTGGAGGTCGGCGTGTTCACCGGCCTCAGCTCCCTGCACGTGGCGCTGGCGATGCCGCCCGAAGGCCGCCTGATCGCCTGCGACGTGAACCCGGAAACCACCGCCATCGCGCGGCGGTACTGGCGCGAGGCCGGCGTGGAGGATAAGATCGATTTGCGGCTCGCCCCGGCGCTCGAGACTCTGGATGCGCTGCTCGCCGAGGGCGGCGCCGGCCGCTTCGATTTCGCCTTCGTGGATGCGGACAAGGAGAACTACGAGCCCTATTACGAGCGAGTCCTGAAGTTGCTGCGCTCCGGCGGCCTGATGGCCTTCGACAACGTGCTCCGGCGCGGCAATATCGTCGGCAATGGCAAGCCGGATGCGGATACGCGCGCCATTCGCGCGCTCAACACCAGGCTGCACCAGGATGAACGCGTGTGGCTCAGCCTGGTGCCCCTCGGCGACGGTCTCACGCTGGTGTCGAAGCGCTAGTTGCCGATGGCGATATACAACGTCTGCGTCCCGCTGACTCCGCCCTGCGTGAAGGTGAGTGGCACGGCATCGCCGGCCGTCACGCCTTCCGGTACTTGGAAGTTGAATTGATACAGCCCGACGTAGCCGGGCGCCAGGCCTTGATAGCTCGGAGTGACCGGCGTGGTGCCGATGAGGAACTGCACCTGTGATGTGAGCAAGGGCTGCTCAGTGGCGCCGACCAACTGGCCGGCCGGGACATCGGGCGTCACCGTTCCGAACCCGACGCCGTATAGCGTGATGTAGTCACCCGGCGAGGCCGGCCGCGAGGTGAGTCCCGAAACAGCGCCCGCCGGCAGGACCCAGGTTGTCGAGTTCGCAATCAAGGCGCCCGCGTATTGTTTTCCGCCGATGTTGAAGATCGACGGCGCATACAGGGCGGGTGCGTTGCCGATGGCCAGGTTATAGGACGCGCTGGCGCCGGACGGAGTGGTCACCACCAGCGGCTGCGTGCCGTTAGCGATGCCGGAGGGCACCTGCACATTCACTTGGCCGGGGCTGATGTAGGAAGGGTACGCGGGCTTGCCACCCACGGTCACCGATGTCTTGTCGAGCGAGGTGGGCGCGTTCGAGCCGTTGAAGTCCGACGATCCCCAGGTGCGCATACTGCTGGCCAGATTCGTGCCGTAGATTTCGATCCAACTGCCGGGC
>Ga0335078_10005144_pt1 | contig 19343 bp, 12 predicted proteins | sample Lox_Sample_32_FD_206711 | JGI IMG/M metagenome (GOLD analysis project Ga0335078, IMG submission 206711) | Soil microbial communities from Loxahatchee National Wildlife Refuge, Florida, United States - Lox_Sample_3.2 | ecosystem: Environmental > Terrestrial > Soil > Wetlands | place: USA... | reverse complement strand
ACGGAAACCGTGGGACGGCTGGCGTCCCTCCACCAGGAGACGACACAGGCGGAGGAGAACGACAGGGTCACGCAGGAACGCTACCGCCAGGGAGTGGCGCTCTCATCGGAGAGCCTGGACGCCCAGACCATGGTGGTGCGCGCGCGCCTCAGGGAAAGCGGCGCGCTCTTCGACTACGAGGTAGCGCGGGCGGCGCTGGAGAGGGCGGTGGGAGAATGAGCGCAAGCACGGCCGGCGGCGCGCCTCCCGCCGGCTTCGGCCCCGCCATCAGGGCTGAAAAGCTCACCAAGCGTTTCGGCGCGTTCGTGGCCGTGGACTCGGTCTCCTTCGAGGTCCCGGCGGGAAGCATCTTCGGTCTCCTGGGCGCAAACGGCGCAGGCAAGTCCACCACCATCCGCATGCTCTGCGGCCTCCTTGCGCCCACCTCGGGAACGGCCACCGTGGCGGGCTCGGACATCGCCAGGAACCCGGAAGCAGTGAAGCGCCGTATCGGCTACATGTCGCAGAGATTCTCCCTCTACAACGACCTGACCGTGGAGGAGAACATAAGGTTCTTCGGAGGCGTGTACGGGCTTTCAGACCGGGAGATAGAGGAAAGACGAAGGGAAACGGTTCACCGGGCGGGATTGGACGGCAGGGAAAAGACGCTGACCCGGGAGCTTTCCGGCGGATGGAAGCAGAGGCTGGCGCTGGGCTGCGCCATGCTGCACAGGCCCGGCATCATTTTCCTGGACGAGCCCACGGGCGGGACGGATCCCATTTCCCGGCGGCTCTTCTGGGACGTGATCAACCAGATGGCGCAGGACGGAACCACGGTGATCGTGACCACCCACTACCTGGATGAGGCGGAATACTGCAACGAGCTGGTGCTGATGCACGCCGGAAGAATCGTGGCGCAGGGAAGCCCCGGCGCGCTCAAGCGTGAAGTGATCACGGGATCCGTCTTCGAGGTGGAATGCCCGGACCCGGTTGCCGGCATGTCCGTGCTCCGTGGTGTGCCGCAGGTGCGGGAGACGGCCATCTTCGCCACGCGCCTTCACGTGAGCCTGGACCGGGACGAAGACTTGGTGGCGGCTCTCTCTGCTCTGGAAGCCGCCGGCCTCCCCGTCAGCGCGCACGGCCGGATTGTCCCCTCCCTGGAAGACGTTTTCATCCGCTTGATCGACAGGAACGGAGAGGCCAAGGCATGAACGGACCGCGGATCGGCACAATCATGATCAAGGAGCTTCGACAGATCTCGCGGGACCCTGCCACGCTGGGCATGCTTCTTGTGGTCCCGCTGTTCCTCCTCCTGATGTTCGGGTTCGCCATCAATCTCGACACCAAGCACATCCGGCTTGCGGTCCTTGATCTCGACAGGACGCAGGACAGCCGGGATTTCCTGCAGTCCTTCCTTCACTCGGAGTACTTCGACCTGGACTTCGTGCTTGACCGGGAGAGCCAGATCGACGGCCTGCTGGACACCGGCCGGGCGCTTGTTGCGCTGGTCATCCCGCGGGATTTCGGACGGGACGCGGCAAACGGAAAAAAGGTGGAAATCCAGGCGATTGTCGACGGCTCCAACGGCACCACGGCGGCAACGGCCATCGGCTACGTGCAGGCGGTGGCGGCGGACTACTCCCAGCGCGCATTCGTGCGTTCCCTGGAGCGCGCCGGCGTCACGGGGATGAAGACAACCATCGACTTTGAGCCGCGCGTTCTTTTCAACCCCGAGCTCCGGTCCGCCAACTTCCTGATCCCCGGCCTGATTGTGCTGATCCTCATGATGACGGCGGTTCTGTCCACAACGCTTTCCATCGTGCGGGAAAAGGAACGGGGGACAATGGAGCAGATTGCCGTTTCCCCGGTGCAGCCCTTCGAGCTGATCCTGGGCAAGACCGTCCCCTATCTCGTCATGAGCCTTGTGGCTGCGGCCGCCATCCTGGCCACCAGCCGGCTGCTCTTCGGCGTGACCGTCCGGGGAAGCTGGCTTGACCTGGGCCTGGTGACCTTGATCTTTCTCTTCGGCTGCCTGGCGTTCGGAGTCCTTCTTTCCACCATCTCCGACAGCCAGCAGGTGGCGTTCCTCCTCTCCGCGCTGCTCACGCTCCTGCCCACGTTCATCCTCTCCGGGTTCGTCTTCCCGTTCCGCAACATGCCCGGGGTCATCCGCGCATTCAGCTACCTGCTGCCGGGCCGCTACTACCTGGCGGCGCTGCGGGCAATCATGGTGAAAGGCGTGGGCTTCTGGGCGTTCAGTGACCAGGTGCTGGCGCTCGTCATCTTTGCCGCCGCGGCGGGCGGCCTGAGCGTGCTCCGCCTCAGGAGGCAGGCCAGATGAGGACAATCGCGTTCATCATCCGCAAGGAGTTCCAGCAGCTGCGGAGGGACCGCAGGCTGCTGCCGCTGATCTTTCTCTCCCCCATCCTCCAGATCGCTCTCCTGGGATACGCGGCCAACATGGACGTGAAGGACATCCCGCTGGCCGTCTGCGACCAGGACCACACCGCGGAGAGCAGGCAGCTGGTGTCCAGCTTCCTGGAATCCGGCAGCTACGTCGCAAGCGCGTACGTGCCGGACGCGGCCGGGGCGGAGCGGAGCATTGAGGAGGGAACCTCTTCCCTGGCTCTTGTCATTCCACCGGGCTTCGGGAGGGACCTGGCAGGAAGACGGACGGCGCCCCTTCAGCTCCTTGCGGATGGTTCTGACTCGCAGTCGGCGGCAATCGGGCTGACGTACGCAACGCTGATCGTGTCCCAGGCGCAGACGGCGCGCGCCGCGCAAAGGCTTGCCGGCCTGGACCCGCGCGTTCTCCGCCAGATCAGGGCCGTGCAGGTTGACCCCGCCGTGCGCGCGCTCTACAACCCCACGCTGGCCAGCAGGAACTTCATGGTCCCCGGCGTGCTGGCCATGATCCTCATGATCATCACCACCATCCTGACCTCGCTCGCCATCGTGAAGGAGAAGGAGCTGGGGACGCTGGAACAGCTCATCGTGACGCCTATCACGCCGCGGCAGCTCATCATCGGCAAGCTGGCTCCGTTTGTGATCATCAGCCTGGTGATCATCACGGTGGTGATGATTGCCAGCTTCCTCCTCTTCGGGATCGGCGTGCGGGGAAGCCTCCTGGTACTCTACGGGCTGTCCCTGCTCTTCATGCTGAGCTCCCTGGGCATCGGGCTTTTCGTGTCAACGGTCTCCCGCACGCAGCAGCAGGCAATGATGATCGCCATGTTCTTCTTCATGATGCCCATGCTGATCCTTTCCGGGTTCGTCTTTCCCATTGAAAGCATGCCGCCGGTCATCCAGTGGATCACCTACATTTTCCCGCTGCGCTACTACTTCGTGATCATCCGCGGGCTTTTCCTCAAAGGGGTGAGCTTTGCCGAGCTGTGGAGGGAAACGGCAGCGCTGGCGGTCATCGGGATCGTCGTGATAGCAGCCAGCGTGCTGAGGTTCCGGAAGAGGCTGGAATAAGAAGCGATCCAGGGTTACGCGCGGCAGGGCGAACCAACGCGGCCCTGGATCGCAAGGGAAAGCACTTTTCAGGCCGCAGGAACGCGGCGTTCATCCTTCAGCTCAGGGTCTGCTCCAGCTCTCCGATCACGTCCAGCGTGTCCTCTATGACGCGCTGGAGAACCTGGCTGGCCTTCCGGGGGTCCTTCTTGTTGAGGTCGGAGAGCAGGTAGAACCCGATCCTGGTCCTGTCCTCTCCGGCCACCACATCAATCATGCGCGCATGATTGGGCAGAAGCGCGGCAACGCCGAAACAATCACCGACGGAATAGCGGTGATTCTTGTTGCGAAGCGGGTACGCGGCACCCGTGAGGACCTCGCACACCGCCGTTGCGCTCTCTCCCGCCTTCAGGATCACGTCCCCTTTCTGGAACTCCCGTACCAGGGGCTCCGCCATGTGCTCCAGCGTCAGGGCGGGACCAGCCCCCACCAGCTGGATGTTCCCGGAGACCATCCGGATCTCGGGGTTCTGGAGCGTGTGCTGGCGGCCCTGGTGGATGGACTCGTGCTTGACCCCAGCCATGTCCTTGGCCACCTTGCGAGCCTCCGTGACGACGTCGGCTTCCGTCATCCCCATGATGGTTTCCTGGATCTCCAGCCGGGCGTTGAAGGGGCAACGCGCATGCCGGCAACGGACTATGTAAACACCCTTGTTCAGACGATATGGCATGGTACTCTCCTCTCTTCCGCTCAGACAGGAGGAAGCAAAAGGCGTGCCAGGATCCGAACCGGGGCCATCCGTATCTGCATATTGCAGAGACAAATAGAAACTGAAGGAGAAGGAGTTTTCCCGGCAGCCGTTGCTATTACGAAAGTTGCGCCTGCAGTTTCAAAAACGTCATTGCGGCGCCAAAAGCGAGATCGAGAGGTCGTACATGGTATAGTGTAAAGCGGATGGAAAGTTTCCTGATTCTTGACGGGGACAACGCGCTCAGGGAACGGCTGTCCCACTACTTCGGCGCCCAGGGATTTTACATCGACGTCGCCCCTGACAGCCAAGGCTTCCTGCAGCGTCTTCAGCAGCACGTTTTCGACGTCGTCATCTTCGACGTGGATGATTTCCATGCCCCGCCGGAAGAGCTTCTGCGGGAGGTGCGGGAGAACAACTCCAACGCAGTCGTCATTGCGATGTGCGACAGGGCGAAATACGACGAGGCCATCCGGGCCATCCGGGAAGGCGCCACCGACTTCATCGTCAAACCGCTCAGCCTTGCCGAGCTCGAAATAAAAGTGGACAATGGGATCGAACTGAAGCGGCTGAACCAGGAGGGGCAGGCTCTCCGCGGCGAGCGCGCGCTGATCTACAAGACGAAGAACTTCGTCGGGCGGAGTCCCCGCATCCGCGAAGTCCTTGCCCTGGTGGAGAAAGTTGCCAAGAGCAGCTCCAGCGTGATCCTGGTCGGTGAAACCGGCACGGGGAAGGAGCTGCTTGCCGGAGCCATCCACTACTCAAGCCCGAGATCGCGGAACGCTTTTGTCCGCGTGAATTGCGCAACGCTTCCCGACACTCTCCTGGAGAGCGAGCTTTTTGGCCACGAGCGGGGAGCTTTCACCGGCGCGGAGAAAACCCGCATCGGGAGATTCGAGCAGGGGAACGGCGGATCGGTCTTCCTTGACGAGATTGCGGACGTGACTCTCCCCACGCAGGCCAAGCTGCTCCGCGTCCTCCAGGAGCACGAGTTCGAGCGCCTGGGCAGCAACCGGACCATCAAGGTGGACGTCCGGATCATCTCTGCAACGAACAAGGACCTGGGAGCGGAGATCACGGACGGGCGCTTCCGGGAGGACCTGTACTACCGCTTGAACGTTGTAACCATCACCATCCCGCCATTGCGTGACCGGGACGGCGACGTGGAGCTGTTGAGCGAGTACTTCCTCCACAAGTTCGCGCAGGTCCTGAACAAGAAAATCAGGAAGATCGACGCCCCGGCCTTGCGGCTCCTGAAAGGCTACCACTGGCCGGGGAACATCCGGGAGCTGGAAAACACCATGGAGAGAGCCGTGCTCATGGCGGACGGGGACAGCATCACGCCGGACGACCTCAGCCTGCCGTTCAAACCGGAGAGCCCGGGAAGCAGGAGCTCGCTGCGCATCCCCGCGGGCGGCCTGCGATGGGAGGAAATGGAAAAGGACCTGCTCCTCCAGGCTCTTTCCATGAACGGGTGGGTGCAGAAAGAGACCGCAAAGTTCCTGGGGCTGTCGACGCGGGTGCTGAACTACAAGGTCAAGCATTTCGGGATCACGCATTCCAGCTGGAAGCACAACAAGTGATCCCCGGTTGTATATTCCTCTCATGCGCCTGGTGAAGCGCTCTTGTGCTGCCATCTTCTGCGCCGCGGCCTTCGGCTGGGGAATTACCTCCTGGGGCCAGGGGGTGAATCTCTTTCCGCCGCCCGCCGCGGATGATTCCGGGGAGCGGGAAATGAAAGCGCTTGCGCAGGCCTACCCGGACCGGATCAGCCATGCGGAGGTGAGGGACGGTGATTGGGCGGTGGACGTGCAGGGTGAGTGGTTTTCCTGGGCGCGCGGACGGATTCTTCCGGAGTCCCAGCGCTCGGAGTGGGAGCGCTTCGCGCGCTTCCGCTTCTACCCCTACCCGCTGGGCGGCCTTCCGCCCCTCCCGCAGCTGGACGCGGAGACGGCCGCCCGGCTGAAAAAGGTCCTTGCGGAAGCGCGCGTGCATCCCCCAAGAAGATCGGAGGATTTCCTGGAGCGCCTCTACGGCGCGGCCACGCGCGGGGAAACGGAAAGCCGGATCGTCACCATGAGCTTCCTGGGGTTTCCCGTCCGCGTGCACCAGAGGATCGTGGAGCCTCTCTCCCGCGTGGCTGCTGCATGCACCGCGCTTCGCCTGACGGACCCGGAGGTTGCGGCGTTTCTGGCGGGCATCGCGGAGATCGACGGGTTCAACTATCGGGACGTTGCAGGCACGGCAACGCGCAGCTACCACAGCTACGGGCTGGCGCTGGACTTCATCCCCCGAAGCTACGGCGGCAAGTCCTCGTACTGGAGATGGGTGATGCCCCGCAACGAGGACTGGTGGACCACTCCCTACAACCGGCGCTGGATGATCCCGCTCTCCATCGTAGCAGCCTTCGAGAAGGAGGGCTTCGTGTGGGGAGGGAAGTGGCTGTTCTTTGACACCATGCACTTCGAGTACCGGCCCGAGATACTTATCCTGGCCGGAGAAAAGGCAACGTCATGAGCACGGAACAGGCGGGCGTCCCAGGTCCCCGGGTCAGCAAGGGAGCAGTGCTCTTCGTCACCGCCATGGCGTCGTTCCTGACGCCGTTCATGGGATCCTCCATCAACATCGCCCTTCCGACAATCGGCAGGGAGTTCAACGCCGGCGCGTTCAGCCTGAGCTGGATATCCACGGCGTATCTCCTGGCCGCCGCAATGTTCCTGGTGCCCGTGGGGAGGCTGGCTGACATCAACGGCAGGAAGCGCGTGTTCCTTGCGGGCACCGCCGGCTACACGTTCGTCTCCCTCCTCTGCGGCCTTGCAAGCTCCGAAGCCATGCTCATCACGCTTCGGGCACTGCAGGGGGCGGCGGATGCGCTGATGTTCGCCACCGCAACGGCGCTCGTCACCTCGGTGTATCCGGCGCAGGAACGCGGACGGGCGCTCGGCGTGAACGTGGCGTCCGTGTACGCGGGACTGGCGCTGGGGCCTTTCATCGGTGGGGTCATCACGCACGCCCTGGGATGGCGGAGCATTTTCTACTTCACAACGCTCCTGGGTCTCTCCGTTGTCGTCCTGACCATGGCAAAGATGAAGGACGAATGGGCGGAAGCCGCGGGCCAGAAGATGGACTGGCCGGGCGCCGCGCTGTACTCCCTGACGCTCCTGGCAATCATGAACGGATTTCGACTGCTGCCGCAGCTTTCCGGCGTCATCGTCATGGCCGTGGGGCTGGTTCTCCTGGTCGGCTTTGTCGCATGGGAAAGCCGTTCGGAGCATCCCGTCCTGGACATGCGGCTGTTTGGACGGAACGTCGTTTTTGCGATGTCCAACCTTTCCGCTCTCATCAACTACGCCGCCACGTTCGCTCTCACGTTCCTCATGAGCCTCTACCTCCAGTACACGAAAGGGTTGGATCCCCAGGCGGCGGGGGTGGTCATGCTCTCGCAGCCCATCATCATGTCCGCGTTCTCCCCGCTGGCGGGCAGGATTGCAGACAGGATGGAGCCGCGCGTGGTTGCCTCCCTGGGCATGGGCATGAGCGCGGCCGGTCTTCTCCTGACGGCCGCGCTGGGGCCCGCGTCGTCCCTGGCGCACATCGTCCTTGTCCTGATGCTGTGCGGCCTGGGGTTCGCGCTTTTTTCCTCACCGAACACCAGCGCCATCATGGGCTCCGTGGAAAGAAAGCAGTACGGGGTTGCGTCAGCCACCACAAGCGCCATGCGGCTGATCGGCCAGATGCTGAGCATGGCAACGGCGGGAATGATTATTGCTCTGTACATCGGGAACGTGCAGATCACCCCGGAGAACCAGGAGGCGTTCCTGGCCGGCTTCCGTGTCGCGTTCCTGGTGTTTGCGCTACTGTGCCTTGCGGGGATCTTTGCTTCCCTGGCCCGAGGGAAGCTGCACGGACGGCCCACCGCGCAGACGCGCTGACCGGTGCGGAAACGCGCACGGCAGCGCTACCGACCCGAGCGGAAACACGCACGACCGCTCTACTCCTTGGAGTACCCTGCCATCAGCCCCGAGATGAAATAGGAAAGCGAGGGGGTGCGGCACCGTCGTCGGGAGCTCAGGGATACAGTCTCTGCAATCGATTCAGCATCTGGAGGTATTCGATTCCGGTGACCCCGGCATCGGGCTGGAAATGGATGCCGTCCGTAAGCTCCATGATCTCCCTCTCCACGACGCCCAGCACCGCCTCAAACCACGGCGCGTCCGCGGCGACATCCGGCACGGGGCTTGCAGGGTACTTTTGCCGATACATTCCCACCAGCTTCGGGTTTCGCTCCGCGCGGAGGACTACGCCCCAGAGAAAATACGCAACGTCCTTGCGGGTGGCCGGCGCATCGGCCCTTGCGTCCGGCTGCAGGAGGAGACCGGCGGAGATGACGGCGGACCGCACGTCGTCAAAAGACGGATTGGTCCTGCTGGAAAGCGCGCCCAGGAGATGCGTGCCGGAGAACGCGCGCTCAACCATTGCTCCAACGGAGAGCGGAGCCTGCAGGACGTTGGCGCTGAGTGCCGGGGCGGTGGAGCTTGATCCCTTGACCGCCTGGGCCAGCGTCAACGCCTTGTCCCGGTCCTGCCCGTAGAGAGCGCGGTACTTTTCATCCAGGCCCCGCAGGCCTTCATCCAGGTCCTGCGCGGCCGCCGCGTACCTTCCCTGCCGGAGCAGCTCTTCCCCCCTCTCGCACAGAAGCCGTGGCTTGCGGTCCGCGCGCGCCAGGCCCTGGTCCAGGATGGCAAGCCGTTTCTCCGGATCAGTTTCCAGGGCGGCCTTCACAAGCCACGCGCCGTCCTCCGCGCTGGAAAGCGTGGCCGCCGCATCGGCAAAGTGACGCGCGGCCGGCAGATCCCCGGCCTGGAGCGCAGCTTGCGCCTGAAGCCCGGCAACCCGGGCGGAGAGGAGCCTGCTGGTGGAAAGGCGCCCGGCGGCCTGATCAAGCTCAACGCGGAGGGCGGACAGACCCGGAGGATCCGGGGAGAGCCTCAAATCCAGGAGGCGAAGCTCAAGAGAATCAAGGTGCGCAATGTCCTGCTCCTGCGGGCTGGAGGCGATGCGGTCCGACGGCGCTGTCTGGCATGAGGCCAGGAGGCAGACTGCGAACAACGCGCAGGCGGCGCGCCTCATTTCCGCCCCTTCCCCAGCGCGTACGCGTACACTTTTCCGTCCAAGCCGGCGGTGACAAGGTCCATGCGGCCGTCACGGGTGAGATCCAGGATCTGCGGCCGAGATACGCCTTTCACGGGAAACCCGGGCAAAGGACGCAATGAGGAGTCGTAGCCGTCGATGAACGCGCCCGAACCGTACAGCAGGATCTCCTGTCCCGCGGCCATGATGCGGGCACTCCTGCCGTCCAGGTCGGGAACAACGGCCTGGTGAAGCACTGTTCCATCCATGCCTACGATGCTCAGCGTCCCGTCCTGGGCCAGGGCCGCCAGCGCGGGTTGACCGTCGATGACCAGCGGCTGGGGCGACGCGTGGTACACGCCGGGGAGCGTCATGGGGAAACCCGAAGCCACGGTGCCGGACGCGTCCCACGCGCTCAGGACACCTGCTTGCGTGAGAAACACGACGCGGAACGTAGCGCCGGAAGGAACGAACCGGGGAGCGCCCAGAGAGATTCCGGTTACGCTCACGGGCCACCCGTCGGCCTCCACGCCGGAAAGATCGCGCACGTGGATCCTTGCGTCGAAGCTCTTGGGGTAGAACGTGATCCGATCTCCCAGGGCGTCAGGTGCGTTCAGAAGCGGAGATTCCAGCGGCGCGCCGGAGACCGCGTGCGAGCCATCCGGGCCCACAAGCACAAGCGCGGAGTCCGCGCGGGAAAAAAGCGCAAGCTTGCCGCCGATGAGCCGGGGCGGCATGGGGCTGGCAATAGCCGTTGCCACTGGGAACGGCGACATGAGCTGGAGCCGGGGGCCGAATCGCCAGACGGTTCCACCCGGTGACACTGCCCAGATGGCTGAGAGCACGCCCGGCCCGCCCTGCTCGGGGACCAGCACGCTGTCAGGATCCAGCCTGGCCTCTGCGATCTTTGCGCCTCCCTGGTCCGTCAGCTCCAGGACGGACCTGTCCCGGATCCAGGCCAGCTGCGCGGGCCCGGAATCGGAGAACCGGAAAGCAAGCAGGTCTCCGCTGACGCCGCCTTCCACGGCCACGGGGAAGCCGGGCAGAGTCTGCGCCGCGGCGCTGCTTGCGCTGGCCGCCGTGAGCGTGACGCTGAGCCGGCTGGAAGAAACGCGGGCAACCACGATGCCGCTTCCGTACAGGCGCAGGACCTCCGCCAGGATGCCGGAGCCGGTGAGGAAAAACGGCGTGACGCGCGAGCTGTCGTACCACACCATGAGGGAGGCGTCAGCGGGAACCCCTTCCGTCAGGCGGCTGAACGAGCCGGCGCGCGCAATGTTGTCCCCGGAGTCTGCCGTCTTCACGACGGCGGCCAGGTTGCCCGGGTCAAGGGAGGCAAAGACATAGTCGCCGCGGGTCAGGAAATAGGGCTCGGGGACGTTCACGTTGAAGGCGCCCAGGATGAGACTCACGTACCATGGGATGGAAATCCTGTCCACGCGCACGCCGTCAAGGACAAGGGAGGCGTCCTGGCCCGCGACAACGGAGCTCGTAAGCTTTGCCAGGGCCCCGGCAAAAGCCTTCTGATCGTTGATGCGCGCAAAGTACACCGGCTCCTCGGAGCCCGCCAGCTGGAAAGCGCCGACCTCCGAGCCGATCCAGGAAAAGACCAGCTCATCGATGCCCGCACCCACAAGGGAGCGGGCGCCGTCGTCAGCTTTCTTGTACAGGTCCTGCACGCCGCTGCCCTCCAGGGCCGCAACGCACCGGTACAGGTCGTCAAGCGGCGCAAGGTTCACAACGCTCAGCAGGTACGCGGAGGAAGGAACGTAGCGCAGGACTCCGACGGGACGGGGAGTGTATGACAGCACCTTTGCCAGCTCAGGCAGGGTTGCGCTCACGGGCATGTCCGAGCTGAGGCGAAGGCTGGTTGAGGATACGCGTTCGGCTTGAAGGCCGGATGCGTGCGCTTCTGCCTCCAGCGTGGATTGCCCCGGAAGCTGGAGCGAAGAAAGGATGCGCGCGGAAAGGCCGCCGCCGCCCAGGAGGTCCGCGGACAGGCTCTGTGTGTCCACCAGCATGCGGATTGCCGTGCTGCTGCGCGGCCGAAGCCTGCTCACGAGCTCCCGGCTGGCAAGCAATGAGATCCCCTGGCCCGCGGCCCTGCGCGCCAACGCGTCTTTCAGCACGCCTTCATCCAGCGCGATGACCGCCACGTTCTCCCGAAGCGCCGCCTGGATGGTTGCCCCGCCGCTTGAGAACCGGTACAGCGGCATCCCTCCCTCGTTGACGAAGCTGAATCCCTTGAAGGACAGCATGGGGCCTGCCACCCGGGCCAGCGGAGAAAAGATGCCGCGCCATCCGAGGTCCAGGACGGCCAGCAGCTTCCGGTCAGGAAGCAGAACGACGTCCGCGTGGACGTCCAGGAGCCGCCGCAGCACGGGAGACTGCGTCAGGGCCAGCCCGCGCGCGTCCGCAAGCGCGCCGCGATACGGAGCCAGCTCGGGCCGGGACAGGACCACGTCCGCGGCGTCAAGATTCAGCCAGTCGTCGTAAACGGCCCGAAGGGAGGGGACCTGGATGAAGGCCACGTAACGCTCCGGCACGTAGGCCAGCGGGTCTTCATGACGGACCAGCCAGCGGACCACAAGGGCGGCGGCGCCGAGCGCAAGAATCGCAACAATGACAAGCAGAGTCTTGAGAAGGAAAGAGAATACCTTTTTCACGTTCGGGCAATCTCCCGGGGCATCACGGTAGCGGAAAATCCGGGCAAAGGCAACGGCGCGGGAGAGAGCGCCAGCGCGCCACGACCTCCAGGGCCGCGCGCTGAGGGCCTCAGGGCCACGGCCGCTCGCCCGGCGCGCCTGGGCGCGCTCAGGCCTTCTGGGCGGGCACTTCCAGCGCCATCAGGGAGATATCGTCGTCAAAAGACTCACGGCCGCGCCAGCTCGTGACTTCCTTGCGAATCCGGGCCACCGCTTCGGAAAGGTCGTCCCGGATGGATTCCGCTGCCAGGTCAAGGAAACGGGCGCGGGAGAACTGCTGCCCCCGGGCATCGCTGCACTCCGTGAGCCCGTCGGAATAGATGTAGAGCCTTTCTCCCGGGTTCAGCCCGAACTGGGATTCCTCCATCTTGAACTCCGGGGAAAGCCCGACAGCGTTTCCGCCGGCGCGGATCTCCGCCAGCGACCCGTCCCTTTTCACGATCACCGGGTACGGGTGCCCGGCGCGCGCCATGCGCAGGCTCATGGTGGTGCGGTCAATGACCGCGTAGCAAATGGTGAAAAACATCTGGTCCTGACCGTCGCAGAACATCGCGTTCAGCTGGGCGACGACGTCCGACGGGATGAGGGCGTCCGCGCCCAGGAACGGGAGGAGGGACCCGCGGCGGGGCACCAGGAGACGGTTCAGCAGAAGCGCCATGGAGGCGGCGGCTAGGCCGTGCCCCGCCACGTCCACCATGTAGAGGCCGGTGTGCTCCCGGTCGATGGTGAAGAAGTTGTACAGGTCTCCGGCGGCAAAGCCCGCGGCCACAAGGAAACCCGCCATGCGGAGTCCCTGGAGATCAATGGTGTCGGGGGGAAGGAGGCTGCGATGCAGGCGCGCCGCGTCATGGATCTCCGCGGTCACGAAGTCCTGGATCCGATCCCGCTCCGAGGCGTCACGGAATACCCAGACAATTCCCCGCGAGCCGGCGTTGGTGCCCTTGTACGGCTCCAGGCGAACGTCAACCAGGCACGCGCTGCCGTCCGGCCGGGTCAGGCGGCACCGGGCAAGCTTCACGCTCTGGCCGGCATGGACCACGTCGTCCAGGTGAAGGGCCACAGGCTCCGTGCTGCCGGCTGGGGTCAGCGTAAGGAACGGGAAAATGGAGCGCGAGGACGGGAGTGGATCGGGAAGCTGCAGGAGGCCGGCAGCGCGGGCATTCGCGTATTCCACCACGCCGTTGGGCTCGGTAACCACGATGGCGTCCCCCACGGAATGAAGGATGGAGGACATCCTGTCGTGCGTGCCTTCCAGCTCCTTCTGCGCGCGCGACCTGCTGAGCGCCATCTTCACGGTGGCTTCCAGGGCCCGTTCCTCGAAAGGCTTGAGAATGAACCCGAAAGGCTCCGTGAGCTTTGCCCGGTCCAGGGTGTCCGCGTCTGAATAGGCCGTGAGATAGACGACGGGAACATGGGTGGAGTCCTTGATCAGGCTGGCCGCGTCAATTCCGTTCATTTCCCCCTGGAGATGGATGTCCATGAGCACGAGGTCGGCTCCCATCGTCTCACTCTTCTTGACCGCGTCCTCTCCGGTGGCAACGACGCACGGCACTTCGTACCCGAACCCTTCCAGGCACTTCTTGATTGCAAGGGCGACCAGTTCTTCGTCCTCCACGATCAGAATGCGGGCATGATCCATTTTGGATTCCGGGCCTCCTCAGCCCGGCTAGAAGGTACCACTGTTTTTTGACTTTTTCAGCGTAATGGAAAAACAATCTCCCAGGAGGTGCCGGATTCCCTGGACAAGGAAATGCTGCCGCCCAGCTGCTTGACCAGCCTCTCCACGATCTGCATTCCCAGCGTATTTGCCTGCGAAGGCTCAAAGCCCGCCGGAAGGCCCACCCCGTTGTCCGCCACGACAAGGGAGACCGTGTCTCCCGCGCGCCGGGCCAGCTCCACGCGAAGCGCGCGCGTGCCGCGGTGCTGCTCGGGGAAGGCGTATTTCAGCGCGTTGGTGCAAAGCTCGTTGGCGACGAGCCCGCATGGAATGGCCTTGTCGATCGCGATGTTGATGGCCTCCAGGGAAGGAACGAACGTCACCGACCCGTTCAGGCGGAATGCAATGAGCAGCCGGTTCACGAGCTTGTCCAGATACGCGCCGAAATCCACGCTGCGGAAGTCCTTGGATCCGTAAAGGTCCTCATGGATCAGCGCCATGGAGAGGACCTGGTTTCGGCAGTCCTGGATGATCCGCTTGTCCACGGCGTCATGGACGCGCAGCTCCTGGAGGTAAAGAAGGCTGGAGATGATCTGGAGGTTGTTCTTCACGCGATGGTGGATTTCCTTCAAAAGAACGTTCTTCTCCTGGAGGGAGGCCAGGATGCTTTCCTCCGCCCGCTTGCGGTCCGTGATGTCGCGGATGATCCCCTCGATCCCCAGGTTGTTCCCGCTCTCATCGAACAGGCGGTGCGCGTTGAGGGAGACGTGGATGGTCTCCGAGCCCCCGCCTCTCACGGACAGCTCGAAATCAGAGACGGACCCGTTCTTTTCCAGGGCCGCGCCAATGCCCTCCTGGGCGCGATCATCCGCGGAGAAGGCGGAGACGGGGCGCCCGATGAGGAGGGACGGGTCGTAGCCGAACGACCTCACCGAGGGGCTGATGAGCTGGATTACGCCCTGCGAGTCGGCGCGGAAGTAGATATCTTGAAGGGACTCGAAGATGCTGCGGTAGCGCCGCTCGCTTTCCACAAGAGCGCGCCTGGCCTGCGCTGCTTCCATGAGCTCGCGGGAGCGCTGGAGACCGACAAAAACCACCACGGCAAGCCACCCGTATTCAACGGTGTACACGGACGTGTAGACGTCCTCCGAGATGGCAAGGTCGTTCATGGTCGCAAGGAAGACGATGCCGCTGAGCCACAGGAGAGAGGCCGCTTCCCGGCTGTGCCCCGCCCGGTAGTAGCGGATGATCACCCACACCATGTACGCGAAAACCAGGATCCCGGTGAAGTACTGGAGGTCCGTGAGCGTGCCTGAGTCCACCTCCACGTAGAGGATCTCCCTGCCCAGGAACGGGAGGGGGACATGACGGAACACCGGATGCGTCGCGTCCCAGGTAAGGTAGCCGGGCGCAAAGGCCTGGAAAAAGGCGAACAGCGTGAACACGCCCAGGACCGTCAGGAGCGTCCACCGGGGGACCATGCGGGTTTTCCCGGCGATATACCAGAAAAAGGCTCCCACGGTCATCTCCAGCGTAATGGCCTGGACCTTCAGCCAGATGACGCTGGCGTCCGGGCTGACGACGTTGTATTCCCCGGCGCACGCCAGGTTGTAGGCCGCAGCGGCCACGCAGATGATGGCAAATGCAAAGTCGTACGCGGTGCCCTTCACGCGAGCCTGCGCGACGAACTCGAACGCGGCGGAGGACAGGCACACGCCGGCCATGACGAGCGGCAGGACGGAATAGAGCTGGATCGTCACGGTGGCCGACCCTCCCCGGCCTTCAGAGCGCCTTTTCCAGCGCCCGGTTCAGTCTCTTCACAAACTCCGCGGGGTCCTTGATTTCCCCGCCTTCCACCAGGAGCGCCTGGTCCAGGAGCAGGCGGCTTGCATCCTCAAGGATGCTCTCATCCTGCACTCCCGCCAGCTTTTCCACGATGGGGTGGGACGGGTTCAGCTCCAGGATGGGCTTGACCTCGGGGAAATCCCGGTTGCCCATCATCTTGAGGAGCTGCTGCATCTGCATGGTCGGGTCCTTGTCGTCAACCACGATGCAGGAAGGGGAATCCGCAAGCCTGCGGGAGGCGCGCACGTCCTTGACGGCCTCCCCCAGGATCTTCTTCACCTTTTTCAGCAGGGGATCAATGGCGGCTGCCTTTGCCGCATCCGCTTCCGTCGCAAGGTCTTCCGCGGCCGCCGCCCTGTTGACCGCCTTGAGCTCGGTTTCCATGAACGATCCGATTGAGGTCACGACAATCTCGTCGATCTCATCATCCATGATGAGGACCTCGAGCCCGCGGGCCTTGTACGCTTCCAGGAGCGGCGAATTGCGAAGGCCGGACTCCCGGCCCCCGGTGATGTAGTAGATGGCCTTCTGGTCCTTCTTCATCCGGTCCCGGTACTGGGACAGGCTTGTCCAGCCTTCCCCGGCCGTGGACTTGTAGCGGACAAGCTCCAGGATCTGGTCCCGGTGCTCAAAATCCTGCATGAGGCCCTCTTTCAGCACCCTGCCGAGCTCCGTCCAGAAGACCTGATACGCCGCCGCGTCCTTGGAAAGGTTGGCAAGCTCCTGCAGGATCTTGCGAACGGAGGAGGATCTGATGTTCTCCATGACGCGGTTCTTCTGGAGTATCTCCCGGCTCACGTTGAGGGGAAGGTCCTCCGAGTCGATGATCCCCCGGACAAACCGCAGGTAGACGGGAAGCAGCTCCTTCTCGCTTTCCGTGATGAACACGCGCTTGATATAGAGCTTCACCCCCGGCTGGTAATCGTAATGGAAGAGATCGAACGGCGCCTTGCGGGGGATGTAAAACAGCGTGGTGTACGCCAGCGCCCCTTCCACGGATTCATGGATCCAGTGGAGGGGATCCTCCGTGTCGTGCGTCAGGGTCTTGTAGAACTCCCGGTAGTCATCGTCCTTCAGGTCGTTCTTGGGCCTTCTCCAGAGCGCCAGCGCGGAGTTGACCTGGGACTCCTTGTCCACCTTCCCGCCGTGCGGGCCATCTTCCTGGTAATGGAGATGGATGGGAAACGCGATGTGGTTGGAGTACTTGCGGATGATCTCCTCAACTCTCCACCGGTTGGCAAACTCCCGTCCCTGCTCGTTGAGATGGAGGAGGACGGTTGTCCCCGCGCTGTCCCGCGAGGCTTCCGTGATCTCGTACTCCCCCTTGCCTTCGCTGGTCCACCGCCAGGCTTTTTCATCCCCGGTCTTCCGGGAGGTCACCTCCACCGAGTCCGCCACCATGAAGGAGGAGTAGAACCCGACTCCGAACTGCCCGATGAGCCCGGACCCTTTGCGGGCATCCGCGGCCATGGCCTGGAGGAACTGGCGCGTTCCTGAACGGGCAATGGTGCCGAGGTTCTCCTCCATCTCCTTGTCGTTCATCCCGATGCCCGTGTCCGACACGCTCAAGGTTTTGCCTTCTTTCGTGTCGAAGGAAATGTCGATGCGGGGGGCAAACGGCACGCCCTTGTATTCTTCCTGCGTCAGCGTGAGATACTTCAGCTTGTCCAGCGCGTCCGAGGCGTTGGACACGAGCTCCCGGAGGAAGATCTCGGGGTGTGAATAAAGCGAATGAATGATCAGCGTAAGAAGCTGGCTTACTTCTGCCTGGAACTTGTGCGTCGGCATGGCTTTGAGCTCTCTCCTGGTCTTTGCGAGGACTTTCCGGGAAAGGTACATCGAAAGGCGCACCGGCGTAAAGGCGGCTGCAACGGCCAGCCACAGGCTCACTGGGCTGTTCAGACCAGGAAACCGAGACTATACTCAGGAAGGCTTGGGTAACTGTATGAGGTTCTTTGCGCTGGTCCGTGCTCGGGCGGAGTCTGTGCGCAGCCGTTTGAGCACGGCACTCGTCCTCCATACCGCGGAAGTTGCGTATTCCCTGCTGGTCCTGGCATGGTTTTTCGTTCCGCTTTTCACCAGTGCGCGGGAAATGTCCCCTCCGCTGCTCCCGCTTTCCTTCCTGGACATCGACCACGGCAGGATCCTGAGTTTTCTTGCCGTCACCTGCGTGGCCTACCCCATTCCGCTTCTCTGTGCGGCGAAAATCGCCGCGGTGTTCCTTGAGCACCGCGTGCCGTCCTTTGCGGACCCCACGCGCATCGTTCCCATCGTCCTGAACGCGCTGCTATCCGCCCTCTCCATCACCGTCCTCATGATCCAGCTTGTTGCGTTTGCTCCGGGCCCGAGCTGGTTCCGCACCCTGCCATGGATCGCCTACGCCGTGTTCCTCCTTTCCGTTGCCTGGAACGCCTGGTCCCTGGCGCGCTGCATGGAAGTGCTGAACCGATCCGACCCGGCCTACCAGGAATACGCGGCATACGGAAAGAAAAAGGGAGCGGGGCTCCGAGGCCCTCATGCGGCCCGCCACGGGATCCAGAGGAGGCTGGCCCTGACCATGCTGCCTTTTGTGCTTGCCGTCATCATCCTGCCGGCCCTTGTCATGCTGCGGGATTTCGGCAGGACGGCGCTTGCGTCCTCCATTGCGGACGGGCAGGCGCTGGCGGAAAGGGCGGCAAGCGTGGTCCGCACAAGCAACGCCACACCCGCGGCGCTTGCCGGCTTCATGACAACGGAGGGCAGGAGAAACCGCGGCTCGGACTTCCCGTTCCGGGCCGTCAGCTATATCGACCGGGATCCGCGCTCCGGCTCTTTCGAGGTGGTTGCTAGCACCGACAGGTCACGCGTCGGGAAGAGGCCCGCGCTGAGGCCTTCTTTCCCCGGGTCAGCCGGGTATCGCCTTCTTGCGGATGAAGACATCTATGAGTTCACGTGCCCGGTATCCATCACCGGAGCGCCCGCCGGATACGTCAGCGTCGAGATGACGCGGGACGTCGTGACGGAACAGTACTTCCGCACCGTCGTGAAGGTTCTTCTCATTGCGGGGGTGTCCGCGTACGCCGCCATCTTCCTGTTCTTCCTCTTCGGGCGGAGCATCGTGCTTCCCATCCTGTCTCTCTGCATGAGCGTGAGCGAGGTTTCCCACGCCATGTCGGAGATGATCACGGGAACCGGACGGACGGAGATGCGGCTGCCGAAGTACAAGGACAGGGTGAAGACACGGGACGAGATTTCAATGCTTTCCGGAGAAGTAAGCGCCATGACGCGGGTCATCCGCGGCCTCATCCCGTACATCTCCAGCTCCACGCTGAAGCACTCGGAACGGGAGGCGCCGCGGACGGAGAAAAGGAACCTGGCCTTCCTGTTCACGGACATCCGGGGGTTCACCTCGTTCTGCGAGGGGCAGGAGCCGGAAGCCGTTGTCCAGATGCTCAACCGGTACCTGGACCTGCAGGCGGGGATCATCATCGCCAACGGAGGAGACATCGACAAGTTCGTCGGTGACGAGGTCATGGCGGTTTTCAAGGGGTCCCGCAAGGAGCTGGCGGCGTGCCGCTCCGGCGCCCAGATCATTGCCGCTATGTCGCTGGAGAAAGAGCTTGCCAGCCTTTCCCGCAAGGCCGCTGTGTCCGTGGGCATCGGGATCCACAGCGGGCCGGTGATCTTCGGAAGCGTGGGGGCCCGGGACAGGATGGACTTCACCAGCATCGGGGACACGGTGAACCAGGCGGCGCGCCTGGAAGGAGTGAACAAGAGCTACGGGACGCGGGCGCTCCTGTCGGAGGTGGTGCACGAAAAAGTGAAGGATGCCTACCTTTGCCGG
>Ga0335078_10005143_pt1 | contig 19346 bp, 13 predicted proteins | sample Lox_Sample_32_FD_206711 | JGI IMG/M metagenome (GOLD analysis project Ga0335078, IMG submission 206711) | Soil microbial communities from Loxahatchee National Wildlife Refuge, Florida, United States - Lox_Sample_3.2 | ecosystem: Environmental > Terrestrial > Soil > Wetlands | place: USA... | reverse complement strand
GCACGATGGAGCTCGCGGACATTCCGCGGCTCGCGCACCAGCTGAACGGGCGCATGCCGGACGAGCTCAACCCGGAATATCCACGCGTGCTCGCCAGCCTGAGTCCCGAGCAGCTGCGATCCTACGGTGAGCGCTACATCGCCGACACGCGGATCTACCGCAGCGGCAGGCCGTTCTTCATCGACAAGATGCCGAATAACTTCCGCCACATCGGCATGATTCACCTGATACTGCCGAACGCGAAGGTGATCGACGCACGCCGGGAGCCCATGGCCTGCTGCTTCAGCAACTTCAAGCAGCTGTATGCGCATGGCCAGGATTTCACCTACAGCCTCGATGACATCGCGCGCTATTACCGCGGCTACGTCGAGCTGATGGCGCACTGGGATACGGTACTGCCGGGCAAGGTCCTGCGCGTACAGCATGAGGAGCTGGTCGCGGATTTCGAGCCACAGGTGCGGCGTATCCTGAGCTTCCTCGGCGTGGAGTTCGAGCCGGGCTGCCTCGAGTTCTACAGGAACGAGCGCAGCGTGCGCACCGCGAGCTCCGAGCAGGTGCGCCAGCCTCTATATAAGGAGGGCATCGATCAATGGCGGAATTTCGAGCCGTGGCTGGGCCCGCTGCGCGAGGCGCTCGCGGAGCTGGCGCCGCCGGCAGCGGCGGGTGGCCGACACTGATGTCCGGGCGCAACAGTATGCTGCCCCCTAATGGGGCACGGGGGCACGTCGCCGCTGCTGCTCGAGGAACGGCGTGCGCGCCTCGAGCGCGACGCCGCAGGTGGCCGGTCCGCGATCAGTCTTCTTAGTGTCACAAAGGTATGAAAAGCTAGTAATCAAAGGAACTAACGCGCCTTCCGCGGACGCAGGCATGCGCGTGAAGCGGTCGAATATTGTCCGATGACGCGTTTGTTCAAGCGCCGCTCTGGGCGAATGGTATAAACGTGGTCAGAAGAACCGCCCGGGAAGGCGGCTGCGTTCGGGTGGCGAATACACAACCAGACTCTCGGGGAGCAATGCGATGAAGGTCAATCCGAAGATTTCTGCGGCTGTGGCGGCGGTTCTGTGCGCGCCGACGATTGCGCTGAGCCAGACGGCCAATCCGGCGGCTCAGCCGACGAGCGCCGAAGCGACCGGGGGACTCGCCGAGGTCGTGGTGACTGCCGAGCGCCGCTCCGAATCGGTCCAGAACGTCCCGATCACGATCCAGGCGATCACGGGCGACCAGCTGACACAGATGCAGGTCCAGACGCTGGATGACGTTCTCAAGTATCTGCCGAACGTGACCTTCAGCTCCAACGGCCCCGGCCAGGGTCAGATCTACATGCGCGGCCTGAGCGCCGGCTTCGCCGGCAACCAATCGAGCGCGGCGATCAATCCGTTCCCGAACGTGGCGCTCTACCTCGACGACCAGTCGATGACCTTCCCGGGGCGCAACGTCGATGTCTACATGGCGGACATGGAGCGCATCGAGGTCCTCGAAGGCCCGCAGGGCACGCTCTTTGGAGGCGGCGCCGAGGCGGGCGCGGTGCGCTACATCACCAACAAGCCAAAACTCAACATCACCGAGGGAAGCGTCGATGCCTCATATGGCACGACGGCCCATGGCGATCCAAACTCCTCGGCGATTGCCGTGATCAACCTGCCGGTGATTCAGGACACGCTCGCCGTGCGGGCGGTCGTCTATACCGATCACCGCGGCGGCTACATCGACAACGTACCGAGCACCTTCACCCGCAGCCCGAACTCGACCGACCCGGGCCCGGCGTCCTACGGCGTCACCTACCCGGCGAACACGCCGGTCTACAACAACTTCAATAACGCGGGCACTGCGCAGAACCCGATTGACTATAGCGGCCTGCGCCTGCAGGCGCTGTGGCAGATCAACAGCGACTGGAACCTGCTCATCCAGCAGAGCTACCAGCGCATGGAGGCCGACGGCGCCGACGTCCAGTATCCGATCGGTTCGGACGGCCAGGCGCTCGGCGCCTGGCAGGAAACCTCATTTGTTCCCCAGTGGGACAAGGACAAGTGGGAGAACACGGCGTGGACGCTGAACGGCAAGGTCGGTGACTTCAAGATGGTCTATACCGGCGCGTACCTGTCGCGCACCATCGACAACAACGTGGATTATTCGAACTACACGCGCTCGGGGGGCGGGTTCTATTACACCTGCGCCGGAGGTCCCGCAGGCACTGGAACTATCGGCGCCGGTTCCGGAGCTCCCCTCACGTGCTACTCGCCGGTACTGTCCTGGAACGACTACGCCGAGACCACCCACCAGAGCCATGAGCTGCGCTTCAGCACGCCGGACGACTGGCGGCTGCGCGCCCTGGTGGGCGCCTTCTGGGAGGAGTTCGACATCAAGGACGACATGAACTTCCGCTACAAGTCGATTCCGTCCTGCACGCCGGCGAACCTGCTGCTGTATCAGGCGGGAACACAGGTGTGCGTCGGAAACGTCATCCCATATCCGGGCGTGGCGGCCATCGATCCCAGCGCGCGCGACGACAATACGGCGTTTGGCGAGGATCTACAGCGCGGCTACCGGCAATGGGCGGCCTTTACGTCCATCGATTACGATCTGATCCCGAAAGTGCTGACGCTGACCGGAGGAACGCGCTACTACAGCTACATGGAGGGCTTGCACGGTTCGCAGTACTCGACCAGCTCCGGCTCCGCCGGTGTGCCGAACGGCCAGTCCATCGGCTCCAACCTCACGGCTGACACGCATCGGGCCGATTACACGGGTTTCCGCAGCCGCGCGAATCTCACCTGGCACATCACCCCGGACGTGATGGCTTACTACACGTTCTCGCAGGGCTTCCGCCCGGGCGCCGGAAACCGCAAGGACAGCTCCGAGGTTTATATCGACGTCAATCCCGTGACCGGCGCCCCGACCGTCGGGGCCGATGCGACTCCCAACCTCGTAAAGCAGTTCCGCAAGCCCTACACCTATCCGCCCGATACCCTGACCAATAACGAGATCGGCTGGAAGACGGAATGGTTCGATCGCCACCTTCTGGTCAACGGCTCGGCGTACATCATGGACTGGAACAACGTACAGACCTTGATCTACAACCCGCCGGTGTACGGCAATACGACCTTCGGTGTGCAGGGTCCGGACTATCAGATCAAGGGCGTCGAGTTGCAGATCGTCTGGCGGGCCACCGATGGGCTGACCTTCCAGGGTTCGCTCTCCCACAATAATGCCTCCGAGACAAACTCACCCTGCATCCAGTCGGTGGGTGGCTCGGGTGCTCCGAACGGCATCTCCGGGAACCCGACGGCTGCCGGCGCGTGCATCACCCAGGTATGGAGCTCGACGCTGCACATGAACGTTCCGCTGCTGAACCCACTCGGCAACGTCGGTGCAACGCCAGCTTTCTCGCCGACCATCCAGTACAACGTGCACGCGCGCTACGACTGGGAGTTGAATGATTACCGAATGTATTTCACCGTGGGCGGCAGCCATACGGGCGCGATGAATAACGAGCCGAGCAGCTTCACTCCGGGCGTGCCTGGCACCGTCCCGACGACGACCTGGTTGCTCTACAACCAGCCGGGCTACACGGTCTACGACGCGCAGCTCGGCATCAGCAAGGACAACTGGCGCGTCGAGCTCTACGGCGAGAACCTCGGCAACTCGGACGCGAGCCTCTTTACCTCGTCTGCGCAGTTCATTGAGTCGCAGGTCCCCCTGCGCCCGCGGGTGCTCGGCTTGTCGTTCGGCGTGAAGTTCTGAGGCGCAGCCCCTCACGCCGAAGGGCGTGAGGGGACTCCTCCGGGGAGGCTGCGCCCCCGGGCGGTTGCGCTAGACTCGACGACGGGCACCGTTACGTCGAGACTCGCCGCAGCTCCATGCCACCCGCACCCCTCGAGCCCCGTCATCCGGCCGGATCACGCGCATGGGAGTGGCTGCGCGCCGGTCGCCCCGCTGAGGCGGAGGCCGAATGCCAGCGCGTGCTCTCGCGCGCCCCGACACAGGGGGCGACCCTGGTGTGCCTGGCGCTGGCTCGCCGCGCACAGGGTAAGGATGCGCTGGCGGCGCTCGAGGCGGCGAGCCGCGCATTGCCGGGCGACGCTCAGGTGCACTATCTCCTCGGGCAGGTGCTCGAGGAGCACGGCCATCTCGAGCGCGCGGCCGAGAGCCTGTCGCGCGCAACGGCCCTGCTTCCCGGCTTTGCCGACGCGCACAATGATCTCGGGCGGCTGCTCCTGCAGCTCGGGCGGACGGAGGCGGCGCTCAGCGCCTGCCGGCGAGCGCTCGAGATCCGTCCGCAGTTTGCGGCGGCGCTGGGTAATCTCGCCAACGCGGAGCGTGCGCGCGGCGCTCTCGCCGCAGCGATCTCAGGTTACCGCGGGGCGATCGCGCTCGAGCCGGGGCTGGCCGAGGCCCACCGCAATCTCGGCAGTGCGCTTCTCGAGGCGGGGGAGGCGGAGGCGGCGATCGACGCCTTGCGGCGGGCGGTTGAGCTCAGGCCAGACTACGTGGAGGCGGTGACGCAGCTCGCGCAGATCCTCGCCGGGCTCGGTCGCGCCGCCGAGGCGCTTCCCTTTTACGAGCGGCTGCTCGAGCACGACCGTCGTGCGGACACGCTCAACGACTGCGGCACGCTGCTCGCCGGACTAGGCCGCTTCGAGGCCGCGCTACGCCGTTACCGCGAGGCGCTCGAGCTGACACCGCGCGACGCGCGGCTGCACGCCAATATCGGCCACGTGCTCCATTGCCTCGGCGATCACCGTGCTGCGATGGAGCACTGCCGGCGCGCGATCGAGCTCGACCCGCGGCTGCCTGAAGGCCACCTGCATCTCGGCAACGCGCTGCTCGCGATCAACGAGATGCACGCCGCCGAAGCGGTCTATCGCGGCGGGCTGGAGGTCGCGCCGGACCATGCCCGGCTCCATACCGCATACGCCATGGCGGCGCGGGCGCTCGGTCGGCTGGATGAGGCCGCGGCGAGCACGCGGCGCGCGCTCGCCATCCGACCCGATGCCGCCGACGCGCTCACCCTGCTCGGCAGCCTGGCGATCGACCGGGGCCGGTTCGAGGAGGCCGAGGCGCTGCTTCACAAGGCGCTCGCCTTGAGTGCGGACCTGCCCGAGGCGCTGATCGGACTGACGGCAGCGCGCAGAATGAGCGCCGCCGATGCGCCCTGGCGGGAGGCCGCAGAGCGCGCGCTGGCAAGCGGCCCGCCGGTCGCGCATGCGATCGGCCTGCACCACGCTCTGGGCAAGTATTACGACGACGTCGGCGAGGACGACGCGGCCTTCGAGCATCACCGACGGGGTCACGAGCTCGCCCGCCGCAGTCGGCCGCCTTACGACCGCGTGGCCACCAGCGCGCGTGTCGCGCGGACACTCGCTGCTTTCGACCGGGGCGCGCTGGATGAGCTGCGGCCGGGCGGGGCCGCTTCGGAGCGTCCCGTGTTCGTCTTTGGCATGCCCCGCTCGGGCACTTCGCTCGCCGAGCAGATACTCGCCTCGCACCCACAGGTCCACGGTGCGGGTGAGGAGCTCTTCTGGCAGCTCGCGGCCGATGCCGAGCTCGCAGCGCAGCCCGGGCAGCGCGCGGCGACCATCGCCACGCTCGGCCGCCAGTACCTGAGCATGCTCGCGATGCTTCCGCCAACGGTGACACGGGTCATCGACAAGCTGCCGAGCAACTTCAAGAACCTCGGCCTGATCCATGCGGCGCTGCCCGGTGCGCGCTTTATCCACCTCGAGCGCCACCCGCTCGACACCTGCCTGTCGATCTACTTCCAGGGCTTCTCGGCCGCACATGCGTACGCCAGCGATCTCGGCGACCTGGCGCACTACTACCTCGAGTACCGGCGGCTGATGTCGCACTGGCGTGCGACGCTGCCTGCGGGAATTCTGCTCGAGGTGCCTTATGAGGCGCTGGTCGACGACCCTGAGCACTGGAGCCGCCGGATGCTTGCGCACATTGGATTGCCCTGGGACCCGCGCTGCCTCGAGTTTTACCGCACCGAGCGGCCGGTGCTGACGGCGAGCAGCTGGCAGGTGCGCCAGCCCGTGGGCAGGAGCTCGATCGGGCGCTGGCGCCGCTACCGGCGCCATCTCCGGCAGCTGCTCGAGGTGCTCGGCGATGATGCCCGGTAACTCCGGCAGCTCCTCCGGGGGCCTGGCCGCGGATGCCGCCGAGCTTGCGCGCATCCGCAGCCTCACTCGCGAGCACAAGTTCGCAGAAGTGCTGGCGCTGGCACCGGCGCTGCGACCCGGGATGCCCGCGCATCGCGATGCGCTGCTGTGCCTCGCCATCGCGCAGCGCCATCTGCACCGCATTGCGGATGCGCTGCGCACGCTCGCCGATCTCGAGCGGCACCACCCGCGCTTCAGCCGTCTGCACGAAGAGCGCGGACTGTGCTACGTCGCCCTGCGGGATGCGCCCCGCGCGACCGAGGCGTTCCTGACTGCGGTCAACATCAACACCGCGCTGCCTCACAGCTGGTCGATGCTCGAAGGGCTGTACCGCATGAGCGGACAGCAGCAAAACGCCGCCCTGGCGGCCAGCCACGTCGCGACCCTCGCCAAGCTGCCGCGGGAGGTGGTGACGGCGACCGGTTTGTTTGCGGATGGCGACCTCGAGCCCGCCGAATCGCTGATCCGCGCGTACCTGCTGCGGCACGGGGACCAGGTCGAGGCGATGCGGCTGCTCGCCCGCATCGGCATCGCTCACAAGGTATACGATGACGCCGAGCTGCTGCTCGCTGCGGTGCTGGAGCGCGCGCCGCGCTATTCTGTCGCACGCCAGGAGTACGCCGGCGTGCTGCTCGAGCTGCATCGCTTCGATGATGCGCGCCGTGAGGTCGAGCGGCTGCTCGAGAACGACCCGGACAACCGCGTACTGCGGACGCAGTTCGCGCTCAGCTGCGTCGGACTGGGCGAGCACGAGCGTGCCATCGGCCTCTACCAGGCGCTGCTGACACAGACGCCCGCCGATGCCGAGCTGCACCTTTCGATCGGTCACGCATTGAAGACGCTCGGCCGCACGCCCGAGGCAGTCGCCAGCTACCAGCGCGCGATCTCCTGCCGCGAGGACTTCGGGGACGCCTTCTGGAGTCTGGCGAATCTCAAGACCTACCGCTTCAGCGAGCCGCAGCTGGCGCAGATGCGGGGCGCACTCGAGGCACAGGGGACGGCGGCGATCGACTGCTATCACCTGTGCTTCGCGCTTGGCAAAGCGCTCGAGGATAGCGGCGCATACGCGCAATCGTTCCGCTATTACGAGCGCGGCAATGCGCTCAAGCATGCAGAGATCCGCTATCGGCCCGAGCACATCGAGAACAACACGCACTGGCAGATCAAGGTCTGTACGCCGGAGCTGTTCGCCGCGCGCCGCGGCTGGGGTGCACCGAACCCGGATCCGATCCTGATCGTCGGCCTGCCGCGCTCGGGGTCGACGCTGCTGGAGCAGATCCTCGCGTCACATTCCAAGGTCGAGGGCACCACCGAGCTCCCGAACATCCAGCAGCTCGTCACGCGGCTGCGCGGTCGTGACCCGGATCCGCAGAGCCCGCGTTACCCGCCGATTCTGCAGCACCTGACCGCGGATGACTTGCGCGCCCTCGGCGAGCAGTACCTCGCCGGCACGCGCGTCTACCGCAGCGCGGGCAAGCCGTTGTTCATCGACAAGAACCCGAACAACTTTCGCCACCTCGGGCTCGTGCATCTGATGTTGCCGAACGCGAAGATCATCGACGCGCGCCGCGAGCCGATGGCCTGCTGCTTCAGCAACTTCAAGCAGCTGTTCGCCAATGGCCAGGAGTTCACTTACGGCCTTGAGGAGATCGCGCGCTACTACCGCACCTATCTCGAGCTCATGCGTCACTGGAATGCGGTTTTGCCGGGGCGCATCCTGCGCGTACAGCACGAGGACCTGGTCGGGGATCTCGAGGGCAACGTGCGCCGCATGCTGGAGTTCTGCGGCCTGGCGTTCGAGCCGCAGTGCCTGAGCTTCCATGAGACGCAGCGCAGCGTGCGCACGGCGAGCTCGGAGCAGGTCCGCCAGGCCATCTTCCGCGAAGGGCTGGAGCAGTGGAAGCATTTTGAGCCGTGGCTCGGCCCGTTGAAAGCGGCGCTCGGCGACGCCCTGACGCGCTACCGCGAGTGAATTCCGCGCTTATCCCCCGGCCGGAGCTCAGGAGCTGCGACTGCGGCGCAGCAGGCTGAGCGCCAGGATGGCGGACGCGGTCATCAGGAACAGGCTCACCGCGTTCAACACCGGCGTCGCGCCCTCGCGCATGCGGCCGTACATCATGATGGTGAGCGGCGCATCCGACCCGACCAGCATGAGCGTGGTATTGAAATTCTCGAACGACATGAGGAAGGCGATCGCCGCCGAGCCGATCAGGGCGGGGCGCAGGTAGGGCAGGGTGATGTTCCACAGCACCGCCCCGTGCGAGGCGCCGAGGTTGAGCGCGGCATCCTCGAGACTGCGGTCGAAGCGCTTGAGGCGTGCGCTGATCGTCAGGGTGGCGATCGCCGCGATGTAGGAGAATTGTCCGGCCACCACCAGCGGCAGGCCGGGGCGCAGGAAGTCCGCCTCTATCCCGAAGAGGTTGCTGACCAAGTCCGCGAGGCGGCTGGCGAAGGCCAGAATCGAGATGCCGAGGATCACGCCCGGAATCACCAGCGGGACGAGCATGAGCACCGAAAGCAGGCTCTTTCCCGGGAACTCGCGACGCTCCATCAGAAACGCGTTGGCGGTGCCGATGATCACGGAGAGGCCGGTCACCCACAGGGCCACGATGCAGCTCGTCCAGATGCTGCCCAGGAGCTCCGTGTCGCGGAACAGCCCGACGCGCCCTTTGGCCTCGTTGCCGAAAAACCAGTCGAAGGTGAAGCCGTGCCAGGGAGGCGCGGGATAGTCGGCGTTGTTGAAGGCGAACACCGCCACGACCGTGAGCGGCAGGAACAGGAACACGAGGAACGCTGCGATGTAGAGCACGGTCGCGGTCCGCAGCCACAGCGGGCGGGGGAGGCTTGGGATCACGCGCGCCTCATGACGTCGGAGAAGCGCTGGCCCGAGAGCTTGAGCCCGACCCATACCATGGCCGTCGACAGCGCCAGCAGCAGAAAGCCGAACGCGGCGCCCTGTTCCCAGTTGAAGCGGGTGATGAACTGGTTGTAGATCTGCTCGGTGAACCAGAGCGAGTTCTTGCCGCCCAGCAGCGTCGGCGTGAGGTAATTACCTAGCGTCAGCATGAAGACCACGATGCAGCCGGCGGTGATTCCGGGCGCGGCGTGCGGGATGACGATGGTGCGTAGGATCGCCGTGCCTTTCGCGCCCAAGTCGTAGGCGGCCTCGATGAGGGCGTTATCGAGGCTCTCGAGGCTTCCGACCAGTGGCACCACCATGAAGAGGAGAGAGGTGTAGACGAGGCCGACGAGGATGGTCGCGTCGTGGTAGAGGAGCTCGACCGGCTGCGCGGTGAGACCCAGGTGCACCAGGATTGCCGGCAGTACACCTGACTCGCGCAGCAGGATCATCCATCCGAGGGTGCGCACGGTCTCGCTCACCCAGAAGGGAATGAGACACACGACGAAGAGCAGCGCCGAGGCCCGCCCACGCGCGAGCTTGGCGATGATCCAGGCGATGGGAAAGGCGATGAGCAGCGTCAGCGCGGTGGCGAGTGCCGACAGAAGCGCCGTCCGGAGGAACACGTGCCAGTAGAGCGGCTCGCCGAAGAAGCTGCGGTACTGGGCGAGGCTCGCGGCGTACTCGCGCGGAGCGATGCGCTCGCGGAACGACAGCACGGCCAGGTCGGCGTGCGGCAGGATGATCAGCAGCAGCAGCCACAGCAGCGCCGGTGCGAGCAGCAACGCGAGGCCGAGCCGCGAGAGCAGGCGTGCGCTCGTTGCCGCCTTAAGCATGCGCCGCGCCCGCAGCGCCCGCGGGGAAGCAGACGGCGCGCTGCGGATCGAAGCTGAAGGAGACGCGCTGGCCGGGCTTGAGGTCGGCAAGAGCTCCGGTCTGAGGCAGGGCCGCGCGCAGCTCGAGACGGCTCACCCGCTCGCGCAGCAGTGCAACCGAGTTGGCGCCGTCGAACAGCATGTCGGTCACCTCGCCCTCGTGCGCGCTCTGACCCGGCGGGAGGTCCGCGGCCGTACGGGCGAGCGTCATGGCCTCGGGCCGCACGAAGGCCTCGACCGCCGTCCCCGCGGCGACGCTGCCCGATGCACGCGCGCGCACCCGCCAGCCGCCCGTGATCGAGAGCTCGACCGCCGCGCCGTCGACGCCGAGCACCGTTCCCGCCAGGCGATTGTTGGCGCCGACGAACCCGGCCACGAAGGCGCTGGCCGGCGAGTAATAGAGCTCCTGGGGCGTGCCGAGCTGCTCGAAGCGGCCGTGATTCATGACGCCGACATGATCGGATAGCACGAGCGCCTCGGACTGATCGTGAGTGATGTAGACGAAGGTGGTGCGGAAGGCGCTCTGCAGCTGCTTGAGCTCAACCTTCATGTGCTCGCGGAGCTTGAGGTCGAGCGCGCCGAGCGGCTCATCGAGGAGCAGCAGGGTGGGCTCGAGCACCATGCTGCGCGCGATGGCGACCCGCTGACGCTGTCCGCCGGAGAGCTGATCGACGCGCTTGGCGGCAGAGCCCGCGAGCCCGACGCGCTCCAGCATCGCCGCGGCGCGCCGGTTACGCTCGGCGCGCGCCACGCCGCGGCGTGCGAGCCCGAAGGCCACGTTCTCGCCCACCGACATCATCGGGAAGAGCGCCAGGTGCTGGAACACCATGTTCACCGGACGCTTGTTCGGCGCGACGCTCGCCATGTCGCGCCCACCGATCGCGATGCTGCCGCGGTCGGGTTGCAGGAAGCCGGCGATCATGCGCAGCAGCGTCGTCTTGCCGCAGCCCGAGGGCCCGAGAATCGAGAAGAAGCTGCCGCGGGCGACGCTGAAGGTCACCTCGTTCACCGCGAGGTGCGCGGCGAACTGCTTGCTGACGGCGCGTATCTCGAGGTCGGGTGCCGCGGGCGCCGCGGTCTGGGCTGTGCTCAATCGGCCGCCTTCACCCGGTCGAGGACCTCGCCCTCGATCTCTTCCAGCCCCGGCGGGATTGCCGGGTACCATTTGATGTTCTTCAGGCCGTCGGGGAAGGTGTCGGCGAACTGCTGGCGCAGCCGCGGATCCATCAGCTTGTCGGCGCCCCGGGAGGCGGTGAAGTTGCCGATCGACCTCGCGACCAGGGCGGCGACTTCCGGGCGCATGACGAAATTGATCCACGCATAGGCGCCGGCGTCATTGCGCCCGCGCGCCGGCAGCACGAAGGTGTCCATCCAGGCGATCGCGCCCGAGCGCGGGTTGATGAACTTGATGGCGGGGTTGTCACGGTTGAGGAGCCAGCCTCCCGAGTCCCACATCATCGCGGCCCAGATCTCGCCCGAGCGCACGCCGTTCAGCAGCTGGTCCTTGTTGTCGTAGAAGAAGCGGAAGTTCGCCTTGCAGGCGGCGAGGGTCTTGCCTACCTGCTGCATGAGCGCAGTGTAGGCCCTGGTGTCGTTATAGAGCGCGAACGGATCGTGACCTGAGGCGAGCGCGAAGGCCATGAGGGTCGGGCGCTTCAGGCGAACCGCGGTGCGGCCCTTGAGCTCCGGCTTGCAGAGATCGGTGTAGTCGGCGATCCGGGTGCGGGTCGAGTTGTAGATCAGACCCTCGGTGCCCCACACGTAGGGGAGGCCGTAGAGCTTGCCGTCGACGGTGGCGTTCTTCCTCACCGCTTCCACCAGCTCCGGCACGAACTCATCGAGCTTGACCTTGCTCGTGTCGAGGGGCTTATAGATGCGGAACTCCTGCTGCGCGCCGAGAATACGGTCCTGCGAGGGCTGCGCGAGGTCGAAGCCGGCGCCGCCTGTGGCACGGAGCTTGGAGATCATCTCCTCGTTGTTCGACAGGGTGACCTGCACCTCGATGCCGGTCTCCTTCCTGAACTGCGCGATGACGTCTGCGGGCACGTAGCTCGCCCAGCTGATGATGCGCAGCACTTTGGCATCATCGGCACGCGCGCTGGTGCCGCAGAGCGCCACGGCCAGCAGCGCCGCGAGCGCGCCGCGCGCGAGGCGTGCGGGTGTGGAGCATCGATCGGAGGTGGAGATCATCGGCTCTGTACCCTTAAGGACCGATTGCCGTCGCGTTGACAGGCAAGTTTTTGGCGAGCTAGGCTGCTCGCGGCTCGAATTTTCGCCTGGAAATATAACATCGCCCCACCCGCTTGTCGTGTGACCGTCCGCTGCCGGAGCTGGCGCCGTGCTTGAGGTACAGGGCCATCGCGGCGCACGCGGGCTGTGGCCGGAGAATACGCTCGCGGGCTTTGCCGGCGCGCTCACGCTCGGGGTGAGTACGCTCGAGCTCGACTGCGCGGTGACCCGCGACGGCGTGGTGGTGGTGACACACGACCCCGAGCTCAATCCCGATCTCACGCGCGACGCCCGGGGCCGCTTTCTCACCACCACGGGTCCGCCGGTCGTGAGCCTGACGTTCGCCGAGCTGCAATCCTATGACGTCGGCCGGCTGAACCCCGCGAGCGCTTATGCAGCGCGCTTCCCGCGGCAACAGCCGGTGGACGGGGAGCGCATCCCGCGATTGCGGGATGTGCTGAGGCTGGCACGCACGCGCGCGGGCGGGCGCGTGCGGGTCGCCGTCGAAGTGAAAACCCTCCCCGAGCGGCCGCAGCTCACGGCGACGCCGCAGGCATTCGCGGCGGCGCTCAAGGAGGATCTCGAAGCGACCGCAACGGCCGCGATGGTGTGCGTCATGGCCTTCGACTGGCGGGTCTTAAGCGCCGTGCAGAGCCTCATGCCGGGGGTGGCCACCGTGGCGCTCACCGAGGAGCAGCCCGGGGACGATACGGTGCGCATCGGTGCAGCCCGCCCCTCGCCGTGGCTGGGCGGTCTCGACCCGAGGCGTTTTGGCAATTCGGTCGTGCGGCTGGTGAAGGCCTCGGGGGCCACGATCTGGGGCCCCGATTTCAAGGATCTGGACGCCGCTCGGGTCGCCGAGGCCCACGCGCAGGGGCTGCGGGTCGTTCCCTGGACCGTGAACGAGGAAGCGGACATGGAGCGGCTGCTCGCCTTCGGGGTGGACGGCATGACCACCGACCGGCCGGACGTGCTGCGCGCGTTCCTCGAGCGCAGGGGCTTGAGTCTTCCGGCAGCCATAGCGGAGAGTGCCTGAGGTGATCACACCTCGTGTACTCGTCATCGACGGCAACCGGGCCGCGACCCGTGAACAGCAGGTCGCCGCCGGTGGTGCACCCTCGGGCGAGGGCTATGCGCGGACGCTCGAGGCGCTCACCACGCTACGCTGCGACATCGTGCGGCCGGCGGACGGCGAGGTGCGGTTCGCAGACGCACAGGGTCTCGCCGCGTACGATGGCGTCGCGATCACCGGCTCGGCGCTCAACGTCTACGATGGTGGTGCGCACATCGAGCGGCAGATCGAGCTGGCGCGCGCCACCTTCGCGGCCGGCGTGCCGTTCTTCGGCAGCTGCTGGGGTATGCAGGTGGCGGTGAGCGCGGCGGGCGGACGGGTGCGTCCGAACCCGCGCGGACGCGAGTTCGGCTTTGCACGCCGCATCGAGCTCTCGGCAGCCGGCCGCGCGCATCCCATGTTCGAGGGCAAGCCGCACGTCTTCGAGGCGATCACCGTGCACCGCGACGACATCACCGCGCTCCCCGAGGGCGCGCGTGTACTCGCCAGCAACGACATGGGGGTGCAGGCGCTGGAGCTGCGCCATGGCCGCGGGATCTTCTGGGGAGTGCAATACCACCCGGAGTACAGTTTCAACGAGATCGCCGCCACGGCGCTGCGCTACGGCACGACGCTGGTCGCTGAAGGGCTGTTCGAGAGTCGCGTGGAGCTCGAGGCCTTCGCCGCGGAGCTGCGCGTGCTGATGCGCGACCCGCACGACCGGCGCCTCACGTGGCGACACGGTCTGGGCCCGGCGCTGCAGGACGAAGCGGTCAAGCTCGCGGAGCTGCGCAACTGGCTGGCGCACCAGGTGCTGCCCTATGCGCGGAGCCGTTGCGCGTGAGCTTCGCTACCCATCCCGACTGTGCCGCGGCACTCAGCCTCGCGCAGCAGCTCGCCGACGCCGCACGCCGCACCGCGGTGCGCCGCTTCCGCACGCCGCTCGCCGTGTTTGCTAAGAGCGACGGCAGCCCGGTGACGGCCGCCGACAAGGACATCGAGACCGAGATGCGCGGCATGATCCGCGCCGCCTTCCCGGGGCACGGCATTCGCGGCGAGGAGTTCGCCGCCGAGGGGAGCGGCGAATTCACCTGGGTGCTCGATCCGATCGACGGCACCAAGAGCTTCATCACCGGCTTCCCGCTCTTCGGCACCCTGATTGCGCTCTGCCAGGGGGAGCGGCCGGTGCTCGGCGTGGTCGAGGCGCCGGCGCTCGCTGAGCGCTGGGTGGGGTGCGAGGGCCGGGCGACTCTCTTTAATGGCCGGGAGGCACGCGCCCGCGATTGCCGCACGATCGGCGATGCGGTCGTCTATACCACCACCGCCGAGACCTTCAATCCGGCCGAACGGCAGCGCTTCGAGGCGCTGAGTGCGCGGGCGGCGCTGCGCCGCTACGGCGGGGACTGCTATCTCTACGGGATGCTCGCGAGCGGTTACTGCGACCTCGTGATCGAGGTGCAGCTGAAGCCCCATGACTACATGGCCGTCGTGCCGGTGGTTCAGGGGGCCGGCGGGCGGATCAGCGACTGGCGCGGCAAGCCGCTCGACATGCACAGCGACGGCCGTGTCGTGGCGGCCGCTACCGAGGCGCTGTGGCACGAGGCCGTCGCGGAACTCGGTCGTCTTTAGAGGGAGGGGGCGCTGCGAACGGAAGGTGCGGACCTCTGTGAAGCAAGTGCTTCCCTAGCGCTCCGGGAGGCTCTCTACCGAGGTCTAACGAGCGCTACTGAAGCAGTCGTTTCACTAGGATGCGGGAACCCCCGCTGGAAGGGCTCAACCCGCGTTGAAAGCGCAGTACTGAAGCGATCGCTTCACTACGGCCCACGGTTACTACGCACACCCCTCCCGGGCGGAGGCGCGGCGTTGCGCCGGTAGGATCCGCTGGCCTTCAGGCAGTGGACGCCAGATCGCCTTTCACCGCCGCGCGAAAGATACGCGCGTAAGCGGCCGCTTCCGCGGGCTGGGGATTCCCGGAGGCCGATGGATCGATGGCGGCCTCGCGGCCGATGAGCTCGGCGCTCTCTTCCGGCACGCCGATCTCAGCGAGCGTGTGGGGAATGTTGAGCCGCTTGCGAAAGGCGAGCACCCAGTCGAACACCGCGGCGAAGGGCTCACCGCTCAGATCCAGCGCGCGCGCAATCACCGCCAGCCGCTCACCAATCGCCGGTCGGTTGTAGACGATGACATACGGCAGAAGAATCGCGTTCGTGAGGCCATGATGGGTGTTGAAGTTCGCACCCACGGGGTGGGCGATGGCATGCACGCCGCCCAGGCCCTTCTGGAAGGCGGTGGCACCCATGCTGGCGGCCGCCAGCATGCGCGAGCGTGCCTCGAGGTCCGTCGGTTGCTCGCAGGCGCGCGGCAGGTAGGTCTGGATGAGCCGCATGCCCTCGAGCGCAATGCCGTCGGCGAGCGGATGAAAGCCCGGCGCGCAATACGCCTCGAAGCAGTGCACGAAGGCGTCCATGCCGGTCGCCGCGGTGATCGCCGGCGGCAGGCCGACGGTGAGCTCGGGATCGGAGATCACGACGCCCGGCATCATCTGCGGATGGAAGATGATCTTCTTCTGGTGCGTGGTCTCGTTGACGACGACCCCGGCGCGGCCAACCTCCGAGCCCGTACCGGCGGTAGTGGGAATCGCGATCACCGGCGCGATGCCTTTGGGGTCGGCGCGCGTCCACCAGTCGCCCACGTCCTCGAAATCCCACAGCGGCCGCGTCTGACCCGACATGAAGGCGATCACTTTGCCGGCATCGAGCCCGGAGCCACCGCCGAAGGCGATGACGCCATCGTGATCGCCCGCGCGATAGACCTCGAGGCCTGCCTCGATGTTGGCGGCCACCGGATTGCCACGCACGCGGGCGAAGAGCGCAGTGCCCGGAACGAGGCCGAGTGCGCGCCGCACCATGGGCGCCTCGCACAATCCCTCGTCCGTGACGAGCAGCGGACGGCGTATGCCGAGCTTCGCGCAGGCCGCCGGGAGCTCGGCGATGCGGCCCGGTCCCGCCCAGATGGTGGTCGGGTAGTTCCAGTTGGCTTTGAGGATCGCGCTCACGTCGTCACCCGCAGATGAAAGGATTTGGGCCGCGTCAGGTGCTGGTACCCGACCACCGAGAGTGTGCAGCCGCGCCCGGAGTCCCTGACGCCCACCCAGGCAAGGGCGGGATCCAGGTAATCGCAGCGGTTCATGAAGAAAGTGCCGGTCTCGACCTCGGCGCCGAGGCGCTCGGCCGCTTCCGGATCACGTGTCCATACCGCGGCGGTGAGGCCGAAGGCGCTGTCATTCATATGTGCCACGGCTTCCGTATCCGAGCGCACCCGCATGACTCCGGCCACCGGACCGAAGATCTCCTCGCGCATCACCGGAGAGTCGGGCGGTGCATCGAGGAGCAGCTGCGGCGCGAGGTACGGCGTGCCCGCCTGGCTGCGCGGGAAGTCGCGCTCCTCGATCGCCGGCCGGGCGCCGGCAGCCACCGCCGCGCGGATCTGCGCGCGCACGGCATCCGCCGCGGCGGTACGCACCAGCGGCCCGAGCGTGGTTTCGGGATCGAGCGGGTCGCCGAGCCGGTACCGGCGGATGAGCTCGATGGCACCGAGGGTGAAGGGCTCGTAGAGGCTCTCGTGCACGTAGATGCGCTGCAGCCCGCAGCAGGACTGGCCGGAGTTGAAGTAGGCGCCGTCGACAATGTTCTCGATCGCGTGGCTCAGGTCCGCATCGTGCCGCACGTATACCGGATCGCAGCCGCCGAGCTCGAGGCCGACACCGATGAAGCGCTCGGCGGCGGCGCGCTGCACGGCGCGGCCGCCGGCAACCGAGCCCGTGAAGGCGACGAAATCGACGCGCGCATCGCGGATCACACGCCCGGTGTCCTCGTGCGAGAGATGCAGCACCTGGAACAGCCCCGCCGGCAGTCCCGCCGCCGCGAAGCAGTCGGCGAAGACCTCCGCGCACAGCGGTGTCTGCGCGGAGTGCTTGAGCACCACGGCGTTGCCGGCCATCAGCGCCGGCACGACGCTGTTGACCGCGATCAGGTACGGGTAATTCCAGGCGGCGACGGTAAACACGACTCCGAGCGGCTGGCGGCGGATGAAGCGGCGGAATCCCGTCTTCGGTCCCGCATCGAGATCGGCGAGCGCGCGCGGCGCTGCGCTGATCATGTAGCGCGCGCGCTCGAGCGTGCCGCGCACCTCGTTGGGCCCGTAGCGGATCGGCCGCCCCATCTGCCAGGCGAGACCGGTGGCGATTTCGCCGGCGCGCTTGTCGAACTCGGCGCAGAATCGCTCCATGATCGCCGCGCGCGCCGCGAGCGCGGTGCGGTGCCAGGGGAGCTGCGCCGCGTGTGCCCGGGAGAGCGCCGCATCGATCTGCGCGGCGCTCGCGGGCGTGCGCTCCGCATAGACGCGGCCGTCGACCGGCGAGATGGTCTTGAGCGTCATCAGATGATCTCGAAGTAGCGCATCAGCTCCCAGTCGGTCACCGCACGGCGGAACTCGCGCTCCTCCCATTCACGGCTCGCTGCGTAGTGCTCGACGAACGGCTTGCCGAAGAGCTCGTGCGCCGCCTTCGAGGCCATGAGGCGCTCGGCGGCTTCGGTGAGCGTGCGCGGCAGCTGGCGCTTCGCGGGGAGTTTTCTGTCGTAGGCGTTGCCGGTGATCGGCTCATCCGGCTCGATACGGTGCTCGATCCCCCAGAGCCCCGAGCCGATGGCGACCGCGAGAGCGAGATAGGGATTGATGTCCGCAGCCGCGATCCGGTACTCGACGCGCTGGCTCTTCGGTCCTCCCTGGATCACCCGCAGGGCGCAGGTGCGATTCTCCACCCCCCAGGTCGCCGACGTCGGCGCCCAGTAGCCGGGCACGAGGCGCGAATAGCTGTTGACGGTCGAGGCCACCATCGCGAGGAGCTCGGGCATCAGCGCCTGCTGGCCGCCGACGAACCAGCGCATCTCGTCCGACATGCTGTGGGGCTTGCCCTCAGCGTAGAAGAGCGGCGCGCCGTCCCTGGCGGCGAGCGACACGTGCAGGTGCCCGCTCTGACCCGGCAGCTGCTGCGACCACTTCGCCATGAAGGTGGCCATGAGGCCCCGGCGCTGGCACAGCACCTTGACGAAGGTCTTGAAGAGGGCCGCGCGGTCGGCGGCCTCGAGAGCCTCCGTGTAGTGCAGCGCCGCCTCCATGACCCCGGGTCCCGTCTCGGTGTGCAGGCCCTCGATCGGCATGCGCATGTCCTCGGCGAGCTTCAGCAGCGCCTGGTAGAGCTCGGCGTGCACGCCGCTGCGCAGCACCGAGTAGCCGAAATAGCCGGGTGTCAGGTTGGTGAGATTGCGGTAGTGCTTCTCGCGCACGCTCGCCGGGGTCTCGCTGAAGACGAAGAATTCGTACTCGGCCGCCGCGCTTGCCCTGCCATAGCCCATCGAGGCGGCGCGCGCCAGCACCCGGCGCAGCGTCGCGCGCGGGCAGACCTCCTCGGCCTTGCCGGCGAACTCGCCGAGGAACAGCAGCATGTTGCCCTCGAGCGGCAGCGCGCGGCAGGTCTCGGGCAGCAGGCGCACCGGCGCATCGGGAAAGGCGGTGTGCCAGCCGGTGAAGCTGACATTGTCGTACTGCTGATCGTTCGAGTCCCACCCCAGCACCACGTCGCAGAAGCCGAGACCCTTCTCGAGAGCGGACAGGAACTTCGCCCGGTCGATGAACTTGCCGCGCAGGATGCCGTCGTTGTCGAACACGCCGACCTTGACGTGCGTCAGGCCGCGCTCTTCGACGATGGCCCGTGCCTGTGCGGCGGTGCGCACCTCTTCTGGCTGCATGGGGAAAATCGCTCCTTAGACGGGCGCTGCTGGTCGTGAGGCCTGCATTGTGGCCGATCAACCGTCAATCGGACAGGCTGCTGCGCTGGTGAGTCGCCGCGGCAAGCCACTCCGGGCTGATCTCCACACCCCAGCCCGGGGAGGAGGGGATCGTGACCTGACCATCCTCGACGCGGTAGGGATCGTTGCGGAACAGACCGCGCTCCCACGGGTAGTAGTCCTCGCCCTCGATCGAGAGCTCGAGGTACTTGCCGGAATTCGCGATCGCACCGAGCAGGTGCATGGTGCACAGGGTCACCAGCGAGCGGTTGGCGCTGTGGGGCGTCA
>Ga0335078_10005142_pt1 | contig 19346 bp, 18 predicted proteins | sample Lox_Sample_32_FD_206711 | JGI IMG/M metagenome (GOLD analysis project Ga0335078, IMG submission 206711) | Soil microbial communities from Loxahatchee National Wildlife Refuge, Florida, United States - Lox_Sample_3.2 | ecosystem: Environmental > Terrestrial > Soil > Wetlands | place: USA... | reverse complement strand
CACGGCGGTCGTGAGCCCGCAAGCGGAAATCGGCGAGGATGTCGAAATCGGCCCACATGCCAGCATTGGGGAAGGTTCACGCATCGAATCCAACTGCCGCATCGGGCCGGGTTGCGCGATCGGCCGGCGCGTCGTCATCGGCCCCCGGAGCGTGCTGCACGCGCACGTCACCATCTATGATGACGTGGATATCGGCAGCTATGTCATTCTGCACGCGGGTAGCGTGATCGGTGCTGATGGATTCGGCTATGTGCTGGATGGCGAGCGTTACCAGAAGTTTCCGCAGATCGGGCGTGTGGAGATCGGAGACTACGTCGAAATCGGCGCGAATTCGTGCGTGGACCGGGCGGCGTTAGGCACAACCCGCATCGGCGAGGGCACCAAGCTCGATAACATGGTTCACGTGGGCCACAATTGCCGCATCGGCCGTCACGTGGTGGTGGCCGCGCAGACTGGCTTTTCAGGCGGAGTGGTGGTGGACGACTATGCAGTCATCGGCGGGCAGGTAGGGATCGGCGACAAGGCGCGCATCGAATCGCACGCCGTGTTGGGTTCGGGCTGTGGCATTTTGACTTCCAAGATTGTGCGCGGCGGCCAGGTAATGTGGGGGACCCCCGCGCGGCCGCTGAAGCAGCACCTGGAGCAGCTCGCCAACCTGTCGCGGCTGCCCGAGATGCGGCAGGAATTGGCCGATTTGAAGCGCCGCCTGGCGACGCTCGAGAAAGCGGACACTTGATGCTTGTGGTGGTGGGCGGGCACACGCGCAACATCGGAAAAACTTCGGTGGTCGCCGGCCTGATTGCGGCCTCGCCGGAGCTGAGCTGGACCGCCGTCAAGATCACGCAGTTCGGCCATGGCATCTGCGCGAGCGAAGGCGGAGATTGCGAATGCGCCGTTGAGGACCCCGAGCATCCTTATGCCGTCACCGAGGAGCGCGACCGGTGGAGCGGAACCGACAGCAGCCGGTTTCTCGCCGCGGGCGCGCAACGTGCCTACTGGGTGCGCACCGCGGCCGGCCAGCTTGGCCGCGCATTGCCGGAGCTACGCCGAATCTTCGACACCAGCGCCCACGCTATTATCGAATCCAACAGCATTCTGCAGTTCATCCGCCCGGATCTCTACCTAGTGGTGCTGGATTTTGCTGCGGAGGATTTCAAGCAGACCAGCTTGAACTATCTGGACCGAGCGGATGCCGTGGTGCTGATCGATCGCAGCACAGAACGGGCGCGATGGAAAGGCGTTTCACGCAAGCTGTGGGATTCAAAGCCGCGTTTCTACGTTCAGCCGCCTCAATACGTGACGGACGCCATGGCCGCATGGGTCAGGGGGCGCGCCAACTCCTCGACGACTCCCTCACGCGGCGCAACCGGTGGAATTTCCGGCAGAGCCGAACGCCCCTGAGACAGTAACTGCCTGCGGATCGTGATCATTCCTTCGCGAAGGATTTGATCGGCATGGTCGATTTCGCCATGCATCCGGCGCAACTGTTCCGGCACACGCGCATCCTGTGTTGTGATGATGAGTTCCAGGTAGGAGGTCAGGGCTTCCAGAGCGCTGAGCGGCTGGCGCAACTCATGAACAAAATCTGCCAGAATGTCTTCGCGATACGATTGCGCCACAGCCGCCGCCTCCTAGTAGATTTGTGGGGAGGTACAAACTCAGGATGCTTTTTAGTTCCGGGAAACGATTATAGCGCAGACGCAACCGATGGCAAGAATTTTTTTTCAACGGCAGTCTAGGCGGGACGAATGCGCTCTTCCGGCACTTCAATTTCCTTCAGCCCTTTGAAGGAGAAAAGGAGGGTCACCAGATATGCGGGCGGCTCTTCCTTGGTTTTGCGCACCACGGTGGCCACAGCATCGGTGACGGCGGCGTGGAACGTGACGCCTTGAATCATCAAGCCGGCCAAATTGACGCGCACGCGCTGATTGGCAGCGAAAGACATGACCGAGTCGATTTTGACGCGGTGATCGCAGAAAAACAAGTGTTTCTTCATTTATGATGAGAGACTTCGCACCAATGAAACGCCTTTGTGTGATCTTTTGCGCAGCCGCCTCGTTCGCATGGCCGCAGGAGTGGAGATGGTACGGTGGCGATGCGGGCGGAGCGCGCTTTTCGCCGCTCCAGCAGATTCATCGCGGCAATGTCGCCAAACTGCGGCTCGCATGGACGTACCACACAGGCGACGTGAAGCCCGGCACCGCAAGCACGGACCGCTACCGCATAGCGGCATTCGAAACCACTCCCCTGGTTGTTGACGGTGTGATGTACTTGTCCACGCCATCGAGCCGCGTGATTGCGCTGGACCCCGAGACCGGGCGCGAGATCTGGCAGTTCGATCCCCAAGCCGGCGGGTCCGGGCCAAGGCACTTCAAAGCGCACCGCGGCGTGGCGTACTGGGAGAGCCCGGACCGGAGCGACCGCCGAATCCTGTTCGGCACATTCGACGGGCGATTGATTGCGCTCGATGCGCGGACGGGCAAGCCGTGCGAGGGATTCGGCGATTCGGGTACCGTTGATCTTCGTGCCGGCGTTGCGGACGCATGGCAGGGCGCCACGTACGGCGTCACATCGCCTCCGGCCATCTACCAACAACTGGTGATTGTTGGGGCAGAGTTGCCGGAATACCCGTCCAAAGGGCCGAGCGGCGCGGTGCGCGCTTTTGACGTCCGCACGGGAAAGCTCGTCTGGACCTTCCACACCATTCCGCGACCCGGCGAACCGGGCAGCTCCACCTGGGCCGGCAACGCATGGGAAGATCGCACGGGGGCCAATGTGTGGTCCATCATGAGTGTGGATCAGAAACGAGGTATGGTTTTCCTGCCCGTGGGATCGGCTTCCTACGATTTTTACGGCGCGAACCGGAAGGGCGAAGATCTGTTTGCAAACTCGCTGGTGGCCCTCAACGCTCGAACCGGCACGTTGATCTGGTATTACCAGATGGTCCATCACGACGTCTGGGACTACGATCTGCCGGCGCAGCCCTCGTTGATCACCGTCCGGCGCGGCGGACGTAAGATTCCGGCCGTGGCTCAAGTCACGAAAATGGGATTTCTGTTCATCCTTAACCGGCTTACCGGCAAGCCGCTCTTTCCCGTTGAAGAGCGCCCTGTACCGAAAAGTGATGTGCCTGGCGAAGCCACCTGGCCGACGCAGCCATTTCCACTGAAACCTCCGCCACTTTCCAGGCAATCGATGAGCGCGAACGAAATCACCACGGTCACTCCTGAATCCAATCGCTACTGCACCGAATTATTTCGATCCCTCGAACACCATGGCATGTACACGCCATACGGCCGCGAACTGACATTGGTGACTCCGGGCACGCTGGGTGGAGGCACATGGTCGGGAGGATCGTTTGATCCGTCGGCCGGATATTACTTCGTCAACACCAACGAACTGTTTGCTGTCGGTTCGCTCAAAGCGCAGCCGGAAGGCGCGCCCGAGGGCTTCCGTAGGACCAGCCGCTGGGGAGAATACGCACGATTCTGGGACGAGAACGAATGGCCCTGCCAGCAGCCGCCGTGGGGAACGCTGAACGCCGTGGACGTCAACACTGGCGAGATTGCCTGGAAGGTTCCACTTGGACGAACCGACGCGCTCAACATGGATACGGGCACACCCAACCTGGGCGGATCGATGGTGACCGCGGGTGGACTGCTGTTTATCGGCGCGACCGTGGATCACCGTTTCCGCGCGTTTGATGTCCAGACGGGCAAGCAGTTGTGGGTAACAGACCTCGAAGCTGCGGCTCACGCTGCGCCTATGACTTACATGGGCAGGAAGACCGGGAAGCAGTTTGTCGTAGTCGCAGCCGGCGGCGGCGGATACTTTCGCGGCAAGGTTTCTGACACGATCGTGGCATTTACACTTGGTGACTAAGATTACCCCTACCTAAAGTTAACTCCCTGTAAATTACTCCTTCTTAATAACCACTTGCAGTATTAACTCGGAGAGGACCTATCCTTATAATGGCGACGTGGATCACAAGTACTATAACTATTCTCCTAAGACTTCCACTGCTGATAACACGGGTCTACGCACTTCTGTTGTGCACGCCTATTGGAACCTGCTGCCACTTATTCTGGCAGTATGCGGGTGGTGCGCCACGTTATTACTGTGCCGTGTCATGTTATCGCGGGAAAGCGCGCAGGTGGCCGAAACAGCGGTCCTGGCATCGCGCAATATTCAAAGCAAGATCACCTCGAGCGTCAGTACCTACATCGCTCCGTTAGAGGCTTTGGTGGCGCGTTGGGGCGCCGACGCGGATCCCTGGCAACCAGAATGGGAGTCTGAAGCGGCACAGCTCCGTCAGCGGTATCCCGCGATCGAGTCCGTTCATTGGGTAGATGCATCTTACACGACGCGGTGGGGGGGACCGTCACAGCAGCTTGACAATGCCGCACTGCGCCAGGAGATAAACAGCGCCAAAGCGGCAGGCAAAACGTTGGTCGTACCTAGCACCGGAAACAAGTCGTTATTGGTCTTGATTCCGATTTCGCGGCATGGAAATTTTGCGGGCTGCGTCATCGCCGCGCTAGCCACGGAACGATGGCTGCATGCGACCATCGATCCGGAAGTCCCCAAAGGCTACACCGCCATGCTCTCCCACGGCGATGAGCAACTCTACATGCGGCATGCTTCATCCTTGCCCTATGTGTCGCGCTACCTGTCGGAAGCCAGCGTGAACTTTTACGGCCTGCCCCTGGTGGTGCGCGTCTGGCCCACGCCGGATGAATGGTCGGAACCGCGGAACGTGCTCCTGGCATTGAGCCTGATGATCGGCCTTCTGATCTATGCCAGCGGAGCACTGGCCGTCGTGGCGCATCGTCGAGCTAGAACGGTGGAGTGGGCCAAGCAGCAGATGGCGGAGCAGCAGGAGCACCTGCGCGAGGCGAATGAATGGCTGCAGACGGTGATCGAGGCTGCTCCGTTTGCCATCGTGGCGGTGGATCCGGCGGGGATCGTCCGAAGCTGGAATTCAGCCGCGGAAAGCATGTTCGGATGGACAGCCGCGGAAGCGATCGGCAAGATCCCAGCCTTCGTGGCCGGCGAGCAGATCGAAGAATTCCAGCACGAGATTGAAGGTGCTTCACGCGGCGAATTGCTCCCCAGACTCGAACGGCGCCGGGAGCGTAAGGACGGGACCGCGATCGATGTCGCCATCTGGACGGCGCCGTTGCGGGACGCGACGAGGTCGATTACCAGCGTCATTCTCGCCATTACGGACATCAGCGAGCACAAGAAACTGGAAGAGCAGCTCCGCCATTCCCAAAAGATGGAGGCGGTGGGCCGGCTGGCGGGAGGCGTGGCGCACGATTTCAACAACCTGCTGACCATCATCAATGGTTACGGGCACATGATGTTGGGGACACTGAACCCGCAGGATCGCCTGCATTCGCATGTCGAGCAAATCCTCAAAGCGGGCAACCAAGCCGCTGCCCTGACTTCACAACTGCTGGCTTTCAGCCGCCGGCAAATGATTCAGCCGAAGCCGGTGGACCTGAATCATGTGGTCACCAACCTGGAAAAGATGCTTCGGCGGGTGATCGGCGAAGACATCGTTCTCCACACGCTGCTCAACGAAGATCTGACCTGCGTGAAGGCGGATCCGAACCAGATGGAGCAAGTGCTCATCAACCTGGTAGCCAATGCACGCGATGCCATGCCGCACGGCGGGGCGCTGACCATCTCGACCCGGAACGTCACACTGGATGCCCCGTTAAGCTGCGAAGGAAATGAGATCCCCAACGGGCATTATGTCGAACTCGCCGTCGCTGATACCGGCGAAGGCATGGATGAGGAGACCCGGAGCCATCTCTTTGAACCCTTCTTCACCACGAAAGAACGCGGCAAGGGCACCGGGCTCGGGCTCTCCAGCGTGTACGGAAGCGTACGGCAAAATGGCGGCGGCATTGTTGTTCACAGCGAGCGCGGCCGGGGAGCCGAATTCCTCATTTACCTGCCGGAGATTCAGGAACCGGCATCGACAACCAAAAGCCAGCCGGCAACGAACGGAAGCCATCACGGGTGCGAAACCATTTTGCTGGTGGAAGACGAGGCTCCACTACGCAAAATGCTGCGGGAGTGTTTTGCCGCTGCGGGTTATCGCGTGCTGGAAGCTAAGGATGGCACCGACGCGCTCCGCAAATGGGAGCGGGAAGCGCCTTCCATCGACCTTCTGCTGACCGATGTGGTGATGCCGCTGCTGAATGGCCGCGAGCTGGCTAAGCAACTGACTTCGATGGCTCCGCATATCCAGGTCATTTACATTTCCGGCTACGCCGACGATGTGCTTGCCTACCATGGCACCCTGGCACCCGGCACCGTGCTGATCCAGAAGCCTTTTTCGCCGGTTGAGCTCATGCTGAAGGTACGCGAGGTGCTGGACACGCGGAAACAGGGCCCCCCATCGCCGCATCGGCCCGCATATCAGCACGCACGCACGTAGCACAAGTGTTAGCGGCGTCTTTTGAAGGCGGCCGCTACCGTGCCTTCTCGCGCATCCTTTCGCTAAACCGCGCCACGTTCACAATGAAACGCTGGTGTGTGCCTTCGGCAATCTTTTCCTTTTCGTCAAACGCCTCGACCTTGAAGTTCACACGCCGGTCTTCGACGGAGGTCACTTCCGACCGGAAGGTCACTGTCATCCCCACCGGAGTCGCAGCCAGATGGTAGACGTTGACGTGCGTGCCCACGGTGTCGTAACCGGGATCGAGCAACGGGAGCACGAGGCTGCGGCAAGTGTGCTCGAGTCCGAGGATCATGTTGGGCGTGGAAAGCACGCGCGCCCCGTCGGCTCCCAGGAAGCTGATGGCAACGTCTTCGGTGACGACCAGCTTCTCTTCGCGCTTCGCGCCTTCCGGTATGTTGGCCATGTCCGTTATCCCCGCAACCCGGCCAGCACGCCGCGCATGTAAGCGAACGAGGCTTTCATCCCGGTGAAAGGGTTGTCTTCCTCTATCTCATATTCGAGCGAGACCGTCGCGGCGTAATGCATTTTCTTCAGCTCTTTGAACATGCCGACAATGGGCAACACGCCTTCGCCCACCGGGCATCCGGCGTCCTTGCTGATAGAGCGCAGATCTTTGATGTGGATGTCGAAAAGGCGCGGACCGGCCTCGCGGATCGACTCCACCAGGTCCGCGCCGGCGCGTGCTGCATGCCCGGCGTCGATGCAGATACCGCAGCGCGGGTCCATGTCTTTCACGATGCGCAAAGCGCTCTGGGGCGTGGGGAAGTGCTTGTCTTCCGGGCCGTGATTGTGGATGGCAACCTTGATGTTGTACTCCTTGACGAATTTCTCAATGCGCGGCATGGTTTCGGCGGTAGGGCCGATGACCATCATGCGCATGCCGCACGTCCGTGCGTAATCGAAGTAGCGGCGAACGTCCGCATCCTCGTCCTTCGTGAGGTAGATCACGCCTCCTGAAACCACCTCAATGCCCGCATCCTGGAATTTTTTTCGCCCGTCGGCGAGTTGCGTGGGTGTATCGTTGTACGGCAGATGAAATTCTTTGACGCTGGCGTAGCGGATGTTGAGGTCCTTGATCATCTTGATGGCAAGGTCGCGCTGGAAGCCGCGCAGCGAGTAGGTGGCGACCGCCAGCTTGATGTCATCACTGTCACCGCTCGCTGCCTCGCCCTGGGGCCTGGCGAGTCCGAGCGCCCCGCCACCCAGCAGAAAGCCGCGCCGGCTGCTTTCAAAGCGCATAGTGCCCATTTCCTCCCGTGAAACCTTGATTCTACACTCGGCGTGAAGAGATCACATGAACGCTATCCATCTTGCAATGCAAAGGCTCAGACTCGATCTAACCAGCTATTCCCAGCGGCCGTCAGGGCTCGCAGTCGCGCCGGGGTGAAGATAATCAGCAGGCGCAAATCCAAGGCCGCGTGTATGAGAATGGGGGCGAGCAGGCTGCCAGTGAAGGTGTAGAAAAATGCGAACGCGCCACCCAGGCATCCGGTAAACAGAATACCGCGCCATCCCTGGTACAGATGGGCAAATCCAAACACGATGCCAGAGATCGGAATGAGCGCCCAGTTGTCTACGCCCGGAATGTGCTGGTCCAAATAGTACAGCAGGAATCCGCGGAACAATAACTCTTCAGAAACACCCGCACCCACTGAGATGACGGCGAACATCCAGCGTTCCCGAGTAGTGACCGGCAGGATGGCGCCGGCCATTTTGAGTATGGGCTGGATCAATCGATCGCCTCTCCGGCGAAAGAACCAACCGGAGAGACCGATGGAGGCCAAGAAGATTATAAGAATTTCCGTTTGTAAATTCCCGCCGGACGGCCTTGCGAGTCCCACCCGCTCGGGAGGGATCGAGCCCAGAGCGAGGATCGCCACGACAACCAGCACCATGGCCCACTGGTGCGCGATCATGCGCCGGTAGGCATCGATCCGGGCATGAGGGTCCTTCTCCCGCAATCTTCGCTCGAGGGATTGATAGCGGCGCCGGACAAGCACGGGCCATACCAGGATCATGTAGAAGACCAGAACGTGCCCAAGTCCTGCAGACGCCATGGCGCTCATACCGATGTCTGGAATATTCTATTGATCACGGCAAAAGCTTGAGTTATGGTACGAAATTTTCTAACCATTAACCGTGCCGAATGTTAGAATTACGGCTTATACTGTAATTAAGAGGGCTGAAACTTGGACAGCCAGACACGGGCATCGTTCCCTCACCCCAACCTGAGCGACCAGGTAAATCACAATATCGTGCAATCCGAGATCGAAGGCGGAGTGTACCTCTGGGACCTGCCTCACAAGAGCACTCTCGAGGTGGAAACGCAGAACCGTTCGTACACGATCGTGCATTTTGGCAAAGGCGAGGCGCTCATTTCGGGACATCCCGAGTTCTGTCCGGAGCCGGTCCTGGTGAAGATCGAAGGTTCCAACTGGGGCGGCTCGATGCTCAAGCCCTCATTCGTGGGCCGGGGCATGCACCTGGAGTTTCGCCATCCCAACTACGAGCAACCCATCATCACTTCGCGGATCGTGGAGATCCGTCAACGTCCGGCGGCTTAAGGCCTGCGGATCGTTGCTCACCCGGCGTCTTGCGAAAAGCTTCCGTTTTGATCACGCCTGACCCCTCCTTGATCACGATCAGGTGATCAGCGGGAACTTTCGCTATTGCTTCCTTCTCTCCGTTGGGCCAACGAATCTCGAGATCGGCTTCGCTTGCCGTTCCCAGGCCGAAGTGCAGCCGGAGGTCGCTGGCGGAATAGAAGCTCGATTGACTGAGCACCTCCTGCGCCTGCGTCTTGCCGCCGTAGTGGGCGGTGACGCGGGCGCCGATGGCGCTGCGGTTCGATTTTACGCCCAGCAACTTCACTTTCAGCCAGTGATTATTGCCCGTCATGTCATTGCGCAGCAGGGACGGCGGCTCGTTCATGTTGACCACCAGCATGTCGATGTCCCCGTCGTTGTCGAAATCGCCGAAGGCACAGCCGCGGCTCGGGTGCGGCGTTGACACTCCAGGACCCGCCTGGTCGATCAGTTCTTCGAACTTGCCGTTAGCCAGGGCGCGAAAAACGATGCGGGGCGTGCGCAAGGGATAGCTCGGCAGCTTGGCCTCCACTTCCGGATACACGTTGCCGGTCACCAGGAACAGGTCCGGCAATCCGTCGTTGTCCAGGTCAACAATGCCCGCGCCCCAGCCGATGTAGCGCGTCTCAACCCCCAAACCGGCGCGGATCGTCACGTCCTCGAAATTCCCTTTGCCTTCGTTGCGGTAGAGGATGTTGGTGTCGTCTGCAAAGTGAGTCTTGAAGATATCGAGAATGCCGTCCAGATTGAAATCGCCAACGCCGATGCCCATGCCGGCCTGTTCCATGCCATCCTCGTTGAGCGCCACACCCGATTCCAGTCCGATATCTGTAAACGTCCCGTCGTGGTTGTTGCGGAAGAGAAAGCTTGGCGTGGAATCGCACGCCACGTAAATGTCCGGCCAGCCGTCATTGTCGAAATCCGCGGCGACCGCGGTCATGCCGTAACTTCCCTTGGCTTTGGCGATGCCGGACCGCTCGCTCACGTCCGTAAATGTGCCATCGCCATTGTTGTGGTAGAGAGCCGGAATCGCAGGCGGGAGTCCACGCGGGCCGCAGTTGACCGGCACACCCTTCCAGTTGCAGTTGCTGTTCTGCCCCGGCTTGGGGATGGACTGGAAATCGAACTCCAGGTAATTGGAGACAAACAGGTCGAGGCGGCCGTCGCGATCGTAATCCACGAATGTGCAACCGGAACCCCATCGCTTCTCTTTGTGCAACAGGCCAGCCTTTTCGGTGACGTCGGTAAACGTGCCATCACCGTTGTTGCGATACAGCACGTTCTGTCCCCAGTAGGTCACGAACAGATCCTCGAAGCCGTCGTTGTTGAAGTCGCCTACACACACGGCCGACGACCAGCCCGTGCGTTGCAGCCCCGCCTTCTCGGTGACGTCGGTAAACGTGCCGTCGCGATTGTTCTTGTAGAGCCGGTTGGTGCACCCGTCCGGCGGGCCCTCCAGCCGCGTGCCGCTCAGAAGAAAAATATCCAGCCAGCCGTCGTTGTCGTAATCAATGAAAGCCGCGCCGCAACCTACGGTCTCGATGATGTACTGTTTGCGGTCCACGCCGCCGTAGATCACGGGCTGCCGCAAGCCGGCGCTGTCCGCCACATCCACAAAGTGGGCGTTGAACGGCAAGCCCGAAGGTTTGCCCCGCGGCATGGGCTTTACCCCGCGGGAGGAGACGCCCTGCCCGCGCAGGCGCACAGCGCAAGCCGCGAGAAGAGCCAGGTAATTTCGACGGGTCATTCACTAGACAGTATATCGACCTCGGCCGGAACAGCCCGAAGCCAAAGTGGTGCCGTCCCCAAAAAAAGTGGCCCGGCTGCGGATTCGCCGGGCCGAAGAGAACAGTGGCAGATGAGACGAAGTTATCAGCCCGCCGCCGAAAGAAAAATCGGGAAAAGTCCTGAGCCGCAGCTAGGCGCAGTGAGCCGCCGAGCGGACTTTACGATTGCAGATGGGCTGGCAGTGCACGAGCAACTCCTTGTGGCGCAACAGCCGCTCTTTGTAGGGAAGAGGTTCAAAAACGAAATACTTCGGCTGCCATTGGAGAACATAGGGCATCTGCCCGCTCAAGTAATCAAGCAAGGCCTTGCGAATGTTGGACCTATGACCGATGTACACCCATTTGCCGGGGCTGCAGAGCCCGTAGACTCCAGACTCCTCCGGCGCATTGCGCATGACGCTGGTGCGGGTCAGCAGATACCGTTCTGCGTTGGTCCATTCCACTGCAAGGCCTTGATCGCAGTGTAGCGTGCGACATACAGGGGCCGGCAATCGGGAAAACACCGGGCCGAACTGTGTGATACACTTCCCTCCCTATGAAAGGGTTGCCTGCGGCTCAAGACCATTCGTTGCGCGAGCACCTTGCGTATCTGTTGGCGGGCGGCGGTGCGCATGTGCATTTCGACCAGGCCGTGGCGCGATTGCCCGCCTCACTGCGCGGAGTGAAGCCATCGGGAGCGCCGTACACCGCGTGGCAGATCCTGGAGCACATGCGCATCGCACAGTGGGACATCCTGGAATTCAGCCGGAATGCAGCGCACGTCTCGCCGAAATGGCCCGATGGCTACTGGCCCGAATCGGGCGCTCCTCCCAGGGCCCGCGCGTGGAGCCAGAGTGTGCGCGCGTTCCAGGCGGACCTCGAAGCCATGATCGCGCTGGTCGAGAACCCGGCCACCGACTTGTTTGCCCGCATCCCTCACGGGGACGGGCAGACCGTGCTGCGGGAGGCCCTGCTGGTGGCGGATCACAACGCCTATCATCTTGGTCAACTGGTTTTGCTCCGCAAGCTGCTAAAATCCTGGCCATAACGGAACCCATTTTTATGACCCCACTCGATCTGGCTCAACTGTGGGAAGAGCACACTGCACACGAATTCTCCACTCGCGACACCGATCGCACGCTCGACACCATGCTGGACGATGCCTATGTCAACCACGTGCCGGTGATGACCGGGGGCCGGGGGAAGGCGGAGCTATACCGGTTTTACTCCACGGATTTCATCCCGAAAATGCCGCCGGATACCCGGCTGACACCCGTTTCCCGCACCATTGGCGAAGATCAGCTTGTGGACGAAATCATCTTTTCCTTCACACACACTCACGAGATGCCGTGGATGCTGCCGGGCGTGGCGCCCACGAACAAGCATGTGGAAGTGCCGCTGGTGGTCATCGTTAAATTCCGCGATGGCAAACTGGCTCACGAACACATCTACTGGGACCAGGCTTCCGTCCTCAAACAGATTGGCCTGCTGAGTGATCCGGCGCTGCCTGTCTTCGGCGCCGAAACCGCGCATAAAGTGCAGCAAGAATTCCAACATTGAAGAAGGTTTTCATTCGACGGTAATGGCGCCCAGATCGTACCACCCGTCGCTCTGGCGGCCCTCGATGGCGAGACGAATCGCGGGTTGAAGTGTCCGCGAGTCGAGTAACGCCAGGCGCAGCCGATACGCGCCGGGTTTCAGATCGTCGGGCACGTGGAGCGTGTCCTCGAACACCGCATCTCCGGGCAGCCACTTGCGCACGTCAGCGCTCGTCCGAATCGTGCCGCTGCCGGCGGACGACTGCAGTTCGAAGGCCATGATGGTATCGCGATACACCGGCGCCACGCCGGCATTGAACCACCACGTGCGGAACATAGCCATCCGGCCGGCATTCACGCTCCGCGGATATTCGAGCTTGCGCAGCACGAAACGATAGCCGATCTTCTTCTGAAATTCCTCGAACTGAGCTTTCCACTCGGCGGGGATGGCGGAAGATTTGATATTGATCGACGTTGCGTGCCAGCGAAGCGCCTGGTCGAAGATATAGTTCAAATCAAAGCCATTCTGTTTCCAGTCTGCCGGAACTCCGCAGGTTTCGAGCGATACCGGACTCTGCCGCCAGATCTCTTCGGCATGCGCTTTCACCACCTGCTGCGGGTACAGGTCGAGCATGTGGGCGAAGTTGCGGCCCGGGCGGCCCATGTCGCCCCAACAATCCAGCCGCCAGCCCGCGCCGTGATGCACAGCATAATCGAGCGCCTGGAGTTCATCAAAGTTCATCAACAGCGCCGTACGGCGGAACGCGGCGAAATATTGATCGATGAGTTCTTTCTGCGTAGCCCACTCCGGCGGATACGGCCCCCACCCTTCGCCCCAGTAGCCGAACGTCGAGATGTCCACCGTATCCAGGTAAGGATGGCCATCGTAGCGCTGGCCTGCGGCAGCCACGACTTGCCCCCAATACTTCACATAAAGCGGATCACTCGAGTCGGGCGACCAGATGCCGCCGTCTTTGTCTTCGGGCTTGTTGGCGCGCCGCGCTCCGGAATGCGGATACCACTCCGGCAGTGGGTGCTGTTGATCGTACGGCATCAGCCGGAATGCGAGCGTCTGGTGATGTTCGCGCGCTTCCTCCAGCGCAAGATCGATCGCCTCCCAGTGATACTGACCCCGTTCCGGCTCGATTTGCGACCAGAACCAGCGCAGGTACGCGATCGATGTGTCCGGAAAATCCGGTTTCGCCTCTGCGGCGGGCAGTTTCGACGTGGGCCCTTGCTCCGACCACCGCCTGCCGGGGTTGATGGCGTCGCCATTGAAGCGCTGGAAGGTCGTGATCCCCATGCCCGGATTCAGGAGAACGTCGTGAATCTCGCGCGGCCGCACCACGACGGTTTCAGGTTGCGCCCAGGTGCCCGGCGCCACAACTGAAAATAATGCTGCGGCCGTAAACAGATTGCGAAAAAGTAGCATTCCCGACTTGCAAGATATCACAGGGTCAACCGCAAAGAGAGCGTTCCAGCACCCGGGACGCTGAAACGGCCTTGTCAATTGTATCCGGCACTGGTACCATCAAATTCCCCAGAGATCCCGCTCCGCCCGGTCGGCCACGAGACGTCTTATGATACGAACTTGTTTATTTGTCGCGAGCCGAAAATGAGTCCACCGGACGCACCCGGTTCCATCAGCGTAGACCAAAGAGGCGAAGTGTCGGGCATTCCCGCGTGGCTGACGCAAGCCATCCTGAATAGCATGCGCGACGGAGTCACGGTGGCGGATGGGAACGGCGTTTTCGTATTGCGGAATGCAGCCGCCGAGTGCATCGCCGGCATCCGGCCGCAGCACGCCTCTTTGGTCGAATGGTCGCACGCCCTCGGCGTCTGCCTTGGGGATGGCATCACTCCTGTGCCCGAGGAACAGTTACTGGCACTGCGGGCATGCCGTGGCGAAGCGCTGGATGCCATGGAGTTGTTCGTGAAGCATCCTCAAGCCCGGGAGGGAAAATGGGTGAGCGTCACGGCCCGGCCCTTTTTCGATGAGCGAGGCGAGCCCAAGGGCGTCATCTGCATTTACCGGGACATCACGGAGCGCAAGCAGTCCGAGCAGGCGCTGCGAGCCTCGGAAGCCCGATACCGGCTATTGTTCGAAGCGAACCTCGCGGGCATCCTGCGCACCACGATCGACGGTTGCGTTCTGGAATGCAACGAGGCGTTTGCCCGCATGCTGGGCTACAATTCGCACGCCGAAGTCAGCGCGCTCAAAGCCTCCGACTTCTATTACCGTGCGTCGGACCGCGACGAGATTCTGGCGCGTTTGCAGGAACGGAAGGCGCTCACCCAGCAGGAGATCTGTTTCCGGCGAAGAGACGGCGGACCGGTCTGGACGCTCGCCAACTTTAGTCTCGTCGCGCCGTCAGAGGAAGGAGGCCCTCTTTCCATAATCAGTACCACGGTGGACGTAAGCGAGCGAAAACGATCCAGAGAAGAGCTGCGGGAAAGCCAGCAGCGGTTCGCTGCGTTCATGCGCCACCTGCCCGGCGTGGCTTTCATGAAAAACCGCCAGGGCCAGTACGTGTTTTACAACGAGGCGGCCCAGGGCTTATTCCATCTGGATCCGGATGACTTTCTAGGCAAGACCGACCACGAAGCGTGGCCGGAGGAATATGCGAATCGGTTCGTGGCTCATGACCTCGAGGTGGTCCGCACAAAAAAGCTGGCCGAAAACGTGGAACCCATACCACACAAACACGGCGTCCATCAGTGGCTGATCTATCGTTTTCCCATTCTGGATGAGAACGAAGACGTACAGTTCATCGGCGGTGTCGGCATTGACATCACGGAGCGCCGCCAGCTCGAGGACCAGCTTCGCCAGTCCCAGAAGATGGAGGCGGTCGGACGCCTGGCCGGCGGTGTGGCGCACGATTTCAACAATCTGCTCACGGTAATCTCCGGATACGGCCACATGATCCTTCGCGACCTGCCCGGTGAAGATCCCTTGCAAGGTTGCGTGGAAGAAGTCCTGAAAGCCGCCAGCCGCGCGACCAGCCTCACCAATCAACTCCTGGCGTTCAGCCGCCGCCAGGTGATCCAGCCGAAAGTCCTCGACCTGAACGCCCTGGTGGCCAATATGGACCGCATGTTGCGCCGCGTCATTGGCGAGCACATCGAGCTGGAAACGGTCCTCAGCCCGGGCCTCGGGAGTGTGCGGGCCGATGCCGGGCAACTGGAACAGGTGATCATCAACCTGGCGGTGAATGCGCGCGACGCCATGGCCGAGGGAGGCAAGCTTTCGATCCGGACGAGCAACGTGGAGGTCGCGCGCTCTTCCAGGCTGCACGCCGATGTTCGCCCAGGTTCTTATGTGAGCCTCACCGTTTCCGACACCGGAAAGGGGATGGACGCCGAGATCATGGTCCATCTTTTCGAACCCTTCTATACCTCCAAAGAAACCGGAAAAGGAACCGGACTGGGACTTTCCACGGTCTACGGCATCGTGAAGCAGAGCGGCGGAGAGATCGTGGTCGAAAGCAAACCGGGCCACGGCGCAACCTTTACTATTTACCTTCCGAGAATCACCGATCCGGCGCAAATCGCACCGCCGCTCGACGCCCAGCCTGCGGTGCGCGCGGGCACGGAGACGATCCTGCTGGTGGAAGACGAGCTCGGCGTGCGCCAGTTGGTTTGCGAGATGTTACAGCGGCTGGGCTACCGGATTCTGCCGGCCGGCAGCGGCACGGAAGCCATCCGCCTGTTCGAGCAGCATCGAGGCTCCATCGATTTGCTGGTGACGGATGTCATCATGCCCCAGATGAGTGGCCGCGAGCTGGCGCTGCGCCTGAAGCTGCAGCAGCCTTCCTTGAAGGTGCTCTATATTTCCGGCTACACGGACGATATGCTCGCGCACCACCGTGTGCTCGAATCCAATGTGTTTCTGCTTCAAAAACCCTTCGCCCCGGATGAACTCGCCAAAAAGCTGCGCGAGGTGCTGGATACCCCGACAGCCAGGAGCGCGGAGGCTTAAAGGCAGGTGCCAGGTTTTAGGTGTTAGGTGTTAACTAAAATCTAGAACCTAACACCTGGCACCTATTTTATTTTCGTCCTCGCGTCTTCCAGAATTCGCTTGGCCCTGGAGGGGTTGTAAACACCGCAGGAGCAGAAGCGCGCCATGTAGGTGACGGCCTGGTCGGGCGTGCGGCGCCCCTCTTTTACCCAGTCGATCATCTTCTTAGCGAGGCTGGTGGAAATCATGCCGTGGCCACACATGGTGGTCAGCATCAGAACCTGGCTGTTGGGCAGCTTCTCGGTCTTGCCTTCGAAGCCCAGCGAATAGCCCACGCTGTGGCGGGGAATGCCCGCGGCGTGGCAGCACTGCTCGGCCCCATCGATGGAGGTGGAAACGTTGATGCACAGGCCGAGGTCTGCCTGCTTCACGGTCTTAAGGAAGTCTTCCGCGGCCACGCGGTCATCGAAGACCGCTGCTACCGTCGTGGGCGTGTCCACGCCGTCGATCACCGCGCGAAAATCGGGCGTCATATCGCGCTTCCAGTGCGCTGTGGGATTCATGTGCCGCGACGGCCGCAACGCTCCGCCGTGGATGGCATCGCCCAGGTTCACGGGCTTGAACGGCACGGCCATCTCCAGAAATTTTTTCAGCTTGGGAACACTGCCTTTGTCGTTCTTGCCGCGGCTTGGAATCGCAAAAACTATGTAATCGTCGCAAAAGCTGGCGGCGTCGCCGTAGCGGTGTAAGGTGTTGGTCATCGAGTTACTCCCGCCGGCTCTTCCCGCTTTTCCTCGACCGGATTGGTGATCCGCCCGAGCCCGGCGTTGGTTTTGGCCCGCTCGAGTCTGTACCCCAGGCGCTCCAGAATCGGCGCGACGACATTCTCCTCGCCGCCCTCGTCGCAACGGGTGCCCACGCCCAGCGCAATCACCGTATCCACCTGCTGCTCCACTTCGCGGACCAAACGAATCATCTCCTCGGTGCGCGCCACCGGAACTTTGATCTCGACAATCGCCGAAAGAATCTTTTCGCCCAGAATGTCCTCGCGCAACGTTCCCGTTGCCACATCGGTCATCAATGACGTGATGGGATTCTTCTTCTCGAACGCCACGCCCGCCTTCGCCAGCGCCCAGGTCATCTTCTGGATCTCATGGAACCACACGCCCACGCCGGGACGTCCGAACTCGATGGTGAATCCCGCCTCACCGCGCTGCACGCGCCCCGTAACGTCGTTGGTCTTGACTTCCTCGGTGCCCCGGCCTTGCACGCCCGTGGATTCATGCGGCACGCGCGGATCGGAGAACGCCCGCCGCACGATGCGCGGCCATGCCAGCTCTTCGGGGGCGAACGCGGCCGTCGGGCAGACATCCGGCTCGGGATCAAAACGCAGCCGGAAGAACTGAAACACCGTTCGCAGCGTCCGCACCAGCGCCGGGTTCAGATGCTCCTGGCTCAGCCCGTTGAAACAGGCGTAACATTCCACGCACTCGTTGCGGTCAACCGTGGCGCGCTTGATCGCAGGGTCGATATAGATCGCGCCCATGGGGCAAACGTAGGTGCAGTTTCCGCAAGCAACGCATTTGTCCGGGTCGATTCTCATTCACTCACCTCGCGGGCTCCCGAAAGATCTTGCGCGTGGCATCGATTCTCCCGAATAGCGCTGCCGCCGCGATGCACAGCGCCGCCGCGACCACGAACGGCACGTTCCAGCCGTACGATCGCACCAGATACGCGAGCAGGGCCGGGGAGATCGCGCCTCCTATGTTACCGCAGGTGTTCATGACCGATGAAACCGAGCCCGCATAGTCGCCGCCAATATCCAGCGGGATCGCCCAGGACACCCCCACCGTGGTTTCGAGCCCGAAAACGGCCAGGCAGGTGTACCAAACCGAAACCGTGGCTGTGCTGGTGAAGGTCGCAGGCAAAATCGCGCCCGCTGCCAGCAGAAACCCCGCGACCGCAACACTACGCCGGGCGGTCTTCAAATCACCCGAGCGCCTGGCCCACCGGTCTGAAAGCCAACCGCCCATCAGGTCGCCTCCAGTCCCCGCCAGCAGCGGCAGGCTGGCATACATCCCCATGTGTTTGAGATCGAAACCGCGATAGTCGTGAAGGTACTTTGGAAACCAGTCCAAGTAAACCGAAATGCAGTACGCGTAGCAGAAGTACATGAGCGAGAGCGTCCACAGCGTGGAACTACGGAGAATCCTCCTCCACGGCACCGACGGTGTGCCTGACGGCCGCGCGCTGCCAATCGACGAGAGAATCAAGTCACGTTCCGACGCACTGACGGCCGAGTGCCCTGCCGGTGTGTCGCGATAATACCAGTACCAGATCGCGGCCCAAACCAAGCCCACCGCGCCAAAGGCAAAAAAAGGCATGCGCCATCCATAGGCAGCCATCAACAGGACCACGATGGTCGGCGTGAGCGCCGCGCCCAGGCGGGATCCGGCGTGGGTGATGCCCTGCGCAAAGCCGCGCTCGCCGGGTAGGATCCAACGGGAAAGCGAGCGCGTGGCGATCGGAAAGGCCCCGGCTTCACCAACACCGAACAGGAACCGGAACGCAGCCATGGACGGGGCGTTCCAAGCCAAGGCTGTGGCCGAAGTGAAGAGCGACCACCAGGTCACGATCAGGGCCAGCGCGCGTCTCGGGCCGATCCGGTCGCCCAGCCAGCCGCCGGGAATCTGAAACAGGGCGTAGCCCCACCGGAACGAGCTGAGAATCCAGCCCACCGTCACCATCGAAAATCCAAGCTCTTGTTGGATAACGGGGACCGCCGAGGCGATGTTGACCCGGTCCATGTAGGTGATCAAATAAGCCGCCACCGTGAGGCCCAGCACGATGTGCCGAACGTGCGTGGGGCGGCTGACGGAGGCGGGCTCGATCACTGCGCCGGAACCGTCGCCGGCTTGCCCTTCTCGATGACGCGAAAAACCAGGAACTTCGCCGGTGCGGTCTGGCTGGCGTTGCGCGATACGGCGTGCAGGTGCAACGGCTGCTCGTAGAACATCTGCCCGG
>Ga0335078_10005141_pt1 | contig 19350 bp, 19 predicted proteins | sample Lox_Sample_32_FD_206711 | JGI IMG/M metagenome (GOLD analysis project Ga0335078, IMG submission 206711) | Soil microbial communities from Loxahatchee National Wildlife Refuge, Florida, United States - Lox_Sample_3.2 | ecosystem: Environmental > Terrestrial > Soil > Wetlands | place: USA... | reverse complement strand
GGCGGCGTTAGGGAAGGTTGGCGTCCGGCCGCGATATTCAATGCGACCATTGCCGAGACAGGCGAGCCGTTCCTGCTGGCAACCACCGACTTCGCGCGCACAGCTCCGCGACTAGCCAACCCCGCGCAGTCCCAGCCGGGCCGCAGGACATTCTACGAGCTCTATCCCGGAGCGGACGTGCCGATTGTCACCGCGGTTCGCCTTGCCGCTTCGTTTCCGTTCGTTTCGCCCGCGGCGCGCGCCGAGACACTTGAACCCGGCTATCACGTGATCGATGGCGGGTATTACGACAACTACGGAGTGGCCAGCGCGGCGGAGTGGATTGACGAAGCCTTCGAGGCCAGACACGAGCACCACGAGGACATTCCCGAAGTTCTGGTCATCCAGATTCGGTCGTTTCCCAACGACCCGCTTCCAGCGCCGCAATACCGAGGCTGGTTCTTCCAGGCTCACGCTCCGCTCACCGGCCTGCTCAGCGTGCGCACCGCCGCGCAACTGGTGCGCGACCGCGATGACCTCCGCATGCTGCGGAGCACGTGGTGGGGAGACGGCCACCTACCGCGGATTCGTTTCGCCGGGTTCCAGTTCAGCGCGCCCGACGCGCCTCTTTCGTGGGAAATGAACCCGGAGCAAATCAAAGCGGTTAACGACGCCTGGTACCAGGTTGTGAAAGCGAACGGCGATGACCTGCAGCAGGTGCACTGCGCCTTCGACCCATCGGCCGCGGCCGGCCCCTCCGGCAAGACCTGCGATGAGCTGGCGGTGGAGAAGGGGCCCTGGTAGCGTGTCCTGCATTGCGATGGCATAGTCGTGCGCATAAAGTATGCCTACTCAAGCTACTCGTCCTCGGCCACAATCGCGCGAACCAGCCCGGGTACGAACCTGGTAACCGGCACGACGGGATCGTCCTCAACGGCAACTCCGCTGCAATAGAGCCCGGCCGCCGCTCTCGCACGATAAACTAGTCTCAATGACTGAACAGCAGCGCATGCAACGTCCTCTCGCCGAGGTAGATCCCGAGGTCTTCGAGGCCATGCAGCATGAAGTCGAGCGGCAGCACACCCGCCTCGAGCTGATCGCCAGCGAGAACTTCACCTCCGAAGCCATTCTCGAAGCCACCGGCTCCGTCTTCACCAACAAATACGCAGAGGGCTATCCGGGCAAGCGCTACTACGGCGGCTGCGAATTCACCGACATTGTCGAGAATCTGGCGCGCGAGCGAGCAAAACAGCTCTTCCACGCCGAGCACGCCAACGTGCAGCCGCACTCCGGCTCCCAGGCCAATCAGGCCGCCTATTCGGCCATCCTGCAGCCCGGAGATACCATCCTCGGCATGAATCTCGCGCACGGCGGCCACCTCACCCACGGACATCCGCTGAATTTCTCCGGCAAGACGTACCATGTTGTCCCCTATGGAGTGCGCCGGGATACGGAACAGATCGATTACGAAGAGCTCGCCCGTCTGGCCGAGGAAAACAAGCCGAAACTGATTATCGCGGGGGGCAGCGCTTATCCGCGCATCATCGATTTCGCTCGCTTCCGCGCCATCGCCGATTCGGTCGGCGCGAAGCTGCTTGTGGACATGGCGCATTTCTCGGGGCTCGTCGCCGCCGGGCTTTATCCGAATCCCTGCGAACACGCCGACATCGTCACCTCCACCACGCACAAGACACTGCGCGGGCCGCGCTCTGGCCTGATTCTGAGCCGCGCCGAATATGCCGCGGCCATCGATAAAGTCGTTTTCCCCGGCGTGCAGGGTGGGCCCCTGGTGCACGTGGTCGCGGCCAAAGCCGTGTGCTTCAGGGAGGCCATGGCGTCGGAGTTCGTCGAGTATCAGCAGCGCGTCATCGCCAACGCGAAGGCGCTTGCGACCAGCATCGAGCAGGGTGGGTTCCGCGTCGTCTCCGGCGGCACCGACAGCCATCTGCTTCTGGTGGACGTTTTCGCCAAGGGTGTCCGCGGCAAGGAAGCCGAAGTGGCGCTCGATCGCGCGTACATCACCGCCAACAAGAACGCTATTCCCTTCGACACCAACCCGCCGCTCAATCCGAGCGGCATCCGACTCGGCAGCCCCGCGGTGACCACGCGCGGATTCGGTGAGAAGGAAATGCGGGAAGTGGGGGTGCTTATCTCCGAGGTTCTCGCCGATCCCGCTTCCGAATCCGTTCTCGCTTCGGTACGCCGGCGCGTTGGCGCGCTCGCCGACCAGTTCCCGCTCTACGCGTGGAAGCTCTCTCGAGCTCTGGCTGGCTGAAGCTGATGCCGTTGCATATCGGAATCGACATACGTCGCCTGCGCGACTTCGGCATCGGCACTTACATCCGCAATTTGGTACGGGCACTCAGCGAGATCGACCGAGAAAACCGTTACTCGCTGATTGCCGCCGAGGCCGATCTGCCCGAACTCGCTGCTCTTCCGCCCAATTTCCGCGGTGTCGTCTACGCTAAGTCCGATAGCTGGCTGGGTCTTTCCTACTGGTTGTTTCTGCGCGGCCTCAGCTTCGACTTGTTTCACGTGCCGCTCAATTTCGCGCCAATACTCATGCCACGGCCATACCTCGTCACCGTTCACGACATGAGCCGTCTGTTGTTTGAAAATGCCCGTGGACTGTCCAACAGCGTGCGCCTGTTTCGCTACCGTCGCGGCCTCATGAGAGCCGCGCGCGTGCTGACCGTTTCGAACGCCACGCGGCGTGACGTAGAGAGCGTGCTGGGCATTCCATCGGCGCGCATTCGTACTGTTCACAACGCGCCGGATCCGGCGTTCCTCGACCCGGCGCCACCCGATGTCGCCCGTGTGATGGACCGCTATCAGATTAACTATCCGTTCCTTCTGTATGCCGGCAACATCCGGCCGCAAAAGAACATCCCGCGTCTGGTGGAAGCGTTCGCGGTGGTGCGTGGCGATCTCAAGGACCACCCGCAGCTACACGATCTGCGCCTGATTATCATCGGAGACGAAATCTCCCATTATCCAGCGGTTCGCCACGCGGTCATCAAGAGCCGTGTGGAACACAACGTCCGCTTTCTGGGGTTCGTGCCGATCGAGACACTACGCTGTCTCTATCAGACTGCTCAGGCGTTCGTCTTTCCGTCGTTATACGAGGGTTTTGGGCTGCCGCCGCTGGAAGCCATGTCGTGCGGCGTCCCGGTTGTGGCGTCCAATGTCAGCGCGCTGCCTGAGGTGATCGGGGACGCGGCCGTGATCATAAACCCCGAGAATGTCTTCGATATCGCGCGGGGGATTCGTGAGGTTCTTCTCGATGCGGATCTGCGGCAACGCGTAATCGCCTCCGGTTATGCTCAGGCGCGCCGGTTCAGCTGGCGCGAGACCGCTGCGCAGGTTCTGGATACTTACAGGGAAATCACCAGCCGATAACGGCCTCGGATTGATACCGGCCGGCGTCGCCGCCATTGGGTGGCAGTTGGTAACGATCATCCGGTCGCGGAGTGTGGACTTCTCCTCGGTCCTGACAAACGCCGCCGAGGCCGTAGTAGCCCGAATCCGCGCCAGACGGCACTCCAGATCAGCCTCCGGATACAGATCCAGGACATCGAGTCCCAGTCTTCTCAGGAGGAGGTCAAACAGGTGCGCGCTGACTGGCCGGAGGCCGCACAACACATTGTGCACGTGGGGCTGCGAAATACGCAAAAACTGAGCAAGGCCCCGCTCGGTAAAATCGCCATTTCTCACGAGGGTCTGGATGTGCAGTAGCAAACGTCCTCTTAGTTCCTCGAACAACATTCCGGTCCTCCCGAGTATTTCAGATTGAAATAGGTCCTTCAGAAAAGGGGGTAGCTCGCTCTTCCCTGGATGTAGCGTCCTCAGCTAACCCACGAATACTTCTTATTTTAGCAGCTAAGTACTACAAGTACTAGTACGTTCTTCAGGAAGGAATTGACGAATTGGGCTGCGGATACAGGATGAGTTCAGAACCGTCCTGTCATCCTGGCAGGACGGCAAATCTTCGGAAGGATTTATAAATCTTATGAGGTGGACAAGATCCGATGCCCTCGCACTCGCGGTTCCTCACTGCACTCAATGCGGTGGTCTGGGATTCCGCAACCTGAACGACGAAGCTCCCTGTAATTGCGTTCTCCGAGCGATCTTTCGCGCGTGTCACGGGCACTTCCGCTATTGCTCAACAAGGGATCGTTCCATGAGCCGCATTACCCTCGAACTGAACCACGGGGGCCAGCGAAAGACGATTTGGAGCCGCAAGAATGAGGAGTTCATAGCCGATTTCTGCCTTGTCAGCCGCCGTGCGTTAAACAATTCGGAGTATGCGATCTTCAGCTACCACTTCTTGCTGGGCGCGAACTGGAAGATCTGTTGCCGAAACCTCGGAATGGACCGCGGCAGCTTCTTTCATGAGGTCTATCGAATAGAGCAGCGTCTGGGGCGCGTTTTTCGTGAACTACAACCTTTTCCTCTATATCCGCTCGATGAGTATTTCGGAGGAAGTACTCGGCCGGTCGCGCCGCGTCCCCGATTTCAGCTCGGCGGCCCGGTTCCGGTTCGGCCACCGCTTGCGGCCTGATAGTACCGAAACGGGCAGGATGGCGATCACCGTTGCACCCTGCCCGCTCCGCCTTCCTTCAGGAGCGCCGTTACATCATCAAGGCCGACCCGGTGAAAGTCTCCAGGTATCGAGTGCTTCAGGCAACTTGCCGCAGCTGCGAATTCCAACGCGTCTTTTCGTGTGGGCAGCTTCTGGAGGCCGTAGATAAGCCCGGCGGCAAAGCTGTCCCCGCCGCCGACTCGGTCCACAATGTGGGTAATGTCGTAATGGCGGCTTACAAGAAACTCCGCGCGATCCCGCAGGCATGCGGACCATCCGTTATGAGATGCACTGTGCGACTCCCTGAGCGTGATGGCAATCGCCTGCAGGCGGGGAAACTCCTCCAAAACGGCGCCAGACAGACGCTCGTAATGGCCGACGTCAAGCGTGCCCGATTCGACGTTTGCCTTCGACTGCAGCCCAAGCGCGTTCTGGATGTCCTCTTCGTTTGCGATGCCGAAGTCAACGCCTTCCATCAAAGACCGCATGACCTCATGTGCCGGCTTGCCCCACCTCCAGAGCTTCCGCCGGAAATTGAGATCGCAAGAGACCGTCACTCCGGTCGAACGGCACTCTTGAATCGCTTCCAGAGTTAGTTCGGCCGCGGAAGCGCTGATTGCCGGGGTAATGCCGGTGACATGAAACCATCGCGCGCCGTCGAGGACGCGATCCCAGTCTATGGTTCCACGCACCGCGAGCGCGATCGCACTGTTCTCGCGATCATATACGACGCGTGAAGGCCGCTGGTTCGCCCCGGTCTCGATGAAATAGATGCCGAGCCGCCCCTGGCCGCGCACGATTCCCGACGTGCCCACGCCGAAACGCCTGAGTTCGGCGATCGCCGTATCCGCCAACGGATTGCTCCCCGGAAGCACGGTGACATAGTCAACTGGCAACCCCCATCCAGCGAGTGCAACCGCCACGTTCGCCTCTCCTCCGCCGAAGGTGGCAACGAAATGAGGACTTTGCAGAAATCGCTCGAACCCAGGCGATGCCAGGCGGAGCATGATCTCGCCGAATGTGACGGTTTTCTCAGGCACGGGCCTGCCTGATCCTCTCGATGTACTGACGCGAGAGGGAGGTGATGGACTCAAAGTCGCCGGTTCGCGCTCCTCGCGTAAGATTGGCGCCGACACCGACGGCTACCGCGCCGGCACCAATCCATTCGGAGACGTTGCCGAGATCGACCCCCCCGGTGGGCATCAGGGAAGCCTGCGGCAGCGGTCCTCTCACGGCGCGAATGAAGCCCGGGCCGAGGGTCTCGCCGGGAAACAACTTCACTACGTCGGCGCCAAGTTCCATAGCTTCCACGATCTCGCGGACCGTTTGCGCGCCCGGCATCCAGGGAATCGAGTAACGATTGCATAGGCGAGCGGTCGCTGCATTAAGGGAAGGACTAACTAGGAACTGCGCCCCGGAGAGAATCGCGATACGCGCGGTCTCGGCGTCCAAAACGGTGCCGGCGCCGATCAGGACTCCGGCGGAGCACTCCACGGCAAGCTTCTCGATCACTCGGACCGCGCCCGGAACAGTCAAGGTGATCTCGACGGCGCCCACACCTCCGCGGGCGCACGCGTCGGCGATCCGCATGGCTTCATCGGGGGAGCTGGCGCGCACCACGGCTACCACACCCGAATCGCAGATCCTCTCGATCGTTCGCAATCGCGACAAAGACATCTCTAGAACTCAGTGTACGGGAACCCGGCGGGCACTGTTATCATGGCCTGAATGGAGTTTCTTTGAGCACCGCGACAATGGATCGCGGCCTGACCGCAAGCAGCACGGCCAGACGCCGGCGCGCGGTCTTGCTGGTGTTCTTTTGCACGCTCATCGGCGCGGTCTCGCAGATCCTGATCAAGACCGGGGCGACCGAGCTCGCCCGCCAGGTGGCTCATCCCGGGCTGATTCATGCCGCCGAGGGGATGTTCACCAATCCATGGCTCTTCGCAGGCTACTCCTTGTATGGTGTGAGTGCCGTGCTGATGGTGCTCGCGCTTCGCGACGGCGAGCTGTCAATGCTATATCCAGTGATCGCCCTGACCTATGTCTGGGTTTCGGTGCTCTCGTTCTTCATTTTTCGGGAATCGCTGGGCGCAATGAAACTAGCGGGTATCGCTCTAATCGTGATCGGCGTTGCCGTGCTGGGGCGGAAGGCGAAACCGTGACCACTCCGGTCTCCTCCATGGTTCTGGTTGTTGTCGGCTCATTCATCGGCTCTTTTGGCGCGGTCCTGCTCAAGGCCGGTGCGGGGCGGTTATCGCGCAGCGTTCGTTCCGTGGTCACCAACTGGCGGCTCGGAATCGGGGTCGCCGCTTACGGCCTCTCTTCCGTATTCTTCGTACTTGCCACTACGAGGGGTGAGCTGACCATCCTGTACCCGCTGGTTTCTCTCGGGTATCTATGGACCCTGATCTGGGCGAAACTCTTCTTCAACGAGCCGCTCACAAAATTCAAATTCTTCGGCGTCGGCCTCATTCTGGCCGGCGTGTTCATGCTGAAGCTCAGCACCGGCTGAGAGCCTGCGGCGTGACCTCGATTTCCCGCCTTCCCTCGCCTTCTCGCCGGTTCCAATGGCGGTTCGCGACTCTACTGCTTGTTAGCGTGATCTTCGTCTTCCTGGCCTCCAGCATCCGCGAGGGACATCTGTGGGACGACGACGCGGCACAATACATTCTGCATGCGCGGAACATCGTCGAGGGCCGCCCTTACGCCGATACCGGCTACCTGTTCAATCCCGAATACGCAACCCTTGGACCCGCATCGTATCCTCCGGGATTCCCGCTGCTGCTGGCTCCCATCTGGGCCTTGCGTGGATTCGATCTGCACTCGATGAAGCTGCTGGAAGTTGTCTGCTTTGTTGTCTGGCTCTGCGCGATGGGCCTCTACTTTGAGCGGGAACTCGGCGGGCCGGCCACGCTGCTTTTGATTGCGATCATCGGCTTTTGTCCGCTCTTCTGGGAGTTCAAGGATCTTGTAGGCAGCGACATTCCATTCGCCGCGGTTCTGTTCGTTGCGCTCGTGTCTATACAGCACCTGTATTACCGGCAGGGCAAGCCAGAGCTCGCCACCGGAATCCTCGCCGCGCTGCTGATCGCAGCGGCGGCTTCAATTCGCTCGGTGGGCATTATGCTGATTCCGGCGGTGGCGATTCATGATTTTCTCCGCAACCGGACGATAACCCGATTTGCCGTTGTGAGCTGTGTTCTGAGCGCGGCCGCGTGCACCGCCGTGTCGCTTTCTATCGGCTCGGCAGGTGGCACATTCTCCCTGTTTCATATGACGGCTGGCACGGTGACGGGCAATGCGGCGACATACACGGTGATGGCTGCGGCTGATTTGTGGCAGGCCGGCAGGTTCCGCGTTGCCGCCTGGCTGCTGGAGGGCGCGACCGCCGCCGCGGTGGCATGGTCCATCTGGCGGAGGTGGAAAGGACGGCGCCCGCTGGGAATTGTGGAAGTTTTTTCGCTGCTCTATCTGGCGGTCATGCTCGTGTACAAACCGCACGAAGTTCGCTTCCTGTTTCCGGTGTTTCCGCTGTATGTTGCGTTCGTTGTAAGTGCGGCACAAGATGCGATCCGGGCGCTTCCAGGCTGGCGCTCCTGGGTGGCCGTTGGCGCCACCTGCGCCCTTGCCGCATTCGCGTATCTGGCGCAATACAGGTCCATGCCGTGGGGAGAAATCCCGGACGGCTTCACCGGGCCGCGGTTCATGAGCGTAGTATGCTTCCTGCAGCAGCACACCGATCCCTCCGACATCATTCTGTTCCGCAAGCCTCGGGTTCTGCCGTTGCTGGCCGGCCGCCGGGCCACCACCTACGCTCACGTTCGCGGGCTGGGCGGCTTCGTTCACAAGGTGCAGCCGCGCTACGTGGTGGCGTCCTACAGCTCGGCCGGCAACTTCGCATCGGACGCTCAGTACCTCTGGCCATTTCTTCAGGCCCAGGGAGCCAATGCGCAATTGGTGTATCAAAACGATGCCTACGCGGTGTATCGGGTGCTCGCGTGGTGAATGTCGTTACCGGTTCGCCCGGCACAGCGCGTCTTGCAGGTAACCTGTAAGGGAACGTGGAGACAATTCTCGATCTTCTGGCGCAACAAGCGGACGTCCGGGGCACCGCGCCCGCTCTGTTCGGGCCGGACCTCGATTTCCTCGGTTATCGCGATCTCTTCGACGTGGTGCGGAGACTGGGTGCATCGCTCGCTGCCGCCGGCGCGGAACCCAGGGCCCGAATCGCTCTCGTGTGTTCGAACGGCCCGCACATGGCGACCGCTTTTCTGGGAGTCTCCTCTCACGCGGCCTGTGCGCCCTTGAATCCGTCCTATCGCGCGGCCGAGTTCGAGTTCTATTTATCGGATCTCGCGCCGCGGGCGCTACTGGTGGAGCGCGATCTGGAGACGGCCGCCCGCGAAGCCGCCGCGAAGCTCGGTATCCCGCAGCTCGAGCTCGGCCGGCGCGCATCCGGCCTTGCAGGAGATGTCGAGATCGCTGGCAGAGCGGCGGAGGGTGCTCCAGCCGCCTGGCGCGACGCGCCAAAACCGGGCGATGTCGCCCTGCTGCTTCACACCTCCGGCACCACTTCGCGTCCTAAACTGGTGCCCCTCACTCAAGCTAATCTATGCGCCTCGGCGAGGAATATCGCGGAGTCACTGCAGCTCCGCCCATCTGATCGGTGCCTCAACGTGATGCCGCTGTTCCACATTCACGGTCTGGAGGCAGCGGTGCTCGCCTCGCTCACCGCTGGCGCTGGCGTAGTCTGCTGTCCCGGTTATGTCGCCCCGAAATTCTTCGGGTGGGTCGAGGAGTTTCAGCCAACGTGGTATACCGCGGTGCCAACGATTCATCAGTCGGTCCTGGCCAGGGCAGGATCGAGCGGACCGTCGGAGATACACCACTCGTTCCGGTTCATCCGATCCTGCTCATCCGCGCTCGCTCCCTCGCTCATGCGCGACCTTGAAAGCGCGTTTGGCGTGCCCGTGATCGAGGCCTACGGCATGACTGAGGCCGCCCACCAGATGGCCTCGAATCCACTCGCCCACGGAAAACAGAAACCGGGCTCGGTGGGAATCGCGGCTGGCCCCGAAATCGCGATCATGGATGACCAGGGCCGTCTGCTGGACGCGTGCCAGCAGGGGGAAGTGGTTATTCGAGGTCCCAATGTCACAGCCGGTTATGCGGCCAATCCCGAAGCGAACGGTCAAGCGTTCACGGGCGGATGGTTCCGCACGGGCGACGACGGTTATTTGGATTCCGAGGGATACCTGTTCCTGGCCGGCCGGCGCAAGGAGATGATTAATCGGGGCGGGGAGAAGATTGCTCCTCGCGAGATTGATGAGGTCCTTCTGCTTCATTCAGCGATTGCAGAAGCCGTGGCATTTTCGATTCCGCACGCAGCGCTGGGCGAAACGGTAGCAGCGGCCGTAGTGTTCGAGCCTGGGCACTCGGTATCCGAGGATGCTTTGAGAGAGTTTGCATGGGCAAGGCTGGCGGATTTTAAAGTCCCGGAGAAGATCGTGGTTCTTGACCACATACCAAAGGGGCCAAGCGGCAAAGTGCAGCGAATTGGGCTGGCCGCAAGGCTCGGCTTGGATATACTCTCTCCTGCGAGAACCGTGGCGGCAGAGTATCAGGCGCCAGTGACCGCGGTCGAGAACCATGTCGCCGCGTTGTTCGCCGAAACTCTCGGCAGAGATCGTGTCGGAATGCGCGACAACTTCTTTGAGCTTGGCGGTGACTCGCTCCTGACAGCCAGCCTGATCTCCCGATTGCGCGATAACGGATTGGGAACACTGAGTGTTCTTGAGATTCTGGCCGATCCGACGCCGGCTGGAATCTGTCGGAAGCTGGCCTTGCCGCGTGCGGAGGCGGCTTCGACAGCGAACCGGCTTGCTACTGTTGTTCGTCCGGCCAATGGGGAGCCGGTCCTCTTTTGCGTTCCGGGTTCCTTCTCGAGCGGCGACGTCACGGGGTTTGTCAACCTGGCACGTCATCTGGACCCGCCCCAGCCCTTGATCGCCTTTCGCCTCCCCGATTCAATGCCCGGCGAATATCAGATTGAGGAACTGGCGGCTCGCTACATTGAGGAGATTCTCGAAGTTCAGCCGGAAGGGCCCTACTTCTTCGCTGGCAACTGCACGGGTGGTCTCATTGTCTGGGAGCTAGCGCGCCAACTAGCGGCGCAGGGCAAGCAAGTCGGCGCGGTTGCGCTGTTCGATTGCTACAACCGCGCATGGGCCGCCGATCTCCCGGTGGCGAGGCGGCTTGGTTACCGGATCGAGTTGTTACGGCGACGGATGGCTTATCAGTTTCGCGAGCTGAGGAGGCTGAGCACGACTGCCGCTCTCGCCTACTTGCGCACCAAGATCGCAGATACGGTCTCCGTTTCGTGGTATCGGTGGATCGAACGGGCCTGCGGCGCCGCGGCGCATATCGGAATCCGCCTGACGTCGCGCGGGAACTCTTCGCGCCTGGCCATCCGAGTTGCTGCGCACCGGTATGCCCCCCGACCCCTTAGCGTGCACCTTGAGCTGTTCCGCGCAGGCGAACCGCGTGTCGACGCCTACGATTATCCAGAGATGGGATGGCAAGGCCTGGCAGACACGATTACAGTCCATGAGATGCCGGGCGGACACATGACGATGCTGGCCGAGCCAAACGTACAGAGCATAGCGGCGAGCCTGAAGAGGACTCTGAATCCAGCACGCCAAACGGCGGCCGCAAGGCCCTAACGGCCGATACTATACTCCGGGCTGGCGCCGCGCGAATGCCCCACCGCCGGCCATAACGGGAGGCGGCGCCGGCTCTTCGGGCGGCGGAACCTTCTTTGGGCGCGAATCCAGACGGGTGGTAATGAGTTGCTCGCGGATCTTCTTGTACTTCGGTGATCCGGCGGGTACCCCTTCCGCGGCTGCCTCTACGTCTTTCTCCGAGATTTCCATGGCTGCGGGCAGGTATTTCTGCAGATAATTGCGAATCCGGTCCTGCGCCAGACGCTGCGAGGAGTGGGTCAGCACGAACAATAGTTCATCGCCGGGGGCGTCAATCAGCGCATGGTACACCTGCGATGGCTTCTGCAACCGTGCTGACTTAGCCGCGCTTTCCAGCTTCTTCGAGCGCATTTCGAGCTTCTGCCATTGATTCACATCACCCTTCACCATTCCGAGCGCCTTGATGAGTGCTGCCTTCTCCTTTGGCGACAGTTTCTCGGTGAGAATGTACATGAACAAGCCGAAGTTCTCAAGCTTCATGTCGGCGCCAAACGGAATCAGCTGAGTGGCTTTCTGGAGCTTCTGAAATCCAGCCGCGTTGAGTTTGGCGCCCGCCAGCGCGGGCGAGAAGAGAGGCAATAGTCTCTCCTCATCAAGCAAAGCCAGCACGGGTCCAGGATCAGCCTCATCGGCGAGGTGATGCAACTCGTCCAGCAGAGCTTCGGGACTTATCCTGGTCTCAAGCCCGGCCTCGCGAACGTTCTGGTATTGGCTCCAGGTTCGCTCATCCACCGTAAATCCCAACCGCACGCGCAAGCGGAGCATCCGGAACATGCGGATGGGGTCGTCGTACAAAGCATAATTCGATACCGCGCGCAGCTCCTTTCGTTCCAGGTCGCCAATGCCGTTGTTGGGGTCGATCAGCAGTCCGCGCGACGCACGCGACAGCGAGAGCGCGATCGCGTTGATAGTAAAGTCGCGACAGCGCAGATCCTCGTGGATGGTGGCCGGCTGGATCTGCGGTTTGCCCCCGGGCTTCGGATACTTCTCGATGCGAGCAGTGGAAATGGTAGTGCGCACACCGTCGGGGAACTCAAGACGAACGAGCTTGCGATGCTCATCGGCTTCCGTCACCTTCGCCTTCGTTTTGGAGGCAACGGCCCGGGCGAGTTTGGCGGCACTGCCCTCCACCGTAAAGTCGATCGTCCTGATCGGAAAGCCCCCGAGCATGTCGCGCAATGCTCCACCCGTGAGGAACAGGCTCGTATTGGCCTCCGCGGCGGCAGCCTGGACTTCGCCGATCATGCGGAACTGGCCTGTGCTCAAGTGGTTCTCGAGCATGAACATGTAGTCGCTCATATAAGCCCTCGCCGTCCTTCCCCCGCCGTCGTGGTACCTAAGCCCGGGGGTGGTGCTGGTCTATCGTGCTCCGAAGCCTCGACCGGGCGACGTGCGTGTAGATTTGCGTCGTTGCGATGTCGGCATGTCCGAGCATCACCTGAACGCTGCGCAAGTCGGCGCCGCCTTCAAGCAGGTGAGTAGCGAACGAATGCCGAATCACATGCGGCGTCAGGGGCCGCCGGATTCCTGCCAGGCGGCCATAATCGCTCAGAAGCTTCCAGAAACACTGGCGGGTCATGCAACTACCCCGCGCTGTCACAAACAGATAAGGGCTGGCCCGCCGCTTCAGAAGGCGGGGCCGTCCGCTCTCCAGGTATTCCCGGATAGCTCGCGCGGCCGGCTGGCCCATCGGAACCAGGCGCTGCTTGTTACCTTTGCCTGTAACTCTTACAAATCCCAGATCTATCTCGATATCAGACAGTCGCGCCTGACACAATTCGGAAACCCGCAGGCCGGTGGCATACAGCAGTTCCAGCATGGCGCCATCCCGCTGGCCCCGCGGTGCGGACCGGTCAGGCGCCTCCAGTATAGCCTGCAACTCCTCTTTATTCAAATAGTTCGGAAGGCTTTGCCATTGCCGTGGAAGAGCCAGCGCTATCGTGGGGTCCTCGGTGATCGTGCCGCTCTGAAGAAGGAACCCGTAGAAACAGCGCAAGGTTGTGACGTGCCTGGCAATACTTCGAGGAGCCAGCCCGGCACGGTATAGCGAATCGACGTACATCCGTACGCCTTGGATGGCAGGAGGGGGGGCATCGACGCCGCAGTAGTCCGAGAATCGCGCTAAATCGCGCCGGTAAGCGGCAATACTATTGAGCGCCAGACCTTTCTCGATGCGGCATTGGTCGAGGAACGCATGGGACCCGGCCGCCACTGACGGATTGTCTGGCATTGGACCAATGTTACAATATTCTCGAAATTGTTTGGAAGTCCGAGTCGTGAGGCAACTGCCGATTGCCTGCATCCACCAACAAGAAAGTGCTGGTTCTGCGATTTGACCGTGAAACGCTTGCGGGTTTCGTAAGCCCGCAGTCCTGGTTGCAGGAACGGGGAGTGGAGCTGATCACCGCAAGCGGCTCCGTCACCGTCATCCCCTATGACGAGATCCGTTTCGTCTGCTTCGTTCGGAACTTCGATCAGGGTGAGCCGCGCCGGGAACTCCGGACCTTCTCCAGCCGGCCCAAAACCACCGGCCTGTGGCTTCGCCTGCACTTTCGCGACGGCGAGATCATGGACGGCATTATGTCCAATAATCTGTTGCAGCTGGAACCACAGGGCTTCACCTGCATCCCACCCGACCCCGGGTACCAGAACCAGAGAGTTTTCGTTCCGAGGGCATCCGTTTCCAGCGTGCAGGTGCTGGGCGTCGTCGGTAGCCCACTTAAAGGGCAGCGGGTACGCCCCATCTCGAAAGAGCAACTTGAAATGTTCGATAGGAGCTGAGCCGCGAACGGGAGAGCACTCCCGGGCAATCGCGATCAGCGCGTAGCCATCGGCTCGAGCAGCTTGATATCCCCGCTCCCGAGCCGGTACTCTCCGAGGTCAATCCAGTTGTTTCCCTCGGTGTTCTGCACAAACGTGATCGTATCGATGCGAAAGCTCCTCGCGGCGTTGTAAGCCGACCATCGTTCACGGGCGAGTTCCATCGTCGCCTGTACGTCTTCGCCCTTCAAATCCTGGGCCAGCGTTATATGAGGCACGAACTCGAACGCTTCCGTGCCCGCCAATGCCTTGGCGTTGAGCACAGCGTGCATCTCGGTTAGTTTGTCCATGTCCGGTCCCAGGCCGAGGTAAATCACGTCGGAGACGGGAAACAGGAGCACCTCGGTGAGCCTCACCTCAAACGGCGCAAACAGCGGCGCTACACCGCAGATCTGGCGCCAGGCATCCTCGGGAGAAACCTCGATCGCGCGGGGAGGCAGAACACTGATGTGTGCGCGCAGAAAACAACCGGGAACAAGTTCCTGCCGCAGATCATCAAGAAAGGCCCCAAGAGGGCCGGGGACATAGCTGACCAGCGCAAAGGAATTGATCCGTTCCCGTCGGGTCGGATCACACAACATACGGTAACTCGATTCTAACAACTGCTGATCGCCGCGGAGGAGGAAACCGCTTCCATGGCTGCCGACAAACCTGCAGGTTCGGGAACGGCCCAGCGAGCCTCATCGAAACCTGTGTATTTACAGATTGCCAAGGCGCCTTGCTCGTCTTCAAGCACATCGCCCACCTGGAGGGCCCGCGAGGAACCCCGCAGAGCCGCCCACGCAGAATACAGAGACACGGCTTCAACCGAGTCGAGGTCCTTTTCGTAGTCTTTCAATCTCGCGGTGGTAACGCCGCTGGTGTGCGGTATCCCGCGAAACTGCTGCCGGCGGTCTTCGCGCAGGCGGTGAATACGGAACATAGACATAGACTGTTACCATTCTACTTCCAAAGCAATCTCAATCAATCGTGTTTCAAAGGTCGCGATTGAAGCCAGGCGCGCGCATCGCACCGGCCCTGTTCGATCCAGCGCCGCGTGTTGTTTTCGCTCCACACCAGAGACTCGCGGACCGTCCCGAGCGACGAGGCCGGCCGGATTTCTGCCTTCTCCACGTCCTCGGGGATTTGTGGCGGCCGGAACGAGCAAACCTTCTGCAGCGTCCTGACACCAGCCGTCATCAGCGCCGACGGAAGGCAGGGCAAACAGTTGATCGCGATGATTCGCTCCGCGCCCATCTCCGCTGCCGCCCAGCATGGCAACGCACCGAGCAGCCCGCCGTCGGAATAAATGCGGCCCCCAATCCGGTACTGCCGAAACACGCCTATAATCCCTACAGAGGCGGCGAGATGTTGCCACGTCACGTCCGCACCGCGGAAAAGGCGTGGACGCAGGCGCATCGTTTCCGTCGCGAGAACGCCGAACTCGACCAGGGGCCTGTGTTCTGAATAGATTTCGCGAACCAAAGACTCCAGAGGATTGGAGTCGAGCCAACCATCGAGCGCGCGCCTGGGAACACGCACGCGCAGACGCGACATTACGTCCAGATCAAGCCAGCGCCTCTCCATCTCCTCCCCTGAGCAACCACACGCCACCATCCATCCATTCAGGGCGCCAATCGAAGCACCAACGACGATATCAGGGGCGAGCAGACCCTCGAGTTCGCGCCACACGCCCGCTTCCCACGCTCCAAAAAGCCCCCCGGCCGAGAAGACGAGAGCAGTCTTCATGTTCGCGAAATGCGCACCGCGGCGGCCAGATCAACATACCACTCGGCATTCACATTCCCAAGCGTTCCGATCTGCGCAGGCAGGTGAAAGGGTTCGTACTTCCTCGACAGGACCTGGTGGAGCGCCGCCGCTTTGTCATCGCCGCAGACCAGCATCAGCGTGTGGCGTGCGGCCGTCAGGGGTCCGGGCAAAAGCGTGACTCTCTCGACGGGGGGAACCGGGACCGTCACGGCCGCCGCGATACGCTCATGATCACCGATCAATGCTTCGCCCGGAAACAGACTAGCGGTATGTCCTTCCGCGCCCATGCCGCGGTGAACGACGTCAAAGACGGGAACCAGTCCGGGGACCAGACGGAGAGCATGTGTTATCTCGGCGACGTACCGTTCAGCTGCGCCGTCGGCCCACAACTCACCGCGAATTCGATGCACATTCTCCGGCGGGATGCCGCTACCAACGACCAGCCCCTGATGAACCAGGCGATAATTGCTGCGCGGATCCTCGGGCGGAACCCGCCGTTCGTCGACCTGGAACAGGTGAATCCGTCTCCAGTCCAGACCGCTGGAGGCCAGCACGGGAAACATGAATTTCGGAGTGCTTCCACCCGACACGGCCAGAGAGGCGAAGTCGACCTCCGTGAGGCGTTTCCGCAGCAGTTCGGCCGCGCGCTCGGCACAGGCGCTGGCTGCTTCGGGAGCCGAAGCGAAGACGCGCAGGTTGGCAACGGGCATGTCGGGTCCTGTCTCCTATGAACTCATTGTGTCCCAACCGCTGCGTTACTGCACTCTTAATCCAGCCTACAAAAACTGCGTATGATTCCTTACGCTGCGCTATACTCGCGTGAATTGATGTTCCGCGAACTGGCCCGATACTCGCGAATGGGGATGGCCTTCGTTAGCCATCTGCGCTCCCCGCTCGATCCGGATCCCGAAGGCACGATCCGCTCTCACATGGAACGCCGGGAAAGTAGCTTCATTGCCATAATTCGAAAGACTTTGAGCAACGCCGCCCATCCTTATTCCCGTATGTTCCGGATCGCCGGGTGGACGCTGCGCGACGTGGAGACCTCGGTGGCCCGATGCGGCGTAGAGCACACTTTGCAGGCGCTTCTCGATGCCGGTGTCTATCTCAAACAGGATGAGTTGCGGGGAAAGAAAGAGATCATCCGGCGGGGTGAGTCCATTCCCTCGACGCCGAGGAGCTGGCTGAACGAAAGTGGCCGGGGGCCGATTGTGAACACATCGAGCGGCAGCTCGTCGGGCCGGTCTTTCCGCACCGAGCAGAGTCTCGACTACCTGACCAATCTCGAGGCGGCGTGCCAATTGATGGTGGGCGAGCTTGATTTGGAGCGCCGCCCCGGCGTTCAGGTGGCGCCCATTCTCCCTGGTTATGGTCTGCTCGGCGCGCTGCTGGCCAGCCGGTTGCGCGTAGGCTTCGGGCGATGGTATGCAATCGGTGGCGCTTCCCGCGCTAATCGCTACTACCGCATCGCCACCCGATGCATAGCGGCACAGCTGCGGCTTTTCGGCGCGAAAGTTCCATATCCGATGTATCTCGATCAAAACGATTTCCGGCCCGCGGCAGAGTATCTGACACGGCTCAGGAGTGATGGCGCGGTAGCCGTGATCTCCGGTTTCGTAAGCTCCGTCAGCCGTGTTGCCGCAGCGGCCCTGGACGAAGACCTCGATGTTTCGGGTACGATCGCGATCGTCGCGGGAGAAGCCCTGACGGACGTCAAACGCCATGTTATCGAGAGCGCCGGCATCAGCGTATATCCGACGTACGGCGCATCCGATATCGGAAACATCGGTCTTCCTTGCCGACACATGAACCGGGGCAACTGCGTTCACATCTTCCGCCACGGGGTCGCGCTCGCTGTAAAGAGGGAGGCGACTGGCGAGTCAGGCGGCAAACCCGTCGATTCACTGTATGCCACGTCGTTGCTGCCTTTCGCTCCACGCTATTTGATCAATGCGGAGATCGGAGACACCGGCGTCATCGAGGAGGCTACCTGCGACTGCGTGTTCACGCGCCTTGGTTTCAACCTGCAGGTGCGAGATATTGCCTCAATCAGCAAGGTTACCGCGCAAGGCATGACCATCGCAGCTGAAGAACTAGTGCAGGTCCTCGAGGAGCGCATGCCTGCCCGTTTTGGCGGCAGACCGGGCGACTATCAATTAATCGAGGCGGAGGGGACGGCGCAGACCGAGATGATCCTGTGCATTCGTCCCGGCGTCTCTCGAAACAGTGACGAGGAGATTCTCGGATACTTCCTTGCCCAGACCCACCGCCTCTACGGAGGATCGATGTCCGCTCTTGCGTGGGTCCACTCGCGCGGCGTGCGCGTGAGATGGGCGGCGCCGCTCTTGTCGGCCACGGGGAAATTCCGCGCCGTCCGGCTGCTCGGTCCGGGTGTTTCAACGCCCGAAGACTCGTTCAAGTCCAAGACTGTCGGTTCAATCCTGTAGCCCCCCGCTCCATGGCGATCTGGTTAAATCCACAAACAGGTGGTGGCTGAGTATGGCCTCAATCAAAATTTCCGATTGGACCGCCCGCCACCAGCGCGGCTAGCCTGAATCATGGCAACCATGTGCGCTAGCCAGCCCCCTTCGACCCAGGTCGCACTGCTGCATCGCATCAGCAACATCGTGAGCTCGCAGCGGAGCCTGGACGAAATGTTGGGCGAGATCGTCGGGCTCACGTCGCACGTAACAGACTGCGACGCGTGTCTCGTTTACCTGCTGGAGAAGGAAACGGCCGAGGTAGTTCTGCGGGCTTCACAGGTTCCGCATGCTGCCGATCTCGGTAATCTGAGGATGAAAGTTGGGGAGGGAATTGCGGGCTGGGTCGCCGAGCACAAGTCGGTGGTGGCCCTTTCTTCGAACGCTCCTACAGACAAAAGGTTCAAGTACTTCAAGGGCTTGGTGGAGGACACCTACCAGGCGATGCTGTCGGTGCCTTTGGTTACCGGCGGAGATGTCGTGGGCGTCATCAACGTCCACAATCGCGAGCCGCACGATTACACAGCCGATGAGGTCGCGCTGCTGACATTCATCGGCGAACAGATGGGAGTAGCCGTCGAGAACTCAATGCTGTCGGAGCAGAACGCCCGCCTGCGTGAGGAAACCGAGGATATGAAGCGGCAGCTCGAAACGCGCAAACTAGTGGAGCGCGCCAAAGGTCTTCTGCAATCGCGCCACAGCCTTACGGAGGAAGAGGCTTATCTGCGCTTGCGGAATGAGAGCCGGCGCCTGCGGCGGCCCATGCGCGAGCTCGCGGAAGCCATCATCCTCGCTGAGGACCTGAGCAGGAAGGCTGAAGCCGCCGGCGGTGTCTGACTGCGTCAGTTGACCTTCGGGCGGCCGGCTGTGACAGGATAGGTCTATGAGTTCCGCTCAGCCGCCGCCCACCCGGATTCAGCTCACCACTTCGCCGGATTATCGTGAGAGCTACGCCAACAGCGTACAGGTGCGCGTG
>Ga0335078_10005140_pt1 | contig 19350 bp, 12 predicted proteins | sample Lox_Sample_32_FD_206711 | JGI IMG/M metagenome (GOLD analysis project Ga0335078, IMG submission 206711) | Soil microbial communities from Loxahatchee National Wildlife Refuge, Florida, United States - Lox_Sample_3.2 | ecosystem: Environmental > Terrestrial > Soil > Wetlands | place: USA... | reverse complement strand
GCCATGTGCATCCGGTCGATGACCTGCTTCATTACCTCGACGGGGCAGGGCGAGCCCGCCATGATGCCGGTCCGCAGGCTGGACAGGTCGTAGCTGCCCATGTCGGGGACGGCCAGCTCGGCGATGAACATGGTGGGCACGCCGTAGAGCGAGGTGCAGCGCTCGGCCTGCACCGCCTCGAGGGTCTTCACCGGGTCGAAGGACGGGGCGGGAATCACCATGGCGGCGCCGTGGCTGGTGGCCGCCAGGTTGCCCATCACCATGCCGAAGCAGTGGTAGAAGGGCACAGGGATGCAGATCCTGTCCTCTTCCGTGTAATGGCACAGCTCGCCGACGAAGAAGCCGTTGTTCAGTATGTTGTGGTGCGACAGGGTCGCGCCCTTGGGGAAGCCGGTCGTGCCCGACGTGTACTGGATGTTGATCGGGTCGTCGGCGGACAGCTCGATCGCGCCGAGTGCCTCGTTCCTGATCGAGACGTCGGCGTACTTCCCGGTGTCGAGCAGCTCGCGCCAGGCGTCGGAGTCGAGCAGGACGACCTGCTCCAGGTCCGCGCACCGCGGCCGCACCTCGGCGATCATCGCGGCGTAGTCGGAGGTCTTCAGCCGCTGCGCGGCGACGAGCAGCCTGCAGCCCGACTGGTTCAGCACGAACTCAAGCTCGCTGGTGCGGTAGGCGGGGTTGATGTTGACGAGGATGGCGCCGATCTTGGCGGTGGCGTACTGGGTGATCGTCCACTCGGCCCGGTTCGGTGACCAGATGCCCACCCGGTCGCCCTTGGCGATGCCCATGCCGAGCAGCCCGTAGGCGAGCGCGTCGACCTCGTCCTTGAGCTCCGCGTAACCGTAGCGCAGGCCCGCGGGGACGTCCACCAGGGCGAGGCGGCCGGGGAAGGCCGCTGCGGTGCGGTCGAAGTTCGCCCCGATCGTGTCGCCGAGCAGCGGGGTGTCGCTCGTCGCCGACGTGTAGCTAAGCTCCGGGCGCTGCTTCCCCATGGCCGTGCTCCTATTCCGCTTCCTCGACGGTGAGGCTGACTGGCACCAGCATGGCGCACGCCGGAACGAGGAAACAAGCGCGGGCCCCCGGCGAGGGCTGCGCGGCCGGCCCGTCGGGCAGGCTAGCCCAAGGCTAGTCCGGCAGCCCGTGGAACCTGCCGCGCCGGCCGCTCAAGCGGCCGATGAGGCGGTTATCCGCGGGCCGCGCCAGGTCCCTGACCGCCTGCTCAAGCGCCGTGGTGGGGTACACGGCTGGGTCGACGAACAGGTCCTCGACCTGCCCCTGGCTCAGCCGCGCGCCGTAAGCGAACCGCAGCGTCTCCGTCAGGCGGGTTCGCTGCGCCCTGAGGTCACCGGGAAAGATGGCCTCCAGGATCTCGGCCAGGTAGCCGCGGCACCTGAGCTCACGCACCGGGTCCTGCGCGGTACGCAGGTAGTGCGCCGCGAAGTCGTACACCACCGCGCAGTGCTCCGCTCTTACCGTGCGCGTGAGCTTGGCAAGCTCGTCGATCGGCGTGGTGGGCGCGACGCCGCCGCGCGCCAGGTCGGACGTCAGTCTCCGCGCACGGAAGGTCGGCTCCGACTTAGCGACCAGCACCCAGGGGATGAACGAGGCGAACTTGAGCCCGAGCAGGACCGTCCGCAGCGTACCGCGCGGCGGGCCGCCGACGGCCTGCTCGATCTCGCAGTAGCTGTCATAGGTCAGCGGCGTGGCGAAGGCGAGCAGGATCAGTGCCTGGTAGAGGCTCGCCTGGGTGCCCTGGCTGAGGTTCCCGTGGTCCTTGAGCAGGCCGCGACGGAAGATCACCTCCCGGCTCGCCTCGCGGCCGACAGCGCCGTGCGGGCTTGCCAGGTGGCGCCTGAGCAGGGCGACCGACAGCCCGATGGCAGGCTCACCGGCGCCATCGCGCAGGCCGTCGGCGAGGTTTTCCAGTATCTGCGTCACCCTCCGGTCCCTGGGCAGGTCGCGCACGAGCACGCCGACGTCGTCAGGGGTAAACCGCAGCGGCATGGATCGCTGCGCCAGCTCAGGCGCGGCGGCCTGGCCGGCCCGGCGCAGCCATTCCAGGTACAACCCGATGGCCTCGTGCTCACCGCCAAGCCGTAGTGCCCCGGGCTCGCCCCAGGTGACGTAGCTGGTCTTGCCCGCGTCATCACGGGGAGTGCTTGCGAAGTAGAGCCGGACGTTGAGGCGCTGCGCGGTGGGGCTGGCCAGCGTCGAGGCCGACAGACGCGATCGCATACCGTACGGCAGCAGCGACATCACCAGCTCGATGAACCACAGCCGGTCCTCGGCCCGCACCTCCTCGGCGCCGAGCACGCACACCGGCCGGGTGGTCAGCAGCAGCGCGGCGACGTTCTCCGCCAGCATCCGGGACTTAGCGGCGACGGGCCGCGGCGCGGCGGCCGGCCGCAGCGCTACCAGGAGCGGCGCGGTCTCCCCCGCGGGCAGCTGGCACTCCATGACCGCCTCGGCCAGGTCGGGGTAGCCCGCCGCGAGCTTGGCCATCTCCGCATAAGGCACGCAGAACAGCCGGACATACTCCACTTCCTGCCCGCCGGCGATCCGGCTCCGCCCGCCGGAGCGGGACGGGTCGGGGTCGGCAAGCTCGTGCACGGCCACCCCGAGGTACGCGGGATGCCGCGGCGTATCCGGTATCCAGCACACCGTGTACTGCGGCAGCCGGTGCTTGACACCGGAGGCGTACCTGAGAATCACTGCGCGGAAGTCGTCACGGCTGAAGACCCCGTCGCTGCAGCGCAGCACGCGGTATGCGGTATCGCCGCCCTCCTTGCCCCACAGCGCCCACTCCGCCGTCACCAGCCGGGGCACGTCCCTGTCGTCCATGATCTCGCCGTCCCCGCCACCGGGCCCCGCCGGACGAGGCACCGCACGATAATGAAACTGCCTACGCCAGAAACAGATCAGTGATGCACGGCCGTAATGATGAGGTACGCAACGAAGGCGGCTATCGCGGCCACGATGACCGCCGTGGTGATCGTGCTGCGCGGTAGCTGCCGCAGGCGCTCACGCAACGGCTGCCGGTAGCGTTCGTCCGTGCCCTGGGCAAGCACCCGGGCGTCCTCCTCGTAGCCGGCGCTGCTGATCCGGGCGAAGGCCGCCTGGCGCGCGATCTCCCTGTCGGCCTTCGGCGATGCCGCCATGCTCCGCACCACCCGCTCGAGCGCCATGGTGGGATGCAGCCGCGAGTCGCCGAACAGGTCACTGATCTGGCCGGCGCTGAGCCGCTCGCCGTACACGAACCTGAGCGTCTGCGCGAGGCGCGGCTCCTGTCGCTTGAGGTTGCCGGGGAACAGCTCCTCGAGCGTCTCTGCGAGGTACCCGCGCTCCTTCAGCTCGTGCCAGGCGTCCGGGGCGCCCCGCAGGTAGTACGCCGCGAAGTCATACACCGCCATGCGGTGCTCCGGCCGTATCTTGTCCGCGAGCTGGACCACCTCGTCGATCGGCACGGTCGGCGCGATGCCGCTGCCGATGAGCACCGCCACCAGCTGCGGCTCCCAGGAGGACGGCTCGGCCTTGGCCGTGAGCAGCAAGGGGATGAACGAGGAGAACTGGAACTCCAGGAGGACCGACCGCAGCGTTCCGCGGGGCGGGTCGCCGAGAGAGCGCTCGATCTCGCAGTAGCTCGCATAGGTCAGCGGCATGTCGAAGGCGAGCTTGAGCAGCACCTCGTAGAGCCTCGCCTTGACGTCGTGGCGAAGCGCGGGCCGGTCCTTCAGCATGCCGTGGCGCAGGACAAGCTGGCGGCACTTCTCGCGGTCGGCGGCACCGGAGCGGTCGTCCTGGCTGGCCAGGTGACGCCTGAGCCGCTCGACGCCCGCCGTGACGGCCGCCCGGTCCTGCTTGCGCAGGCTGTCGGCCAGGTCCTCAAGTGTCTCTGTCACGCTGCGGTCCCGCGGCAGGTTGTCGACTAGCCGGCGCACGTCCTCGCGGGTGAACCGCAGCGGCTCGGTCCGCTCGGCGAGGGCCGGCGCGGCATTGGCACCCGTCCGGCGCAGCCAGTCCAGGTACAGCCGGACGGCCTCGGACTCACCGGGCAACGTGAGCGGCTCCGGCTGGTCCCAGGACACATGGCTGATCTTGCCGTCATCGCGACGCGCGTTGGCGAAGTAGAGCCGGAGCTTGAGGTCCTGCGCGGTCGAACTGGCCCACGTCGAGGCCGACAGCCGCGACCGCATACCGTACGGCAGCAGCGACATCACCAGCTCGATGAACCGCAGCCGGTCCTCCGCCGTCGTCCGCTCCGCGCCGAGCACGCACACCGGCCGGGTGGTCAGCAGCAGCGCCGCGACGTTCACCGCCAGGTCGCGGAACTTGGCGGCGATGTGGTGCGGGCCGGCGGCCGCCTGCACCGCGACCCGGATCGGCGCGGTCTCCCCCGCGGGCAGCTGCTGCTCCATGACCGACCCGGCCAGGTCGGGGTAGCTCACGCCGAGCTCGGCCAGCTCCGCGTAGGGCACGCAGAACAGCCGGACGTACTCCACCTCGCGCCCGCCCACGATCCGGCTCCGCCCGCCGGACCGGGCCGGGTCGGGGTCGGCCAGCTCGTGAACGGCCACCCCGAGGTAGGCCGGATGCCCCTGCGCACCCGGGATCCAGCACACCGTGTACTGCGGCAGCCGCTCCTTGACGCCTGAGGCGTACCTGGTGATCACCTCGCGGAAGTCATCGCTGGTGAACACGCCGTCGCTGCAGCGCAGCACGCGGTACGCGGTCTCGTTGGCCTGCTTGCCCCACAGCGCCCACTCCGCCGTCACCGCCTGCCCCGTGCCCGGCTCATCGGCTGGCTGCTCACGGGCGAACTGCCTGGCCATCTCCGCGGTCAGCGTGATGCTGACCTCAGCGTCCGCGGGCCGCTTGTCGCGGGCACCGGGCGCGACCGCTGCCCCGTACGCGTGGGCGGCGCGGTAGTCGGTCGCGGCGGCCTGCTGCCCGGGTTGCTCTCCGGCCGCCCAGGGCACGTCCCCGTTGCTCATGGTCTCGCCGTCCTCGCCACGTTCTCACCCAGCCACAGGATCGGTTCGATGACGTTGATAGGGTAAATGGCGCCACGAATTCTGGCCGGCTCAGGATCTGCTGCCGGAATATGGTTCTGGTAATCGTCAGGATCAAATACGGCAAGCGACGGGTTGAGGTAGAAGCCAATGGCTGACGTGACGAAGAACCGCACCCGCTCCTTACGGAAGGTCTGGTGGAGCATCGGCAGGATAAGCGCCGCGTTGTCCGAGCGTGACAGCCGGACTAGTCGGCCGAAGAACGCCTCGGCATCGCCTTCTGGAACCTGGGGGAACTCCTCGGCCTCGGGGCCAATTTCCAGCATCTTAAGCTTGTACGCGGATTCAAACACCCGAATCTCGTCGAATTTCGTAATGCAGACCGCCACGTAGTGGGGCAGCCGTCCCCGGCGCTCCGCCAGGCTCCTCATCTGGGCAAGCACCCCGAAGGTGTGCCGGAACGCGTCGCCGCGGTCGAACTCGCTTACCGGATCGTAGAACACCACGATGCCGGAACTCCTGACCAGGTTATCGACGAACCGCTCGGAAATGGCCCGCCCGAACAACTGCCTGCCGTCCGCGCTTTCACCGGGGGCGTCCACCAGGTCAAGGCCGATGCTGCTGAGGAGGTTCTGGCGCCTGAACCACCACCGGTGCCATTTCAACGGCCCTTTCCCAGGAAACTCCCCTTCCAGGGACCAGCGGTAGTTCTCGATGGCGGCCGTCGGCCTGGGGAAGACGTGATTGTCGGTCATGTCGTTCACGAAGTTGATCAGTGCCTGCGTGGACCCCGGGTTGTCACCCTTCAGCGACCAGCCGAGGTCCGGCTTGCGCAGCAGGGCGATCTGCAGCGCCGCGAGGAACGTGGTCTTGCCCGTCTGCTGGGCGCCGAGCATGGTGATGCCCGGCGGCCCCTGGGGGGGCGGTGGCTGGGAACCCTGAGGTCTGGCCGGCATCTAATCTGCTCCCTCGGAGGTCGCGAGCGGGAACGGCAGGTACTGCAGGACGGGTGGCACCAGGCCGAGTCCGACCGCGAAGGCGTGCGCGTCGAAGGCGTCGGTGCTGGCCTTCACGTCGGTGCCGAGGTGGTCCCAGATCTCGTCAAGCGGGCTCACGCGGAAGTCGTCCGGGTCCTCTGCGCCGTCGCGGACGGCGCCGAAGGCCATCCCGGCGTGCTCCTGCGCGAGGCTCGGCAGGATGACGCGCCAGTCCTGCCGCCGCGGGCACGGCAGGATCTCGGACACCGGGTCGATCCGGTGCGGGTGGGCGGGCCTGGCACCGATCGTCACCAGCGCGGGACGGCCCGTCCCTGCCGACTCGGGCCCGCGCAGCCGGCGGCCGGCCTCGGCGAGCATGCACTCGACCTGCGCGGCGCGCGGGTACTGCAGGTCCGGCGTCTCGCCGCGGCGGACGCGCTCCTCGTTGCGCAGCGCGCGCTCGTCGCTGCGGCGCTTGTGCAGCGCCCGCAGCCGGGGAATCAGGTCGCGCGGGTCGCCCTGAGCCCAGCCGACGGCGGTCACCGGGTCCTCGTGGCCCCTTCGGCTGTGCGCGTGCGCGGAGAAGGTCAGCAGGGAGAAGGTGACCGGCCCGTCCGCGGCCTCCCCGACGGCGTCGATGAGCTGCCTGGCACGGTCGATACGTGCCTCGACCTCCTCGTCGGTTCCGGCGCACTCCACCGCCACGATCAGGTGCGCGGGCCCGTACTTGTCGAGCCGCTCAGGGACCTGGGCAAGGACATCCAGCCAGTTCCTTGAGTCCGTGCGCAGCTTGACGGGGAGCCCGTCGAACCGGACCCGGCCGGGGCGCAGCAGCGTGGCGGTGAGCTGGTAGCCGCCCGGCGGTACCTTAGCCGACGCCATGGAGACGAGCTGGAACTCGAACGCCGCGTCGCGCGCCGCCACGGCGAACACCGTGCCGTTATCATCGCTCGGCTCGCAGCGGATCGTGAACTGCCTGGTGTCACCGCGCCTTGCCTCGGGCAGGAACAGCTGCTGCGCGGTGAATTCAAGGCGGCCGGACCTGCTGCGGCGCAGCAGGACGAGCTCGTACCAGAGCGACGAGGGCAGCGGCACCCTCGCGGTTGCCTCCTCGAGCAGGTCGTCGGCCGACGGCCGGGAGCGGAACGACCCGGCACCGGGGAAGCCGCGCTTGCCCGCCGCGAAGGCGGCATCGGCGTCCAGCGCGTCCCTGTCCGCGCCACCCGCGGCATCGGGGCCGGTACGGGCCACGATCAGGTCGCCGTCGTCAGCCGGGCGGATCTGGTCAAGCAGCCCGGCCTCGTCGAGAGAGCCGAATGCGCGCAGCGAATGCCAGTCACGCCCGTGCTGGACGACATGCGGAATCCCGGCGCTGTCAAGGCGTATCTTCCAGAGCGTCAGCTGGGCCGGTGAGAACTCCGCGATGGTAAGCAGCCTGCCCCGTTGCAGGCGCGCGATAGCGCGGGTCAGGCCGAGAACAATCTCTTCGGCACCCGGGTTCCGCGCGGCACCTGCCACCAAAGCACCCCGAATTAGATCGGCATCAAAGGCCAAAGGTAGAAATCTACCGAAACCGCACGGAACTGACGGTGCCGCCCAGATATCTACCCCGAAGTCAGGCTATAGCATTTACGGCGTCACTTGCCAAGGTTCGTACCCTATGCTTGGAGCGTCAGCTCAGCGACAACGGCACGACGGAGGGCGGGCGTCAGATGGCTGAGAGCGGTGGGCGGCGACGGCGGGGCGGGCTCCTTATCGCGATTTCCGGCGCGCGACCCGAGGTGCTCGACCAGTGTCCCACCGAGCGCATCAAGTTCCAGAGCCTCGGCTGGGCAATCCTCATCACCTGCGGCCTGGCCACGCTATCGATGTGGTTCGCGCTAACTAGCGCGATGGGATTTAACGCTGTGATGTCGTTTCCGATCGCGGTCGTGTGGGGCCTGATCATTATGGGCATCGATAGGTGGCTGGTCACCTCGATGCCATTGGACGGAAAGCGGAAGTTCCTGATCGCCACCCCCCGGCTGGCGCTCGCGATCCTGCTCGGCAGCCTCATCTCCACCCCGATCGTGCTGCGGATCTTCGAGTCGGAGATCAATAACCAGATCTCCGTCATCAAGGAGACAGACGAGGCCAATTTCCTGAGCTCACAGCAGCACAGCTCGGTTCAGGCGCGGGTAACCCAGTGGCAGAACACGGTCAACAACCTGCAGGCCGTCATCGTCTCCAAGGGCGCCAAGCCGATCAACCCGACCAGCGACCCGGTGGTCCAGGGCCTGACCACCCAGCTCAACAACGAGCGGAAGGTCGCGGCCACCGACTACAAGGCATGGCAGTGCCAGCTGTACGGTGGCTGCGGCTCCCCGCAGGGTAACGGCCCGCTCGCGCAGGCGAGCAAGGCCAGGTACGACAACGACGAGACCCAGATCGCCGACCTCACCAGCGAGATCACGACGCGGGAGCAACTGCTGCAGGCGACCGACGTGAACTCGGAGAAGACCAGGCTGCAGCAGGCGCAGAGCGCGCTGCCCGCCGCGCAGGCACAGCTCACGGCGGCGCAGGCCGAGGAGAACTCGCTGCTCAACAACTTCCAGGCCACCAACAGCTCCACCAACGGCCTGCTGATCCGGCTCAAGGCGCTCGACGAGCTCTCGGCAGGCAGCTCGACGCTGCAGACCGCGCGGATACTGCTCTTCCTGCTGTTCCTTGTCATCGAGATACTCCCGGTGACGGTGAAGCTGCTGCAGCCGCAGGGCAACTACGAGCGGATCTTGCGCAAGCAGATCGAGAACGAGTACCGCGAGGCCCAGTGGAACCTCGGGGGCGGCCCGTCGAGGCCCGGCGCGCCCGGTGCGCCGCGACCGGGCGGCATCGCCGACACCGAGGACCTGACGCACTCCGCCGCTAACGGCAACGGGTTCGCGAGGTCGCGCCGCCGCAGCCGCGACCCGCTCGACGTCGACCTTGAGAACGTGTGGAACACCAAGGTGGAGTCGGTGGGCGGGTGGGCGCACCGGGCGAACACCGCCTACCAGCCCCGGCCGGATGACCTCACGGGGCCGAACCGGCTGGACGACGAGCTGCGCGGGCTGTCGGATACCCGGTCAGGCAACGGCCTCGACGAGCTGGACGGCGGCATCGAGCGCCGCTACGGTGACGAAGAGCTGTGAGCTGGCCGGCCAGCTCACTCGACGGTCCAGGTCCCGCGCAGTCCCGCATGCTGAACGGCCGCTACCGCCTGGTCTACAAGCTAGGCGGCGGCGGCATGGGCAGCGTCTGGCTCGCCGACGACACGCTGCTTGAGCGCTCGGTCGCGCTCAAGGAGCTCATACAGCACGCCGGCGGCGACCTGACGGAGCGGCGCATGCGCGCCGTGCAGGAGGCCCGGGCCATGGCCAGGATCAGGCACCCGGCCATCTGCCCGATCCACGACGTGTTCTTCATCGACGGTGACCCGTGGATCGTCATGGAGTACATCAGCGGCCGCTCGCTGCACGACATCATCAGGGCCGAGCCGCTTGACGACCAGGCGATCGCCAGGATCGGGCTGCACGTGCTGCGCGGCCTGATCGCGGTGCACCGGGCCGGCGTGGTGCACCGCGACGTCAAGCCGACCAACATCCTGGTCGCCGACGACGACTCGATCTTCCTTGTGGACTTCGGCATCGCGAGGATCGCCGGGGACGCGTCGCTGACCGGGCAGTCCATCGTCGGGACGCCGGAGTTCCTGGCACCAGAACGGTTCAGGCCAGGACACAAGGTGGGCCCGGGCGCCGACATCTGGGCGCTCGGCGTCACCCTCTATTACGCGCTTGAGGGTCGCACCCCGTTCTGGCGGGACAGCGAGCGCAGCTGGGAAGCCACCATGATTGCCATACTCAAGGAGGTTCCCCGCCCGCCGGCGCGCGGCGGACGGCTCGCCGACATCACGCTGCGCATGCTGCACAAGGACCCGGAGCGGCGAGCCGACGCGCAGCAGGTGCTCGCGGTACTCGAAGACATCTCCGGTGAGCCAGGCCCGCCCTTCCTTCCGGCGCCGGACCTCTCGCCGCCTAGCCGTCAGGTACCCGCACCGGAGGCGGAGCCGCCGGCGCGGCGCCGGGACCCCGAGGCGCGCACCGAGGAGACCGGACCGCCGGCCAGTGCCCCGCACGACCCGAGGTCCGGGGACGGGCGCCGGGAGCGGTCGGACCCCGCCGCGCCGCCGCCGTGGCGGCCAGGCGCGGCGGCGCGACCCGGCGGGCGGGCCGCAGGCGCGGCGCGCGAAGCGGCCGGCCGGCCGGCCGAGGCGCGGCGCGACCCCCGGCTCGACAGCGCGCGAGAGATGATAAGGAACGTAGGCACCGATACCGGCGTCGCCATGCTGCTCGCGATGCCGGCGGAAGACGCCACCCGGATTCTCGCCGACTGCGAACCGCGGCTGTCCGGCGCGCTGCTGCAGGGCATCGCGGCCACCCGGGTCACCGCCGCCGCCACCATCTTGCGGCTGCTGCGTTCCGCCGTCGCCGGGCGGATGTTCGCTTACCTGCGGCCGGACACGGCGGCGGCCGTGGTGACCGAACTGAACCACTCCGACGCGCTGCGAGTGCTCGACAGCACCGACGAGCGGACCGTGGCCGGGGTGATCATGGCGCTGCCTGCACCCGACGCGACCGCCCTGCTCAAGTCCATGTACAGCAAGGAGCGGGCCGCCCAGGTGCTCACCCACGTCCGGCCGACCACCGCGGCCGAGCTGCTGCGGTCCGACTCCGAGTTCGCCACCGCCGTGCTCCGGTACCTGTCAGAGCCGGTACGCAGGCAGGTCAGCCGTCACCTGCAGCCCGGCCGCGAGCCGCACGAGTAATACCTACCTGGCCGGCGAATCCTCCCGCCGCAGCCCGTCGATCAGCGGCAGCGGCAGCAGTTGCGCGTAGCCGGCGGTGAGCCCCAGGGACAGCGCGAACCCCGAGGCGGTGAAGTCCGCCAGCGCGACACCCGCGTCGTTGCCGAGGAACCGCCACACGTCGTCCGGCCAGCCCGTGTCGTGTATCGCGCCGAAGGAGATGCCGGCGTGCCGCCGTAGCAGGCTCTCGATGCGGCCGCGCCAGTCATTCCTGCGGGTGCACGGGATGATGCCGGAGGCCGAGGTGACCGCCGGGTGCGTCGGCCGTACACCCACGGTGACGATGACCGGGCGCCCCTCGGCGCCGGTGAGCCGGTCGTCGAGCTCGGTGAGCACGCACTCGATCTGCGCTGCGCCCTGGTAGCCGTCAGGGACGGCGCGGCGACGGGTGAGCCGGTCAACCACGTCGAGTGCGACGTCCGAGCTCACCGCCCAGGCCAGCGTGTCCGCCGAGATCTCAGGCGACATGCGGTTGATCGCGTGCGGGCCGTAGCTGATGACCGAGTAGCACACCGGGCTCTCCGACTGCGCGGCCACGTACGAGACGAGCCTGCGCACGGCGTCGATCCGGTCCGCCACCACGCCGGCCGGGCCGGAGACCTCGATGGCGGCGATGAGGTGGGCCGGTCCCGCGCCGTCACCGAGCCGTTCGGGCACCGCGGCCATGATCGCCGACCAGTGCCGCCTGTCGTCACGCGGCATCGCGGGAAGGCCGTGGAACCGGACGTGCCCGGGGAACGGGTAGAGCAGCTCGGCCGTGATCTGGTAACTCCCTGGCGGGATCCTGACCGACTGAACCGACCGAAGCTGGCGCCGGCGCCCGGCCGCGCCGGGCCGTTCCGCGATGACGGCGAAGGACGTGCCGTACTCGTCGGCCGGTGCGCACCGCGCGGTGAACGTCACGCGCTTGCCCGCGTCGTCCCCCGGTGCGAACAGCGGCAGCAGGCCGAGGTGCAGGCCGCCCGACGGCGACCTGCGCAGGCCAAGCACGCTGTACCACTCGGTGAGCCGGTCCGGCGGGCTCTCCCTGCCGGGATCGACCGGGTCGGTCCTGGTGGGACCTAGCGGTTCCGCCCGGGTCGGTCCGGCGGGGCCGGCCGGGCCTGCGGGGCCGGCGGCCGGGACCTGATCGCCCCGTTCCACGGCGGGGACTCTCAGGTCGAGGCGCGTCTGCTGGCCGGCCGGCGGCGCCACGACGCCGGCCTCGATGAGCCTTTGTTCCCGCGAGCCCGCCGCATCGGCCGCACCGGAGCCCGCGCCGTCCTCCTGCCCCGGGTCGTCGGGGGGCAGGACGGTGACCCTCAGCTCGTGCGCGCCGGCCGGGCCGCCCCACGGGTTGGTGATGGTGAGCCGCAGGGAGCACTCGCCCTCCTTACGCGGGGTGACGACGAACTCCGCGGGGCCGTAGGAGCCGCCGAAGCGGTGCAGCACCACGGCGGGGTCGTGCACCACCCACTGGTCGAAGTCGGCGCCGCCTTCGAGGTCGAAGGTGTAGGCGATGTCCTCACGCTCGGGGAACGGCCAGGGCGCGGGCTCGCCGTCCTCCGTCACCAGGACCAGGTCCACCGCTACCAGGTGCCGTCGGCCCTTGGTCATCCGCTTCGCCCAGCCGACCCGCGGCTGCAGACGGGGCGTCGTGGCGCGCGGCGGGGCGATGAGCACGTCGACGCTCACTGGTGCGCCCCGGTTTCCACGGGCTCGCCGGCATCCGAGAGCTGGTCGTTCGCGACCATCCAAGGTCCGCCGAAGTAGACGTACATGAACGGGTAGAGCAGTGGCAGCAGCCGCACGTTCGCCTCATACCGCTGGCTTGGCGACAGCTTGGACCGAAGCCACCAGCGGTTCCGCTTGTATTCCGCGAGTGCCTCGGCACGGAGCTGGCGGACCCCCTCGGCCACGGGCAGCCCCGGGTTCGCCTTCAGCCAGCTGAGCAGCTTCCCGGCGAGCACGCGGGCATCGGACGTGCCCACTGCCCCCGTTGTCGCCAGTACCCCGGCTGCCCCAGCGCGCAAGAACACCTCCGCGAAACCGCGCAGTGCACCGTCATTGTATTTGCGAACATCAACACCCACCAAGCCGGTCTCGCAGCCGTTGAGGAAGACCAGGGTCGGTTCCACGCGCAGCCGGAAAAGCTCGTCGTCGTCGTAGTCGGCGGTGCTCGTGTAGGGGAAGTCGTCGAGCACGCATTCCTCCGGCCTGTCACCGAACGTGCCATGGCATGCGACGTACACCAGGGCGACCGGTCCGGACTCGCGGGGCTCGCCGGACGCGCCGGGCTTGCCGGCGAGACTCGCGAAGAGGTCTTCCATGCTCTCGATCTCGTCATCCAAGGTGAGATCTGTGAACAGGGTCCTGTCGAGGCTCATCCTGGGGTCGATGTATGCCGCCACAGGACCGCTTGACTGGTAGGGGGCGGGGATCTCGGACGTCCGCATGAGCTCGGGGAAGGGCCCGTTCAGCTTGAACTGCCTGGTGACCTCCACCACGGCCCCGAGGAAGCCGCGCTCAGGTCCCGTGTTCCCCTCGGGCGGTGACAGCCAGAGCATCTCCCACGGAATGCGGTACGGGGTGCTATCCCAGATGACCAGCTTGAGATCGGGGTGACGGGAGCGGCGGAAGTGCAGCCACCTGATCAGCAAGCCCTGCTGCTTGGACCAGTTCAGCATCTGGTTGAAGATCTCGACGGGCAGCGGGCCGCCCAGTGCGGTGTTGTCATGGAAGGCGATGTCGGGCCTGCCGTACCTGCGATCGTCGAAGATCTTGACCTCGGTACAGCAGGAGTGCACCTCGTAGCCGAAGCAGGACTCGCCGCTTGGCAGGTCCCTGTCGTAAATGCGCAGCAGCGCCGTGCCCGGCGGCAGTCCTCCCCGCCCGACGGGGTGGCTGTCCGGCAGGTCTTCCATGGCATCCGGTCGGACGGCCTCCTCGGGCTCCGGCCGCGGCTGCGCGGCCGGCTTGGGCTCGAGCCGCCGCCGCGCGGGAAGCGGGCCGCGCTCGCGACGGCCGGCCGCCGCGTCGTCGCCGTCAGGCATCGGCCCATCCCCCGTCGGATCCCGGCCAGCCGTCCTCGGCCCCCGTCGAGCTGGCGGCCGAAATGCCGTGCTCGAGTGCGGCACCGAGTTCCGCGGCGAGCTGCACCGCGAGGCGGCCGTTGGCCTGCCACCCCGGATCGATCACCACCGACCGCACCCGCCGCCGCGCGGGGTCAAGCGACGCGATCTTCCTGGCCTCGCTGAGTGAGTCATCGAACGCGGTAAGTCCGACGTGCCGCGGTACCGTTCCCGCCTTGCTGTCCGCCAGCGGCACGTTCGCGCGGGCATCGGTGACCACCACGAGGAACGCCTCGGAAACCGCCGTGCCGCCCTGCTGCGTTGTGCGCCGCAGCAGTTCCCCGGCCAGGGACAGCGCGTGCGCAAGCGGCGTCGCGCGGCGCGGCGGGCGGTAGAGCGGGTCGATCGCGGCGAGCACCCGGCGGTCGAGCACGCCCCTGGCCTGGAACCTGGTGGCGCGCAGGTCGCTTTCCGTGACCGTATCGGGCGGACGCTCCGCCGGAGTGCCCACCTCGACGACCCCGACCAGGGCGCGGTTGGCGTAGGCCCAGCCCAGGTAGCCGGAAAGCGGCTCGTACCAGTCCCAGTCCTCGGCCCGGCAGGTGTGATCGAGCAGCAGCACGAGCAGGTGCCCCGGCTGCGGTGCGCGACGGTGACTGAGCAGGTCCACCTTCTCCAGGTGCAGCTGACCGCACCGCAGGTAGTGCTCGCCGTGCCTGGGGCAGCGCAGCCGCTGGAACCGTGCGGCGTTCAGTATGGTCGCCGCCACGGCGATGTCGCTGCCGCTCAGCGCCCGCTGGGTGCCGATGGGCTGCCCGCGCGGCGGCCCGGTCAGCATCCGCTGCCAGCCGAGGCGCAGCAGCGGCGCGTCACGGCTCGGCGGCACGGCGTCCTCTGGGTATGCGGTGCGGGCCGGCCCGGGGATGAAGTCGCCCTTCGCCGGCCCGGCGGACACGACAGGCAGCTGTCCGCTGCCGCCGGCCGTACGCAGCGGCCCGGGCGCCGCCCGGCCATGGCGCGGGCCGTTCGCCGGGCCGTTCGACCCGTTCGACCCGCTTGACCCGCTTGACCCGTTCGAGGCGTTCGACCCGTTCGAGGCGCTCGCCGGGCCGTTCGACCCGTCCGGGGCGTTCGAGGCGCCCAGATCGTTCGAGCCGTTCGAGCCGTTCGAGGCGCGCGAGCCGAGCGAATCGCTGGAGCCGTTCGAGCCGTTCGCCTGGCCATGCGGACCGCCCCAGGTGCGCAGCGTGCCACCCGGGCTGAGCTGGCCGGTGAGCTCGGCCGCGCTGTCGACATGCCCGGGCAGCGCCTCCCCGTCGCCCTGGAGGGCGGCAAGCGCCCTGGCGAGGCGGGCGAGCGCGAGCCAGCGCCGTGCGCCAGGCGCGCCCGCGCCGACGATGCGCAGCACCCGGCGCGCCGCCTCGTCTGACATGCCGGGCAGCGGTTGGCCAAGCCGGTACTTGACGGCCTGGGCCAGCGCGGGGTCGGGATCCCAGGGCAGGTCACGATCCGCGTCGGGATGCCACGGCAGCCCCAGGCCCTTGGCGTCCACCCGGACGGCGAAGCGGTCGAGAAGGTGCGGCGAGACCTTGTCCGCCGCAACGTGGCGGAGAGCGGCAAGCCAGCGGTCTCTGGGCCGCCACACCTTGTCCACGCCAGAACGTTCCAGGTGCGCCACGTCGGCATCGAGCAGGGTGATGGCAGCCCGGGCTGCGGGCAGGCCAAGCTCGGCCAGGTCAGGCACAAGCACGATGCCGGGTTCCTGGTCGTAGCGGGCCAGGCGTCCGGGCCGCCACCGGAACCCCAGGTCCTCGGTGCGCTCCGGGTCGGCCCGCTCCATGGTGAACCGCTCCCATAGCGTGTCCTCGGCCAGCTGCGGCCCGAGCGGAACCAGCGGCGGCCCATCCCATGCCGCGGGCTCCCCGAGCTCCGGCTGTCCCGCCTTGAGCAGGTCCTTGAGCCAGTTGGCCAGCGGGTAGACGAGGGCCGGGTCGAGGTCGAACAGCAGCACGCCCGCCAGGCTCTGATCCAGGGCAGAGCATGCCAGGGCCGTCGCGACCCGCGTCGTCACGTCCACCGGCCCTAGCCTTCCGGCGGGATGAGCTCGTCGAGCAGGGCCTGGTCCTTGGCTGACCACGCGAAGCCGTCGGGGTAGATCACCTCGCGGCGGCGGTGCCTGATCGCGTACTCCGCGACCCGCCGCACGTCGCGGGGTGCCGTCTGCCCGCGGCGGCCAAGCGCGGCGACGGCCCGTGCGGCCTTCGCCATGACGATCTCTGCCCGGTGCCCCACCACCTCGTACCTGGCCGCCACGCGTGCGCACAGCTGCCGCGTCTCGTCGGTCACCCGCACGGTGGGCGCGGCCCGCTTGGCCGCCTCGATTTCCCGCTTGGCCTGCGCGTCTTCCAGCATCCCCTGCCTGAGCCATGCGGACTGGTATCCGGCGTTGCGCTCGATGTCGAACCTCAGGACGGTCTCCAGGATGTCCTTACGCACCGACTCCTCGTCCTCCGCCCTGACCGGAACGAACAGGCCGAACCTGTCAAGCATCTGCGGGCGGAGCGAGCCCTCGTCCGGATTCATCGTCCCGATGAGCATGAAGGAGACGATCTCCTCCTGATCTCCCTGGTCGTCGATCCCGTCGCGCTCGACCACGAGAACCCCGGTGGACACCACGTCGAGTATGAGGTTCACGATGTGGTCGTCGAGCAGGTTAACCTCGTCAATGTAGAGCATTCCGTTATCATTGGCCTGCTTTAGCAGGCCCGCCTTCCGCTCCGGATTCCCTTCCATGAGGGCTTCGATATTCCAGCCGCCCATCACTCGGTCGTCCGTGGCATTTATGGGCAGGGTTGTCGGGAGGCCGTCGTACATCATTTTCGCGAAAGAGCGCACAATCGTTGACTTGGCCGTGCCGCGCTCGCCGCTGACCAGGACTCCGCCAACTGACGAGCCCATCACCCAGGCGATCTTGAGCATCTCCTTGAGATCGTCCTGCCCGACGACGTAGCTGAACGGCAGCAGCTGGAAGTTCACCCTCCTGATTCCCGGCCGCTGCGCCTCGGCCGTGTCCCTTGGCCGCTCAGTCACCGGTTCTCCGGTTCCATCGCACGCGAACTTGGCCTCAGGAGGCCGCCCGCGACGGCCTTGGCGGCCGGCCCGGCCATTCTCCGGGTTTCGACTTCGGAATAGAAACCCGTCGAATCGCCGGCGTTAACTTCGGGCTGTCCCATACGAATCGGAAACGAACCGTCGTCACCGGAAATCTTCATGATGGCCACCGCAGCCCCTCTTTCGCTCCGCCGCTACGCCATCCCGTACTGCGCGCACCAATCAGTGTGCCGCGAGCGTACGCTTTACGGCCCCATAATCATCTTTTTATAGGCTAATTCGTAATGAGGCACAACACTCCGTCCGACCGGGCAGGTTGGCCTTGAAGGTTATTCACGGCCATGAGGGATGCGCCAGCGGCGCTGCCGGACAATCCGGGCATATCGCCGGGCAGCCTGCGGACGTCCTGTCATAGTGGATGTTCGGGTACACCCGGGTGTACCCGAACATCCACTATATTCGAAACCCTGGCCGCATGCGGGCATCGCCTGGGCGGTACGCAGGCCCGCCGGGCAGCCAGGTAACGAAATGATCACGAAAACGGGCCCCTGATAAGCCTCCTTGACCGCGGATGTCGCGAATTGTCATAAATTCCTCTTTTTCGCCCGAACGGAACGGGCACACGAGCTGCGCGGCGCGCGGAGGGCGCCGGCGGGTGCCGCCTCACACCCGGCGCGGCGCGCGAAGGGCGCCGGCGGCGGCGGTGCCCCAGATAAGGACGGCGACGCCGTACAGGCCGAGCGGGGCCGCGGCGGCTGGGCCGAACGCGGCGGCGGCCAGCGCGGCGGCGATCGCGAAGTCGCGCATCGAGGTGGTGAGCAGCAGCGCCGCGCCGGCCGTCCGGGAGGACCGCGCGCCGAGCAGGCGGCCCGCGACGGCGGAGCCCGCGAGGAACAGGGCGAGCGCGGCGGCGACGGCACCGTACGAGGCGGACAGCCGGACCTCGGCGGCGACAAGGGCGACAAGCGCCGCGACCGCGGCGACGGCGGTGCGCGACGCGGCCCGCCGCGCGCCGTCGGCTGCCAGAACCCGGGCGGTGACCGGGACCAGGCACCGCAATGCGATGCCGGCGCCAAGCGGCAGGGCGACGACAACCGCGAGGCTGGCGATGACGCCGACTGGCGAGAAACTCGCGTGGCCGGCCTCCAGGGTCAGCACCGGGGCGGCGAGCAGCACCGTGGCGAGGGTGGAGCCGATCAGCACGCCCGCGGCGACCGCGGCCTCGCCGCCCGCCATGGCGGTCGTGGCGACCGAGGCGATCTCGCACGGCGCCAGGCCGGTCACCAGGACGCCGTCGCGGAGCGGTCCGGCGGGCACCAGCTGGGCAACCGCCCAGGACAGCGCCGGCAGCACGGTAACGCCGGCCAGGACCGCCGCGGCGATGTGCCGCCAGGCCCGCCCGAGACGGCGCAGCGCCAGCGGGTCGATGGTGACGGCGGTGGCGAGCACCAGGATGACGAGCAGCGCGTTGATGCCCTGGTGGGCCGTTACCCAGCCGAGCGGCCGCCGCGCGCCAAGGCCGGCGGCCGCCGCGGCGAGGACGGCGGCGAGCTCCGGGTAGGCGGCGAGCAGACGGCCCGCACGGCGAGGCAGCGACGGCACGCAGGGCACCATACTCGCCACCTGGTCAGCTTGCGTGGCTCCCAGGTGTTCCGGTGGGTGCCGATGTGGCTGCGGAGGGCGGCGGTGGGGAGGTTTTCCGGCCAGGTTCGCGCCGGGGCGCTGGGTGGACTGACGTATCGCGCGCCCATGTTGCGCGCTGGTTTACCGGTAAACTTTTCCCAGCGGGTAAATTTTTCGCCCGATGTAAAGAAAAAGCGTTCCAGGCGTCCTTTCTTTACCTGTTGTGATTTGTTTACCGGCAGGCCCGGCGACGCGGGTCTCCTGGGGCCGGCCCGAACGCGAACGCGCCCGGGCCGCCGGGCAAGCTGTCAAGCTGTCAAGCTGACTGAGCGCGCTGTCAGCTGGCGACCAGCGCGGCGAACAGCCGGTCCAGGTCGGCGGCCAGGTCGTCGGTGACGCCCGCGTGCACCGGGCCCGGCTGGACCATGGCGGAACGTGGCGCGGTCAGCCAGCGGAAGCGCTCGCCCAGGGTCCGCTCGGCGAGCGGGCCGTCGGTGCAGGCGCGCTCGACGGCGGTGAGCGCGCTGCCACGGCGGGGATGTCGGCGCCGGGGTCGACCGCCCGCAGCCGGGGTCGATGAGCCAGCTGCCGCCGTGCCAGACGAGCAGGTTGGGGTTGCGCCAGGTGCGGTCCCTGGCCCGCGCCGCGGAACTTGAGCACGTAGGTGCCGAGGTTGTCGGCTTCCACCAGGCCAGGCA
>Ga0335078_10005139_pt1 | contig 19351 bp, 15 predicted proteins | sample Lox_Sample_32_FD_206711 | JGI IMG/M metagenome (GOLD analysis project Ga0335078, IMG submission 206711) | Soil microbial communities from Loxahatchee National Wildlife Refuge, Florida, United States - Lox_Sample_3.2 | ecosystem: Environmental > Terrestrial > Soil > Wetlands | place: USA... | reverse complement strand
CGGCCCATCGGTTAGTTGGCTGCAGAATGCGCGGGAGGATCTCGCCGCCGAATACGAAGCGTTGCACCAGCCGAAAAAAGCCGAGCAAATGCGCGCGGAACTTGCCAGCATCGCGGGCCGGAAGTGATTGCGGCTAATCCAGCGGGACTTTTCCCGTGTAACGCAGGATGTACAAGCCGCCGGTGAAGCGGTCGTTCGCGTAAATGAAGCCGTGCTCGTCTACGACCGCGTGGTTCATTTGTGACGTGTGGGTGGGGTTTCGAGGCGGCGCGGCGGGGATGTAGTAGCCGATCTCTTCCAGATGCGGTGGCGCATTAGGGACACCGGCCGGGCCGTCGGCGATATGGAAAATGCGAACGCCGCCGTTAAACCAGCTTGCCACGGTTGTGTTTTTGAGGTTGGCCGACGTCGCGCTGGGGAAATTGGGGTGCAGGTTGTGCGCGCCAAAGCGTCCGCCGCGGCTGCACAGCTCGCCGTCGCTCGAGTGCAGCGGCGCGGTGTCGATCACCATGGGATGAGTCTCTGCACGAATGTCCAGCAGCCAGACCAGCTTGGGGGCGTCCTTGCAGTTATCCTGCACGTCTTCATCAGACGCCAGCGCCATACCGCGGCTGAAGATCGGCTGAAAGGTGTGCGTCCAGGCGGTGTAGGGCGGCGAGAAGGTCGCCTGGCCGATGAGTTTCGGTGTAAACGTTTGCGCACGGCCCGCTTTCACGTCGGCCAGGCCCGAGATATCGAAGATGAGCGCGCCGCCGTCAATATAAGCCACATAGGCGCGATCCGGATGATCGGGCCAGACCTCGGTTTGATGCGGCCGGTAGCCGTCGTCGAACGGGTGGTGGCGTACGGGCAGGCATCCGGGCAAACAGGCGTCGCCTTGGTGCGTTCCTGGATACCACCAGCGCCCGACTTCGCGCGGATGCCGGGGATCGCGGAGGTCGACGATCACGTAGAACTGGTCGTCCTTCGGGTTGGTCGGCTCAACGTCAGGCATACCGGTCGATAGATGCGCGAATTCGCCATCGACGAACCACAAACAATGCACGCCGCGGGAATGCGGGCCCGAGGTATCGAAGAACGAAAGTTCGAGATCCTCGAGCTTCTTCGCCTTTTGGATGCGCGCGAAGTCGGATACATCCAACACCCACATGCCCGCGGTTTTTCCGCCTACTTTATTTGCTTGGTTGGCGACGGCCAGCACGTTGCCCGAAAGCCCCAGCGAATTGCAGCGTGTGATGCCGGGCGACGCCGATGGGAGCTGGTTGATCAGCATGGGGTTTTCGGGATGCGTCACGTCGACAATGCTCAGGCAGGTGCGCTCGCCTTCGTGCGCGAGATAAAGTAGGCGCCGGCCGTCGGGCCATTGCTGGATGGCCATGCCTTCGCCGCCATCGCCGTTGCCGTTGAGATCGTTGTGGGCGACCAGCGTGACGTTCTTCGATTCGGCCACCGGCTGAGCGAATGCCGGCGCGACGAGCGAGGCGGCGAGGAGAAGAAGACCTGTCTTGCGCATGGCTACCCACTCTATTCGGCGCCGCGGACCGTGTCAAGGAATGGCTGGGACCTGTTCACTAGCGGCACACTACGTTGCCATCAGGTTTTGTCGCACATTGGCAGTGTGCAACGTATAGCGCGTCGCTGGCACGTCGACGCAGGTTGGCGTCGATGCGATCGACAGAGTAAATCCGGAGCATCTCGCATACAGAGGATTTAACCTCGCCGTGTTCTGTTATGGCTAAGTGCCGAAGCTTTTCGAGCGCGTATGCCAACAATCTTGGCTCCCCTGGCTCCCAACGCACTTCTGTGGCGAAGGCAATTTCATTCATTGGGCCTTCGCCCCTCGTAAGGCGCAAGTCCAGAAGAGCGTAATCGAGAGAATTGCTAGGGTCGGGCCTGTACCCTGGGTGGGCGCCGCTGGATAGAGATTCCGTGCAGGAGTCCCAACCGTCGCACGCGGTACGGAAGACGCCTGAATCCCTTCTCAGTCCGAAGATACGCCTCCCGCCCAGACCCCATAGACCGAGCGGCCGAGGTCCATCGAAACCAGCCGCAAACGTGAAGTAATAGACCCCGACGATGGACGGCAGGGAGGCGCCCTTCAGCACGTTCTCCACGCGGATCTTGAGGCGGCGAAGTTGTAGGGGATACGTTGGGTCGGAGCGCATTGGAACCGGACGGAATACCAGTTCGTCGGAAGTGAGCACCCCAACGACGACGATGGGGGAAGATTGGATTTGCGAGCCTCTGCCGCACTGGTCGATCAGCCGGCGAGCCAGCAGGGGAGTTGTGCTCGGTGTGGAAAAGAGTGCGATGAAGGTGGCCGCGACCGAGGCAGCGAGTGGCCTGACGTTATTCAGCGTCACGCGGTTCACCAATACTTAGACACCGACGATGGGAGTTGTGTTCCCTGTTTCGATTCGGCCACCGGCTGGGCGAATGCGGGCGCGACGAGCCATGCGGCGATGAGGAGAAGACTTGTCTTGCGCATGGCTACCCACTCTATTCGGCGGCGGGGGGCGGTGTCAACGGACGCGCACTACACGAGGCGCACGTGTCCTCGTGCCGCCGGTGTTATGGAAGACGTATACTGATCCGTGCCACACATTATGCGAAACGCAACTGTACGGGTGGTGACGGCAATCATTGGAATCGGATTTGCGCTCGCCGTGGGTGCGCAAGGCCAGGAGACTTTCAAGGCGCGGCTTTCTCCGGTGGCAGCGGATGCCAGGACGCGAAAGGAGATCACTGGGCTCGGCTCCGTCACCGGTATGCTGACCGGCTCGAAACTGACCATTACTGGATCATTCGAAGGGCTGCGCTCGCCGGCTACGATTGCGCAGCTCCGTCAAGGCGTCGTGAGGGGGGCGCGCGGCCCTGTGATTCTGGATTTGATGGTAACCAAGTCTGCGAACGGGTCTATTGGCGGGTCCTTCGATCTGACTCCGCAACAGGTGGAGAGCCTGAAGGAAGGACGCTTGTACGTTCAAATCGACAGCGAAGGCGAGAAGGATGGAAACTTGTGGGGCTGGCTGTTGCCATAGGAGTATTAAAGATGCCGAGGACGATTTTTCTTGGGTCGCTGATGGCGCTCGCGTGTTATGCGCAGGGCGGCGGCCCCTACACGGAGGCGCAAGCCCGGGCAGGCCGGTCCGTCTATCAGTCCGATTGTGCCGGCTGCCACGGAGAGAATCTTGCGGGACAGAACAGCGCCTCGGCATTAGCGGGCGGGCTCTTCCTGAGCAGTTGGGGCGATCGTACCACGGCCGACCTGGTTTCGTTTTTGGAAGGCGCGATGCCGCCCAGCAATCCTGGCAGCCTCGGTGAACAAGCCTATGTCAGCGTCACTGCATTCATCCTCGACTTTAACGGCGCACTCCCCGGAAGCCAGCCGCTGACGGCGGCGAGCAAAGTCGTGATCCGTTCGGTTGCCAACGGACAACAGAAAGCACAGGCCCCTGGCGAGCCCCTGGGAGGTCGCGCTGAAGCTCCCGTCCCGCCGACGCCCCGCGGCTTGGTTGTTACCGGTGTAGTGAAGAACTTTACGCCGGTGACCGACGCAATGCTGCGCAATCCTGCCCCGAGCGACTGGCTGATGATCCGTCACGATTATCACGCCAGCAATTACAGCACTCTGAATCAGATCAACGCGGAGAACGTCAAGGATCTGCAGCTCCAATGGGTGTGGGCGATGAATGAAGGGACCAATCAGGCGGCGCCCATTGAGCATAACGGGGTGATGTACATCAACAATCCCGGCAACATCGTGCAGGCTCTGGACGCGCGTACCGGCGACTTGATCTGGGAGAACCGCATTGGTCCCAAAGCCACGGGCAACTCGCAGCGCGGCCTTGCGATTTATGACGACAAGGTCTACATCACCACCAGCGACGCGCACATTTATGCGCTCGACGCGCGAACCGGGAAGAATGTCTGGGATGCAGTGATCGGCGATCGCACGCAGAGCAACTACAGCACCAGCAGCGGTCCCATCATCATCAAGGGAAAGGTGGTGCAGGGCCTGGGTGGTTGCGCGAAGTATCAAGAAGAAAAGTGTTTCATCAGCGCCTGGGATGCAGAGACCGGCAAGCTGGTATGGAAGTTCCACACCATTGCGCTCCAGGGCGAATTGGGCGGCGATAGCTGGGGCAAACTGCCGAATCTTTTCCGCGCTGGTGGCGAGACCTGGATCACGGGCAGCTACGATCCGGATCTCAACCTGACCTACTGGGGCGTCGCGCAGGCCAAGCCCTGGATGCGTGCAAGCCGCGGCTCCGGCAATGGCGCGACGCTCTTCGCCAACTCCACCGTTGCGCTGAATGCAGACACCGGCAAACTGGTCTGGTATTACGACCACGCGCCCGGCGAATCGCTGGATCTCGATGAGGTGTTCGAGCGGGTGTTGGTGGACGAAGGCGGCCAGAAGCTGGTATTCAGCGCCGGTAAGGCGGGCATTCTCTGGAAGCTGGATCGAAAGACCGGCAAATATCTCGGACACAAAGAGACGGTTTTCCAGAACATCTACGATTCGTTCGATCCCAAGACCGGCCAGCCGCATTATCGCAACGACATTGTGGAGAACCAGCTAGGTGAACCGGTGCAGAGCTGTCCGACTTCCGAAGGCGGTCACAACTGGCACGCCATGAGCTATGACCCGCAGATCGCGAGCGTGATCATACCGGTGGCACAGAGCTGCCAGGAGATGATTGCGCAAAAGATTGACCTGGTGGCGGGCGGAGGCAGCGCGGGCGGCGCTCGCCGGTTCTTTTATGAGTCGCCGGGGTCGAACGGCAATGTCGGCAAGCTGGCGGCGTACGATGTCCGAACGCTGAAGGAGAAGTGGAAGATCGAGCAGCGGGCTCCTTTCATGACGGCGGTGCTGTCGACGGCGGGCGGAATCGCGTTCGTCGGCGACATGGACCGCAGGTTCCGGGCGATCGATGTCAAAACCGGAAAGGTTCTCTGGCAGGCGCGCCTGGGGACTTCGGTGCAGGGTTTCCCACTGACATTCAGCGTGGATGGACGCCAATACATCGCGGTTACAAGTGGACTCGGTGGTGGCAGCCCGCGCATGGTGCCGACTGTGCTTGCGCCGGAGGTTCGCTACCCGTCTTACGGGAACGCGCTGTATGTGTTCGCGCTGCCGGAGAACAAGTAGCGCTACTTTTCGTCCGGCTTGTCCTTCGGACCGCCTTCGCTGGCGTCGGAGCCGATGAAGAGCTTCTTGCCGTCCGCGAAGGTCAGATCGCGGCCATTGGCGCGGTTGGCGCCGTCCTTGGCCTGGTAGCCTTCGACAACGATCTTGCTTCCGGGCGGCAGCGAGAGCTTCGTGAACCCGCGCCGCAGCAGGGCATTCGGACTTCCGCCCTCGATCATCCAACTGGTCACCGTGCCATCGGGATTCTTGACGTCCATGTGAATCCAGGAGTGGGGATTGATCCACTCCATCTTGGTCACGACGCCTTCGAGCTTCACCGGCTTGGTGACATCGAATTCGGCGGCAAAGGAGTGGTGCGCCCAGGCGGGGATCGTGGCTGCTGCCGCAAACAAGCAAGTAATGATCGCCTTCTTCATTTCGCTTCCAGTGCCTTCTTCTCCGCGAGCTTCTTCTCTTCGGCGCGCGCGCCGCTGAGATTGTTTTCCATGCCGTAGTTGCCTTCGTGGCAAGCGTACTCGAAGATCGGGCCTTTGACCTTGGTCATCGGATATTCCGCGCTCCACGGGCTCGCCCAGGTGTGGGGATCTTCGACTGTGAAACTGTAGAGGATGGTGTCGGCATCCACGCGGCGGAAGCGCTCCACCACGTGCAGATTCTCGCTCGCGCCGTGGAAGGCTGTTTCGGGCCGGAAATTCGTGGTGTCCACCACCAGCGTGTCGCCTTCCCAATGCCCGCGCGAGTCGCCCATCCAATCCCGGATATTAGCCGGGACATGCGAACCACCGTCAGTGGGAATGACGCGGGCATCGTGAATCATCTCCTGCATGACGGCCACGTAACCGGGACCTTGCACGATCTCGAGATTGCTGTTGTAGCCCACCGGCATCATGGGCGGCCCTTCGTTGGGCCAGAGAATGCAGCGCTCGCTCAGACTGCGATTCTCGGCGCTGTCAAACTCATGCCCTTTGTTCTTGGCTGCGCGCTCGGCGTTCCGCTCGCGGCCTTCCGGGGTCATGGGAGGGATGCGGCCGTTCGCCGGGTCGGTGATCAACGAAGTGCGGATGTTGTCCGCGACCTTGGATTGGCCCTTCTCCAGGCCAAACTGCGCCATGTTGTAGTGCACATCGGCGTAGGTTCCCTTGCCGGTTGGTCCGTTATCGGCCAGCTTCGCTTTCTCATAGGCGGCGGCCTCTTCAGGTGTGAAGAACGCCTTGTTCCCCAGATCCTTTGGACGCTCCAAAGGAATGACGGTGGCGTTGGTCCAATAGCCCCCGAGATCCGGATGGCCGTCCGGGGTGCGCGGGACGCTGGTTGTCGTCGGGGTGGGAGCGGTCTTCGCCGCAAGGGCCAGTTCTTGGGCGCCCGCCATGGACGCGCCGAAGGCCGCGCAAGCCAGCGCGGTTAACGTGATTTGAAGACGGTGGACCACAAGTCCTCCTCTGATATAGCAGCCGATTTTGATCGTATATTTTCCCACTGCCGGTGTCAATGCGGGCGCTTACTGCCTCAGGGCAAACGTAAACAGGGCGTTGCCCGCACAGACCGCGATGTATTGCCGGCCGTTCACGGAGTACGACATCGGCCCGTTGTTCACCTGTCCGCCCAGCGCCGCCTTCCACAGCAGCTCGCCGGTGCGGGCGTTCAAAGCGAAGAAGTAGCCCTCGCGGCCGCCGCTGAAGACCAGGTCCGACGCCGTGGACAGCACACCCGCCCAGGTGATGTCGTTCATCTTGAATTGCCACTTACGCTCGCCGGTTTTCGGATCGAAGGCTTGCACGGCCCCATAGCCTTCCTCTTCGGTCTTGAGATTGGTGCCGAGAGTCGCCGCGCCCATCGCCGTGTTGCCGGTTGCCTTGGGACGTCCGCCCTCGCGCGCGACCGTTCCGGTGTTCTCCCACGACGAGATGTAGAACAAGCCGGTGTGCGGGCTGTAAGACGGCGGATACCAGTTGGTCCCGCCGAGCACGGTGGGCTTGATGAGCGCTCCGTCGGGCGTAGGCACCTTGCCCGGAACGCGCATGGGTCGGCCTTTTTCGTCAAAGCCGTTCATCCAATTCACGTCGACGAAGGGTTTGCCCATGAGGAACTGGCCGCTGACGCGGTCCAACACGTACATCAGGCCGTTGCGATTGGCCCACAGCATGACTTTGCGGGGCTGGCCCTTCCAATCCATGTTGGCGAGGACGGCCACCTGTGTGGAATCGTAGTCCATCTCGTCGTGCGGCGTGAATTGGTAATACCATTTCAGCTTGCCGGTATCGGCATCCAGCGCCAGAACGCAGTCGCTGTAGAGGTTGTCGCCGAGGCGCTGGCGGCCGTCCCAGTCCGGCTGGGGATTGCCCGTTCCCCAGAATGTCAGATTGGTTTCCGGATCGTACGATCCGGTGTTCCAGATGGCTGCGCCGCCCAGCCTCCAGGAATCGCCCGCCCAGGTTTCGTGGCCCGGCTCGCCCGGTCCGGGGATTGTATAGAAGCGCCAAAGCTCTTTCCCAGTGTGAGCATCGTAGGCGGCAATCAGACCGCGGATGCCGATGTCGCCGCCCGCCGTGCCGACGATTACTTTGTCTTTTACGACCAGCGGAGCGTGCGTGATGGTATAGTGCTCGCTCGCGTTCGCCACTTTGGTGTTCCACAAAAGCTGACCCGTTTTGGCGTCCAGCGCGATCAGGTGCGCGTCGAGCGTTCCCATGTAGAGCGTGTCGCCCAGGATAGCGAGGCCGCGATTCACGCGCCCGCAGCAGGCGCGGGCTTCGGGCGCGGGCGTGTACGGGAAGGTCCAGTAAATGCGGCCAGTCACCGCGTCCAGCGCAACGACGTCGTTGGGCGCTTCGATGGTGTACAGAACTCCGTCCACAACTAGCGGAGTGGCCTCGAATTTTTCCAGCGAGCGCGCCTGAAACACCCACTGCAGCTCCAAATTCTTCACGTTGGCCGGAGTAACCTGCGCGAGCGTGCTGTAGCGCTGGCTAGAAACGGAGCCTGAGTAGGTGAGCCAATTCTGAGGCTCGCGATCGGGATGCAGAATGCGGTCGAACGACACCTGCGCGGTGAGTGATCCCGCGGCGAACAACAGCAACAAACAGCGCCGAGTCATGGTCAATGTGCGCCTTTCAGAGAAAGCAGGTAGGCAACCACGTCTGCCGCTTCCTGAGTGGTCAACTTGTCCTTGTAGGACGGCATGCCCGAATTCGTGATCAGAGAAAGCTCGCGCAGGTCCGATTTCTCGAACGTGCGCAAGTGCTCCGCCGAATCGAGCATTTGCACGGTGAACGTGTCCAGGTTGAGAAGGCGTCCGGAGTATTGTGCGCCGCTCTTGGTGACGACACGAACCCTGCGGTATTCCGGAGAGGGAGCCTTGTCCGGGTTCAACAGCGCCTGTTCCAATTGAACCTCGCGGCGCAATCCGCCAATGTCGCCGAGGTTCGGTCCCATCCGCGAACCATGCATTCCCACGCGGTGGCAGCTCAGGCATTGGCCTTTACCCTCGAACAACTGCTCGCCGTGCGCCGAGTTGCCCGGCGGCAGCGTACCTTTGCCGGTTTCTCCCATCGTGCGCACATAGGCGATCAACGGAAACACCATGAAGTCGGGAAAAGTGGCCGCCGGCATGGGCGTGCCAGGAATGCCTTTGCGGATGACGCGGGCCAGGTCATCGTCGGAGGAAACAGTCAGGAATTTTCCGCGCACAAAATCCACGCCCGGAACCAGATTTCCCTCCGGCCCGTGACAGCCCGAGCAGTTGGCTTCGTAGGTCCGTGCGCCATCCTCGATGTCGTTCGCGGTGTAGCTGTGCTGGGCCAGCAGCGGCCCGGCGGCTAAAAACAAAACATATGCACAAATGCGCATCACAACTCCTACTTCAAATCCGGCGTCCGCAATAACGGATTACTCCACGCCTTGCTCCGCACGTGCGTTCGCGACTTGATGCGCCAGCCGGCGGCGGTTTTCAAATACACATCTTCGTAGCCGCCATCGCGATTCACGCTGCCCGGGCCCTTTTCACCGAGCATCACCAGGTAGACGCGGCCCGTGGCGCCTTCTGCCGTTGGGGTAATCACGGAGTTCACCATCAAGTGACTCCATCCGTTCCACGGCATGTTTTTGCAGCCGAGCTTGCCGCCCCAGGAGGCCGCGGCCAACTCATCGCGGCCCTTGGCGCGCTGCAGGCCGCCCTTTTGAAAACCTTCGTCGGAGTACTTGTCGATGAAGACGCCGTCCGGGGTGTAGAGATCCGCGTAGTCATAGCCGTTGTTCGTGCAGGTGTCGATGTCGATGCCGTACTTGTTTTGGAGTTGCTGGATCTCGATGTAGTCGAGCGCGGTCAAGGCCGCCGCCTTGTTGGACGCGGCGCTCGCCCGTTTGTGTTGCAACACTAAAGCTACCAATAGCACCAGGCACAGACTCGACGCCAGCGCCGAAAACGCTTTCCATTTCAACATGAAATCCCCTTTCGTCCTTCGTAACGTTTCATTGGCTTACTGCGCCGGCCCCGGGCGTACTCCCGCCACCTTGAGCCGGATGCGGAACAGATGCGTGCAGGCTGTGATGTAAAGCGTCTTGCCGTCGGCGTCGCCAAAAGCCAGGTTCGTGTCCACGATCCGCGGCCGCGGTTCTGTTGAGCTTTGCGGAAGCTGCAGCGTGCCGATGTGTTTCCCACCGGGCGTGGTGATCCAAATTTCACCGCCCAGAGCCGTGGAATACAGATTGCCTTTTTCGTCCACCTTCATGCCATCAACGCCTTCATTGAGAAACGTTTTCGGATTGGCTACTGTGTCGTCGGGCAGCACGTCGTAGAGCAATGTCTTGTGGAATCCGGCGGTCACGTATAAGTGCTTTTCGTCAGGCGACAGCGCGATGCCGTTGGGAAAATCGCCGGGAGCATTCCGGTCGCCCCCCAGGTAGGTCACCTTGCCGTCTTTCACCAGATAAAAGCCGTTGTAGGGCAGTTCGCGCGCCGGGCTATCGCCGCCTCCGCGAAGGCCGTTGACGCTATCCGTGAAATAAATCGCGCCATCGGACTTCACAACAATGTCGTTGGGTCCGCTGAAGCGCTTGCCTTCATAGCGGTCGGCGAGCACGGTGCGCGTGCCGTCCTTTTCGAGACGCGCGATATTGCGGTCCGCCATCGCGGTAATCACCAGCCTGCCTTGCGGGTCTAGAGTCAGGCCATTCGAGCCGATGAGCACAATCGCAATGCGGCCGCCCGTGACGGTTTGCTGGCCGACATTCAAAATGTCCTTGCCGGTATAGCCGCTCTTGTCGAGGAACACGGAGAGCGGTTCCCCTGGCGCCCATTTGTAGATCACGTTGGCGGCGCAATCGCTGAATAGCAGGTAGCCGTTGCCGCCATTACGGATCCAAACGGGGCCTTCTGTGAGTCCAAAGCGGTCGCCCAGCGTCTCCAGCTTCGCGTTGGGCGCGATGATCTGATCCAGCGCGGGGTCGAGTTTGAGGATCTTGAACGGGCGGTCAGTCGGCGGCTGCGCCACGGCCAAACTTGCCAGCAAGAGGCTTAAAGAGAGGCTTCTCATCGCACCACGATCAATCATATAGAAAAACTCGGTATATGGCGCGTTGGTGTAAGATCGACTGGGAAACGGAGAAAACGAAATGAATCGACTTTGTTGCCGATTGTGTACTGGCTTGGCTGTATTGGCGGTCGTTGGAATGTGGCCGCTTCGGCGCGTGACAGCTCAATCGGCCGGCGAGTGGCGCTATTACGGAAGTGACGCCCACAGCACAAAATATTCGCCGCTGGATCAAATCAACCGGGACAATGTCAAACAATTGCAGATCGCCTGGCGCTGGCAGGCTTTGAACTTTGGCCCCCGGCAGGACCTCAACTGGGAAGTGACGCCTCTGATGGTACACGGCGTTCTCTATTTCACCGCTGGAATACGCCGCGACGCCGTGGCTGTAGACGCGGCCACTGGCGAAACGCTGTGGATGTATCGTTTGGATGAAGGCGAGCGCTTCACCCACGCTGTGCGCTATAACAACCGCGGCCTGGCATATTGGACGGACGGCCAGGGCGACGAGCGCATTCTGTTGATCTCGCCAGGCTATCACTTGATCGCGCTGAACGCTAAGGACGGCCTGCCTGCCACCGGCTTTGGCAACGACGGTGTTGTCGAACTTCTCAATGGATTGGATCGGACCAATATCCAACCGGGAATTATTGGCGCTACTTCGCCGCCCATCGTCGTGCGGGACGTGGTGGTTGTGGGCGCTGCGCTCGGCGTAGGCGCTGCGCCGAAGTCCAAGGAAAATGTCCCGGGATACGTGCGCGGCTACGATGTCCACACCGGGAAACTGCTATGGACGTTCCACACCATCGCGCAGCCCGGTGAGTTCGGCAACGACACCTGGGAAGACGGCTCCTGGAAATACACGGGTAACACGGCTGTGTGGGCGCCCATGAGCGCCGACCCCGAACTCGGCTATGTCTATCTGCCGGTTGAAATGCCTACCGGCGACGTGTACGGCGGGCACCGCCACGGCAATAACCTTTTCGGCGACAGCCTGGTGTGCCTGGACGCGCGAACCGGCAAGCGCATTTGGTATTCCCAGCACGTGCATCACGACATGTGGGACTGGGACAATCCCGCCGCGCCGGTACTGTTGGACATTAATGTGAACGGCAAGCCAATTAAAGCGGTGGCGCAAGTCACCAAGCAGGCATTCGTGTTTGTGTACGACCGCGTCACGGGAAAGCCTGTGTGGCCGATTGAGGAGCGTCCCGTCCCGCAATCGGATGTTCCCGGCGAGAAGAGCTCTCCCACGCAGCCCTTCCCGACCAAGCCCGCGCCGTTCGACCTGCAGGGCGTCACCACCGGCGACCTGGCTGACTTCACGCCCGCGATCAAAGCCGAAGCGCTGAAGATCGCAGCGCAATACAAACTAGGTCCGATTTTCACGCCGCCCATCGTCTATGACTCGGGCGGAAAGCAGGGAACCCTCCAGATGCCAGGCGCGGGTGGCGGGGCCAACTGGCAAGGCGCGGCAGCCGATCCCGAGACGGGTATGCTGTATATTCCCTCCGTGACCTCGCCGTACCTGTCGGCTCTGGTGCACGATCCCAAGCGTTCCGAGATGCAATACATCGCACGGGGTGGGCTCGGCGGGATCGGTAAACCCATGGGGCTGCCATTGCTGAAGCCGCCCTACGGTCGCATCACCGCGATCGATCTCAACACCGGCGATGATGTCTGGATGATTCCGAACGGAGAGACGCCGGAGAACATCAAGAACAATCCCGCGTTGAAGGGCATCGATACAAGCAAATTCGGCGGACCGAACCGCGCGCCGCTACTGGTCACCAAGACGCTGCTGTTCGGGGGCGGCGGCTCTCTATTTCGTGCGATCGACAAAAAAACCGGCAGCGTGATTTCTGAAATCAAGCTGCCTGCTAACGATACCGGTGGGCCCATGACCTACCTGGTGAATGGCCGACAGTACGTTGTGGTTGCGGTCGACAGCCGAGAGACGCCCGCCGAGCTGATTGGGTTTGCGCTGCCCCAGTCCGATTAAGCGTCGGGCCGCCATCCTCAATGCAAAGACGCGCTCGCCGGCGCGGCGTGAAAGCGCCGGCGCGACCAGCGAATCCGGATTACGGAATCAAACTGCCTGGGATCTTCCGTTTCGAAGCGGATGGCCGCCACACGATCGCGCCTGGGACTCCCGTATTCGAACAGGGGCCGGAGGTCTTTCAAATTCTGTGGCCAGTCGCTCGCAATCGCGTCGTCCGGAAGGTTCATTCGAACCACGCGGCCGCGGTAGGAGCGTCCGGAACGCAGGGTGGAGTCAATCCAGACCGGAACTGAACGGAACAAGGTTCTTCTGACGGCCTCGTTCGTGGTCTCGCGAATCTCCGTTTCCATCAACAGAATCTCATCGTCGGCCACGGGGGGAAGAGCGATCTGTTCGCCCCAGTGCGCCTGCGCGCTGCCGGCCGCGAGGGCCGGATCGAAGCGCGGGGCCGCGCGGCGTTCGAGTACGAAAGAGCCCGGCAAAACGAATTGAACATCGTACCAATCCAACAGTGCCTGCCAGGTTTGCGGAGTCTCGAAAAATGGATGACGGTCATCAATTGCGGACCACGAGAGCAGGACCGCCTCGGGTCCGGAGACATCCGACAACGCTGCAGCATCCAACTGGTCGAGCGTGGGCGTGTACGCGGAATAGGCTTGAAAGATGGGCAGCGGCTGCCAGTGCAGGTGGTTGGCCCGAATCGAATCGATCTCCGTGGGGAACGCGGTCACTCGTCTCTGACCAAGGGCTTCCTGAACATCGGTGGAGCGTTTGAAGGCCAGATGCTTCTCCGTGGCCGTGCTCAATTCGTTCACGGTGTTGGACCAATTTAGAAATCCACTCAAGCTGCTTACAAATACGCGTCCGGTCAGGCGATCCACATCGGCCGGCAGAAGTTCTGGCAACACTTGAGTTTGCACGATGAAACCGGCTCCGATGGACAGGATGGCGAACAGACCTACGACGATGCGGCTTCGTGTTGTGGTGGCAAGCACGCCGAAGAGCAACGCGGCGATTGCCAACTCAAATTGAAATCCCACGCAGTGCCCATCTTCCCGAACCATAGCTTCCTTGAATGCGAGGAAGCTAACGATGGCCACTGGTATGTAGGCAGGCGTCATGCGGCGGAACTCGCCGCCAGCCAGCGGCACGACAATAAAAAGCACCGCGCAGCTCGCCACCGCAATAACCGTGACCCACAACGGTCCCGCGATGGCCATGGCATCCGAGTACCCGCCGATAATCTGCTCGGAATTACGAAAGTACGTTACGACGGGCTGCAACGTTCCGTCTGCCAGCCCATACAATGTGAGGAAAGCCGCCGGCCAGACGAGCACAGCCGCCAAGGCTGGCTTCCAGAGCAAGGACGCCGATCGGGCGCGCCACAACAGCAGACCCGTGAAGTAAAGCGCGATCAACGTCGGTGCGACTGCCAGATTTAGCTTCGTGAGAGCGGCAACCGCACCGGTCAGAAACAGAAGACCCACGTCCAGCCAGGGATTTGTCTCTAAGCCGGCTGCGATGGCCAAGGTCAGCACCATGGCGGCCATCGAAACGCTCGCGCCCGGGAAGGGCGACACTGCCACACTGCATACCCACAGGATTGTGAATGACGTAAAGGCGGTACCCCAGGACGGCAACTGCTTGCGCAGACGCCACAGCGCGTACGCAGTCACAATGGCGAAACCCCACGCGAAGCAAAACACCGCCCAAGGCTCAGCTTCCGGGAAAATCGGCACTGCGAGGTAGCCGAGCGGTCCGTAAGTAAACACAATGTCCTGGCCGAAGACCATTCTTGCGGCGTGCGCCATGTTGAGGCCTAAGACCCAACTGCCATCCAAGCCGGGTCCGCCGGAATTTGGGATTGGAGGAACAGAGATCAGAAGGGCGAGAGCTATGAGAATCGCGGATTTGACCGATGCCCAGGAATTTGACGGACGGGCAGCCTGTTCGCGAACGTTCGCTCGCGCCGATTTGCGCTTCTTTACAGTGGTGCGCCTGGAGCCTTTACCCACGGCGCTTTTGGCGGGAAAGGCGGCCGAACAAGCCGGCTACTTGCCAACCAGGTGCTGAATGTCCCGGTTGTTTTCCTGGCAGATGTATTCCATCAACTCCTGGTTCGGCGCCCAGGTCGCGGTGGTAACTACAGTCCACGGCTTGGTGTAATACTCCGGATCGTCGATCGTGGCAGCCAGACGCAGAGTGTTGGAATCGGGCCGCGTATAGCGCTCGGTGACGTGCAGTTTCTCGCCATGCGGATGACCGGCGGCGTCGAGCCAAGTCTCGGTGTTGAAACCCACCACGTCCACCACCAGGGTGTCGCCTTCCCAGTGGCCGACCGAGTAACCGAGGAAATTGGGATTCGGATCGTCGGGCTGCTTCCGCCCATCCATCCAGATGATGCGCCAGACGTGCGCGCCGCCTTCGTAGATAAATAGAATACGGTCACGCATTTGGAAAATCTCGGTGGGATATGGCGTATACATCATGCGCGGGACGCCGGGTGGCAGGCAATAGCCTTCCGGGTCGTCTTTGGAATGAGTCGCCTGGCGCTCGTCGAAGATTTTCTTGCCTAAGTCGTTAAATGGGACCACAACAGGCCCACCGTCTTCTGAGTGCCCCTGCTTTTGCATGTCGATAATGTAAGGCACCCGCCACATGCCCTTGGCCAAGCCGCCGAGATCGGGCTTGCCGGCATTCACGCCGTAGAATGGATCATCCGGCAGCCGTGGCGCGGGTCCCGGCGGCGGTCCGGGCGGCCTCCGGAATCCAAAACGTCCCGGTCCTCCGGGTCCTGGCGGCGGTCCGCCTTTCTGGGCGAAAACAACTGGAGTGAGGGTGAACGCAGCCAGCAGAGCCGCGAGGGAAATAATGTGATTACTGCTCACTCTGAAATCTTCCCGCACAATTATGGGCGAAGGCAAGCCCAGGGGGAGCGCGAATAGGAGTATACTAGGCTGCGCTCGCTTAAAATGAAGCTCATCATGGCCGCTTTTCATAAGCGGTCAAAACAAGTCCATTTACAAAGAACCAGGAGGGGAAGATGATTCGAAAGGCCCAACGAAACATCTGCGCGAAGGCAGTGCTCGTTTTTGGCGCAGGTCTGCTGGCGACTGCAGGGCAATCTGTCTTGGCAGCCACCTTATGCGTGAATCCAACCGGTGCATCCGGGTGCCAAACTACTATTAGCGCGGCCGTCAGCGCGGCTGCACAAGGCGACGTCATCCAGGTGGCTGCCGGTACTTACAAGGAAGACGTCACCATTACGAAAACAATTGGCCTGATCGGCGCAGGCAGCGCCACCACCATCATTGACGCCACTGGGCTCGCGAATGGCATTGTCATCGACGGAACAGCGGGCGGCGTGCTCGGAGGGGTCATATCCGGCTTCACAGTCGAGAATGCGAATCTGCAAGGCATCCTCGTTCAGAATGCTTCCGGCGTGACGATCTGGAACAACCAAGTGCTCAACAACAACAAGAACCTGACTCCTACCGCGACGGGGCCGTCGTGTCCCGGATTGCCGACCGCGTTCGCGCAGGGTGAGAGCTTCGATTGCGGGGAAGGAATCCACTTCTCTGGTGTCGATCACGGCGTAATCTCCAACAACGTGGTCCAACAAAACGCCGGCGGGATCCTGCTCAGTGACGATACCGGCGCGACGCATGACATCGTCATCAGCGGCAACCTGGTCAGCGACAACGCCTATGACTGCGGGATTACTCTCGCCTCTCATAGCGTCGCTATGGGTGTGTACCATAACACCATTACAGGAAACCAATCGCTGCGAAACGGTCTGAAGGCTCCGGGTGCCGGCGCGGGTGTGGGCATTTTTGCGGCCGGCCCGGGCAATGAAACCTTTGGGAACGTGGTGATCAACAACGTGTTGATGGACAACGGCCTGCCTGGCGTGACCATGCACAACCACGCCGCGGCGGGCGTCGGTGGTGTGCCAGCCGGCGCGCCTCCGATCATTTTCGATAACAACGTCATTGTCGGCAATACGATCTCCGGCAATGGCGCCGATACGGAGGACGCTGCGACCCCCGGTCCGACTGGAATCAACATAGCTAGCATCGGTTCGGCGGACGGCACCGTGATCACCGAGAACACGATCACCAAGGAAGCCATCGCGATCGCGGTGAAGGCTCCCGCCGCCGGCCAAATCCGGGCGTTCTTCAACAATTTCACCGCCGGAACCGGCATTCTGAACACCGGCGCCGTGATCGTAAACGGCACGGAAAACTGGTGGGGTTGTTTCGGCGGTCCGGCTTCCCCGGCGTGCGCGAGCTCGATGGGCACCAACGTCACCGTGCCGTTCTTGACCAGCCCGTTCGCTGGGTCCGCTCTGCCGGCGGCACCCGGAAGTAGTACCCAAGTGAAGGGGGTCGTCACCGTCGTCGTAACGGCAGGCGGTGCCACTTCGTCTTCGAATAAGTTCCAGGCGGTCGGCAAGAGCATCACACTGGATGCGTCCCAGTCCAGCAGTACTGCGGCGGGTGGCTTGTCCTTCGCCTGGACGTCTGCACCGGGGCAGCCCCCAGTGCAGATCACTGGCGCGAACACAGCCACGCCGACGATCCAGTTTACCTATCGCGCTACCTACGAGTTCACCTTGACGGTGACGGATTCAACCGGCTCGACGGCCACCGCGACGGTTACCGTCGAGAACTACGCGCTGTAAGCGTTCGTGGAGGCGGCCTGTTCTTTTGAGCCGGCCGCCTTTTCCGCCGTGCTTCGGCATGCCTCTAAAGAGTCGTTGACAAGCCTCGCGCGCCGTTGAAAGATGGAACGCGGAACGGAGGCGCGAAGATGAGCGGAATCACACGGCGCGGTCTCATGCAGGGCGCGGCCCTGGCGGCAACCCAGCTCCGATCGCCGGCACAAGGCCAGCCGGAGCGCTTCGACGTGGTCGTGGCTGGCGCCGGCCACAATAGCTTGATTTCCGCCGCTTACCTGGCCAAGGCCGGATACAGAGTCCTAGTTCTCGAAGGGCGGCCTACCATCGGAGGCGGTTGCAAGACGGCTGAGGTGTGCCTGCCCGGCTTCAAGGAAGACCTCTGCTCCTCCGTCCACACCGGCTTTCAGTCCAACCCCGCGCTGCGCAATAACGAATTGAATCTGCGTGACTATGGGTTGGAATACATCGATCCCGATCCGATCATGCACACGCAGTTCACTGACGGCGTGTCCCTCACGATTTGGAAAGACCTGGATCGGACCTGTGCTGAGTATGCCAAGGTTTCGAAAAAGGACGCCGAAACCTACCGCCGGCTCGTCTCCGAATACACGGCGTATACGCGGGCCACTGCGACGGCCCGGTCCGGCGGCGAAGCCAAGGTCCCCAATGCTCGCGTGTGGCAGCGCCGCATGGCAATGTCGGGTTATGACCTGGTCCACGAGCTGTTTGTAGACGACCACATCCGCAGCTTTCACCTTGCCGTCGGCCATTTCGGAGGCGTACCGGCCGGCGATCCTCTAACCGGGGCTCAGGCCTTTTCGGTGATCGGCCAGCAATTAGGCGGGCGGCCGATGCCCAAAGGCGGCTCGGGCATGTTGACCGTCGCTCTGGGCCGAGTTCTGGAAGCGAATCACGCCGTTATTCTCACGAACAAGCCCGTTGCGCGGTTTCTGATGGAAGCCGGAAAATGCGTCGGTGTGGAGTGCGTCGACGGAAGCTCTTATCGCGCCGAGAAGGCCGTGCTGTCCACGATTCACATCAAGCACCTGGTCGACATGGCGCCCCGTGAATTGTGGGGCGAGGAGTTCCTGGAAAACGTTCGGCTATTCCAGCCGGAACACGCGATGTTCCAGTTTCACTACGCCACCACGGAGCCTCCTAAGTTTCCATTGGCTGGCGGCGGAACGATCTCGCCCACCGAGACCGCTCTGCTTCCGAATCCCGAGCGCATCCTGCGGTTGACCTATGACAACGATCGCGGTGAGGTGAACCTGGACGATCCGCCTCTGCAGATCGTGTGCCCCACGGTTGCCGATCCGAGCCGCGCTCCGGCCGGATATCACACCTTGAAGCTCGAAGGCACATTGCCTTACCAGCTCAAGGAGGGGCCGCAGCACTGGGATGTGATCAAGGAGCAGGTCGCTGAGAGTCTGTTCAATAACCTGCGCCGTCTTTCGCCCAATCTGACGCCAGACAAGATTCTGGCGAAGTTCCTGGAAAGCCCGCTGGACATCGAACGCATGAATCCGGCCATGTGGCGCGGCAGCGCGCATCATGGCGCGAACAATCCGGCGCAATCCGGCGCGAACCGGCCGGTGCCAGGATGGTCGCAATACCGCATGCCGATTTCAGGGCTTTACCAGACCGGCGCCTGCACGCCTCCGGGCGGATCCATCACGGGGATGCCTGGGCGTAACGCCGCGGCGGCGATGCTCAAAGATTTCGGCACCAGCATCGAAGAAGTTGTCAGCAAGAAAGCGTGACCATGAGACTTCTGGCGATCGTGCTGTTATTGACATCTGCCGGGATGGCCCAACAGGCCGTGAAACAGGAAGTGCCGGACAATTTGGCGGAGCACCCGGCTCCGGCTCAACCGCTTCCCTTCAGCCATAAGACACATGTCACGCGTGGCTTGCAATGCCGGCAATGCCACACCAACCCGGACCCGGGAGCCCAGATGATGTTTCCAGCTACGAGCACCTGCA
>Ga0335078_10005138_pt1 | contig 19352 bp, 16 predicted proteins | sample Lox_Sample_32_FD_206711 | JGI IMG/M metagenome (GOLD analysis project Ga0335078, IMG submission 206711) | Soil microbial communities from Loxahatchee National Wildlife Refuge, Florida, United States - Lox_Sample_3.2 | ecosystem: Environmental > Terrestrial > Soil > Wetlands | place: USA... | reverse complement strand
GGGAACGCCTCCCGTCAGGTCGTCCCTCTAGAAGATGAAGTTCAGGCCACCCCGCACCATGCGGGGAGTCTCCATCAGCACCAGCCGGCTGCCGTCCACGGTGGGAAGGGGCAGGTAGCCCTGCTGCAGGAGGTTGCGCAAATCGGCCGTCAATTCCATTCGCCACGGCAGGACAGACAGGCCAGGGATTGCTTGCCGGAGATAGACATTCAGTCCGGGCTGGGGCAGCAGACTGCCAGTCGAATACACCGGATCGGGCACGGCAAAGCGATTATCGGCAATCTGATAGCTGGCGACCAAATGTGTGCCGGTATGCGGGCTGGTGGCCACCACATGGATGGTCACGGACTGCTGCCGCCCAGCCTGAATCATGGCGCGCAAGTCCGCCGGATCGCCGGTCACCAATTCATCCCGTGCGGCCGTGAGCGCCCCCACCGACCCGTACATCACCGTGGCGCTGACGTTGTCACCCAGTTTCTGAGTAGCCGCCGCGATGCACCCCATGCTGCCGAAATTCCCTGCATTGAACGTGGCGGTGCCCGAAAAAAGATCCGGCAGGATATCGCCCGCGGGCAGCAACCCATCCGGCGCCGAGATTGTCAGGGCCAAGTCCCGGACCGCTTGATGATAGGTGCTCACACTGAACTTCCGGGATCCCATGGTGCGCGAGTACCCGATCTCCATATCCTCGCCCTGCTGCACCTGGGCACGGGCGCCGCGCAGGGACACTAAGGGGAAGAGGCCCAGGGTCCCGATCTCGCGCTGCAAAGGATCCTCCGGTCCGTCGGGAGCCGCCAAGTCCGGGCGGGCGTTGCCGGCGGTGTAGTCCAACTCGATCTCTCCGGCCATGCCGAGCGAATAGGTCAAGCGCGCATACGGGCTGAAATAGCTCAGATGATCGTTGAACGACACCGTGTCCAGAGCCATGCCGTATTGGAGCGCGATCGAATCGGTCAGGGAAGTGCGGTTGTCAAGATTGACGGACAGGCTGCGCAGCATGGGCACTGCGATCTCCGGACCGAAGATGGCGAGGCCTACGCGATCGGGAAGAAACAACTCCCGCATGGTCACCGAGACTCGCGGGCTGGCTGGTCCTACGTCCCGCGCGAATGTAGTCCGGAAAGCCGCGGAGGGGATGCCCGACTGGGCGCCCGATCCCATGCTCCCGGCAAACTGAACCTGGTTGTCGCCAAACAACGAAGTAGCCAAGGCAAAAGCCGTGCCCATATCGGCGCTGCTGCCAAATCCAGCCACCGGGGAGCCGTCGCCGGCGGAAAGCACCAGCATGCCACGGGTGTCGGAGAAAACCGGGTGGTGGGGCTCATCGCCATGCGGACCAAGGCTGGGCAGCATGCGCATCACGGGGCGCGTGGAGCTTGCCGTGCGCAAGGTCCACTTCCAGTCGTCGCTCATGAACGCCGGGTCGTCGCTGGGATAAACCAGGTGGATGCTGCTGAACAGCGTGGCCATGCTCACATGCAGCATGCTGCGCATCCCCGGCTGTACCAGAATGTTCTCCTTGATAGCAGGTACGAAGCTGGCCAGCGTCACGCGCACCGAATAGAGATCGGGGATCAGGCCGGAGAAGACGAAGGCGCCCTTTTCGTCGCTGAACGCCTTGTTGGCCAACCGGTCGTGCCGGTCAAACAACATCACCACAGCGCCCATCTGCGGAACGCCGCCCGTGTCCGTCACCAGACCGGCGATCGTGCCCGACAGCCTAATGGAGGGTACCGCCCCGGATACGGGGCGCGCCGTTGCGAGACACACGAGACCAAGAACCACACCCGAAACCCCGATGTGTGCTCTCGTGCTCATGTTCCAATGTCGAATAGCATACCACGGGACGTATCCCGCTGAATCTAGGTTACTGTAAACTCCGCGCTGGGGGTGAGGACCTGGTTGCGATTCCGGTCCGTAACTTTCAACTTCAGGGTGTACTGTCCGGGTTTCAGTTTCAGCCTCTGCAAAGGCAGCAGCTTTTCAACCGTCACTTCCGAAGCAGATGCGTCCGGCAGGCTGGCCACGCTCTCGGTGTAGTCGAAGACCTTTTCATTGCTGCCATTCTTCACCACCTGGTACTCGATCTGGCCGTCCGGTTTGTGGGTCTTGGGGTCCGCGCCCAAATTGTACACCTTAAAATAGATGCCCATCTTCTCGTCCGGTTTGAACTTGTCGTTCACCCGGGGCCGCACCTTGGTGTCCCCGATTACGAACTGGCCGGTGCCAATGCTCCGCGTGGGGACCTTCTCAATGAGGTCGGCGAGTACGATGCTGCTGGACATCAGGGTGTCATCCTCCATGCGCGGTACGGCCAGGCGCGTCTCGTAATTGACCATGTTGCCGCCCACCACGTCCTTCGCCACCACGTTCAAGCGGTAGATGCCGGGGGGCAGCGGGATCGACTTCTGATAAATGGAGGAGCGCTGCGCGTACTGCTGCAGCATCTCGTCCGGGCAGTCCACCGTCACCGTGTCCTCGAACGTTTGCACGATGCGCCGCGTCATGGTCGTGATGCGCCCGAAGATGTTAACCACCGCCTTCTGCACGCCGTCTTTCGCCTGGAATTGCAAATCCTTGTTTTCAAATTGCAGGGTGATGTTGGTCAGGATGGAAGCCTCGGTCAGCGGGAAGAAGTCTTCCCGCACAGCCATCGGCAGAAGATTGTAGGTGATCTTGGTGTTGACGGCTTCCTCCAGGTCCTTGAACTTCACGGCCGGCGGCTTTTGCAGTTTCGCCCACTGCTCCAGGCGGCTGAACTCCATCATGCTTTCCGGCGTGCCGCCGAACGCCTGGCCCAGGTGCGTGCCGTCCGTATTCTGAAAGCGCTGCGTTTTGCTGGCCAGCCCCATCTGCTCCATCAATGTAAGGCCGGCGCCCGGGACATACAACAGGGCGTCTTTTTCAGACGGGTCCATGGTCATGTGGTACTCGCCCGACATGGTGGGGTCGACGAATTCGATGACGATGTTGCTGCCGATGCCCTCAATGTACCGGTAGCGCCAGTCCTCGAAAGGATAGGTGGAGGTTTCGCCGCCGCCTTCTTCCATGGGCCGCTCGTACGTGCCGCCCGAGGGATGGGACTCGATTTCGTCCGGCGGGCCATACATGATATAGATGCGCCCCCGGTCCGTTTTCCAGCCCGGAATCCCGGAAGCAAAGTGGTCGTTGGCGTAGGCGATGCGGCGGTAATGCTCCTCTTTGAACTCGTTTTCTTCGGTGTCCGGGGTGGGGTCGCGGCGGAGCCAGAACTGCTCGATGAATTGCTCGCGCTCCTCGTCGGTCTGGAGCCTCTTGAAAGCCGCCTTCTCTTCATCCGTGATGATGTAGACTACGTCTTCGTTCAACCACTTCTTATAAGGACTCTCCAACTCTTTGCGCAGCTTCTCTTCCCGCTTGCGCTTTTGTTTGGCAGTTAGGGGTTTGGCGACGGTTTCACGGGCGGGAGCGGCATTCGTCTTGTCTTGATCGTCTTGCGACGCCGCCCGCGCTCTCCCGCAAATGCCATAACCCGCAGCGATTAAACCGAGGGAAACACAGGAAAACAAAATGCATTTACGAACCATACGCACCGCTTCCCGGAACAGGGCCTTAACGTTAATTCAGTGTACGGCTCTATCTTAGCACCCGTCAAGTTGGCCGCAGCGTGCTCAAACCCACAGCCCCGCAGCCGCGACGATCACTCCGGCGATGCCCGCAATCAGCCCAGCGACAGGGAAAAGCATTTTGCGTGCAATAAAATAGAGCGAACTCAGCACCAGCGCAACCTCCAGCAGACCTTCGCCTAAATCGTACCGCAGGGCACGCCGCTCGGCGCCTTCGGATTCTTCGGTCTGGCGGCGCGCCTTATCCTGCAAGTCCTTGGCTTGAGCCATGTACTTCTGTTTATCTTTGCCAATCTGCGCCAAACTCTCCCGTGCCGGCGCCTTATCCGCCCCCAGAACGCTGATCAGGCGCTCGCCGAGCTCAAGGTTGTGAAATTTCAACCGGCTCGCCTGATAGTACTGCCACGTATCGTTGGCCTCCGACTTTTTCAGGATCGCCTCGGTGTGCATGCGGTGCGACGCGATCGTCACTACAGACAGGCACACGGCCAGCACCGCGGCCAGCACGCCCACCCGCTGGCCAGCGGGATCGTGCGGGTGCCCTTCGTGGTGGATCTCCAGTTCAGCCATAATCAGCGCGCCGCGGGCGCGGCGTCTTCCGCCAGCAGTTCGCCCTTCTCCAGGTGCCTGACCTTGCTGGCGAACTGCGCCGCGTGCGGGTCGTGCGTCACCAGCACCACGGTCTTGCCGAATTCCCGATTCAGTTTCGAAAGCACCGTCAGCACCTCTTCTGCGGAAGCTGCGTCCAGATTGCCCGTTGGCTCATCGGCCAGGATCAGGGCGGGATCGGTGACGATGGCGCGCGCGATCGCCACGCGCTGCTCCTGCCCGCCGGAAAGCTGCCGCGGGTAATGCCCCAGCCGGTCGCCCAAACCCACCAGCTTGAGGGCGGTGGTGGCGTGCTCCAGCCGCCCGCGCTTCTTGAGCTGGGTGAGTTTCAACGGCAATTCGACGTTCTCGAGCGCTGTCAACACCGGGATCAGGTTGAACTGCTGAAAAACGAAACCCACATGTTCGTTGCGCCAGCGCGCGATCTGCCGGTCGCTCAGCTCGCGCAGATTGTGGCCCAGCACTCGGATCTCGCCGCTGGTAGGTTTGTCCATCGCGGCGATCAGGTGCAGCAGCGTAGACTTGCCCGAGCCCGACGGTCCCATCAGCGCCACGAACTCGCCCTTCTCGATGCACACGTCGATGTCTTTGAGCGCCACGACGTGAAACTCATCGCGGATGAATTCCTTGGTCAGCCGGCGCGTTTCAATGATAATTTCGCTCATTCCAATCAGGCTTTCTGGCGCACGCGGTCACCGTCCTTCAAACCGGCGGGCGGATTCACGATCAGGTCCTCGCCACCGATCAGGCCTTGTTCGATGCGCACGCCTTCGCTATTGGCCGGCCCCGGCTTCACCGTGCGCGCGACCGCCCTGCCATCCAGCACGACGAAAACCTTGTTATCGCGGACGGCCGACGCGGGCACCACGATCACCGGCCGTGCCGACGCGGCCGCCCCGCTGTTCTTTTCATCCGACAGAAAAGCCACGCTGGCGTTCATCTCCGGCCGCAGGTAGGAATCCGGATGGCTCACCTTTACTTTCACTTGCACCGTCGCCTTCTGGCGGTTGGCCTCCGGCGCGACCTGGCGGATGAACCCGTCGTACTTGCGGTCCGGATATGCGTCGGTCGTGATGATCCCTTTTTGCCCCATGTGCAGCTTGGCGAAATCGTTCTGGCTGATATCCAGCTCCACCTCCAGGTCGTTCAGATCGGCCAGCGAAACTACGTATCCCTTGGCGCCGCGATCCCCCACGAAGCTGGTGGTGACGAACTCGCCGACCTCCACCGCGCGCTCCAGGATCGTGCCCGAGACCGGCGCGCGGATCACGGTGTTGGAGAGATTGGTTTCGGCGAAGGCCACCGTGCCGCGGGCCTGTTCCACCTGGCCCCGCATGGCGTCGATCTCTTCTTGCCGCGGACCGAGCCGCACCAGGTCGTACGCTTTTTGTAACGAGTTCATCTTGGCCAGGGCGGAGTCATATTTCGATTGCGCGTCATCCAGGCTTTGTTTTGACAGGACCGCCTCCGCCACCAGGCCGCGGGTGCGATCGAGCGTCACGCGGGCATCTTCCAAGTCGGCCTTTGCCGAGTTCACATTGGCCAGCGCCTGTGCGATCTCCTGCGGGCGCGAGCCGTGCTGGAGCTCGGCCAGCTTGGCTTCCAGATTGGCCAGATTGCCCTTGGCCTCCTGCAGTTGCGCGCGGTACTCGTCATCCTCCAGCCGCACGATGACCTGGCCCTGCTGGACCTTGTCGCCTTTGTCTACGCCGATCCATTTGACCTTGCCGATCACCTTCGAGGCCAGCTCGATCGTATGCGCGGCCACGATGTAACCGGTCGCATTCAGCACCACGCCCGGCCCGGCTTGTCCCGAGCTGATGGCTTGCACGCGCTGGACGCTCACCTCGGTGGCCGCGTTTAGCCGCTGGTACGCGAACCGGCCCGCCGCCAGCAGCACGAAAAGCATGACGCCGCCGGCGATCCAGCGAGTGGCCCATTTGGAGGGTTCGCCGGAAGCTTTCTTCCCGCGGTCGATGCGAAGAGATTTCAGCTCCGCGTCCATATCAAGCCTCGCGCAAAGCGGCCAGGATCTCCTTCCGGGCGGCCATGCGCGCCGGGAACAGGCCGCCCACCGCGCCCAGAATCGCGGCAAATACAATGCCGGCCGCCATGATCCGCGGCGTGACGCGGAAGGCGAATGCCAGCTCGCTGAAAGTAGTGCTGCCGATCCCGGTGGTCACGCCGTTCAAAGGCAACACCAGCACGCAGCCAAGCAATCCGCCCAGCGCCGCCAGCAGCAGCGACTCCACGAAAAAGCTGAACAGAATGCTGCCGCGCGAGAAGCCCAGCACGCGCAGCGTCCCGATCTCGCGCGCGCGGCGCGCCACGGCGGCGTACATCGTATTCATGGCTGCGAAGCTGCTCCCAACCGCCATGATGAGGCATACGAAGATGCCGATGTATTCGATCGGCGCGGCGGAACTGGTTTGGAGCGCATAGTATTCCTTCTCGGAAACGGCGTTCATGTCGAGGCGGCGGTCGTCATTGATACTGTTGATCAACGCGGCGGCTGCTGCGGGATCGGCGGCGCGCACCAGGGCGGAGCTGAGCACGCCCTCGCGCTGCAGGTCAGAGCTGATCTGGTCCAGGTCGCCGAAGATCTCGCTGTTTTGCGCGCTGTTGCCCGCGTCCATCACCCCCACCACCACCCAGTCGCCGCGTCCGAAAGTGATGTGTTTGCCGATCCGCGCGCCTGGATAGCGCTGGGCGATCGACTTGCCCGCCACCAGCTCGCGCTTGCCCGGATCGAACCAGCGCCCGCCCGCCAGCTTGATTCCCGGGCGCATGGCAATGCCGATGGGCAGCAGCCCCCGCACGCTGACGTTCATGCCATCCGGAGCGTCCACGCTGGCCAGGTTGATCACGGTTACGATCTCCAGCGACGCCATGGGGTCGCCATTCGGCTCCCGCGCGATGCCGGCCTTGAATTTCAAATCCTGAAACTGCTCACGCGTGAAGTTGGACACCAGCTCCGACTCGGACCCTTTGCGCATCACCACAATCTGCAGCGGATCACCGCTGGCCCCCAGCGTCGCGCGCAATCCGCTCAGCAGCGCCATGATGGCCAACAGCACCGCCACCGTCAGCGCGATTCCGAGCGCCGTCATCAGCGTGGTCGTCTTGCGGACCACCAGGTTGCGCAGATTGTAAGTGAGCGGAATGGCCATAGGCGGATCCTCAGTCTGTGCTACGAAGAGCTTCCACAATCGGCGTGCGCGCGGCGCTCCACGCGGGGATGAAAGCACTCAGCAACCCGATGCTCGCGGCCACCAGCACACAGGCCAAGGCCACCCGCGGATCGAACGGACTGATCGGGGGCAGGAAGAATCCCGCCGGACTCTTCTGGATGCCGCCGGTCAGAAACGTGGAGAGCAGGAATCCGATACCGCCGCCCGCCATGGAAATCGCGGTGGCCTCGCCCAGCACGATCCAGAGTATGTTGCCGGCCGAGAAGCCCAGGGTTTTGAGCACACCGACCTCGCGCACACGCTCACGCACGGACATGGCCATGGTGTTGGCGGAAACCAGCAGGATGGTGAACATCACCGCGGCGCAGATGCTGAAGAGGAACATCTTCACGTTGCCCATCATCGACGCGAAGCTGAGCGTGAAGGCCTGCTCGGTCTCCGTGCGGGTCTGTACTGGTGCGTTATGAAACTCGGCGTCGATGGTTTGGGCCGCCCGCGAGACCACCGCCGGGCTTTCGCACAGAATGTTGAAGGTGCCCACGTCACCCTTGCGCGCCTCCGGCAAGCCTTCCCGCACGTAAGCCCAGTTGAAATACAGGACCTCGCTCTTGCGCGGGCTGTCGAAGATCCCGCGGACCGTCAGATCGAGCGTGCCGGGAAAGATATCGCCGGTCAGGGTGATGCGGTCGCCTATATGGAAATGGAACTCGTTGGCCAGGTCGCGGCCGATCACGCAGCCGGTGCGATCGTGAATGAAGGCTTGCTTCTGATCCTCGGGGATGCGTAACTCGGGGTAGATCTCGAAAAGCTTTTCGGGCTCCACACCCAGGCGCGCGAAGAAATTCTTGGGATCGCGCGCGTCCTTGTAGACGCCGTTGTACCACTGCGAAGCCATCACCTCCCTGACGCCGGGCACTTGGCGGATACGTTCCATGTAGTATTGCGGAAGCTCCACCGTGAGCGAAATCCGGTTGCGCGTCACCAGGCGCAAAGCCTGTTCCGGCGTCGGATCGCTCAAATACATGGCGTGATACACGGCGATCAGCACGCCCAGCAGGCACATCGACACGCCGATGCTGAGCACGGTCAAAGTCGTCCGGCGGCGGTTTCGCCAGCAGTTCTTGACGATCAGAGGGATGTACCGCAGCATACGAGGTCTTCCTATTTTAAGCTAAGAGGGGCATGCACGAAAGCTTCATGCGCGAGGCTCTGGCGCTGGCCGGCGAAGCCGGGGCGGCAGGCGAGGTGCCGGTGGGAGCCGTGGTCGTCTCGGACGGCGCGATCGTCGGACGCGGCCGCAATTCGCCCATCGCCCTGCGCGATCCCGCCGCGCATGCCGAGATGTTGGCGCTGCGCGAAGCGGCGGCCGCCATCGGCAATTACCGCCTGCAGGAAGCCACCGTCTACAGCACCCTGGAACCTTGCGCCATGTGCGCGGGCGCGCTGGTGGTCGCGCGGGTCCGGCGGCTGGTTTTCGGCGCGCGCGACCTGCGTTTCGGCGGCGTGCGCAGTAAGTTCCGCATCGCGGATTCCGACCTCCTGAATCATCGCGTCGAAATTGTAGAAGGCGTGCTGGCGGCGGACTGCGTGGAGTTGCTTCAGCGCTTCTTCGCACAAAGAAGATAATGACACTCTTTGATATGATTACGTCCTATGTACCTTCGCGGCCGCTATCCTTACTCGTGCCCGTTTGCCGGCTGGCGCAGAATCAGGCGCCTGCTTCCGGCCAGAACTATCGCGCGTTGCGCGACGGCAAGTTAGCCGTTTCCTATTACCGCGGAGAAAATCGTCCTGCTGCGTGATGCGGGAACACTTACTTTCAAGTCCGGAGAAATCAGCTTTCCGGCGCCGGTGCTGGGCCGCGAGGCTGGGGCCATTTTCACCGGCCAGGGACATTTTCACCCGCGGCCCGACCGTGCCGATGGAAGCCGCCGAAACCACAGAACCGTGCGCGTCAGCAAGCGGCCTGCGAGAGTGTTAAGCCCCGTGCGAAACCACAGGACCGCCTCCCGCGTCACTTTTGCTATAGTTTAGCTGGGAAGCGCGTATGAAATCGCGGAACAGATTGTTAAGCGTGGCGGTGTCGTTAACCGCACTTTTTGCGTTCGCCGGCGCGTCTCTCGCGCAGGATCAGTCCGGTCCCCAGAGTAACGCGGACCAGACTGTCGCCAAACCGCGAAAGCCTGCCAGCCAACCGGCGGAGCCTCCCATCCCATCCGAGTTCAGCAAGAAAGCGCATGAGGATGCCCCCGCAAACCTGCCGAGTTTCAAAAGCGACGTGAACCTGGTCACGTTGGATGTGGCCGTACTGGATAACCGCGGCCACTTCATCCCCAACATCCCGCGCGGCAACTTCCGCGTCCTGGAAGACAACGTCCCGCAACAGATCCGGAGTTTCGGCAAGAGCCAGGCGCCCATGACCGTGTGCTTGCTGATTGAGTTCAGCAACAAGTTTCAATGGTATGGCTCTTCCACCTGGTACCAGACGCTGACGGCCGCTTACGGATTTCTGCAAACGCTCAAGCCCGATGACTACGTGGCGGTGATCGCTTACGACATGCGGCCCACGATCCTGACGGACTTCACCACCGACAAGCGGAAGGTCTACGAAGCCATGCAGCAACTGCGCATCCCCGGCTTTTCGGAATCCAACCTGTTTGACGCGCTGGCCGATACCGAGCAGCGCATGTCGAAGATCGAAGGACGCAAGGCCATCGTGTTGCTCGCCTCGGGCATCGACACCTTCAGCCGGCTGACCTTCGATAAAGCCCGCAAGATCATCCAGGACTGCGGCGTTCCAGTGTACGCCATCGGCCTGATGCAGGCGCTGCGGATCATGATGGATCCCTACATGGGTCCGATCGCACAAATGGACTTCATCCAGGCGGACAACCAGATGAACACCTTCGCCCGCGAGACTGGCGGCATGGCCTTCTTCCCGCGCTTCTTCGGCGAGTTTCCTTCCATCTTCCAGAGCATCTCGGAGGCCCTGCGCAACGAGTACACCATCGGCTATGAACCTTCCAACAAAGCCCGCGACGGCAAGTTCCGCAAGATCAAAGTGGAATTGGTGAACCCCGCCACCAACGAGCCGCTCCGGGTGGTCGATCAGAAGGGTAAACCCATTCGTTATCAGATCGTCGCCAAGGCCGGCTACACTGCGCCGCGCGAAGTGGAATAACGGCGCGTTTGTCAAGTACTGAATCTTGCGTCTTTGCTACGCGATGCAAAAGTATTGACACCCGCGTTACAGGTTTGTTACGCTCGCCAGCGTTGCCATGAGACAGCCTCCCGCCCCAACACCTCAGAAAAATGCTCAAATCCTTCTGGTAGACGACAACCGCCAGGGATTGGTGGCGCGCCGTTCGCTGCTGCAGGAACTGGGATACAGCGTCTCGACGGCCTCGAGCGGCGATGAAGCGTTGGAACTCTTCTCGCCGCAGAAGTTCGACGTCGTCGTCGCAGATTACAAGATGCCGCGCATGAACGGCGTCGAGTTGATCCGCCGCATTCGGGAGATGGACGGCGCTGTGCACATCATTTTGCTTTCCGGATTTGTCGAACCGCTCGGACTGACCGAGGAGACCACCGGCGCCGACATCGTGATCGCCAAGAGTGCCGGCGAGGTCGGACAGTTGACGCGCGCGGTCAAGCGCCTGCTCAGCCATCCGCCTGCGCGCAAGCCGGCCGCTTCCGCCAACGCGCCGCTGCGTGCGAAGGCCCAGGCCAAACGCGGCTAGGGTCGCGGCCACGCACTCTTTCCGAGCCGCGCGCGTAAGCAAGCGGGAGGGTCCTACATCACTTCGACGCCGACACCGTCTGCTTCACCAGCCACTCCTGGCTGTTCACTGCGCGCTTGCCGGATAGCGGCGAACGGTGTGCATAAGTCCCGTCGCTTTTCATCTGCCGGCCTTTAGCTGTGTCCGCAAGGTACACCGCCAGGATCCGGTCGCGCACGTGCTGGATGAGTTCCGCGCCTTCCAGGGGAAACAGCACCTCCACCCGCCGGTCGAGATTGCGCGGCATCAAGTCCGCGCTGCCCAGGTAAATCTCCTCCCTGCCGCCGTTCCGGAAGTAATAGATGCGGCTGTGCTCCAGAAAGCGGCCCACCACGCTGATCACCTGGATGTTGTCGCTGACTCCGGAAATTCCCGGCCGCAGGCAGCAGATGCCGCGCACCAGCAGATCGATTTTGACGCCCGCCTGCGACGCCTGGTAGAGCAGGCGAATCACCTGCGGGTCCACCAGGGCGTTCATCTTGAAGATCAGGTGGCCCTGCTCGCCCTTGGCCTGCAACGCGATCTCACGCCGGACCATGGCCTCGAAACGGTCGCGCAGGTTCACCGGCGAAACCAGCAGCTTCTGGTAGTCTTTCTTGGCGGAGTAGCCGGTCAGATAGTTGAACAGATCGGTGGCGTCCGATCCCAATTCTTCATCGCACGAGAGCATGCCGATGTCGGTATACAGGTGCGACGTGACCACGTTATAATTGCCGGTGGCCAGGTGGATATAGCGGCGGATGGCGCCGGATTCGCGCCGCACCACCATCAGCAGCTTGCAGTGCGTCTTCAGGCCCAGCAAGCCGTACACCACGTGCACGCCCTCGCGCTCCAGCGCGCGCGCCCATTCGATGTTGCTTTCCTCGTCGAAGCGCGCTTTCAGTTCCACGAGCACAGCCACCTGCTTACCTTCCTCGTTGGCCTCCAGCAGCGCTTCCACCACCGGCGAGTTGCGCCCGATGCGGTACAGGACCATCTTGATGGCTAGTACGTTAGGATCGTGGGCAGCCTTCTTCAGGAAATCCACAACTGGCTGAAACGAATCGAAGGGATGGTGCAGCAGGATGTTCTGGCGGCGCATCAGCGAGAAGATGTCCTCCTCGATGTTGGCGGCCGCCAGCGGCTTGGGCATGGCCGGCAGGAACGGAGTATCCTTCAAGTCCGGCCGGTCGATGGCATACAGGTGCATGAGCCGGCTCAACGATAGCGGGCCGTGCAGCCGATATACCTGGCTTGCATCGATTTCCAGGTTGTTCAGCAGGATGTCCAGGATGTGCGCCGGCATGTCGTCGCTCACCATCAGCCGGACAACCGTGCCAAAGCGCCGCTGCCGCACGCTCTCCTCAATGGTTTCGAGCAGGTCTTCCGCTTCCAATTCCTTGATAGCGATGTCGGCATCGCGCGTCACGTGAAACGGGTGCGCTTCAATCACGTCCATGCCCCGAAACAGCGCGGGCAGGTTCGCCGAGATCACCTGCTCCAGCCACACGAACGTTTCGTCGCTCGGCCGGCCCTTACGGCTCTTCTTGCGCGGCCGCTTCAACGGGACGAACTGCGGCAGCGAGTCAGGCACCTTCACCCGCGCGAAATGCTCCACGCCGTCTTTGTCGCGGATCAACACGGCCAGGTTCAGACTGAGGTTCGAGATATGCGGAAACGGACGGCCCGGATCGAAGGCCAGCGGCGTCAGCACCGGAAACACGGTCTCTGTGAAATAGCTGTCGGCCACCGACAGTTGCTTCTCGTTCAGCTCGGCGTAGTCCAGCACGCGGATGCCGGTTTCCGCCAGCCCGGGCAGAAGCTGATCGTGCAGACACTTGTGGGCATCGCCGAGCAACTTCTTCACCTCGCGGCGAATGGCCACCAACTGCGCGGTGGGATGCATGCCGTCGGGACCCACCTCCAGGATTCCGGCATCCACCTGGTCGATCAAACCGGCCACCCGCACCATGAAGAACTCGTCCATGTTGGAACCGACGATCGACAGGAACTTCACCCGCTCCAGCAGGGGATTCCGTTCGTCTTGGGCCTCCTCCAGCACGCGGAACTGGAACGCGAGCAGGCTGAGCTCCCGGTTAATGTAGAGCTGCGGCGAATTGAGGGGAGGAGCCTCGCGCAGAGGCTCGCGTTTTTCCACGGCCGCTGCGCGGGTCTTCTTCGGTGTCATAGGAACATCAGGGCCGGCATCCGTATAGTTTAACCCCATCCGTCGTCTCCCTCGCGCGGCGCGCCGAATATCATTGATCTATGATAGCGATCCTGATTTCAAAGCCGGGCGCCGCGTTCACCCCCGCGGAGCGTCCCATCCCCGAGCCCCCCGAGGGCGCCGTGCGGGTGAAGGTGGCCGCCTGCGGCATCTCTCACAGCGATTCGTTTGTGAAGGAGAGGCACTGGCCGGTCTCTCGTATCCACGCGTGCCGGCGCGGCGACTTCATCAACTGCGCGCGGCAGCAAATCACCGGCTTCAGCTTCGACGGCGGATACCAGCAGTATATGATCGCCTCCACACGCGGCCTCGCGCGCATTCCGGACGCGCTCAGCTTTGCCCAGGCCGGACCGCTGTTGTGCGCCGGCGTGACGACTTACAATTCCCTGCGCCACACCCGCGCCATGCCCGGCGATGTGGTCGCCATCCACGGCATTGGCGATCTCGGCCACCTGGCGGTGCAGTTCGCGCGCTACTTCGGATTCCACGTGGTCGCCATTTCCAGGGGCAAAGATAAAGAGGAACTGGCCCTGCGGCTGGGCGCGCACCGCTATCTTGACACCAACACCGTAAACGCAGCGGAAGAACTGACGAAGCTGGGTGGCGCCAAGGTCATCGTGGCCACCGCGCCGGCCAGCAAAGCGATTTCACCGCTGGTCGAGGGCCTCGGAATTGATGGAACGCTGCTGGCCATCGCCGGCACCCTGGAACCCATGGCCATCTCGCCCGGCCAGATGATCCACAACCGCCGGACGATACAAGGATGGCCTTCCGGAACGCCCAAGGATTCCGAAGATACCAGGCGCGGTTTCGCATGGTGTTAGTGAGCCGCTAACTCCGCCGCCGGAATCACCGGCAGCAGGACGTACGACGGGTGCTGCCGGTCGTGGTAGATGGTCTGATCCGCCGTCACGAATTTCGTCTCCGTCTCGTTGTGACCGCCCGTATTGAGGTTGCGTGAGAACATGGGTAAATCCGCCGAAGCCACTTCCACGCGCAGCCGTTCGCCGGCGGGAATCGTGATGCCCGTGTGCCACAGATCGAGCTGGTATTCGTAGATGCGCCCGGGTTCGAGCAATTCGGGCTTGTGCACGCTGTTCCGAAACCGCGCGCGCAGCTTTCCGGAAACTAGCGTGAACGTCTTGCCATCCTTCTCGATTTCGACCAGCCGGACGAACCAGTCCGTATCGCGCGCCGAAGAAGCGGCGTAAAGCGTCGCGGAAACCGGTCCCGCGAAGGTCAGCGGCTCGCGCAGTTCCGCGGTTTGATACACCAGGATGTCCCGGCGCGCGGCGGTTACCGCTTCATGGTGGGCCTCGGCTGCGTGCTTCTGTTCGTCGGCCGATTGCACCTGCTTATCCTGCTCTTCGGTGGTTTCGTAGAAATCGGGGTCCGGAGTGGGATCGCCGGGGTCGTAAGCGTACTTATCCGGCGGAGCCGATGCCGGCGGCTCGTCAAACGTGAGCCGCCCATCACCCTTGGACGTGTTGGCGTGGCCTGCGCTCGCAAAATACAGCCTGGTGAACTTAGTCGCCGGCAGCGGATAGGTATCGCCGTGCAGCCACTTATTGGTTCCCATCACGAAAATACTCACCAGCGGTTCCTTCAGAATGCCGTTGGGGACGCCTTTCAGCCAATAATCGAACCAGCGCAGGTAATCGCGCTGCAGATCGATTACCGCCGGCGCGCCGAAATCGCGATCCCGCGTCTTGCGCATAGCCGTATCGGTATGTCCCCAGGGGCCGATTGTCAGTTTCTGATTGGCGTGCCCGTATTCCTTCATCTGGAGGTAATTCAGCTTGGTGCCGATGCCGTCGCCATCGAACCAGCCCGATTGGTGAAACACCGGGATGTTCACGTCTCTAAGCTTGTGGAGGAAATCGGCCTGCGCCCACCAGTTATCGTCCACCGGGTGCTCGATCCAGTGCCGCCAGTAAGGATTCTCTTTGCCGAGGACGGCTTTGTCCAGATCGATCACCGGCAGCGCGCGCAGCATCTGCCCGTATTTCTTGTCTGCGATCTTGCTCATGGCTACGCCGGAAAGGTCGCCGGTAGCGTCCGATTGCAGGATATCGGCCCACCAGATGGCGCCCAGCGTGAAGAACGCGCCGTGCTCGTAGGGAATGTTGAAGAACGGGTCCGGCGGCGACACATTCGGAATGATGGTCACCAGGTGGGGCGGGTGCTCGCTGGCCGCCCACCACTGCACCCAGCCGACGTAACTGCCGCCGATCATGCCGGCCTTACCGTTGGACCAGGGCTGCGCGGCCAGCCACTCGATGGTGTCGTAGCCGTCCTTCGGCTCGTGGATGAACGGCTCCCATGTGCCTGCGGATGCGAATCGGCCCCGGCAGTCCTGGACGGCCACCGCATAGCCGCGCCGGGCGTAGTATCGCGCCTGAACCTCCACCATCTCCTTCTTATAAGGTGTGCGGATCAGGATGACCGGGACCTTGGCTTCCGTCTTAGGCAGATAAATATCGGTGGCCAGTTTCACGCCATCGCGCATGGGGACCTGCGTGCCGGCTTGCGTCTGCACGTCGAACTTGGGCTGCGATAGCAGCGGATCGGCAACCGCCTCGCGCCGCAGCGCCTCGTACCCTTCGCGGACATACGCGGCGTGTTGCGAGGCGACATCGCCCAGATAGATGCGGCCATCGCCGCCGGCCCAGAGCGTGATGTCCACGCCGTTGATCGAGTAAGTGTACCGCAGGAACGTGAGATCCTTGCCGGCGATGGCGCGCTCCACCTGGTCCTTGAATTCGAGCGACGCATCCAGGGCCGCGCCCGGCAGCACGATCACCGGGAACGACTGCTTGCCGCCCTTGGCGCGATCATAAAGCCGGACGGCTTGGCTCATCAGCGCCGGGCCGTAGTTATCGAAAAGCCGCGCGCCCGGCTTCACGTCGAAGGTGGTGGTCTTGCCCTGCTGGGTGCGGCGGGCTGTGGCGCCCTCGCGGACGGAGGTCGTGGTGCCGGTGGGGGCGGCCGCCGCGATGCTGGTCCAAACGCCGTCCGCATCCACGGCGGCCCACGTGGTGATGGTGACCTTTTGGCCCGCCATGGCGAGGGTCGCTTCGTTGTGATACGAGCCGCCGGGCTGCCATTGCACCTTGAGAGTGCCGATGCGGTCCTCGTTCAAGTACAGGTAAAAGGTGGCGTCCTCGCCCGGTCCCTTCAGCGATGCAGGCGGAGCAGGGGCGGGAGCCGGAGCGGGCTGCGCAAGCAAGGCTGCGGCGGCAACGCAGGACAACAACAGCAGGCAGAGACGGTATGGTCGCGTCATGGTGATTCAGGCTCCACAGTCTTGTGTTAGCACAGAGCGGCGCCGGCCGCCCGCAATCCGTCCCGCGAATCCTCTCCTCCGCCGTGCTATCCTGGGCGCGAATGCTAAAGGCAATTCGCACTCGCCAAACCGCGTTCTGCCGGCTTGCCTCCCCGGTCTTTGAAAACCTGCCCATCTCTCAATGCAGCACAACCGTGCACAATTTCGCACAATTCCACCGCAGCGATGCCACACGAACCCAAAAAATGCGGGTATCGGCTCGCGCGAATGGGGGTATTGTAATACCCGCAAATAGGGGTATTGAATACTGCCTAATTCCCAGAAGCCAGGTAATCCACCGTGCGCAGCACCGCCTCGCGGATCGATAACTTCGGCCGCCAGCCCAGCGCCCGAATCCGCGCACAATCCAGAAAGATGAACGGACTGTCGCCGATCCATCCGCGCTGGCCGCCGGCGTATCGCAGGCTGGGAGCACAGCCCATATGCTCCGCAATCCAGCCGATCGAATCGTTCACCGTGCAGTACTCGTCCGTGCCCAGGTTGTAAAGGTTCAACCGGGCGGGGGCGCGCTCGATGGCCACGAGCATAGCGTCCACGCAGTCCTGGACGTAGAGATAAGACTTGCGCTGGCCCCCGTCCCCCAACACGTCCAGGTACCCGGGATGCGCGCTCAGTTGTTGATAGAAATCCAGAACGTGGCCGTGCGTGTAGCGCTCGCCCAGGATGGAAACGAAGCGGAAGATGTAGGCTTCCATGCCGAAGCCTTCCGAGTAAGCCTCGATAAGCCCCTCGGCGGCCAGCTTGGATGCGGCGTAGAGCGAGGTCTGAACCGGGAACGGGGCGTCCTCGGGCGTGGGGAAAACCGCCGGCTCGCCGTAAACCGATCCGGTGGAAGGGAAGGCGATGCGCCGCACGCCGTGGTCCCGCATCGCTTCCAGCACGTTGGCCGTAGCGATGGTATTCTGCTCCAGGTCCTTGCGCGGATGCTCCAGGCCGAAGCGAACGTCGGCGTTGGCTGCCATGTGAAACACGAATTCGGCGCCTTGGATGGCGCTGTCGAGCGAGGGCGCGTCGAGCAGGTCGCCGCGTTCCAGCCGGAAGCGGGTGGAACGTAGCGCAGCCGCCAGAAACTCCGGCCGGCCGGTCGAGAAATTGTCGAAGCCGGTGACGTGGTGGCCCGCGCCCAGGAGCCGGTCCACCAGGTGGCTGCCGATGAAGCCCGCCGCGCCGGTCACCAGGCACTTCATCGCCTGCCTCGCTGGCGCCGGATGCGGAAGATGTCGATGATGTTGCGCAGGTTGCCGCGCACCAGCTCCAGGCGGCTGTCGCCGTCGTCACGCCAGCGGATGGGCACCTGCTGAATCCGGTAGCCTAGACTGCGCGCGATCACCAGGATCTCGACATCAAACATATACCCATCGATTTGTTGCCGGCTGAAAATCGCCTGGGCGGCCGCGCGCGTGAAGAATTTGAAGCCGCACTGCGTGTCGGTGATGCCGGGGAGTCCCACCACGGCGTGCATGAAGACCCCGAAGCCTTTGCCGCCGAGCTGCCGGTAGAGCGGCTGGCGGCGCTCGATTTGCGACTCCCGCATGCTGCGCGAGCCGATAACGGCGTCGTAGCCCTGCCTCAGCCACGGGCGCAGTTTGTCGAACTCTTCGATGGGGACCTTGTTATCGGCGTCCGCGTAACCGGCGATGTCGCCGCGCGCCAGCGCCATCGCTTCGCGCACGCCGCGTCCCTTTCCACTGCGCTCGCGGTTGCCGATCACCCGCACGGGTTCGCCCTGGCGCGCGGTTTCCAGTGCCAGCTCGCGCGTGCCGTCGTCGCCGTCGGCTGCCACGATGATCTCGTAACGCAGGCCGCGCGCCTGAAAGTAGCGCCCCATTTCGCGGATGGTGGCGGCGATGGTGGCAGCCTCGTTGTATGCGGGCAGGATGAGAGAGACGTCACACAAGTGAGTTTGGTTTATTCTAACAGGTGAACTCAGCATGTCACTCAGGATCGGCATTGTCGGCTGTGGCTTGATCGGACGCAAACGCGCGGCGGCGCTACGCGGCTGTCAGCTTGCCGTTGCCTGTGACGTTGATATCGCGCGCGCCCGCGCGCTGGGCGCGGCGGAAGCGACTGACGACTGGCAGGCCGCCGTGACATCCGGTGCGGTCGACATCGTGATCGTGGCCACCACGCACGACATGCTGGCGACGATCGCGGCCGCGGCCGCACAAGCCGGCAAGCACGTGCTCGTCGAGAAACCGGGAGCGCGGCGGGCAGCCGAACTCGACGCCGTGGCGGAGGCGGCGCGCCAGGCGGGCGTGCTCGTGCGGGTGGGCTTCAATCATCGCTATCACCGGGCGTTCCGCAGGGCGCACGAAATTGCCGCCGCCGGTGCGCTCGGCCCGCTGTCGTTCGTGCGCGCGCGCTACGGGCACGGCGGCCGTCCCGGCTACGAGCGCGAATGGCGCGCCGATCCGGAACGGTCGGGCGGTGGCGAGCTGCTGGACCAGGGCGTGCACCTGGTCGATCTGGCGCGCTGGTTTCTGGGCGACTTCACCCGCGTCACCGGCCGCACGCCCAGCTACTTCTGGAATGCGCCCGTGGAAGACAATGCCTTCCTGCTGCTCGAAACCGCCACCGGCCAGGTCGCGTTCCTGCACGCAAGCTGGACGGAATGGA
>Ga0335078_10005137_pt1 | contig 19353 bp, 13 predicted proteins | sample Lox_Sample_32_FD_206711 | JGI IMG/M metagenome (GOLD analysis project Ga0335078, IMG submission 206711) | Soil microbial communities from Loxahatchee National Wildlife Refuge, Florida, United States - Lox_Sample_3.2 | ecosystem: Environmental > Terrestrial > Soil > Wetlands | place: USA... | reverse complement strand
CCAGGCCCCAGCCGACCGCATTCATGCGGTCGTCAGCGCCTATGAAAAGGATTTGAACGGCTTGCTTCAAGGCGCGAGATCGAGCCAGAGAGATCAGCTGATTGACGAGCTGCGCCGCCGAGTCGGTTCTTTCGATACACAAATTACCGACACGGTTCAGGCGGGGAACCCCGCTCTGGAGAAATTGTCGTCGGATCTTCAAGCCGCGAGCCAGAACATCATGACGCTGACGTCCGACGTGGAAACGCGGAACTGGAATCGAGTACAAGCGGACCACCAACAGGCTCGCCGCCTCATCCATCAGGCGGAATGGGCGCTGGGCATTGTCTCCGTTCTTACATTTCTGTTCAGCGTTTGGGTCAGTTTTATTTTGCCCCGCCAGGTGGTCATCCCTTTGGTTCGCCTGAAAGAAGCGGTGGATCGAGTGGCCGAAGGACGGGGAGAGTTGGAATTGGAAATTTCTGGAAAGGGAGAAATCACTCAACTCGCCTCGAGCATCCAGCATATGGTGATGCGCTTGCGGCACGCAGCGTAAATCGCGGAAGCCGTTCCGCCGCATCGAGTCCATCTCCCCCGCTTACGGAACGGCGCCCAAATCATCTACATCTACGGGAGGTCGAACATGAGTCCAACTCGCCCCAATCCCAACACACCGAAGCAAGGGCAGCCACCCGTGCAATGGAGCGCCTGGATTTGGTTCGTGGTTATGACGCTCGCGATGGTGTGGCTATGGCAGGAAGGGCCGCGCCAGGTGGGCACGCGCACGATTTCGTATAGTCAGTTCAAGGCGTACGTTCGAGACGGCCAGGTGACCGATTGCTCGATCCAGCAGACAGAAATTAACGGCGATATTAATCCGCAAGCCAAACCGATATCCGAGCGAGCGGAAACTTCCGCCAAATCCGAGCCGAACGCCGCCTCCACGCCGGCTCCCGAAGCTAACGCCGGGACGAAAACCGCCGCCGAGTCGAAGGCAACCGAGCAGGCGCCTCAAGCCAAAACAAATCCGCCTTCCGAACCTGCTCCGGATACAAAGAAAAACGCCGAAGCGTCTGCCGGGTCCAAGGGAGAAACAAAGTCCCAGCCCGCGGTCAATCAGGCCGCTGCGGATAAGGTTTTTGCCTTTCGCACCATTCGCGTGGACGATCCCACCTTGATCAGCGACCTGGAAAAGGCCGGGGTGGATTTTTCGGGCGTGTCGCCCAGCTTTATCTCACAGTTTTTATGGGCTTGGATCTTGCCGATCGGGTTGATGGTCGTCTTGTGGATTTTTCTATCCCGGCGAATGGGCAAGGTGGGGAAATCCATGATGAGTTTCGGATCGAGCCGCGCGAAGCTGGTCGCGGAAGAAGACATTCGAGTCACGTTCGACGATGTGGCCGGCTGCGAGGAAGCCAAGTACGAACTGCGGGAAGTGGTGATGTTTTTGAAGGATCCCCAGCGCTACCAAACTCTTGGCGCAAAAGTCCCAAAGGGTATCCTGTTAGTTGGCCCTCCCGGCACGGGTAAAACTCTGCTTGCGAGAGTCGTCGCGGGCGAAGCGAAAGTGCCGTTCTTCTCCATCAGCGGAAGCGAATTCGTGGAAATGTTCGTGGGCGTGGGGGCGGCGAGAGTTCGCGACTTGTTCGAGCAAGCGAAGGCGCATGCCCCGTGCATCGTTTTCATCGACGAACTGGACGCCGTGGGCCGCCAGCGGGGCGTCAGTATGGGCATGGTGAACGACGAGAGGGAGCAGACGCTCAATCAATTGCTCGTGGGACTCGATGGGTTCGAGGCCAACGCCGGGGTGGTTGTCCTCGCGGCAACCAACCGGCCCGAGGTTTTGGATCGGGCGCTGCTGCGGCCTGGCCGGTTCGATCGCCAAGTGGTTGTGGATTCGCCCGATCTCGAAGGCCGCGATGCCATCCTCAAACTCCACGCTCGCGGCAAGCCCCTTGCCCCCGAAGTCAATTTGCGGCAAATCGCGCAAGAGACTCCCGGGTTTTCCGGCGCCGATCTCGCGAATGTTCTGAACGAGGCTGCCCTTCTCGCTGCTCGTCATGACGCGTCGCAAATCGGGCAAAAAGATCTGGAGGATGCGGTGGAAAAAGTGGTGGCTGGTCCGGAGCGGAAGAGCCGCCGGCTGAGCAAGGAGGACAAACGCCGCGTCGCCTATCACGAAGTCGGCCACGCGTTAGTGGCGGCGTACAGCAAGCATGCCGATCAGGTCCGAAAAATCAGCATCGTTCCACGTGGACACGCCGCTCTCGGCTACACGCTCCAATTGCCCGAAGCGGACCAGTATCTGCTGAGCCAAGCCGAGCTGGTCGATAAAATCAAGGGCTTGCTCGGCGGGCGCGCCTCCGAGGAAATTGTGTTCGCTGAAATCACCACGGGCGCCGAGAATGACCTTGAACATGCCACTGCTCTGGCGCGTCAGATGGTCTGCACATATGGAATGAGCGAGTCGGTCGGTTTGGCGTACGTTGCCCAGCATGCGAACCCTTATCTCGCCGCGGTCGGGGACGGCTCTTTGCAGCGCGATTGCAGCGAGGTGACGGCGCGCAAAATCGATGAAGAGGTGAAGAAAATTTTGGACGAGGCGTATCTGGACTCGAAACAAATTTTGCAGCAGCATCGCCCGCAACTCGATTTGGTGGCCAATGAGCTTCTCCAACGCGAAACGCTGGATGCGCAAACGTTCAAGAGCTTGCTCGACCAGACGGCGCCGGTTCCCGGATGAAGGCGTGGCGCCATCTTCAGCGTCGACGGGCGACGAGTGCGAGTGTAGCTCATAATTAAATCGGCCGGCTTCGACTGCGATTCTTGAGGCGTACGGACTCCTAGGCCTTTCCGTGTATTGTTTTGCGCAGCCTATCTGCGGTATGTTCCTCATGCGAGTAGTTCCTCGTGGCATTTCCGATGAGCGACGAAATACCCGTTTCGATTCGGCGCGGCCTTTGTTACGGGAAATTAACCGGGATGTCCAGCAAGCAAACGAAAATCTAAATCCAGCCGTTGGCAGGGGAGGAGCATATGGCAAGCAAACCGCAACTCGATGCGGGACAATCCGTGGCTGTGGTTGAGGCGGACGCTTTCGATCGGATGAACGAAACCAAGGAATTAATCGCTCAGCGCGCGTATGAAATCTATGAATCGCGCGGCGGCGCGCATGGCTCTGACCGGGATGACTGGTTTACCGCGGAAGGCGAAGTTCTTCCCAAGCTGGATGTCGAACTCCGCGTGACGGATGGCGCGGCGGAATTTACGGCGCAAATACCGGGCTTCCGTGCGAAAGATTTGGAAGTGGAAGTGGGGCATCGCCTCGCTGTCGTTCTCGGGATTCATCCAGACTCGAAGCTGACGGCGGACGGCGTTCCCAAAAAAAAGAAGGTCATGCGAATTATCGAGCTTCCATTCGATGTCGATCCGGCATCGGCGGCGGCAAAACTCCAGGGCGGAATTTTGCGCGTCGTGTTGCCCCGGCTACAGTAAAACGGATTTTTCAAACAACGAACTCGTAATCGCCAGCAAAAAGTTGGAGCAGAGGATTCGAGTGGCACGGCGGGCGAGAATACACGTCGAGCCGACGAACGCGGGGCGGGAACACAAGAAGCGAAAAATGAAAGTTCTGCTTGCCGTCGATGGTTCCAAGTATTCCGAGGCCGCTGTACGCACAGTTTTGGAGCAATCGCGTCCTCCCGGCTCCGAAATTCAAGTATTGCACGTTGTGGAGCCGCCATCCCTGCTGGTAGGCCGGGAGATGAGCGGATATGACCGGGCGCTTGACGCGGTTTGGGAAGCGGAAACAAAACATGCGGAAGATTTGGTCACGAAGGTAGCCGGCGAGTTGCGCGCTAAAGGCCTGAAAGTGACCACGTCGGTTCATCAGGGCGATCCGCAATCCAAAATCATCGATGTGGCGGCCAAGTGGCACGCCGATTTGATCGTTCTAGGATCGCACGGCCGCAAGGGCTTCGAACACTTTTTATTGGGAAGCGTTTCGGATGGCGTGGCGCGCCATGCCCGATGTTCGGTCGAGATCGTTCGAATTCGCTCCAATCCGTAAGCCGCAGTAAGCCACCGGGAAGCCGTGGATTTTGGCCGGCAACCGCCACCGCGAGCCGTGGCGACCGCATCCGCAAGATCATGCACAAGCGCCAACCCACCTCAGGTTAAGATTCTAGATGTGACGGAAACGCCGGAAACCCTCGCCACCCCCCCCTCATCGAGCGGTGACCCTTCGATCCCTTGTTCTTTGGCTTGTCGTCGGCTGGGCATTTCTTTGGTTGCTTGCCGCGCTGACCCTCGTTGCCGCCAGGTGGATCGACCCGCCGACGACTGCGGTGCACATCGAGCGCCGCGTGCAGGCCTGGATCCAACGCAAACCGTATCGCGAGCGCTATCAATTTATCCCGTTCAGCCAAATCTCGCCCGATCTCCAGCACGCTGTAATCGCCGCGGAGGACTCGCGCTTTTACCAGCACCATGGATTCGATTGGCAAGAGATCCAAATCGCCGCGCAAGAAGATTTGGAGGGCGATCGCACTCGCGGCGCTTCCACCATCACGCAGCAACTCGTTAAAAATCTATTTTTCGGAACCGGGCGTTCTTTCCTCCGCAAGGGCGCAGAAGCCACACTGGTCCCCGTGGCCGAATTCGTACTCGGCAAACGGCGCATTCTGGAGATCTACCTGAACGTGGTCGAATGGGGCCCTGGGATTTACGGAGCGGAATCGGCGTCTCGCTATTACGACCAAATCCCGGCCCGGATGATCGGCCGGGAACAGGCCGCGCGGCTCGCTGCCATTCTGCCGGCTCCCTTGAAACGGCGGCCCGAGCGCATGAATAGCTACAGCGCGATCATCATGAAGCGGATGGGCCGAATGGGTTGGTAACCGCGGTTGTCTTTTTGCGAATGCCGCGGCATTTTCCCTCTGGAAGACTTGAGTAGGGCATCCACTCTTGGCCGTGTGGTTTTCGAGATTTACCGCAACCTGCTCGCCCGTGTCGAGAAAACCACACAGCCAAGAGTGGCTGTGCTACTTTTTCCGCGACCGGAAAATCCTGTCGAACGGATCGGTTCTCATCCGTCATAGGAATAGAAGCAGGTGAAAAGGACGAAAGTTTTGCCAAGGGAGAAACCCGATGCAATTTGCTCTGCTGATCTACCACGCGCCCGAAGAGTTTTCCATGCGGGACAACGACTATAGCGACCCCCGGCTCGGGGCCTGGAGAGCATATCACAAGGCTCTTGTCGAGGCCGGCGTCTACGTGGCGCTGACGCACTCGAAGTGCCGGAGCCAGGTACGGTGGTGCGTCTCAGGGAAGGAAAGCGAGTCGTGCAGGACGGCCTCTACGCCGATACCAAGGAACAATTGGGAGGATTTATCATCCTGGAGCTTCCTTCCGTTGACGCCGCGGTCGAATGGGCCGCGCGATGCCCGGGAGCATCCATCGGCGCGGTGGAAGTCCGGCCGGTGGCGAAGGAAGCCCTGCGGCGGGGGTTCTCCCGGTGAACGAAATCCATCAGGAAGACGCTGAGCGGACCATCGAGCGGGTAGCTCGAGAGTCCTACGGCCGACTAGTGGCATACCTCTCGTTGCACACTCGAGATGTGGCCAGCGCCGAGGACGCCTTCAGCAACGCTCTGGTGTCCGCGCTCACGAGTTGGCCCCGCGACGGCGTGCCGCAAAACCCAGAGGCCTGGCTGCTGGATGTGGGCGTACTGTGACGGCCGAGCAGGGCCTCGGAACGAGTCTACAGGGAATGCCGTATGGCGCTCGCTCGGAGATTCGTGTGATTACCACAAGTGCTCTACCGCCTTCGTTAAGGTACAATACGGTTTTTCGCGGAAGAAGGCGGAGGAACGAATTTGGGCGCGCTTCATTCCAAAGGCCGTGAAGAACACATGAGCCAATCGGGTGGGGGCATGGCGAAAAGCGGCTCGCCAACGATGTGGCCGGTTTCACACAATCTGCTCGATTTAGGCAATCAAGCCCATCTCATCGAGCTTTTCCCAATGGCGGCCTACGCCGTCCGAGCGCCCGATGGCGTGATCGTTTGGTTCAATTCGCGAGCGGCAAAACTTTGGGGGCGTGAACCGGCGGTTGGCAACACAGAAGAACGCTTCTGCGGAGCATACGCTCTCTACAGACCTGACGGTACGTACATGCCACATGGCGAAACCCCTGTGGCGCTTGCTTTGGCTACAGGTGAGCCGGCACATGACGAGGAAGTGATCATGGCAAGGCCGGACGGAAGTCGCGTCACGGTTTCCGTGCACGTCGATCCGATTCGAGCCGCGTCCGGCGCAATTGTAGGCGCCGTGAATTTCTTCCATGATGTTACGGAACGAAAGCAGCATGAGCGAACGACGGGTTTGTTGGCAGCGATCGTGGATTCCTCGGATGACGCGGTCATCAGCAAGAATCTGGATGGCACGATCACTTCCTGGAATGAGGGCGCGCAGAGAATTTTCGGCTACACGGCGCAAGAATCGATCGGACGCAACATTACCATGCTAATCCCCCGCGACCGTTTGGACGAGGAAACAACGATTATTGAGCGGCTCAAGCGGGGAGAGCGCATCGATCATTACGAAACGATTCGCTTACGCAAAGACGGCACGCCGGTTCACATCTCCCTCACGATTTCACCGGTGAAGGATGCCCACGGACGAATCATCGGCGCATCGAAAATCGCCCGGGACATAACAGAACGAAAGCAGGATGAGCAAGAATTGGCGGAACGGGCGCTGCTGCTCGACTTGAGCAACGATGCAATCCTGGTTCGCGACGGCGACGACCGAATTTCGTATTGGAACAACGGCGCGGCCGAGCTGTACGGCTTTAGCCGCGAGGAAGCCATTGGCCACGTGAGCCATGAGCTGCTGCAAACCGAATTTCCCGAGCCGGCGGAGCGAATTGCCGAACAGTTTCTTCGCGAAGGCCGCTGGAGCGGTGAACTGACACACACGCGCAAAGACGGAAGCCAGATCGTGGTCGTCAGCCGTTGGTCGCTCGATAAGGACGGCTGGGGAAATCGAAAGCGCATTCTAGAAACGAATAACGATATTACGGAACAGAAGCGGCTCGAATCCGGATTACGCGGAAGCGAAGAGCGGCTTCGCATACTCGCCAACAATCTCGAAAACCAAGTGCTCGTTCGGACTCATCAACTGGAGCAACGAAACCTAGAAGTCGTCCAGCAATCCGAACAACTTCGGGAATTGTCCAGGCGCTTACAGCAAACACAAGACGATGAGCGGCGGCGGATCGCCCGCGAGCTTCACGACAGCGCCGGTCAAGTCCTGACGGCGCTGGGCATGAATCTGGCCGGTATCGCCCAGCGCGCCGGCCGGAACGCGAAGCTCGGCAAATCCGTCGAGGAAAGCCGCGACCTGGTTCAGCAGCTCAGCAAAGAGATCCGCACGATGTCTTATTTGCTCCATCCTCCGCTCTTGGATGAGAACGGCCTGCCGGGAGTAATCGAATGGTACATCCAGGGCCTGGCGGAACGCAGCGATCTGAAAATTGAGGCTGATATTCCGAAGGATTTCGGAAGATTGTCGGACGACATGGAAGTCGCCATTTTTCGGATTGTGCAAGAATGCCTGACCAATATTCATCGGCATTCGGGCAGCAAGACCGCGACAATTCAGCTATCGCGCAAGGAAGAAAGCGTTTCTCTGGAGATTCAAGATGAAGGCAAGGGAATTCCACCAGAAAAGCTCGCGGAGATACAAGCGCACCGAACGGGCGTAGGAATAACGGGGATGCGTGAGCGCGTCCGCCATTTGCATGGCACAATCGATATTCAGTCAGATACCAGGGGAACGAAAATCTCGGTTCGTCTTCCGGCTACCGCTCCTTCTCGCGGGAAGTATCTCGAAAGCCGGAGCGCCCATGGATAAGATCCCGAAGGATTAGTCAACGATCTTCCGCGCGATTCTCTTCTTCCTTCCATCTTAATTTCGCCGTCTCGTTTCTCCCCGCAAGGCCTTTGTGGCTCTGCACGCCCGGCGCCGGTACTTGGTACGCGTACGTGATCGGTACTCTAGCCCCATAGACCGGTCCAGGTACTCGATTCAAAGCGCTCCGATTGCATGAAGTGGTCCATTTCCTAGACCTCTTGTGAATCATTTTTGAGCCTTCCCATTTTTAAGCGAGCCGACTAGTGTGCCGCACTGGAGTGCGCAGACATGGATCATCCGCTGCGTGTTGCAGTTGCTGCTCAGCCCCGACTCATTCGTGAGCTCATGCTGGAAACCGTCAGAACGCAATCCGACATAGAAATCGTTGCCGACATTCAGAACGAAGCGGACATCGAGCGTCTGGTCGAGGAATGCAAGCCCGATTTTCTGATCATTACATCGGAATTGGATTTGCATCCGCCGTTCTCGGATGCGCTTCTTCGCAGGCATCCGGCGATGAAAATTCTGGCATTGGCGACCGATCACAACCGCGGTCTGCTGCTCTGGGCTTCGATCGAAATTCAGGCCACGCCCGTGGAGACGTCGGAAGCGGGGATTCTAGCCGCACTCCGTGGGCAGTACACCCAATCAAAGGGAGGCTCAGCAGATCGCGCGATATGAGCCGGAAAATCAAATTGCAATCATCGTTGCAACTCTCGAGCAGATTTCTGATCGCAGCCCTGCTCGCGACATTTCTGTCCGCGCCTGTGTGGGCGCAGCAACCGGGAACCACAGCCCCGAAATCCCAAGGGCAATGGTCTGCGACGGGAGAGTCGGCATTAGCGACGCAGAACCTGAGCCGCGTAGCGGCATCGGCGGCTCAGATCAGGGCTGTGCTTGTTGCCAGTCCGGGTCTTTTGGTCGAACTCAAGCGATGGATCGCTGAGGACGCTGCCAGCCATGGGCAACTGGTGCGCGACGTGGATTTAATGGACGACTCGATTTTCGATCGCCTCGAGACGGACATTCGATTCCGCGCGGTGGCGACCGATCTTCTTCAAAAGTACGGTTACCTCGTGCCGGATATCAATCCTGAGTCTGCGGCGGGCAGGGAACAGGCGCTGCTGATTCAGGAACGCATCAAGTGGTTGGCGCAGAATCAAGAAGGGGGGATGACGCAGACGCGTGCGCAGCAGCCTCCTCCACAGGTCCCTCATAACGCCGCTTATTGTGGCCCCCAATTGCCGGAGGCCTGCCAACAGCTTCCAGGAGGCGCCCCCGAAAACCCGCCCTCTCCGAACGCCCCGTCGCCGCAGACAGGTCCCAATGGCGGCTCCAACCGCGAAATACAGCTGACGCAAGTGGCACAGCCCGATCAGGACGCGGCGAATGTCTTCTTTCCATTATCCACAGGCGGGATGGCCGCATCAGGCGCGTACCCGAGGAACATGAATTTGAGTTCGATTTCCACCGGGGGGCAGGCGCCCGGCGGCAACACGAATGCCGGGGCAATGGCCTCCATTTTTTCGGGCTCTGGAGAAAGCGACAACAACAGCAATCCATTCGCTGCCGGACTCAACGCGAATATGAATTCGGATCCTCTACTGCAAAGCATGAATATGGGGGGCTTGCAACTTCCTTCTTCCGCCGACAATTTGAATCCGGGTACTCCGCGCGTGACGGAAACCGAGCGCGTCCGGCGTTACCCATCCGTGCCGGCAATTCAACCCGTGGAATTGGTGCGCAAGGCGAATCCCTATATAGACGTTCCATCCTTGTACGACATGTATGTCCAGGCAACGCCTCGCCCTGCAACTCCCAAACGGTTTGGCTATCAAGTCTTCGAAGAGGGCACGCGCGAGAATGACGTGATCCCCATGGACTTGCCGGCGGGGCCGGACTATGTGCTCGGGCCGGGCGACGGCCTTTCCATCAATTTGTGGGGCAGCGTATCTCAGCGCCTGACTCGTACCGTGGATCGCGAGGGGCGGATCGTGCTTCCGGAAGTGGGGCCGCTCCTGGTCAGTGGAATGAGCCTTGCCGAAGTGCAGCAGAACGCACAACAAGCCTTGCGGTCGCAATTTCGCGACATTTCCGTGGATGTATCGCTCTCGCGGTTGAAAACGGTTCGCGTCTACGAGGTCGGCGATCTGCGCAGTCCCGGCGCCTACGACGTCAGCTCGCTTTCCACGCCATTGAGCGCCCTCTTTGAGGGCGGCGGGCCCACCGACCGGGGATCGATGCGCATCCTCAAACATTATCGCGGCAATCATCTGGTGCAGACGGTGGATGTGTACGACCTCTTGCTCCACGGCGTTCGAGGAAACATGGAGCGCATGGAGAGCGGCGACACGATTCTTGTGCCTCCCATCGGGCCGCAGGTGACGATCGAAGGCATGGTGCGCCGCCCCGCCGTTTACGAGTTGCGCGACGAAAAATCGCTCGCCGATGCGCTGGCGCTGGCCGGTGGACTTCTTCCCATCGCCGCCCTTCGCCACATCGAAGTGGAGCGCACCGTGGCGCATGACAAGCGCACCATGCTCAGTCTGGATATTCCGGAAGCCGACGGCACGCCCGAAGTGGACAAGAAACTGCAATCGTTTGAGATTCAAGACGGCGACCGCATTCGCATCTTCCCCATCGCGCCGTACAACCGCGATGCGGTTTACGTGGAGGGCCACGTAAGCCGGCCGGGAAAATATTCTTACCGCGAAAATATGCGCGTCACCGATCTGATTTCCTCGCATCAAGATTTGCTTCCTGAACCGTCGATGCAATACGCGGAGATCATCCGCCTGAATCCGCCGGATTTCCGCCCGATCGTCGATAGCTTTAATCTGGGCGACGCGCTCGCGCACCCGGACAAAGCTCCTGTGCTGCAGCCGCTGGACACGGTCCGCGTCTTCAGCCGTTTCGATTTCGAGGATCCCCCGACCGTTTCCGTGCTGGGCGAAGTGCGAGCCCCTGGCGATTACCGCACGTCCGGCCAGATTCACTTGAGCGACGCCGTGCATTTGGCTGGAGGCCTTGGACCGGAGGCGGCCACCAGCGATGCACAGGTTTTCCGCTCTCTTCCCGACGGCAAGTCCGAAATCTTCAGCGTTAGCCTCAGCCGCGCGCTTCAAGGCGATTCCGTGGAGAACATCGTCCTGGCGCCGCGCGACCGGCTTTTAATTCACCGCGTTGCAAGTGCGGTCGAGCCGCAAACAGTTTCCATCGAGGGTGATGTCACGAATCCCGGCCGATATCCCTTGACCGACAACTTGCACGTCTCCGATCTGATCCACACCGCAGGCGGCCTCATGGCCAGCGCGGACCCGGTTACCGCAGATCTGGTCCGTTACGAATGGTCCGATCAAAACAAATTGATCGCGGAACACGAAACGATCGACTTGCCGGCGGCGCTCAAGGGCGTCTCCGCTTCCAATGCGATTCTGAACAACGGCGACGTGCTCACCATCCGGCAGCTTCCCGGCTGGAACGATTTGGGGGCTTCCATCGTTCTGAAGGGCGAAGTGAAGCATCCCGGAACGTACGGCATCCGGCCCGGCGAAAGGCTGAGCTCGGTCATCGAACGCGCGGGTGGCTTCCAACCGGATGCCTATCCGTTCGGCGCCATCCTGCAGCGCATCGAAGTTCGCGACGTTGAATCGAAGGAAAGAAATGAAATGATCCTGCGGATTAAGGATTCCCAGGTCAGCCTGCAACTCTTGCCCGAATCGACCCCGCAAGAAAAACAGGCCAAGTTTGTCGCCTTGCAGCAGTGGCAATCGGCGATGAATGAAGTGAGCGCGAATCCCCCGATCGGCAGGGTGGTGATCCGCATCTCGTCCGACGTCAACAAATGGAAAAATACCCCGGCCGATATCGATGTCCGCGCCCGAGATACGCTGGTCATCCCCAAGCGGCCGAACGTGGTCATGGTCACCGGGCAAGTGTTCAACCCGACGGCTGTGCTTTACCATCCCGGTAAAAGCGCCAAGTGGTACCTGGGCCAGTCCGGCGGACCGACGCAACTGGCGAATAAAAAAGCGATCTTTGTGATTCGGGCGGACGGCTCCGTCATCGGGACGAAGACCGGTCAGTGGAGTTCGCTGTGGACCGGCGATTCGCTCAACACGCCGTTGCAACCCGGCGATACGGTTGTTGTTCCGGATCGAGCGGTGGGAGGCGGCGTGCAATGGCAGACCGTATTGCTTAGCACGCAAATCGCTTCCTCTGTCGCATCCATCGCGAGCGCTGTATTCATCGCCCTTCACCCCTGAGGCGGAGGAATATGAGCGCAAAGGGGCTCGCGATTGTGGCAGGAACGGTTTTACTGGTTGTCATGGAATGTTTCGGAATGAGCGCATACGCACAAACTCCGGAGGCAGTTTCGCTCGATGCCCAAAGCGGCGCGCTGAGCGATAGCTCGTCTGAGGCGGCGCTGAACGATCCTCCGGAAAACACCTCGACAGAATTGGGAATGCCGCTCATCCATAATCTTCTCTCCGATCAAAAGGCGATCTGGGAGAGCCCGGTTCATCTTCGCTGGTCCGACGTCAATTGGCTTGTGCCTTTCGCGGGCGCCACGGCGTTTTTCCTGGTGACCGATCATTCGGCGATGCAAGGAGTATCGAGCAATCCCATCTCCGTCAAACACTACATCGACGTTTCCAATTACGGCCTTGTGGCTTTGGCTGGCCTCGACGGCGGGATGTATCTCCTGGGAAGATTTTCCAATAACGATCACCGCAAAGAGACTGGGATCCTCGCCGGAGAAGCGGCGCTCGACAGTCTTGCCGTGAACGCAGGATTGAAATACGCCCTGGGCCGCGAGGCCCCGTACCAGAATCCCAACATGCCGTTTTTCAGCGGGGGCAGCGCCTTTCCCTCCGACCATTCGGTTGCGGTTTGGTCCATCGCCAGCGTCTTCGCTCACGAATATCCCGGGCCGCTCACGCAATTCGCGGCCTATGGGCTGGCTTCAGCGGTCAGCGCCTCGCGCGTTCTCGGCCGGCAGCATTCTCCCTCGGACGTGTTCGTGGGCGCGGCGATCGGCTGGCTTATCGGGCAGCATGTGTACCGGGCCCATCACGATCCGGAATTGGGCGGAGGCGACTGGCCGTCCATGCGAGAGCTGATGTCGGATTCCGACCGCGGCCCTTCCAGTAAAGGGTCGCCGTATGTCCCCTTGGATAGTTGGATCTATCCGGCGCTCGACCGCCTGATTGCCCTGGACTATATCCAGGACGCATTTACCGATTCCAAGCCCTGGACGCGCGCCGAATGCGCCACGTTTGTGGATGAAGCGGGCACGGAGCTTGGAGAGGGCAGGCCGCACGCGGAAGAAGCCCGGAAACTTTACGATGCTTTGAGCGCCGAGTTTGCCGGAGATTTGAGTGTGCTCTCCGGAGATCGCAATCAGCAAGCGCGGCTGGAATCGATTTATACGCGCGTGACCGATATTTCCGGACCGCCCTTGAACGATAGCTACCACTTCGGCCAAACGATCATCAACGATTTTGGGCGGCCTTACGCGGAAGGTTTCAACTCGATCGCCGGATTTTCCGGCTGGGCGGATTCCGGGCGCTTCGCCATATACGTGCGCGGAGAGTATGAGCACGCTCCATCGTCGCCGCCCTATTCCCAGGCGGTTGAAAATTTCATCGCCCAGGCGGACAACAATCCCGTCCAGGCGCCTCACACGACCCCGGCTGTGAATCAATTCACCTTGCTCGATACCTACGCCTTAACGAACGTGGACAACTGGGAGCTTTCCTTCGGCAAGCAGAGCCTCTGGTGGGGGCCCGACGAGGGAGGGGCGCTGACCATTAGCGATAACGCCGCGCCCTTTGTCATGTTTCACGCACGCCAGCAGATGTCCTCGGAACTGCCGGGCTTTCTCCGCCGCCTCGGGCCCGTGAAGGCGGAATTCTTTGTCGGGCAGTTGGCCGGCAACTTCTATCCGGCGCGGCCGTTGGTGCACGGTCAGAAGATCACCGTCCAGCGGACCAAATATTTGGAACTAAGCTTTTCCACGACAACGGAATTCGGCGGCGTGGGGCGACCCATCACGGCCGGTTCGATTTTCAACAGCTATTTCAGCATCCATTCGTCCGATAGCTACCCGGCCCGCGACAACCCGGGCAAACGCCAGTTCGGCTTCGATTTTTCTTATCGAATTCCGGGGCTTCGCGATTGGCTCACGCTATACAGCGATGCGATGCTGCCCGAGGATAATCCCACGCAGCTGGACTTGAGCCAAAACCCAATCTATGCACCTCGGCGCGCCGCCTATCGGCCGGGTATTTATCTCTCGCACTTTCCGCATGTGCAGAAACTCGATTTTCGCATCGAAGGCGTCACCACCAATCCGCCGACGCCCCGCAGCATCGTCGGCGAATACATTTATTACAACGATTTTTACCACGACCTATTCACCGACTACGGGAACATCATCGGTGACTGGATCGGGCGCGAAGGCACCGGCGTGCAGGCCTGGAGCACGTACTGGTTCAACCCGAGAACAACTCTCCAGTTCGCATACCGGCACGCCAAGGTTGCGTCCGATTTCATTCCCGGCGGCGAAACGCTCAACGACGAGTCCACAAATTTCAATCTGCAGCTCCACAAAGACTGGACCGTAACCGCGGGCGTGCAATACGAACGATGGCTGGCTCCGATTCTTGCGCCGACGGTTCAATCGAATTGGACTTCTTCCATCGGCGTGACGTACTGGCCGCATTTTTCGAAACACTAGGGCAGAGGCGTATGACGGAAAAGCTGTTGAGGACAGAACATCAGATCCAAACGGAATCGTGGAAAGGACACGAATCCGAGAACGTTTCGCTCGCGCTGGTGACTCTGCATGAACGGTCCGCGGCCCCCTATCGGCTTGCTTGGAACTCCAGAAGGTTCCTGTTTCGAGTCACGGGGATCGGGTTTCTGTGCTCACTGATTATCGCGTTTCTGATTCCCACGCGTTACCGCTCGACCGCGCGGTTGATGCCGCCGGATCAGGGTGGCACCGGAATGATGGCGATGCTGGCGGCGGCGTCCGGCGGCAGCGGCGGCGGCAGCTCGGGCAGCATCACCAACTCGCTCGGACCCAGCCTGGGCTCCATTGCCGGGGACCTGCTGGGAATGAAGAACTCTTCCGATCTATTCGTCGGCATTCTCAATAGTCACAACTTGCAAGACGACGTCATCAATAAATTCAATCTTCGCAAGGAATATCATGACCGGCGAATCGAGGATGCGCGGGACGACTTGGACAGGCACACGAATTTCACCGTCGACCGAAAGAGCGGAATCATCAAGCTTGAAGTGACCGATCATAACCCGAAAAAAGCAGCCTCCATGGCCGGCGAATACGTCGACCGTCTCAATGAAGTGGTGGCCCATCTGAATACGTCGGCGGCCCACCGCGAGCGCGTCTTCCTCGAGGATCGCCTGGTGCAAGTAAAAGCCGAGCTGGAATCGTCCGAGAAAAACTTCAGTTCTTTCGCCAGCAAAAACACCACGATCGATATCCAATCGCAGGCGAAAGCGATGATCGAATCGGGCGCGGCCCTGCAAGGGCAACTCATTGCTGACGAGACGGAGTTACAGGGTCTCCGCCAAATTTATAGCGACAGCAATCTGCGCGTCCGCGCGATGCAGGCCCAAGTGGATGAAATTCAGCGCCAACTTCAGAAAATCGTCGGCCAGCGAGAGTCCGGATCGGCAACCCAGCCGAGCGACCCATCGGATCAAATGCCTTACCCATCGATTCGGAAACTTCCCATTGTCGGCGTCGGCTATGCCGACTTGTATCGGGAGACCCGCGTGGACGAGGCGATTTTTGAAGTGCTGACAAAAGAGTACGAACTCGCGAAGGTCCAGGAAGCCAAAGAAACTCCCAGCGTCAAAATCCTGGACGCTCCGGACATTGCCGAAAAAAAATCCTTCCCGCCTCGAACGCTGTTCACTCTTCTGGGAACGGCGCTGGCATTCGGTGGAGGATTGTTGGTCGTGTTTGGCCGGACTCAGTGGGAGGCAGTCGAAAACGACGATGCGCGCAAGGCCCTGGCTTTGGAAGTTTACAGCACAGTCCGGGCACGGCTGACGAAGACGTCTGGGAACGGGTCTAGTAGCGGCCAAGTCATCGGCCATTAGTAGCCAGAATCGGATGTATCTCATTGATGGAGAAAGTTTTAAGTCGCTTTTAGAACTGTGGGCGACGGGGCGAAGCGCTGTCTGCTTGATAGGAGACCCGGCGCGAGAGGAGAGCGAAACGTTGGCTGCGAGCGTTGCGGGCATGATGGAAAATTTTTCGGCGGCTGCGGACCGGCCGGTCTTTCCCGACGCGTATTATGAAACGCGATGGTACGCCGCCTATACGAGCGCGAATCATGAAAAGCGAGTGGCCGAGCAGCTGGCGCAAAGGTCGGTCGAACATTTCCTGCCGCTGTACTCATCGACTCGGCGTCGCAAAGATCGCCAAGTGAATCTGCAACTGCCCCTATTTCCAGGATACGTCTTCCTTCAGATCCCGCTCCGCGAGCGTTTGCGAGTGCTTCAGATACCGAGCGTGGTGCGGCTCGTAGGATTTGGCGGCATCCCTACGGCGCTGCCCGAGGAGGAAATTGCCAGTCTGCGGCGCGCCCAGGCGGAAAGGGTTCCGCTGCAACCGCATCCCTTTTTGCGCGTTGGCCGCCACGTGCGGATCACAGCAGGACCGCTTGCGGGCCGGGAAGGGATCTTAAAACGGTGGAAAGGTTTCCTACGAGTGTTGTTATCGATCGAGCTGATTCAACGTTCTGTCTTAGTCGACGTGGACGTTTCCGCAATCGAGCCTGTGTCCGCCCATAAATTTCACGATCGGATTGGACTATCCCAGCCTTGACCTCGTCGCGGCTTCCGTCCCGATGCGTCGCGGACGGTCTGCCCCGGCGCGAGGTTTAAAAAAAATCTAACGGAGGCAACAATGCAGATATTTCTCGATTCTGCGAATCAGAAGGAAATAGAAAAGTGGCTGCGCGAAGGCATCATCGACGGACTCACCACCAATCCGAGCATCATGTTCAAGGACGGCGTGTACGACATTGAGAAAGGCGCGCGAAGTCTTTGCGCGATGTTCGGCGACCGTCCTGTCAGCGTGGAAGTCACCAGCGACGATCCCCAAGAGATGGTGGAACAGGCGCGAGCCTTTGCGCGATGGGCGCAAAACGTCGTCGTGAAGATTCCGGTCATCAACGAGGGCGGGGAATCGTGCCTGGGCGCAATCAACACTCTGAATCGCGAGGGCATCCTGGTGAACTGCACCGCGATCCTCTCGTTCAACCAGGCGATGTTGGCTGCCAAGGCCGGAGCCACCTACATCAGCATCTTCTCGGGACGCGTTGCGGATGAAGGGAACGATCCTTCCGTCGTGATCCGGAATGTCCGCCAGTGGCTCGACGATTGGGACTACACCGCCAAGATCATCGTGGGCAGCATTCGGGCCGTGATGGATATACAGGCCGCGGCTTTGGCGGGCGCGCACATTATTACGGTCCCGCCGCAGTTCCTCGCCAAAATGGTCGATCACAAGTACACGCGCGATACCGTGCGCCAATTCAACGAAGACGCGGAAAAAGCCCTGTTGCAGATTGCCGAAGTGCACGCCAAGACTTCCGCCGCGGGCAAGTAAACGCCGTGAATCGCTATCGCTTTCCTCGCGGGTGACGATTTCCATGTCCGAAGCGCTCCGAACAGAAAAACTCCTCCTGAGCAAAGAGACGATCCCGGCGGACAAGGGCTCGATCGCCGGGATCGGTACGCTAACCCGCAATTCTGCTATTGCCATGGCGGGAGGGCTTCTGTCTCAGGGCCTGAAATTCGTCGTCTATCTATACATTGCCCGCGCGTTTTCGAGCTCCGACTTCGGTTCCGTTGCATTTGCCAACGCGATCAATGCTTTCGTGTACGTCATCTCGCAGTTCGGTTTCCCTGTTTTTGGGGCGAGATCGGTGGCCCGGAGCGGGAGGGTCGAGCCCCAATTGCTCTTGGCGATCGCATGTTGCCGCGCGGGGCTTGCCGTGCTCGGCACGATTGCCGCGCTAGGTTTTCTGGTTCTAACGCCGGGCGCGACCGCGCGCGACTATGCCTTGGTCGGCTTCTTTGGCTTAAGCAATGTGCCCCTGGCCGGATTGTTCGACTGGGTATTCCAAGGATTGAACCGGCAGAGCGTTTCGGCAGTCCTCAACGTGATTTGGCAGTTTTTTTGGCTGGCGTTTACCTATATTGGGGCGCGGGCTTGGAACAACATCGTTGTGGTGCCCGTCGCCTTACTGGCAGCAGGCGTGATTGCAAGTTTGGCGGGGATTCTATGGATTCGTCTCTCGAACGTTATGGAGCCGTCTCGCTTAAGTGCGAATGGTTTACGGGAACAAATTTGGAAAACCATGAGCACCGGACATTTACTGGGCACGGGGACGATTCTGTTGAACATCCTCATCTGGACGGACACCATTGTCGTCCGCTTGCAGCTTGGGGATCGTGCGGTGGGTTGGTATGCAGCTGGAAATCGCGTCGCCATGGCCGTTTCCATGCTTTCTAACTTCTACATGCAGGCCGCCTTTCCTTTGCTGTGCGGGACGAGTGTTACGAACCTCGCCGCTTTCCAAGGACATTTTCAGCGAGCCTACAACGAACTCATGCTTTTGTTTCTTCCCGGCTCTGTTTGGGGCCTGTTTTACGCGCCGGCAGTGATCCTATTTTTATTCAAACGGCAGGAATATCTTGCGGCAGTTCCCGTGTTCCGCATCTTTCAATTGACCTTGCCACTGGTTGTCATAAATCTTCTTTTCGGGACAGGAATTCTTTTGGCTTTTCACGAGGATCGCGCCTACCGCAGGATTTTGATTGCCGCCGTTGTCGTCCTTTTCGTTTTGTGCCCGCTCTTCGCGCGGCTCGGAGGAATCCAAGGAGCAGCACTGGCTACGCTAACCGCATACGCCGTCTCCGTCGTACTTTTTCATATTCGCGGCAGACGATTGGTTCAACCAAGTCACTGGGAAGCTCTTGCTCTTCCAGCATTAGGGGGATTAGCGGCCGCGCTGCTTGGCTTGCTGGTCCATGCGGGATTGTTTCTCGCCATCGCAATTTTGGTCATCGCCTATGCCGGAATGTTTTTGAGCTACCGCCGGCGCTTGCTGGCTGGTTCCACCGCCTGAGGGTTTTCGGGAAGGAGGTCGTAGAACGGAATGCGCGTCGGAATTGTTGGGTGCGGACATATCGGCAGAGTCCATATGTCCTATTTGTTGCACACACCCCATGTTGAAATCGTGGCAGTCAGCGACCAGGATGGGGACCGGGCGAAGCAGGCGGCCAACGAATTTCGCGTCGGCCGTCATTACGACACCTTGGACGACCTTCTCCGCGAAGAATCTCCGGACGTCGTGCACATCTCGACCCCGCCGTCGACGCACGCTGCGCTTGCCCTTCAAGCGCTA
>Ga0335078_10005136_pt1 | contig 19353 bp, 15 predicted proteins | sample Lox_Sample_32_FD_206711 | JGI IMG/M metagenome (GOLD analysis project Ga0335078, IMG submission 206711) | Soil microbial communities from Loxahatchee National Wildlife Refuge, Florida, United States - Lox_Sample_3.2 | ecosystem: Environmental > Terrestrial > Soil > Wetlands | place: USA... | reverse complement strand
TCCGCTTTGGTTACATCGGCAGGCTCGAAGATCGACCGGCCACCTTGTTGAACGATCTCGCGAGCGGCGGCCGCTCCGGCTTCCTCTTTACGATCAACGATGACGACGACCGCACCTTCATCTGCAAAAAGGGATGCCGTCGCGCGCCCGATGCCGGAAGCACCGCCGGTGATGACCGCGACCTTGCCGTCAAGTGTGCAGCCCGCCATAAGTACTTGTCATTCCTAGGAGCTCAGCGACGAGGAATCTTTCGCGCCGGGAGAATCGTCCAGCAGATTCCTCGCTGCGCTCAAAATGACAATGCTATCGGCTCGCCAGGCCTCCGGCGGTCTCTGCGCCATCGATCGTATACACGTGGCCGGTCATGTAGGCGGCATCATCCGAGGCCAAAAACGCAAACAGCGCGGCAATCTCCTCCGGCTGGGCGTGGCGATGCAGCGGCACCTTGCGATTGACTGCTTCGAGCATCTCGTCGGTGTATTCGGCCCGCTGCATAGGTGTGAGCACATATCCCGGAGCCACTGCGCAGACACGCACCTTGGGCGCAAGTTCGAGCGCCATGGTTTTTGTCAGCTCGATCACCCCTGCTTTGGTGGCGTTGTAATCGGCGTAATACGGCTGGCCCACAATTCCATTGGTGGAAGCGGTTTGCAAAATGACGCCGCTGCCGCGCGCCATCATGTGCTTCGCCGCCGTTTGCGCCATATAGAAAACGCCTGTGAGATTCACCGCCATGACCTTGTCCCATTCCTCGGGAGTGATCTCGAGAAAATTGTGGCGGATGCTGATGCCGGCGTTATTGACCAACACATCGACGCCGCCCATGAGCCGAATCGCCTCGGCGAAAGCCGCCTCGACTTGTTTCAGGTCGGAAACATCAGCGGTTACCGTCCCCGCCAAGGCCGGAAGCTGCTGGCGAATCTGTGCGCAACCTTGGGCGTTGCGGTCGAGCACGCACACCACAGCGCCTTCTTCCAGAAAGCGAGCTGCCGTCGCCGCCCCGATGCCGCTGGCGCCTCCGGTAATCAGCACGCGCTTGCCTTTCAATCCTCGCATGGCACCGCTTTCGTTCCTACAGTCTCGTCATTCCTGTCGACCCAAACCACTTGTCATTCCGAGGAGCGCAGCGACGAGGAATCTGCAGTTGTTATGGAAGACAGACAGAAGGTCCTCCGACCTTGCAGGTGATCCGCAATCGGATTGTCAGACTCCGCTCGGGATGACAAGAGAGAATAGCAGGTTCCTAGATCGGCTTGCCGCGGAAGAAGTAGAAGAGTTCGATCACCAGAATGATGACGACGGTCAGCTCCAAGAAAAATGCCCGGCTCTGGTTGAACTGATCGACCATGAAACGGTAAAGCTCTTCGGCAGTGTTTACTTTTTGCGTAACCAGGTCTTTGTAATCGGGTACACCAACCTTCGAAGCAATCAGCTTGTAGAGGCGCGCCGAAAACATGTCGCTAAGGAACTTGATGGCATTGTCAGCGTGCTCGGTGAGTTCGTTGACGTCGAGCAGCACGGTGTGCAGCTTGGTGGCGGCCCGCGCCAAACGCCAGCGCGCCAGGATTCCCGTGCCTTTATCGAGCGAGGCGTAAACGCTCTCCAGTTCGCGGGTGAGGAACTCGTCATAGTGGCGGAATTCAAGTAGCTGCGAGTTGGCGTACTCCAGAAGCTGTATGGCAGTCTCCGCGCCGGCGGGCGTGTCGTAGAGAAACGCCGCATTCCAGCCGATGACCGAGAGATCATTCGGATAGTAGGAAATACGCGACTGCAGAATCTCGTTGCGTTCCCCCTCGGAGAGCTGGGCGGTCTCGCCGCGCACGATCTGCGCAATCTGCGCCCCGTGGGATCGGCAAAGTTCTTCGGCGGACTGAGTCCCCGCCACCTCGCGGACGTGGAAGATGAAATAGTCTTCACTGAGCCAATCCGGATAGGGCTTCACCAGCGCCGGCGCGGCGCGGTCCAGCTTTTGCCGCGCGATGCGGCTGGCTTGCCCGGCAAAATCGACATCCCAGACCCAGCGGCTGCTGAGCCGGATCATGGTGTCCCACTCACCGGAGAAGGGCAGTTCAAAGACCACGCTGACCACGCCGTAGTCGTAGTACTTGATCTGGCCTTCCAGCCGCTCGCCGCTTTCCAGAACCAGGGGATCAATCGGCTCCACGACCGGCGGACGCTCGTAGCGCACGTAGCCGGGCGCCGGGTGCTTGAGGGTAGGGTGCTCCAGGGTACGCGCCCCCAGAATGTGTCGCAGGTGGTCGAGGCGAATTTCCTCGCAGACATCGAACTGGATCAGTACCAGAACCGCCCCCTGCAGGGACGCGTCGACGACCGTGCGCAGCTTAAGCTCGCCCGGAACTTCTGCTATGGTCAGGGATGGTTCGCGGTCGGGGGTCATAGGGGCTTCCGGGAGTTGCGCCGGGAGGGTCGAAACCTTCCGACCGTCCTTGCTCTATTTTCCCAGAAACTGCGACCCGCGACTAGGCTCCATGTAAGGCTATTATTATCAATTAGATAAAAGCACTACCGAGAGCGCAGGGCAGAGCCCAGGAGGGCTGCAGCGGCAGCAACGCCGGCCAGACCGAGCGCAGCTCTCCCCATCGATCGGCGTACCTCCGACTCCCTGCGGAGGACAGTCTCTCGCTCTGGGTAGGGTTCTGCGGCAAACGTGTCATTCCTTAGCGCCATTTGGATGACCTCGGCCAGGTGGAACGCGTGCCGGTCCGTGCACTGGGCAATCTGTTCCCGGCAACTGAAGCCATTGGCGATGATCAGCCAGTCGGGCGGGGATTGCCTCACCGCAGGCAGCAACTCCAGCTCTCCCACAGCCATGGACACATCATATTTGTCTTGTTCGAACCCAAACGATCCTGCCATGCCGCAGCAACCGGGAGCGGGAGCACAGAAATCGACCTGCATACGGCGGAGTACCGCCTCCTCGTCGGTCATCTTCATGACCGATTTGTGGTGACAGTGTCCATGGACGAGCGCCTGGCACGCCAGGCGGGGCAGCGGAAACCCGGGGGCCTTCTTCTCCAGGAACTCGCTCAGCAGGAAAGTCTGCCGGGATAAAGCGCGCGCCCGCTCGTCCTGTGGAAACAGGTTGAGGAGTTCATCGCGAAGTACGGCGGCGCAACTCGGCTCCAGCACCACCAGCGGAATTCCCGCCTCAATTGCGGGTTCCAGGACGTCGAGAATCTGCAGAAGCAGGCTCTTGGCGCGATCGAGCATCCCCCAGTCATAAAGTGGGCGCCCGCAACAAAGAGTTGCCTTGGGAAGAAGAACGCCGAATCCAGCGGCTTCCAGGACTTCCACCCCAGCCTTGGCCGTATTTGGCAGGAAGTAATTGTTGAACGTATCCGGCCACAGAAGCACTGGCGGGCCGTCGGGATTTTGCGCGAACCGGTTGCGAAACCAGTCGCGAAACGTCTGCGGGGCAAAGGCCGGAATGCTGCGCGCTTGCGGTATCCCCGCCGCCAGCTTGGCCAGATCGCGCAGAAACGGCAGTTGCGTGGCCAGATTTACCAGACCAGGCGCATTGGATGCCAAGCGGGCCCAAAGGTCGATGTTGCCGAACGCATAGGCGCTGCGTGGCCGAAGCTTTCCTTCGTAATAGTGCGAGAGAAACTCAGCCTTATAGGTAGCGACATCGACGCCTACCGGGCAATCGCTCTTGCAGCCTTTGCAGGCCAGGCACAAATCGAGCGATTCCTTCACCCGCTCATCCCGCCAGCCGTCCTGAATCACCTCGCCCTTGGTCATCTCCCAAAGCAGGTGGGCGCGGCCGCGTGTCGAGTGCTCTTCCTCGCGAGTGACGCGGAAGCTCGGGCACATCACGCCACCTTCATAATGCCGGCACTTGCCTACGCCGACGCAGCGCAGCGTGGCGCTAGCCAGGCTGCCGTGATCCTCGGGAAATTGGAAATGGGTCTGCGGTTCCCAAGGCCGATAATCCGCTCCCAGGCGCAGATTTTCATCCAGACGGTCGGGCTCGACGATGCGACCCGGATTCATTTTCCAATCCGGATCCCACAGATTCTTGAACTCGCGGAACGCCTGCATCAACTCCGGCCCGAACATCTTGGGCAGCAGTTCCGACCGGGACTGGCCGTCGCCGTGTTCCCCGGAGAGCGAACCGCCGTAGCTCAGCACGAGATCGGTAGCTTCCTCTACAAACGTGCGGTAGTTGGCGATGCCTGTTTTCGATTGCAGATCGAAGTTGAGGCGCATGTGGACGCAGGCATGTCCAAAGTGCCCATAGACAGCGCTCTTATAGCCATACCCCGCCATGAGCTTGTGCAGGTCGCGCAAATATGGGCCGAGCTTGGCGGGAGTCACTGCCGAATCTTCCCATCCCTCCCATCCCAGGGGCTCGCCGGGCACGTGCGAAGTCGCGCCCAGGGCGGACTCGCGCACTTCCCACACCCGTTTGGTTTGCTGCTTGTCGGTGAAAAGGCGCATTTGGGGAGGCGACGGGCCCCGCGACAACTCCTCCATTAGCGCATGCGCCTGCGTCTGTGCTTCCGCCTGGGTGTCGGCGCCGAACTCCGCCATCAGCCAGCCTCCGCCATCGGGGAGCAACGCCAATCCTTCCGAGTTCAGTCTCTTGCGCCGCGTGTAATCCACCAGCAGGCGATCAAAGCCTTCGAGCCCGATGGGCTTAAACGTCATAATGTCGGGTACGCGATCGGCGCACTGATAAACGTCGGGATAAGCGATAACCACCAGCACTCGTGCCGGGGGACTCTCCACCAGGCGACAGGTGGCCTCCAGCACGGTGACACACGTACCTTCCGATCCCACGAGCGCGCGCGCCACCTGAAAATCGTTCTCGGGAAGAAGAAAATTCAGGTTGTAGCCGGACACCCGGCGAGGGATGTCAGGAAAGCACTGCCGCACCAGGGTGGAGTATTTTTCCTGGAGCGCCTTCAAGCCAGCATAGATCTGTCCCCGCCGGCCGCCCTGCGCGATGATTCTCTGCGATTCGTCCTCGGTGGTCGCTCCTACCTTCATCCGAACGCCGTCAAAGGTCAGGATGTCGAGCGCTTCGATATTGTCGTCGGTTTTTCCCGCCATCACCGAATGCACTCCGCAGGAGTTGTTGCCAATCATGCCCCCGATGGTGCAACGATCGTGGGTTGCGGGATCGGGACCAAAGGTGAGGTGGTGCTTCTCGGCTGCGCTTCGCAGATGATCGAGAATGACTCCGGGCTGAACGCGAGCGATCCGCCGACCGGGATCGATTTCTAGAATACTCGCCATGTACTTGGAAAAATCGAGCACCAGTGCGACGTTGCAACACTGTCCGGCGAGCGAAGTGCCGCCCCCGCGGCACAGAATGGGGGCGCCCAGCTCACGCGCTAAAGCAACCGTGGCAATTACATCGTCGGCGTCGCGCGGCACAACCACGCCGATGGGAATATGGCGGTAGTTGGACCCGTCGGTGGCATATAGCGCCCGGGCGCCGTTATCGAAACGGACGTCGCCACGCAGGTTGCGCCGCAGAGCTGCTTCGAGTTTGCCGGTATTGACGGTGGAGGATTTCGAAGCTCGCGCGAGTTCGGCATAATTTGGCATGGGAGAAGAAGAGAACGGAATATAAAGAGCACCTTACCCGTGGCCGAGAGCGCGTGTGCTGTAATCGGTAAGACTCAGAAACAGCAGGATCAGCAACCAGAAGATTGACGAGATGATGACCATCTTGGTCAGTTTTTCGCTAGCGTACTTCACATGCATGAAGAACAGAATTACCAGCAGGGCCTTGCAGGTGGCGATCACCAGCGCGACGACGGTATTGAACGGTCCCAAATCAATGAACGCGACTCGGGCAGTCACCACCGTCAAGATCATCAGGGTGATCCAGATTCCGTAATACAGCTTGCTCGACATGATGTGTTCAGACATAAGCTTCACCCCAACGGTCTTCGGTCGATCAGATATAACAGCGGGAACAGATAAATCCACACGATGTCCACGAAGTGCCAGTACAGACCGCCAATCTCGACGGGAGTGTAATAGTTCGGCGTGTAGCGTCCCTTCCAGGCGTGGAATGTCAGGAAGGCGAAAATGCCGACGCCGATCACCATGTGCAGCGCGTGCAGGCCTGTCATGGCGAAATACAGGGAGAAGTAGAGCTGCTCGTGCGACTGATCGATATGGATTTGTGGGTAATCGCGAACCAGGTCGTCGGCGCTGAATGACGTGCCCGGGATGTGATGCTCCTTGTACTTGTCATACCACTCGATGCCCTTGATCCCGAGAAAAGCGAAACCGAAGATGATCGTGGTAAGCAGCAGAATTACCAGTAACGTGCGCTTCCCCATCTGCGCGGCGCGCACGCCCAGAGCAACGGTCAAGCTGCTGCAGATCAGAACCATGGTATTGATGGTTCCCAGCCAGACGTCCAGGCTGCGGCTGCCAGCTGCGAACTCGTTGAAGTAGTTCATGCGGTAGATCAGGTAGGCGCAGAACATGCCACCGAAGAACATGATCTCGGTGCCGAGAAAGAGCCACATGCCGAGCGAAGCCGCATTGCGCTGCTGTTCGACGGTCTCGAAGTGATGCCGCAGCTCCGGACCGTGCTCTTCGACTGCGATTGGACTATCGCTCAACGGACACCTCCACCGGTGCGGGAATCTGGTCGTAGTTGTAAGCTTCCCAGGTGACTTCCGGTGTTTCTTCGAAATTGTAGGTGGGCGGAGGCGACGAGGTTTTCCATTCCAGCCCGGCAGCGCCCCAGGGGTTATCGTCGGCGATTCTTCCGTAACGCATCGACCACAGGAAATAGACCATGGGAAGAACGTAACCCACCGCCAGGATGGTCGAGCCTGCAGTCGACAGTACATTCAGCACCTGGAATTCCGGTGGATATTGCCAGTAGCGGCGTGGCATGCCGAGATAACCGAGAATGAACTGCGGGAAGAAGGTGAGATTGAAACCGAGAAACACGATCAGGGCAGCGAACTTTCCCAACCACTCCGGATACAATCGGCCGGATATTTTCGGCCACCAGAAGTGCATTCCCCCGAGATAGCCCATGACCGCCCCGCCAACCATGATGTAGTGGAAGTGGGCGACCACGAAGTAAGTGTCGGTGACATGAACATCGATCCCCAGCGCCGCCAGGAACAACCCCGTCAGGCCCCCCATCGTAAACAGGCCAATGAAACCAAAAGCGTAAAGCATGGGAGTCGAAAAAGTAATCGAGCCCTTGTACAGGGTGGCAGTCCAGTTGAATACCTTGATCGCCGAAGGAATCGCAACCAGATAACTCAGAATAGAAAAAATAAGAGCAGAGTACAGCGAGATCCCGGCCACGAACATATGGTGCGCCCACACCAGAAAGCCGAATACCGCGATGGCGATACTGGAAAGAGCGACCGCGTGATAGCCGAAGATACGCTTGCGGGAGAAGCAGGGAATGATCTCGGTGACGACGCCCATGGAGGGCAAAATCATGATGTATACCGCAGGGTGCGAATAAAACCAGAACAAATGTTGAAAAAGCAGAGGATCACCGCCGCGAGTGGGATCGAAGATTCCGAGATGAAAGACTCGCTCAAAGACGACCAGCACCAGCGTGATCGCCAGCACCGGCGTGCCTAGCAACTGGATGATGCTGGTGGCATAGTGGGCCCAGATGAACAGCGGCAGACGCGACCACGTCATACCCGGGGCACGCATGCGATGAATGGTGACCACGAAATTCAATCCGGTGAGAATGGAGGAAAAACCGGCAACGAAGATTGCTAACCCCGCCTCAACTACCTTGGTGTTGCTGAAGGCGGTACTGAACGGTGTGTAGAAGGTCCAGCCAGTGTCGGCTCCTCCGGTCACGATGCAGTGCAGCATCATGATGCCGGCGATAATGTAGAGATACCAGCTCAGCAGATTGATCCGGGGAAAGGCCAAATCTTTGGCGCCAATCATCATCGGCACCAGGAAATTTCCCAGCACGGCCGGAATTGACGGGATCAGGAAGAAGAACACCATCACCATGCCGTGCATGGTGAACAATTTGTTGTAGGTGTCGGCCTGCACCAGGTCGCCCGCCGGGGTCAGGAGCTCCAGGCGGATAAGGAGTGCGAAAAATCCTCCAATGAAAAAGAAGAAGGTGATCGACGCCAGATAAAGCAGGGCAATCCGCTTATGATCCGTAGTGAGCAGCCACGAGCGGATGCCGTAGTCCTTGTTCAGATAGTGCTCCCGTTCGGCGGTAATCGCTGCAGTTGCCATGACTATTCCTTAGGTTCTCGCGGTTTGACCCCGGCCGCCCCTGGTGGTGGACTCAAGGACTTGACGTAGGCCACCAGTGCATTCAATTGTTCTTCGCTTACCAGCCCCTGAAAAACCGGCATGATCGGCTTGAAGCCGCTCACCACTTTTGCGCTGGGACTAAGAATCGATTCGCGGACGTAATTTTCGTCGGCGATCACGGTGCGCCCATCTTCCAGAAGCACCGGCTTGCCAAACACGCCGACCAGATTTGGCCCCCGGCCCTGAACGTCCGAGCGATGACAGGTGGGGCAACCGAGCTGCTGAAAAATATTCTGACCATTAGAAGCCAGTGATCCCGTCGCCATTCCTCCGGAGAGCCAGGCCTCGTATTGCGTCGGCTCCATGACCACGATCTGGCCAATCATGCCGGAGTGCTGCGTGCCACAGTATTCCGCGCAGAACAAGTGGTAGATACCCGGCTTGGTGGCGCGAAACCACAACGTGGTATAGCGGCCGGGCAAAACATCCTGTTTAATGCGGAAGGCCGGAATGTAGAAGCTGTGGATCACGTCCTGCGAAGTCATGATCAGCTTCACATCGCGTCCGACGGGGACGTGAAGTTCGTTGATCTCGCGCTGTCCCTCCTCGTGTTCCAGTTTCCACATCCATTGCTTTGCAACTACATAGACTTCGGTCGCGCCGCGCGGCGGGGTGCGTTCTTTGAAATAAATTACCGCACCCCACGCAAAAATGATCATGAAAATACCCAGCGGGAGGACGGACCAGGTGATTTCCAGCGCAGTAGAACCTTCAATCTGCTCGGCTTCAATTCCGCGACGGCGACGGTAGCGCAGCGCAAAGATCACGATCATGGTGAAGATGGCCACGCTCATAAAGCTGGCGATCAGCACCAGAAAGATATAGAGCGCGTCTACATTGCCCGCCCCGGTAGAGGCACGCGCCGGCCAAAGTGGAAAGCTATCAAACATAGATCAAGGTCACTTGCCGCGGGGTCGCTGCTCCGGCACCGACCCCAGGCGGAACATCACAATCAGAAAAGTCCCCAGAAAAAAAATCGTGGCGCCGGCGGCGATCTTCAGAATGCGGCTGATGATAGCGCCGTACTTCCCCGTATCCGGGTTGTAGTGATAGCAGTAGAGCAGGACTTCATCCACCAGATTACCGATCTTGTTTTGCGAAGCCTGCACCAATCCCAGCCGTAAATCCTTGGGAGCAAACTCCACGCCGTAGTAGTACTGGGCGATTTTCCCTTGTGGAGTAAGCACCATGATCGCCGTCGCGTGGGCGAACTGACCGGTCTTGGGATCATACTGGTACTGGAAACCAGCTGCCCGCGTGAGTGCGTCGATCGAATCCTGCGGTCCGGTCAGAAAATGCCAGCCCTCGGCCGCGCCCGAGCGGCCATAGCGTTTCAGGTATTCGGCCTTCTTGGCGGCAGCCATTGCCGGCGTTTCTTTGGGATCGAAGCTGATGGTGAGCACGTCGAATTCTTTTCCCACGCCAAATTTCAGAACCCGCAGCGCGCTTTCCAGCCCGCTCAACACCTCACCGCACAACATCGGGCACTGGTAGTAGACCAGGTTCAGAATCATCGGCTTCTTGCCGAAGTAGTCTGCCAGCTGAACGGTCTTGCCGGTCTCGTCGCGAAAAACGAGACTCGGCGGGATCTGCTCGTTCAAGTGCTGCTCGATGCCGACGTGCTGGAGACCGGGCGGACGCACATTCGCCGGCGGTGACAGAATGCCGCGAGACATTGCCTGCGCCGAGACCAGCACCGGAAGCAGAGTGATGACGGCAAGAGCCGGAAAGAATCTGCGGACGCAGTTATATTTCTCCAGTTGCCCCTGAAACGAATTGGCGGCCCGATGTGTCACTGCTGTTTCCCCGGATTGGTTTCTGGCTTGCCGCTGGTATCGGAGCGCTGCGCAGCCTGATTCACTACGTTCACCTCGGAGGGCGGCACCGTCCCTGCCCGGGGTGTGGTCGGTAAGCCTCTCTGGGCGGTCAACTCCATCGCACGCTCGATGGGGATGCGAACCACGCCGGCTTTCTGATCCACCCAGCCATAACTGTCCAGCGTCTGCTCTTCCTGCAGAAGAAATTGGTTGATCTCCAAACGCTCGTTCCGCTCCAAGTGCGGTTCCGGAAACCTTTTGTAAGCGTCCGGAGGCACGACTCGAGTGCCGGCCGCGGACGGCTGAACCAGCGGATTCTGCGGCGCCTGTCGCTTTTCCTCATGCGCCTCCAGGAACCTATAGAACCCCCACAAGGCGAAATACACGATGATTCCCGCCACCGCCAGGCCAATGAGAAACGCATACACACTCCACGGACTCATGTCCTGGTGCTCATACTCCATCTCCGGAGTGTGCTCGGGATGTTTCAATTCTTCAGACATGCGCCCGTTCCAGAACATCTTTCGCGTCCGCGTCGTAAACCGGCAGCAGCGGCAGCGAAGTCAGGTTGCGGAAGAAGAACCACAGCCAAATACCACCCATGGCCACGGGGACCACGATGTCGGCCCAGGTCAGGTTGAGCGTCGCAGAGTAGTTGGGTTCGATGATCCAGAAAAGATCCACGTAGCGAATGATCATCAACCAGATCGCCAGCCACACCAGCTTCCGGATATCACGCTTGAATGGGCGCGACAGGAGAAACACGAAAGGCAAGCAGAAGCCAAACACTGCCAGAATGAATCCCATCGCTCCCCAACCGCCGTGCAGGCGTTTCATATACCAGGTGATCTCATCGGGAAGGTTACCCGCCCAGATAATCAGCCACTGCGAGAACGAAAAATAGGCCCACAGCATGATGAAGGTGAGCATCCACTTGCCATGATCGTGGACGAAGTCGGGCTTCAGCCAGTCCGACATCGGCTTGTAGTTCACCAGAATACGTTCGATCACGACCGCGAAGCACATCGCCGAGAGCACTTCGCCGATGAGCAGAATCAATCCGTAGATCGTCGAAATCCAGCTGGGATCGATCGACATCACCCAGTCGATGACGGCGAAGGTGATGGTAAAGGCGTACAGAATGAGCCCCGGACCACTGACCGCCTTGAAGCGCGCGCTGAGGTTCGGAGCGCCGGGCTGATCGGTCTCGCGCGACCATTTCGTCAGAAGAAATGAAAGCAGGTTCCAGATCGCAAAATAAATGACCGCTCGAATGATGAAACCGTGCACCGAGAGATAAGACTGTGTGATGTCTCGCAAGTGCTCGCGTAGATGAACGTCAGCAACACTGTCCAACGGCCGCGCCCAGACGTAGAGATAAGGCAGCCCAAACAGGAGCGGCACGAAGAAGACGGTCATCAGCGGGATGCAGCGCATAGCCGCGCCCATGATGCGGCGGATCACCATGCCCCAGCCACCACCGGTCAGATGGCGGATCATAAGGATCGCCATCGATCCGAGCGTAACGCCCAGCCACGCCATAAACGCCAGCAGGTAGCCGCGGAAAAACTGTTGCGGCTGGAAGAACGCTCCGACAACCGCGATCACGGTAAACGCCAACCCGATGATCAGGGAACGTTTGCCAATGACTCTTGCCACCGGCGGCGCCATCGTATCCGGGTTGGGCCTGGGCGAGGCGCTCATCGCGGTTCCTCGGATTTTTCAGTTGGTGCCGGCTGAAGCTGCGGCAAAGTGGCGCCTGAGCCGGGTTCGCCGCGGAACGCTGGCGGTTCCGACGGCACTTTCTGTCCTGCAGGCACGTCCGCCAGCGTGGCATTCTGGCTCAGTTGCAGGGCGCGGATGTAGGCGACAATACACCAGCGATCGCGCGGCGGAATCTGCGAAGCGTACTCCGGCATGGCGCCAAACCCGTTGGTCATAACATCGAAGAAATAGCCCAGCGGCGCCTTGCGCAGCCGCTCGGTATGGTAGGAAGGCGGGTGACGAAATCCGCGCTGCACGATCATTCCGTTGCCATCTCCCATGCGCGAATGGCAGGGTGTGCAATAAATATCGAAACGCTCACGCCCGCGTGCCAGGACGTCCTCGCTTACGGAGAAGGGCATATAGTCGCCTGGATTGTTGCCAATTTTCCCGGTGTAAAGATACGTGTCCTCGTGCAATTGACCGCGCGCCACAGTTCCTTCCACGGGAGGCCGGGCGGAACGCAAATCGGCGTAGAAGTCGCTCTCTGCCAGCGGTTTGAATCGAGGCTGGTCGTGCATATCCTGGCGGCAGCCGACGAATAGCAGACCTGAGAGCAGAATCGACATGGTGACGAGATTCCGCATCGCTAGCTGGGAACCTCCGAGATGGAACGTGGTCCGAGACTCTGCAGAAAATCGCGCGTGGCCAATGGGTTGTACTTGGGATCGGAAGAGAACACGATTAGAAAGAACCTGTCTTTCGTCGCGAAGACAAAGCGGGGAACATTGAAGACCGGATGATATGGCATCGGCAGCCCGTTCAGCGCCAGCATGCCGAACACCGCCGCCAGAACAGCGCAGAGAATCGTCACTTCGAACGTGACAACAATGAATGCCGGCCAGGAGTGGTAGGGACGCCCGCCAACATTGACCGGATAGCTCACCGTCGCAATCCACCACTGCATCAGGTACCCGCCGACGCATCCCAGAATTCCACCCGTCAAGACCACGAGCGGGACACCGTTGTGATGAAAACCGATCGCCTCCGCTAATTCCTCGATGGGAAACGGAGTATAGGCGTCGATTTTCTTATATCCGGCTGCATAGGTCTTGTGTGCGGCTGCCACCAAATCGCTGGGCGAGTCGAACTCGGCAAGCAATCCGTAGATTGGCGTCTTCTTCATTCCGGCTTCACCTCCGCCTCAGGGAGCAGCGTTCGCATTTCGAAGATGGAGATGCCGGGCAGCAAGCGCAAGAACAGGAACATGCAGGCGAGGAAAAATCCGATGGTACCGATGAAGGTGGCCCAATCCCAGCGGGTGGGGTAGTACATCCCGAACGATGAAGTGAGGAAGTCCCGGTGCAAGCTGACCACGACGATGATGAAGCGTTCCAGCCACATTCCTACCAGGATCACGCCGGAAATGAAAAATAGTCCCAGCGGGCTGGTGCGAAGCTTTCTGATCCAGAGAAGTTGAGGAATGAAAATATTGCACGCCAGCAGCATGTAATAGAAGAAGCTGTAAGGCCCGTGCAGGCGGTTCCACAGCAGGTAGGAATCGTAGCGATTGCCGCTGTACCAGCCCATAAAGGCTTCAATCCCGTAGCCATAGGCCACAATAAGACCCGTCGCCAGCATGACTTTGGCGGAGTTCTCCAGGTGGCGCTCGGTGATGAAATCTTCCAGGCCGTAGAACTTGCGAATGGGAATCGCCAGCATCAGTACCATGGCAAAGCCGGAGTAGATAGCGCCGGCCACGAAATACGGAGGAAAGATGGTGGTATGCCAGCCGGGCACAATGCCGATGGCGAAGTCGAAGCTCACTACGGTATGCACCGACAAGACCAGGGGGGTGGCTAGGCCGGCAAGCAGCAGGTAAGCGGTTTCGTAGCGGCTCCAGTGCCTGGCCGAGCCGCGCCAACCCATGGCCAAGATTCCATAGATCATGCGGGCCCAGGGATTTTCCGTACGGTCGCGCAACGTGGCCAAATCGGGGATCAGACCGACGAACCAGAACAACGCTGAGGTGGTGGCGTAGGTCGAAACTGCGAAAACATCCCACACCAGCGGGCTGCGAAATTGCGGCCAGTAATTCATGGTGTTGGGATAAGGGAAGAGCCAGTAGGCCAGCCAAGGTCGCCCCAGGTGCAGCACCGGGAACATTCCCGCGCAGGCCACGGCAAATAAGGTCATGGCCTCGGCAAAACGATTGATGGAATTCCGCCACGACTGCCGCAACAAAAGCAGGATGGCGGAGATCAGGGTTCCGGCATGGCCGATCCCGATCCACCAGACGAAGTTAACGATGGCAAATCCCCAGGCGATGGGGATGGTGATACCCCAGATGCCGACGCCCCGAACGAACAGATAACCTATGGCATACAGCAGGACCATGGTGATGAGGAAACACAGCCCGAAGCCGATTAACCACCCGTTCGATATTGGGCGCGTCAGTACGATCGAACTGATCTTGTCGGTAACAGTGGCAAAGGTATGCCCGGGCTCGATCACCGGGGCCCGATTTGCCACCGTGGATTCGGTTCGATCATCCATGATCTAGCTGCGCTCCAACTCTGAATTTGAATTGCGAATCGGGGCCAGGTATGTGGTCCGCGGACGAGTGTTCAGGTCCGCCAGCAGGCTGTAGTTTCGGGCATTCCGCTTGAGCTTGGTTACCCGGCTGTCGGGATCGTTAATGTTGCCAAAAATAATCGCGTTGGCCGGGCACGATTGCTGGCACGCGGTTTGCAACTCACCATCCCTGATCGTTCGATTTTCGCGCTCGGAGTCAATGCGGTGTTCGCTGATGCGCTGCACACAGTAAGTGCACTTCTCCATCACTCCACGGCTGCGGACAGTGACGTCAGGGTTGCGCATCATTTTCAGTTGCGGCGTCTCCCAATCCTGAAACAACAGGAAGTTAAAGCGCCGGACTTTGTACGGGCAGTTGTTCGAGCAATAGCGCGTGCCTACACAGCGGTTGTAGACCATGTCATTCAGGCCTTCCGTGCTGTGCACGGTTGCGCCCACCGGACAAACCAGCTCACAAGGAGCGTTCTCGCACTGCATGCAGGGCACGGGCTGGAAGTACGCCCGGGGATTGGCGCGGTCGCCTTCATAATAGGCATCGACGCGTAACCAGTGCATGTGACGGCCTTTGACCACCTGCTCCTTGCCCACGATGGGAATGTTATTTTCCGACTGGCAAGCGATAATACAGTTGTTGCAACCGACACAAGCGGTCATGTCAATGGCCATACCCCAGGCGTTCGGCTCTTTGCTGTAGTCGTAACCCGGGTAAAGGGTCAGACCCGCGGGGGGCTCTTCTTCCTGGGCAAAACGCGGATCGCGCTGATATTCCTCGAGTGTGGCCCGCCGCACTAGCGGGCGGCTGGCGCCATCCTGCGTATCCATCGTCTGATAGCCCTGGGTGGAAGCCAGCGGATAGGTTCCGCCGGTTTTGGTGATGTTCACGCCGGTGGTGAACCATGGAGTCGCGCTGTTGCGCAAAGCGTAGAAATCGAAGCCGGCTCCGGTTCCGGCGCGACCGGCGCGGCGGCGCCCATACCCAAGATGCACGGTGATGGAATTATCAGGATGGCCAGCCTGGATCCAAACCGCAGACGTGACTTTTTTGCCGTTGAGTTCCAGTTCAATCACGTCTTTGGATTGCAGTTGCAAACGCTCCGCCATAGCCGGGCCCATCAGTACCGGATTGTCCCAGGTCATCTTCGACATCGGCTTGGGCAGTTCCTGCAGCCAGCCGTTGTTGGCGAAAGCACCGTCATAGATGCATGGATCGTAGCGGAAGTTGATTTCAACGGCGCTATTTGGGGTCTGAATTGGCGCCGGCAGGTTCAAAGCTTTGAGCGCGACCGACTTCGGAACAAACCCAGTGCCAGCGATCCAACCGTCGTTCAGCGATTTCCGCCAGAACGTGTCGAAATCCGCGGCCGGATGCTGTTTCTTCCAATAATTCTGGACGATGTCATGCCCAGTCAAACCCGGCGGGCCAGTCAGCTCTCCCAGCACTTCGCAGGCACTCTTTCCGTCATAAAGCGGAGCGATCAAGGGCTGAACGATGCTGGCGGTGCCGTCATAGGCGCGGGTATCACCCCATGCCTCCAGGTAGTGGGCCTCATTGATATGCCAGTGGCAAAGTTCGGCAGTCTCGTCGCCGTAGAGGCCGAGATGCACGCGTAGCGGAATGTTGCTGCTGCGGAGCGCGCCGGCGAAATTGAGATCGGCCGGCGCATCGTAGGCGGGGTTGCCGCCCAGGATCACCAGCAGGTCCACCTTGCCGCCCTGCATGTCGCCGACCAGCTCCTTCAGCGACTCGGTCTGGTTCACGGGGTTGGCGTCGACCGGATCGGTGTAGATCACCGTGTGTCCGACGTTCCCCAGCGCCTGGTTGATGGCATGGCTTAGCGCGTGCACGACCGGCGGCTGATGATCGCCAGCTATGACCACGCTCGAGCCGCGATGCGCCTGCAGATCCGAAAGGACCGCATGGGCAAACAAGGGCCCACGCTCCTGGGGCAGTTCGCCGCTGCCAGCACTCACTCCGAGGGCTCCCGCCAAAGAGCGAGCAAACGCTTCGACGAAAGATGCCTGCACCGGCAGCCGATGATCGGCCTTCGCACCGGTCGAACTGGGAGTGCTTTCGACGACGTACAGACGGCTCATGTTACCCGAATCGGGATCGCGCCGTTTGGCGAAGTCTCGGATGTAGTGCACGTTTCCGGGGAAACCAGGCGAGAGGAAATCCGCGTCGAGAGAGACGATCACATCTGCCTGTTCCAGTTTGTACTGGGTCTCCACCGCCTGACCGAAAGCCATCTGCGCACCCTGCAGCACATTGTCACGATTGATAGGCTCGTAGACATGCCATTTGGCCTGAGGATATATCTTGAGCAGCGAGCGGAGCTGATCGGCGAGCGTGGGACTTGAGAAAGAGCGGGTCAGAATCCGCAGGCCTGCGCCCTGCACAGCCTTCTGGGAATTCAAAGGCCCGCGAATGGCTTCGAGGAAATTTCCCCAGGTGCGGATTTCGCCCAGATAGCTGATGGTCTGCGCGCGATCCGGATCGTACATCCCAAGAATCGAAGCTTGTGCGAACACATCGGTACCGCCCAGGCTGGCGGGATGTTGATCATTGCCTTCGACCTTGGTGGGGCGGTAGAGATGGCTTTCCACCAGCAGCGGCGTGGCGTATGCGCCGAGAGTAAAGGCAGTAGCATAGAAGAGGGGACGCCCGGGAATCACCTCCTCCGGCTGCCTGACGTAAGGAACGATCGGTTCGAGCGGCTGCTTGGTGCACGCCGTCATGCCGGCCAGGGCAAGCGACGCACCCATCAGTTTGAGGAAGCCGCGCCGCGAAACTTCATCCACGAATTCGGACGCTCCCTTGGGAAACTCGCGGTGCATCATCTCGCGAAATTCTTCGCTGCCGGCCAGCTCTTCCAGACTGCGCCAGAACTCCGGACCCTTGGTCTCGCCGATCACAGCGCGAACCTTTTCCAGATCCAGTGATCCCTTCTTGCCCGGGCAGATTTCCTCGCGGTGCTGCTGTCCGTTCTGTTCGTCCGTCTTCATCAGTTTCCTGGTACATGTCATCCTGAGGAAAGCTCAGGATGATCATGCATGCGAGCTCCTTAGCGATGGCACGTCGAACAACTCGTAATGTCGGCGACCGTGCGCAAATTGTATTTCTTCACCAAATCCGTGCCCAGCGAAGCCTGATCGGTGTACTCCTTGCCGTCCACGACGACCGGCATGAAACTCGACGGTTGCTCATAACGCATGTTGAAAACCTGGTCCCGCGGGCGCAAATACTTCGCTGGATCGCGATGGCAATCCAGGCACCATTCCATCTGCAGGGAAGCGTAGTTGAACATCAACGGCATGCGATCGACCGGCCCATGGCAGGTGTTGCAACCTACGCCCTTATTGATGTGGATGCTGTGATTGAAATAGACGAAATCGGGTAGGTCGTTGACGCGGGTCCACACCAGCGATTTGCCACTACGGAAGCTTTCTCGCACCGGCTCGAGCAGCGGTGCACCGGTCCAGATTTGAGAGTGGCAGTTCATACAGGTCTTGGTCGGCGGAATGCCAGCGAAGCTGGAGTTCTCCACCGAGGTATGGCAATAGCGGCAATCGATGCCCAACCCGGCGACGTGATGCTGGTGACTGAAAGGAACCGGCTGCGGGCGCGCTACTTTCGCATAGGTAATGTAAGGAGACCGTTGCAATTCAAGTACCGCCCAGAGCAACGCCGCAATCAGGAATACAGCGCCATAAATAGTGGCGCGAGAGATTGTATTCGTGCTGCGATGAAAAATTTGCATCGATCAGAGCTTTCCGAGCTCGGGATGCCCCTATACGCCCCCTGGTTCGGCGGAAGACTGGTTAGAAACTCACAAACGATTGTGATGGCGGATACGAAAACTTGTGATTATAACAGTTCACAGCGCGCCTTAAGCAAACCCGAGCAGTGAAAATCTCATGCTGTGGGTGACCTGCCGACTCCCGGAGCCTCGCACCAACTTCAACGCCGCCAGGCTGCACCTATCGCCGCTCTCATCGCGAACTCATTACCAACAACTTGGGCTCGGTCATCTCCTCGATGGCATAGCGCAAGCCTTCGCGGCCCAAGCCGGAATCTTTGATGCCGCCATATGGCATATGGTCGATGCGGAATGTCGGTACGTCGCCGCTGATTAAGCCTCCCACCTCAAGTTCTTCGTAGGCGTTGAACAATAGTTTCAGATCCCGGGTGAAAATACCGGCCTGTAACCCATACGGCGACTGATTAATCCGTCGTAATGCCTCGATAGGGTCGTCATAAGGCTCGACGGTTACAACCGGGGCGAAGATTTCCTGGCAGTTCACCTTCATCTCAGAGCGGGTGCCGGTCAGGACGGTTGGTTCCAGCATGGACCCCTCGCGCTGGCCGCCGCATAGCAAACGAGCCCCGCCGCGTACTGCTTCCTGAATCCACTCGCGGGCGCGAATGGCATCGCTTTCACGGATGAGTGGACCGACATCGGTGGATTCCTGCAGTGGATCGCCTAGCCGCAGCTTGCTCACCCCTGCCAGCAGCAGATCAGTAAACCTGCCACACACCGAGCGTTCCGCCAAGATGCGCTGCACGGAGATGCACGATTGCCCGGCGTAGGCAAAGCCGCCCGCCACGCAGCGCTCAGCGGCAAACGCCAAGTCAGCATCGCTATGCACCATGACCGCCCCGTTCCCGCCTAATTCCAGCGCCACTTTCTTTTTGCCGGCACGCCGTTTCATCTCCCATCCGACTGCGGCACTGCCAGTGAAGCTAAGCATCTTCAGGCGATCATCGGTAACCAGCAGTCCGGCATCGTCGTTGGAGAGCGGCAGGACATTCAACGCACCGTCGGGCCACCCCGCCTGCTGTACCGTCTCCGCCAGAAGCAGCGCGGTGAGCGGGGTTTGGGGCGCGGGTTTCACGATCATGGTGCAGCCGGCAGCAATGGCG
>Ga0335078_10005135_pt1 | contig 19357 bp, 14 predicted proteins | sample Lox_Sample_32_FD_206711 | JGI IMG/M metagenome (GOLD analysis project Ga0335078, IMG submission 206711) | Soil microbial communities from Loxahatchee National Wildlife Refuge, Florida, United States - Lox_Sample_3.2 | ecosystem: Environmental > Terrestrial > Soil > Wetlands | place: USA... | reverse complement strand
AGAATGTGTCTCTTCAAAATGGATGCGTACGACTTCTTGGTTGAATACCGCTCGGGCATTGCTTCGAGCATGTACCGCTTGACCAATGCTCCGAACGATTGGCCGCAAGACTGTTCCATTCGCTGGGATCGAAAGTCCCTCGATCCCTGCCATGCGTGAGCTTCCGTCGGCCATTCCTCCGCATCTCCCGCCAACATTACGCTGCGCTTTCGCGTAATGCCCATTTCATCCACTTCATAGAAGCGCCAAACCCAGATATCCGGGCCTCGCGCCTTTTTCTTGCGGATGATCGTTCCCACATCTTGCTGTGTGCGATTCAAGAAGCTTTCCTCCTTAAAACGCGCACGGATGACGCTTCCGACTCTACACGACAACGCATGTGGGAAACCAGTTCGGAAATCCGAAAACGCCAGCGCTTGCGGACTCCGTTGCCTATGGAATGTGCGGGAAGCCAGCCTTCCCGGGCCATCTTCCTCACGGTGACGGGGCTGATCTTCAGAAAGTCTGCTGCTTCTTCAGGCGTTACGAAGGGTTCGTTGTCATCGGCTGGATGCATTTTGTACTCCGTCCCGGATTCTTTGACGGGGGCCCCATTTCACTTAGCGTGACGTGGTTGTCTGACCGGGGAACAAACGTTGGCCTTGACACTAGCCCATCCGTACCAATACAGTCAATATGTAACGTTACATAATTTTGTCAAGGATGCTCATGGCAGTCAAAGCGGCAACGGCCCATCAGCCAGTGATTTCGATTCGTATCTCCGAAGCGCTCCGTTCCAGACTGGAAACACTAAAGGAAGTCATTGCCCATAAGACCGGCAAAACCGTCTCGACATCCGAGGCCGCAAAGCAACTGCTGGAGTCGGCTAGAGACGACCGTCTTGAATTGGCAAACCTGCTCACGGAGCCGACAGATTCTCTGCTCAATATTCGTGGGAAAACGGAGGCGCACCTACCGCTGACGCAGGCCGAATGGGCCCTCGTTGCCTACTATTGCGCCAAGGGTGCGGAGTCGTTTGCGAGTACCGAACAGGGCCAGCTTTCCCATGAGTCTTTGGCCGACATTCTGGAAGCATTTCTCGCTGCTTATGCGGTTGCAATGCGAAAGAAGAAGGTGTCTCTAGACTTCTTCTATTTGATGACGCTTCCTGAGGACAAACAGGTCGCCACAAAGGAGCCGAATGCCGTCGATAGCGAGGACCTTCGTCGAGTCGTTAACCGCACAATCCAGATGCTCAGAGACCCGGCTCAGAAGCGCCGCAGACCGCTACTCGCTGTCCGCAATCTCTACACACTTTTGGACGAGGAAAAGTTCTCCAATATCGAGCGGCTTAACGATGCACTTTGGCCGCATTGGAATACCCTCTGGCGGGTGTGTGCCCGAGGCCATTACGCAGTTCACCGCAAGCCATTGCGACCGAAACCCATCGGCGATGACGATGACTTTGAAGGCCCAATGCAACGCGGATTGCCATCTCAAGAGGATGGCGGATACCGCCTTGACCTGGTGCGAGAAGAGGGGAACGATTTCTCCCCCTACCTTCATTTTCCTGGCCCGCTGGCGCCACGTTATCCAGTGAATGGATACGCGAGAACTGCGGAATTCAGAAGGATGCTGGAAGGGCTCGATTTGACTCGCGCGCTGGCGCAATGGAAAGGGCACTATTTCTATGCCCACGTTGGAATCACGGAGGATCAGGACTTCACTGTGAACTTTTGTGCCTGTGACAACGGGATTAGTTTCGTCTTCCCGATGGAGAACTGGAAGTCCATTCAGAATCTGTTTCGTCGTGCATGGCAGTCGCCGGACGTGATGCAGGCGTGGGACACGTTGGCGCAGGAATATGGCGAGATGTAAGCGAGACGGTGCTTCGCACCGGAAGAATGGTGGACACGTCACCCCCAATTTGGGAACTGCAGAGCGCTCGCGAGCGCCGCTATGTTTACGAACGTGAACTTGTTTTGGGTGAGTATTTTGCTTCGCGATCGAATTGGCGCACGTCGTTGGCGTTTACGCTCGTAAACGGGAAAGCATCCCTAGGTGCACTTGGCGTAAACACGTTGATCCGCAACCGCTTTCACGAATTGTCGTAACAGCGCTACTGGCAGGCATTTGCTGAGAGCCATGAATAGGGTTTCCCATGAGTACTTCCGAACTTCCTTTTCCGACTCGGAGGGAGGCACCTCTTAGAGATGAGACTAGGCCCGGCTTTCGCACCAAAACGATAGCTACGCGTCTCACTCCAGGAGAACTGGCTGAGATCGAAGCCACCGCTGAAAGCGCTGGCCAATCCCTCGCCGAATGGCTCCGCGAGACTGCGCTGCGAGCAGCACGGCAGCGACCTGCTGATCCTATTGAATTGCTACTTGCCGAGGTCTGGGCCTTGCGATACACGCTGCTTAATTTGTTTCATTCAAAGGCGAAAGCGGCATCAGAGGGCACACAATTGCTGCCCGATTCCATCGTCAAGATTCGCGATCAGGCCGACACGATGAAGCTTCAGAAAGCACAGAAGATCCTCGTGGACTTCCTTGCACTGGCCCGTGCCAACCGAGCCGACAAATGAGGTGTTTGTGTCATGCTTACCATCTCGAAACCGCTCTCGGCCAGCCAAGCGCGAACTTATCACGAGCGCGAGTTTGCCTCTGAGAAACAAAACTACTGGAGCCGAGACCAGCAAGGCCACAGCGAATGGCAGGGTAAGCTTGCCGAGCAGTGGAAGCTTGCCGGGGCCGTGGACTCTGAACACTTCGCGCGCCTGAGCGAAGGCCAGCATCCCCACACTCAAGACCAACTCGTGAGGCATCAAGTTTCTCGAACCTACGAGGGCAAGTTCGGAAAAGAGGTAACCAGCGCTGAACATCGCGCCGGGTGGGACGCGACGTTTTCTGCGCCCAAGTCTGTGTCGCTCACCGCACTTGTGGGAGGCGATGAACGAGTCCGGGAAGCCCATCGAGAGAGCGTTCGGACAGCGCTTCGTGAGCTTGAGCGGTACGCGCAAGCGCGTATCGGAAATGTTCACGCGCCTGAGACCACTGGCAGGTTTGTTGCTGCTACTTTTGAGCACGATACCGCGCGTCCTGTCGATGGCTATGCCGCGCCGCAGCTTCACACCCATGCGGTCATCTTCAACGTAAGTGAGCAGGCCAATGGAACTACGCGTAGTCTCCAGCCCCACGAACTCTTTGTTTCTCAGCGATACGTAACTGCCGTCTATCGATCCGAACTGGCAATGCGGCTGCAAATGCTGGGCTATGAATTGGAGCGCGGGAAGCATGGGCAGCCAGAAATCCGGGGCTACACCAAAGAGTATCTGGAGGCGTCCAGTCCACGACGAGAACAGATTAAGGACCATCTGCGGGAACAAGGAATCGATGGCGCAGCGGCGGCGCAAATTGCTGCCCATCACACGCGGGACCGGAAGGAGCTCTTGTCTCAGGCAGAGGTATTGCGGCGGCACCGGGAGCTGGCGGCGCAACATGGCAACCAAGCCGATCGGGTCGTGGCCCATGCGCGCCAACACGGTCACGAGCGAATGCATGAGATTAAGGCTCAAGCACAGAGTGCTATGACTTGGGCACGCGATCACATATTCGAGCGCTCGGCGGTGCAAGATAGCCGCGCAATCTTGGAAACAGCGCTGGAACGCGGCATGGGAGAAACCACCTACGGCAACATCCAGCAGGAATTTCAGCGCCGGATCAATACGGGAGAGTTCCAAGAACTCTCGCAGATTGGCGCACGCAGACAGTACACGACCAGAGCAATGGCAGGGATGGAGCGCGAGATCGTTGACAGAATGTTGGAGGGCAACAGACGCGATTACAGCGATCCAATGCTCGTTTCGCCTCCGATCCGTATCGCCACCGAAGACCGTCATCCAGAATTGAATCCTTCGCAACTTCAAGCGGTGGACGAGATCCTTCTCTCGCGGGAAAAGATCGTTGCTCTGGACGGTGTTGCCGGCGCGGGCAAGACCACGACTTTGGCCGTGATCCGAGAAGGCGCAGAGCTTGACGGCTACAAGGTCGAAGGGTTCGCTCCGACATCCCGAGCAGCGCAGAAACTCGGCGAAGCGGGCATCGAGACTTCGACTCTACAGAAATATTTGGCGCGCGGGCAGCAAGCCGACACGGGCGAGAAACGGCTCTACGTGCTCGACGAATCTTCACTCGCGTCCACTCGGCAACTGCATGAATTCATCGAGCGGCTGCGTCCGAATGATCGAGTCTTATTGGTTGGGGATCGGCGACAGCACGAAGCCGTCGAGGCCGGGCGCCCCTTCGCACAATTGCAAGATGCCGGCATGAAGACTGTAAAGCTTGAAGAGATTGTGCGGCAGAAGGACCTCGAGCTGAAGGAAGTGGTTCAACAGCTTGCACGGGGCAATGTACGGGAAGCTATCAACAATCTTGATCAACAGGGCCGGGTCCACGAGATTAGCGGACATGACGAGCGCATTTCGGCCATCGCGAAAGAGTATGCAAGGTCTCCGGAGAACACGCTCGTTGTGTCCCCCGATAATCGCGCCCGCGTGGAGATTAATCAACGCATTCACGCAGAATTGCAAGGTAAGGGCCGGGTCAGTGGCGAAGAGCATCCGATCCGAACCCTGGTTCCGCGACAGGAGCTCACTGGGGCTGACCGTACCTGGGCAGCGAAGTATGAAGTGGGCGACATTCTGCGCTATTCCCGCACGTCGAAGGAGACCGGGATTGGAAAAGGCCACTATGCGCAAGTGAGGAGCATTGATGCTGCCAGCAACCGGCTCACTGTGCGGCTGCAGGACGGAACCGACCGCACATACGATCCCCGCAGACAGCGCGGCGTCACTGTCTATCGCGAGGGAACGCGAAATTTCTCGTTGGGAGACCGCATACAATTCACAGCCCCGGCCAACAACCTCAGAATTGCAAATCGCGAATTGGGGGTAATTACGGGCGTTGACGGGGCCGGGCGATTGAGCCTGAACATGGACTCTGGCCGCTTACTCCAAGTCGATTCAAACAAGCATCCACATCTAGACTACGGCTATGCAATGACCAGCCACTCCAGTCAGGGACAAACCGCGGACCGAGTGCTAATTCATGTGGACACTGAACTGACCGCCAAAGACCTGCTCAATAACCGAATGGCGTACGTGGGCATTTCCCGTGGAGCGCTCGATGCTCAAATCTTCACCAATGACCGCGAGAACCTGCCCACCGCTCTCGGCCACGATATTTCGAAACAAACTGCGCAGGGGCCACTGATCGGCGCAGATCAGACAATTACGACGCAGCAGGAAATCTCTAAGGCGCCTCAACAGGATCACGGCGTGGGTCTTGGAATCGGCCTTTAGAAACCTGCCTGCCCCGGATAATGGCAGCGTAGCGCGAGCGCAAACTCTGTCAAGGCCGACCGAAGGTCGTCGCTTCGCGGGCACGCGCCTTGACAGCGTTTGCTGGACGCGCGCAACAATCTCCGCCATTCCGGGGATGGACACGGAAGCGGCCCACGCCCGGCCCCCTTCGTAGCAAGGAGTTCAATCTTCGGCGACCTGCGCGAGCATGGAATCCTCCGCGTATAAGAAACAGTCACTTGGTGGAGTTTGTGCCCATGGCTGAAACTGACCTCTCTTTGTCATTGCTGCCAGACTCCCAGGAAGCTACAGTATCGCCATGAGGGCTGCAGAAACACGATATAGTGGTCGGTCGCATCCAAAAACAATCGTCTTCGTCGCGGCTCCCGAGACTCAGATCCTTGATGTCGCCGGCCCGTTTCAAGTTTTTGTCAGGGCCGCGGAAAACTATGTGCGAGATCGCCCAGACCGGAAGTTGCCGTATCGGGTCTTGCTGGCCAGCACTACAACTGGGAAATCTGTGTCCACAAATTGTGGACTTGTGATTCAGGGAACAGACACGTTCCGTTCTTTACGAGGCCCAATTGATACGTTGTTGGTCGCGGGCGGCACCGGAGTGGAACGTGCCTCACATGCAAAGGAACTTTTGCTTTGGCTGCGACGCACTTCGCGTCGTGTGCGCAGATTAGGCTCCATCTGCACGGGTGCATTCCTGCTTGCTTCAGCGGGGCTGCTGAAGGGGAAGCGCGCAGCGACCCACTGGAAATGGGCGCCAGAATTGGCGGAAAGATTCAAGGATGTCACGGTTGACTCGGACTCGATCTACGTTCGGGACGGGAATACTTATACTTCAGCGGGTGTGACTGCCGGGATGGATCTCGCGCTCGCGCTGGTCGAAGAGGACCTCGGCTCCTCTGCCGCTCTGACCGTTGCACGCGAACTCGTGCTGTACTTGCGTCGTGCCGGAGGCCAATCGCAATTCAGCCCTGCTCTGGCGCTCCAGACATCGGACCGTAAACAGATCGAGCGCATACAAAACTGGGTGTTCGACAATCTCCATCGTGATTTGCGGGTTGCGGACCTCGCTGAAGAAGCAGGAATGAGTCCGCGAAATTTTGCGCGCGTGTTTCTAGGTGACACCGGCGTGACGCCCGCACGTTTTGTTGAGCGATCACGTGTCGAAGCGGCCCGTCGCAGGCTTGAAGAGTCGGAAGACAAATTGGAGAAGATTGCGGACGACTGTGGTCTGGGATCCGTGCAGGGGCTACGCCGTTCGTTTCAGCGCCTGCTACACGTAGCTCCTTCCGCGTACAGGCATCGCTTCAAGGAATCCGTAGTGAATTGACCGGCAAGTGGGAGCGTCGGTTTCCCGGGATGTCAAATTCCTGATTGCCAGGTTGAAAAGGACAAGATGAAAATGATGGATCGCAGGGACTTGCTCAAAAAAACATCTCTCGCCGCACTTGCCATGGGGTTCACACCATTTGTCGGCTGTTCCAAATCAACTCAACTTCAGTCGGTTGCCCACTCAACCAATTCAGGAGGGACGGGTCATGACTTGCCTGTGGATAAGATGGCGCCCCTGCCGGTGCCTGCCGACGGAATGCTCCCTGCAGCTTTTGTTCTCGGGAAATATGCGGAGGTCTTGGATTTCTGCGGTCCCCTGGAAGTCTTCGCAGGCGCGACCACGAAAGAGGGCAAACCGCTCTTTGCGCCGTTTATGGTGGCTGCGACGAGAAATCCAGTCACCGTCGGTGGCGGAATGAAGGTTCTTCCTGACTATGCATTTAAGGATGCGCCTCAACCGAAGGTCATTGTAATTCCGGCGATGGATTTTTCTGGCGAACCTCAGGAGATGTTCGATTGGATCCGCACGGCGTCCAAGGCCACAGATGTGACGATGTCGGTGTGCAACGGGGCCTTTGTCCTCGCCAAGACAGGACTCCTCTCAGGCAAGTCCGCCACCGCCCACCACGGTGGTTTCTTCCGCTTCGCGGCCCTATATCCCGATGTCCACCTGAGGCGGGGGGCGCGCTATGTTGAGGAGGGCAATCTTGCCTCGGCAGGCGGAATCTCTTCAGGGATCGATCTGGCGGTCCGGGTCGTCGAACGCTATACCGGAAAGGCCGCAGCCCTCGACCTCGTGGACGCGATGGAGTACCAGGGGAAAGGTTGGGAAAATCCCAATTCGAACGAGACCTATGCCAAGATGCCTGCGTTCACGGAAGAGCACCCTCGGTGTCCGGTCTGCCTAAGCGACGGCGATCGTTCCATCAAGACCAGCTATAACGGAAAGACATACTACTTCTGCGCACAAGGCGAGAAAGAATTTTTTGAGAAACACAGTGATGTCTTCGACCGGTTTCTGGCCGAGGATGCGACCCTCAAGCCGGTGTCAACAGATTGAACGGCGACGGCGGCGTCGTTGAGTGAGTCGCTTTTCTCAATTCCGAGTTCGCCGCCCACGTTTCGCAGCGGAGTCATATTTTCGTTGTGGACGACGACAAGCCCACAGAGACGAGTCTAAGCCCGGAGATCCGATGGAGCTTGCGAATGCTTAGGGCAAAGAGACTCCGGCGCGCTTGTGCTAGACTCTGCCTACCTCGGGTTCCCCTTGTGCGCGCTTATCTCGCAATCCTTCTGTCGGTTCTTACATGGGCCTCAACGGTTCCGTATCTTTTTGTCCCAGACGCTCCGGAATTGCCTGCCTGCTGTCGCCGAGATGGCAAACATCATTGTCACAAGAACCTCGAATCGCGAGCGGCGGGTAACGCACTCGATTCTCCAGTAAGACTAGAAGGGGCGCCGTGCCCAAGATTCCCGAAGGCGGCCAAAGCGACAACACATCGCGTCCCGTCGATAGCGATTCGTATCGTTGCCGGCAACGTGATTCCCTCGCAATCCATCACACCTACGATATATTGGCTGAATCGTTCCTCTCTGCAAGCTGAAGCTCATCTGAAGCGGGGCCCGCCGCAGCAATCGACAAATAAAGTCCACATCTGAGCCAGGTCCTGCAGAAGTCGCAGGAAGGGGTCTTTTTCGCTGGCGTGACTACACCGGACCGAGGATTCGCTTTTCTGAATTCCCGTAACTCCCTTTGACGCTGGCACAACGCTCGAAGCGGTACCCGCTTGCCGTCCCCAAAGCTCATCGGCATAGGGAGTACGTAGCCCGAACATGTACGTGGAGGCATGAATGAAACTCGCAACTCGCAGTTCCTCAGTCAGAGCGTTCTTGCCACACTTCTCTGCATTGCTGAGGAGCAGAATTCATCTGGCGTTCGCACTAGCGGTCTCACTTCTTCTGGTCTTTACCGGATCGGTCATGGCTCAGACCGGAACAACGTCCATACGCGGCGTGGTGACGGATCCCAGCGCACGCGTCATTGTAGGCGCGAAGGTAACGCTGAAGAGCGTAGCTCAGGAATTCGAACGCGTCACCGAGACCAGCAGTGATGGCGGCTATCAATTCCTTCAACTGGCACCGGGTGAATATTCCATGCTGGTGGAGAGTGCAGGCTTCAAGACGCTGCAAAAGACGAAAATTGTTCTCATCGTCAATTTCCCCTCAACGATCAACGTTGCCATGGAGGTGGGTGCGATCTCCGAGATTGTTACAGTATCAGCCCGCGACGCTCTCCTGAACACCCGCGACGCTTCGCTGGGTATTGGCTTCGACGAGACGCAAGTGAAGCAACTGCCCCTGGATGGCAGAAATGTCCCAGACTTGTTGAGTTTGCAGGCTGGCGTTACATATACAGGAAACCGAAGCGATGTGGATGACCTCCGAACAGGTTCAGTCAACGGTGCTCGCAACGATCAAAGCAATGTGACGGTGGATGGAATTCCGGTGAACGACGAAGGTGGTCACCCTTTCACCTCGGTTCTGCAGGTCACGCTGGACTCTGTTCAGGAGTTCCGCGTGACTACAAGCAACTACAACTCGGACGAAGGAACCTCATCCGGAGCGCAGGTACAGCTAATCACAAAGAGTGGCACGGACAAGTTTCACGGGAGCGTATACGAATACCACCGGAATACCGCTACAAGTGCGAACGACTACTTCATCAAGCAGGCGCAGCTCAGCAGCGGCGAACCAAACTCACCGCCCAAATTGATACGAAACGTCTTCGGCGCTTCCGTTGGAGGGCCTCTGCGTAGAAAAGGTTTGTACTTCTTTCTCAACTATGAGGGCGCGCGGCGGGCCGAAGAGCAAGCGGCGGTCGCCCTGGTTCCGACTGCGTCATTTCGTGACGGTGTGATCCAATACTTGTGTACCACTAACGCCGATGGCACACTGGACACCGCATCATGCCCAGGTGGCTCAGTAACCGGACTGAGCGGCCAGACCTATTCCGTTGCACCAGGTTACGCACCTGCCTCTCCAGGCGCGCTCGCTTCGATGGATCCGCTGCAACGTGGCGCCAGCCAGGGTGTCCTTGATTACCTGAACAATTTCCCCCTGCCGAATTCATTGACGGCCGGTGGTGGAGACGGAGTCAACACAGCCGGACTGAACTGGCGCGCCCCTTTCTCCGATTCCAAGAATTCTTACATTGGCCGGCTCGACTTCATCACGAAGGACGACAAACACAGAGTTTCTATTTCGGGGGCTTCGGCAAATGAATCGAGTCCAGGAGTTCCGTTCTATCCTGGGCAGGAGCCCTCCACGACTTTTGTGAATCACAGCAAAGGGATTATCGTTCAATATTCCAGTACTCTCCGACCTTCGCTGCTTAACAGTTTTCGATACGGATTTATTCGCGAAAGCATCGGCAACCTGGGAATCACGAACCAACCCCAGACCTACCTGACGTTCGGACTGAATCTCACGGCATATTCCTCAAGTTTTCAGCGCCCGACACACACCTTCGCCGACGATCTGACGTGGATCAAAGGACATCACTCATTGCAATTTGGTACACAGATTTCATTCATTCGTGAGCCGCGGCAAGGAAACTCCACATCTTTCAGTTCCGCTGATACAGAGCCGTTCTTTTTGGATAGCGCAATCTCGCAAAACCCCGACTCTCCGCTCAATCCAGTGAACTACTGCCCGGGCAGTCAATGCCTTCCGGGAGTCGATCCGTCCTTTGCGACTAGCTATGATTGGTCGGTAACATCGCTGCTGGGCGTGATTTCCAAAGTTGACGCCGTCTACAACTATGGCCGCGACGGGAATGTACTTGCCCAAGGTGTACCGACACAACGCAGATTTGCAATCAATAGCTATGAATTCTATCTGCAGGATTCCTGGAAGGTCAGGCCTAGTCTCACGCTGAATTATGGCTTGCGCTATTCGCTCTTCAGCCCGCCCTGGGAGACGAATGGCTTGCAAGTGTCGCCGACCGAAAACCTAGGCGCTTGGTTGAAACAGCGAGAGTCCAATATGCTGGCGGGCCGGCCGTCAAACCTGGATACGCCAATCGCGTACGACTGGTCCGGGCCAGCGAATGGCAAGCCGGGCTTCTACGACTGGGACTATCGAAATCTCGCACCGCGATTCGGTTTTGCGTGGGCGCCCACTGCCAACCGGGACAATCTGTTTGGCTCCATCGTCGGAAACGGTAAAACGGTTGTCCGCGGAGGTTTCTCGTTCGCCTATGACCGGTTTGGTCAGGGACTGGTCGATACCTACGACCAAACTGGATCGTTTGGACTGAACATCGATCTGCCAAACCCACCCGCCGCAGCTGCAACTCTCTCCTGTGCTCCTCGAGTTGTTGACATCAACGTAATGCCCACAGGCGAGTATTGTGGCTTCGACGTATTCCCCTCGGCCCCGGCGGCGAACTTCCCTCAACCGTTTCCCTCAGGGGCTTTTCTTGCCAGCTGGGGAATGGATCGCAGCATGAAAACGCCTTATGCCTACACCTTCAATCTGTCGGTCGCTAGGGAGTTGGGTGCCGGCTTCCAGATTCAAGCATCGTATGTCGGTCGCTTAGGGCGGCATCTTCTGAGCCAACAAGACTTCGCCATGCCGTTTAATCTCTACGATCCCGCATCCAAGACGAGCTACTATGCGGCAGCGACGGCCTTGGCAAGAATATATCGCAGTGGAGTTACAACCTCCACCTTCGACCCGACTTCGCTGCCTCCTGCAATTCAGGAATACTGGACGAACATAATCGCGCCTCTGGCCCCGGGTGGCGCATACCTTTTAGGTACCGCCGGAGGATGCGGATCGGACTCGCCCACTTCGACGACGAGTCCGGTCGTCATGGCGTTCGATTTGTTTTGCGCTACCTCGACGAATGAGACTCTCGGGTTGGAAGTCCTCGATTACTTTGGAATTCCTGACGCGAACGATTCCTCAGCGGTCTACTTTCCTTGGGGAGGCCAATTCAGCTTTTACAATCCGCAATACTCCACGCTCTATGGGTGGAGGACTACAGGCACATCCAACTACAATTCGCTGCAGTTGAGCCTGCAACACCGGATGCAGCAAGGAATCCAATTCGATGTGAACTACACCTATTCAAAATCCATTGACACCGCTTCAGATCCAGAGCGAGCTGGCGGTAGCCCGTACAACGGACTTCTCGGGGCGGTCGTTAGCACCTGGAATCCAAATGGTCTGCGTGGACCTTCAGACTTCGATTTGAGACATCAGTTAAACGCGAATTGGATATGGGAAATCCCGTTTGGCAAAGGCCGGCGTTTCGGCACACAAGCGAGCGGCATTGCGAAGGCTTTTCTGTCGGACTGGCAGCTCTCGGGGCTATTCCGTATGACGAGCGGGTTCCCGATATCGATCAACAACGGATATGCGTGGGCCACGAACTGGACGGGTGCCGGCAATGCAAACCAGGATTCCCCTGTTCACACTGGCGCTTTCAAGAAGGACGGGTATGTCAGCCTGTTTGCCAACGGCAGCGCGGGTCGCGATTCTTTCTCCTTCAATTTCCCAGGTCAATCGGGACAACGAAATGAGTTGCGTGGAGACGGATACTTCGGATGGGATATGAGCTTATCAAAACGATGGATTATGCCCTGGTTGGAAGGAAGCAGCCTGCAGTTTCGGTGGGAGGTGTTCAACGTTCCCAATGCAACCCGGTTCAATGTCGAGACCGTAACAAGATCGCTTACCGATTCGCCTCAGACCTTTGGAAATTACAATGGCCTTCTCACATCACCGCGTGTGATGCAGTTTGCGCTGCGCTATGACTTCTAGCCGACGCCAATGGACTGACGCTGGCAGATTCGCGGTGTGAAATGTCCGATGCCGGGGATGAACGGTGCCGGACGATTCCCGATCCACTTCTAACAGATGCATCAGCTTCGGAGAACAAGACCCATGTTGCGTAAAGCGTACTCAGTCTTCTCACTAGCAGCCCTTTTGCTCCTGGTCATGACTTCCGTTGCCCAGACTCCCGGGAAGGACAGGCCCCGTCCCAAAGTCGTAGTTCTCGACAACGCGGGAAAGGACTACTTGCAGGTCCTCGGAGGACCTCCGGAGACTGTCACGATGAGATCGGGGCTGGTGGTACTAGCTCCCGGCAAGTCAGTGGGCAAGCATACGACCGGTCAGCATGAGGAGGTTCTGGTCATTCTGTCAGGGAAGGGAGAAATGACATTCGGAGACGGCTCCAAACTCCCGGTGGAAGCCACTCACGCTCTCTATTGTCCTCCGGAAACCGAGCACAACGTGACCAACACAGGCACGGGAGAGCTTCGCTATGTCTACGTAGTCGCGGCCACTCGATGATCCTAAGTGGGCCCTCACACGCTTTCGCAAGGGCACGCTCATGTGCACGTTGACCTTGCGGCGGACGCTGCTGCTGCAAAGCGGCAGAATTTCGCTTCAGACCAGCTGTACGGAGTTTGTGTCAAAGCCCTTCCGTTTGTGGTGTAGCTTTTCTTGAGCGAAGAGCAGGCTCCCCCAAGCTTTTCGTTCTCCTAGGGGGCAGAACGGATAAGAACGTTGGGAGCGGCGGTTATGCCCCCAATGCAGGTGCTCTACCTAATACAAAGTTTCTTCGAAACCACCCGTCGACATGCATCCTCTAGTAGGAATTCCGTTAGTAGAGTGAAGGGGAAAGCCTAACCAATTTCTGACACCGAGAGCGCCCGAAAACCGTTTGAAAGCGGATAACTCTTTGACGTGCGGCAGACCAACGCACCGCTGGCGATCCGCGAGTTGCCAACCACATTGCGAACGAACTCCAGGTTAACCGTGTCTGCAACAGTCGGTACTTCGTTCCACTTGGCTTCAAAGAGTTCCAGCTTCCCGGCTGCATCAACTAAAAAATCCACTTCACGTGTGCGGTCCCGCCAGAAGAACAAGCTGCCCATCCGTCCCATCCGGCGTTCCCGCGCTCGCAATTGAGCAAAGACGAAGGTTTCCCAAACCGCGCCTGCCGCTGGCGCCTGACGAAGATCGTCCACGGTCCTGATGTTCAACAACGCACACAGCACACCAGCGTCCGCCAGATAGAGCTTCGGGCTCTTCACTATGGACTTGGTCCGGTTGGAGAACCACGGTTCAAGCAGCACAACCTGCCCCGAAGCCTCGAGGACGGATAGCCAATGGTTGGCGGTACTGGGGGAGATGCCTACATCGCGTGCCAAATCCGCCTTGTTTAGAAGATTCGCAGAACGCAGAGCACAAGCGCGCAGAAACCGTTCAAAATCACGCAGGCTCCCCACGTTGGCCAACGAGCGTACATCGCGTTCTAAATACGTGGCAAGATACGAATTGTAGAAGGCGACGTGGTCGATGTCCGGGTCAGCGTGCAACTCGGGAAAACCACCTCGAACGATCGCTTCTTCGGGCGTCGTCTTTGGCGACGTGGTCTGGATTTCGTGTAGAGAGAGTGTTTCCAACTCCACAATGTCTGCCCGCCCGGCCAGCGATTCAGACACGCTCTTCATCAACGTGAACTTCTGTGAACCAGTGAGAAGAAACTGCCCATGGCGGTTTCGACCGGCATCGACAGCGATCTTGAGGTAGCGAAACAGCCCAGGTGCGTATTGCACCTCGTCGATGATTACTGGGGCCGGATGCTGACGAAGGAAGCTGTCCGGTTCCTTTTCGGCCTGTTCCGCTTCAGTGGGTAGATCCAACGAAACAAACTCATGGTTGGGAAATAGCCGTCGAAACGTGGAGGTCTTCCCGGTCTGTCGCGCGCCGGTGAGCACGACCACGGGGCGTGTCCGTGCGGAGCGTTCCAGACGCGGCTCAATATCGCGAGAAATCCACATATGCTAAATATCCAATCACATTGTATATTATGCGTGACCGGTTGGCGATTTTTATAACCCTCATAAAAAGAATGAGTTACGGGCTGGTCGACTGGGAAGACTCGAGAATGAGTCGGCTTCCGAAAATTAGCTTTTCGGACGTCTCAGCGGATTGCAGCGCGAGGGATGAAGAATCATAGGTTGAGCATTGTTTTGAACATCTTCGCAGCAAGTCACCCCTTGACACGCATAAGACCGCCCGTGCGCATAGAGAGAAAGCGTGCGATTTACGACCAGCGCTGCGCCATAGTGCCACGCTCATATAAACAAACTGGATCGCAGGCCCGGGCCCAACTATTAGTTTTGCGACGAACGACCGCTAGAGTTGAGGTGCACTGCATGGCGAAAGCGAAGAAGATCAACAAGGCCATCGCGTCGGGGTGAGTCTTGCGATGGCTACAAATAAGCTCCCTAAACAACAAAATCAACGCTGGAGCTAGGGAGATGCCGGACTTCATTGCACTACCTCGTCCAGGTGTACTTCTACCTGACGGGCGGACGGATCGGATTTATCCGCATGGCTGATCAGATTTAGGGAAATTCTTTTATCGCCGGAAATCATTTCAATCCCGCGGACGCTGTACTTGCCGCTGTCGTTGTTTTTGACGGTCACCTCGAGATGCGCACTTGGCTGCCCGGTGAGTTGCTCGACCAGATCGCAAAGCTTCTGGGCGAGCTCGACAGAGTCCCCATCCTGCGTCCATTTGCGGAAGCGGGCCACACGCCGGATCTTCCCGTTCGCAAAGCTCACGACACCGAGATAGTCGTCGTGTTGCTCTTTCGCTGTAATCAGCCAGGAGTCTTCTTCGCCATCAGAACTCTTGAGCTGTTGCAAGTCGTGAAGTTTGGACAACTCCCGGATGACACGATCGCGGGGATCACCGCGCTTCAGTTTGAGCCCGGAGAGGACGATCTCCCCGGCGCCCGATTCGCGAGATTTCATTTGAGGGGCCTTTTGTACCTCGGTCTTATCTGCAGTGCCGGCCGAAACAAAGGAAACGACCGCCAGCAACATTCCTAGAGTCAGCCCTTGCTTCAGAATTCCGCCGGCCGTTCGTCGAAATTGCGCATGCAATGTACCCATTAGTCCTCCACAAGATGCAACGCCTTGCCTCAGCAAACTGATTGATTCATCCTCGACAGTCGCTTGGAATCAGGGGAGTGTAGGAGGAGCGCGTTCAGAGCGGTTATTTAGGTGGAGGTTGGAATCACTGCGCACTTGCGTTGGCTGGAGAAGGTGGCCTTCGGGGAAAGCAGCAACGAAAGGGAGCGCACCGGGAAGGGACACAGTAACCTCGGGGGGTGCAACATTCGCTGCCCGATACGGACACGGGTCGGATTTCGACCGAAATACTGCACTCTGGTCATCCGCGCGCCCTGGCAGGCGCCTGGCGCAATGATGCTTACCATCGCGCCGGCAGCAGGCGGGAAGCGATTTCGATGAGGACGCCTCTGCGAGTGGTGTGAGCGCACCGCACAAGATGGCGGCTATAAGAACAGACGCAATGGCGGCGCCGGTGTCTAGAAGCTGAACGCTGGCCGCCTTTCGTGGCTGCGAGATTGCCGCCCATGCCAGCAAATAGGCCGCACCACCAAGCACCAGTACCATCCGGAAACCGAATGACATGGCGAGAATCAGTGCCATTACAGTCCCGATCACAGTGAAAAATCCGTTTACTCCCCACGCCCAGGGAACAAGCACCTCAGCCTCGCTCGATACAATGCGCAATCCCAGCGGAAACGGCATGCCAAGGCAAATCGCGAGTGGAGCGAGAACGACCATGGAAAGCAGCACTCGCAGCGGGAGGGACAAACCGAGTGCAAACGAAAAGACCAAAGGAATGATGACGGCGCTCACTGCCAGTACCAGCAACAGAATCGGAATGGTTCGTTTCACAGCAACGCGAGGATCGCTAATGAATCGTCCGGAAACATTTGCCCCGATGCCAGTGAAAATTAGCAGGCTGGCAAGTACGACCGCATAGGTATAGACCGGCTGGCCAAGAAACAACGAAAACTGGCTGAGCAGGGCCATTTCGATCGTAATGAAGCCGAATCCCAAGGCGCCGAAGTACACCAGAAAGCGCCAGCGACTTGGCAACGACAGCCCAGAACGTGACCAGCGTGTCAGAGGAAAAAGAATCAGGAGCGTAGCAATCACAACGCCCTGGGCCAGAAGCGCCAGAAGGGACAGTTCCGCCAAGGGAAGGTCTCCCAGCAACAGCTGCCTCAGGCGCTTTTCTGTGAAAACTTCATGCAGCATCGCACTGCTGATCGCGGACCAGCGAGTATGGTGATTGAAAAACGGTCGATCGTCCGTGGCAGGTTCCAACTCGCGCGGGCCTGAATGATACACATGAGCGAGATCATTGGTTGTAAGCAATGTCTGATAAATGCCTGTCCCTGGTGCGAAGGGAGAGTACATAACCTCGGGCGCGGGCACAGAAGCATCGCGTGGCGGCTGACCAACGCCGAGAAGATTATTGATCCGGCTAATGTCGTCCTGTGTAAAAGCGGACTTCTTCACCAGAAATCCCGCTTCAAACGATGGGCGGTCCGCGCCGAACATTCGCTTCTCCCAATCATCGGGAGGAATCCGGTAAGCGTAGAAACGCGCGGGAAAATCCTGAATGCCTCGCCGCGCCAGAGCTTCGCGGGCGGTCGCGAACAACCGCGGTATCTGCGGCTCCGGGCGCGTAAAATAGATGACTCCATCCGGCGATAGATGGTCGAGATAGTCTTCGAATGCTTCGCGGGTCAGAACATAGTTTTCCGAAAGCGCCAGCGCCCCGGATGCGACCGCGGCGTTGCTGATGGTATGGACGGAAATAATCGCATCATATCTTTCCCGCGAACTGCGTACGAAATTTCTCCCTTCGGCCGTAACGAGGTGGACTTCTGGCTGGTTGAACAAACCACCCCAGAAGTCATTCATGCGGCGCGCCACCGTATCCGTGATGATGGGATTGACCTCGACGGCAGTGATCGAGCTGGCACCGAAGTGCAAAGCGTCCAGTACCTGCGATCCTGCGCCGCTGCCAATGATTAATATTCTTGGCTGTTGCTTGCCGAGATACGCGATTCCCGATGAATAGTCCCAGTCATTTTTGTTTTTGTTCAGGTAGTCGCGAACGCTAGGGCGCAGGTCCTGAATTCCTGTAGCGGCAGTCCCGGCATCGAAGACGAAACGCCGCATTGCCGGCGTATTTTCTTCGGGATGTGCCTTTCGCTCATACACATCGATCCGCGAGAATGTGTTCCACGCCGTGTAGATTGGCTTGATAGGTGGCGTCACCTTGAGAGATGTAACTGTGATTGGTAAGAACCGATCGGCGTAGAATGCCAAAACCACAGTGGCGAGGCAGGCGACCAGGCTAAACGTCGCAAGCTGGCGCGCCTTCGACGCGCCAAACATTGCCGCCCCAAATATTCCCAGTGCCGCTGCGATCACAACCGAGCCGGAACCACCAAGCCGGGGCATGATCAGAGCCAAAGCGCCACACCCGATCCCCGCACCAACCAGGTCGTAGGCATAAAGACGATGGATACGCTGGGCGCCCCGAGTGAAGAGAAGCCCCAGTCCGAGTCCGGAGCAGAAGAACGGGAGTGCCAGAACAACATAATAAAGAGGTATGTAAATCCATTGCCAGTGATCGGAGGCGAGGCTGAACGGATCGAACGGAATATGCTGCATCAGCCAGAAACAAACCAGGGTGAGCCCACCGAATGAGAGTGATAGCAGCGCCAGCGCCCCGTCGAGGGGCGCTCGTTCCCGGAGCCATGGCGAGAGGGCGAGAGTGACCCCCGATACTCCAAATCCCAGCAAAGCTGTCGAGATTACCAAGAACCCGAAGTGATACCAGAGCGCAACAGAGAGCACTCGTGTAAGCGACAACTCCAGCAGCAGGGTCGCCAGCGATAGTACAAAGATGCCAGCAGAGTGCCGCGTACGAATCTCGCCCGGATTAATTTGAGATTCCATCTTGCAACCTCGATGAGTCCTCCGTGAAAAAGGGGACCTCAGTGCTTTTGATCCGCCGCCGATGCCGTGCCGACTTTGACTTCGGTGGCGTGCAGTTGGTCACCCATCGGCATCGCGTGAATCACTACTCGGTCGCCGACTTTCAGGTCCTTTTGTGTGATTGTCTCGGTGCCTTTCACAAACTTCGTGGTCGGCATGACCATCACTGTCTTGTCGCCCTCTTTTGTCTTCACGACGATCGAGCCGTCCTCGACCTTCGTGACCGTGCCCATAACGTGCTTTTCATTGCCGTGAGCGAACACGAGCGCGGCCAGAAACAGCAGAACGCAAAGTGTAGAAACGATGGATCGCATGGCTGCCTCCTTAGTGTTGGTGCGAGTGTTGATTGCCCGAAGTACCGTCTGACTTACCGCTTAGAAAATCTTCTTCTTCCTGCTCTTCAGCTTTTTCAGCGTCGCTTTTCGGATTGTATTTCTCCATGTCTCGGTTCTCATCCGCGCTCAATTGCGGCAGATGGCGGATAAACAGCACCAATTCCCAGCTGTCGTCGTCTTTACCTTCAGGTCCCCATGCGGGCATGCCGGAAAAGCGAATGCCGTTGTGAATAATCGAATACAGCTCTCCGTCACTCTTCGACTGAGTGTCGGGAAGCCTCATGTCTGGTGCCTGCGGATTTAGACCCTGGCCAAGGGCTGTGTGACCGCTGCCGTCGTTCGCGTGACAACTCGCACAGTGGTCAGCGAAGTGCTCGCGGGCCTCCTTGAGCAAGGAGTCATTCGCTGAGAATGG
>Ga0335078_10005134_pt1 | contig 19363 bp, 14 predicted proteins | sample Lox_Sample_32_FD_206711 | JGI IMG/M metagenome (GOLD analysis project Ga0335078, IMG submission 206711) | Soil microbial communities from Loxahatchee National Wildlife Refuge, Florida, United States - Lox_Sample_3.2 | ecosystem: Environmental > Terrestrial > Soil > Wetlands | place: USA... | reverse complement strand
GGCCAGACTCTGACGACGAGCAACGGCTCTTGGAGCGGAAGCTCCCTGACCTATGGTTACGAGTGGGACGATTGCGACAGCTCGGGGAACAACTGCATACAGATCGTCGGCGCGAGTTCCAGCTCCTACGCGCTAACCGGCAATGACGTCGGCCATACCCTCCGCTCTGTCGTTACCGCCACGAATAGCAGCGGATCCGGCTCCGCCAGTTCGGCTCCGACGGCGGCGGTGACAGCTCCGGCTCCGGCGGCACCGTCGAATACGACCGCTCCGGTGGTTTCCGGCCAGGCGGTTGAGGGTCAGGCGTTGACGACGAGCAATGGAGGCTGGACGGGTAGCCCTAGCTCGTTTGGCTACCAGTGGGAGGACTGCAGTAGTGCTGGCGGGAGTTGCACGATCATCGCGGGTGCTAGTGCGAGTTCGTACACGCTCCAGCCTGGTGACGTTGGCAGCACTATACGCTCGGTTGTGACTGCTTCCAATGCTGGCGGGGCGGGCACGCAGGCCTCTGCGCAAACCGCCGTTGTCTCTGCGGGTGGTGGCGGTGGCGGCGGCGTGTGCCCGACTACGTGCTTTTATGTTGATCCGGCTGCGACCGGCTCGGGAACCGGGACGAGCTGGGCGAATGCTTGGACTAGCTTAGGCGCGATCAACTGGTCGGGAATACGTGCAGGGGATGTGCTGTATTTGAGTGGTGGGTCGGTGTCGCAGACGTATACGGGGGCGATGGTGATTGGGGCTAGTGGTTCGTCTGGCTCGCCGATCACGATTGAGCCGGGGGTGGATGCTGGGCATAACGGCACGGTGATTTTTGACTACTCGAGCTGTGATCCTAGTTGCACAGCTAAGGCGATCGATCTGAACGGGCATAGCTATGTGACGTTTGAGGGCGCGCCGGGCGGTTCGAGCCGCTGGCAGATCAACAACTTGTACGACACGTCGTCGTCGGCGTCCAGTGTGCTCGGCTTTGGTGTGTATGGAAGCGGCGAGACGGGGATCACGGTCGATGGCCTGTCGTTCACGAATGACAGCAATCCGGTACATATCGACAGCGCGACCGGTAACGTGGTTAGCAACTCGAGCTTCTCGGGCGTGCGCGGTGATGCCGCGATCGCTCTGTGGGGATCGACCGGCGGGTTTGGTTCCACCCTGGTCTACGGGAACTTCATCCAGACGCTCTGCCAGCAGAACGCCCGCTGTACGTCGGGCGGTTCGAGTAACAACGGTGGTCCCGACGGCGTCCAAACCGGCTCAGGGGTGTCCATCTACGGCAACCACTTCCAGGAAGCCTATGCCCCCGCTGGCGTGACCGTCTCTAATCAGCACCCCGATATGATCCAAAACCAGGGGAATTACACGAAGGTGTATGACAATGATTTTGAGAACGTCGGGGACTCAAACTTTGACTACGATGGGTTCGCGGCCGCTCCGTCGCTGCACGACATCTGGATCTACAACAACGTCTTTCACATCGTCACGCAGATCGATCCCTACCCAGATTTCATCCGGGTTTACGCCTCGAGCGGCACGATCACGAGCATCACGAACTTCAAGGTTATGAACAACGTGTTCGCCGACGATACCAACGACAACGGGCACAATCCCATAGGCATCTGCTACGCCGGGTGCGCGGCGACCGTCTCGGGGAGCGGGAACCAGTTCACCAACAACATCTTCCTCGATGACGGAACGGGCAGCGCCGGCGCGGGAGGCGACATGCTGCAGCTCCAGTCAGGCCTCAGTGGCTGGACGGCGAACCAGAACGTCTACTACTTCCCCTCGAGCAGAGGGACCGGCTACGTCAACTGGCTAGGAACCGAGTACACCGCCGCCAACTTCGTCGCCTCCGTCGACACCTCAGGGAAGACAGGCCTACCAACATTCGCTAGCTACACACCCAACTCCGCCAACAACGACTTCCACCTTCAGGCGACGGATACCGTAGCGAAAGGCAACGGCGCCAACCTGTCCACCTACTTCACCACAGACACGGACGGCACCGCCCGAGGCTCAACCTGGGACATCGGCCCCTACCAGACCACCTCCCAGACCACGTCCACTTCGTCGTTCTCTTGTCCTGGTGTCCGGTGCTTTTACATTGCGAGCAACGGGAGTGATTCCAATACGGGCACCAGCGAATCGTCGCCGTGGGCGCACGCGCCGGGCATGCCGACGTTCAACTGTACGGGGGCGTGTTCCTACACGCACGACCCCGGGGACGCATTCATCTTCCGGGGTGGCGATACGTGGGGCAACGCTAGCTTCCCTCTGGCTACTCGCTCAGGGAACGCCAGCCACAGCGACTACTACGGAGTCGATCCAAACTGGTATTCGGGAGCGAGCTGGTCCCAGCCCGTGTTTGATGCGCAGAACCAGCCGGTCACGGGGGCGGACGCTAACGGCCCCAACGGCGATCACTCGGCGGGTCAGAACGACACGGTCATCGACCTGAGCTCTCAAGATTACGTCACGGTCGACGACATCGCGTTCACCAGTTTCTGCGCGCAGAACACCGCGAACGAATGCTCGCCTACCTCGGGCGCGGGACACACCTACTCGCCCTTTAACTGCGCAACGATCATGCTCGACGGGAACGGTTCAACCAACGCCGATCAGCACATCGTTCTCAACCGCCTCTACATCCACAACTTCTACATCGACGAGGCACTGGGCTTTAGGCCCGTCGGAGTGTGCAACGTGATCGAGTCGGCCTCCCAAGGCCCGGGCTATGACGGGAACAGCGTACTCGAGAACAGCACGATCGACGGGGGCAACGGAGCCGCGTACGGCGCCGCGATATGGGACGGCCCTACCAACCTCCTGAACAACAGCATCCACGACGTGGGAGACATCGCCGTGCTCTCCGGGCACGGCACCATCGCCGGCAATCAGCTATACGACTGCGCCTACCCCAACCTCCCATCCGACGGCGGCACATACAACGGGGATCTCCACTCCAACGCGATCGAGACGATCGCTACCGACGGTGCGTTCTACATCCACGACAACGTCATTCACGACACCGTCAACAGCACCGACGAGTGCGAAGCAATGCTCCTCGGCAACACAGGCGAAACCGACTACGTCTGGAACAACGTCCTCTACAACATCCACGGCAACGGCATGGGACTCGTTCAGGGCAGCACCGCCGGAACCGCCGCCTACTTCTGGAACAACACCACCGAAGGCGGCCTCAACTTCACCCGCTCCTGCCTCGCGCAAGGCCACTCCGGCACCACCGGAACAGTCGTCTACGAAAACAACCTCTGCATCACCAACGCATCAACCGCCATCAACCCAGACGTCCACGCCGGAACCCTAACAGTCGACCACAACGTCCTCATGAGCCCCTCAACCGCGACCGCGGACGGCTACACAACCAGCCAAAAGTACCCCTACTCTCCAACCTCAACCCAATCACCCACAACCGGAACCGGCACAAACCTCACCACCGACTGCACACCCACCATCACCCTCTGCACCGACACCACATACGGCGCAACCCGCACCACCCTCCCAAGACCACCACAACAACCCTGGGACGCCGGCGCCTACCAACTCCCCTAACCACCCCCAAGCCCGCTTCCAGCCAGAGGCCTGCCAAGAGCGCCGTCGTCAGCAGGCCGATCCGCAGTTGCAGTCGCGAACGGCGGCGGTAGGGTACCTACGAGAGTGCCGATGGCGGCACGAGCGCAAGACCGGCGCGCGTGCCGTCGGGCAGAATCTGCACTGAGGAATCCCGCCCGCAGCAAATGACCGAATGCGAAGGCGGCAAGTGCCAGGCGTCTCTGGACCGGGGACATGTTTTTTTCCATGTACTGCCGGCGCGCGTACGCGTCCTGGGCCACAAGGCGCTGGCTGAAACCAGCCTTGCCAGCATGATGCAGGATCGTCATCGCGGGTAGGTGGCGTACATCCCAACCGAGTCCTTTCAACCGAAGGCACAGATCGGGTTCCTCGCAGTAAAGGAAATACCGCTCATCCAACCCTCCGGCGGCCAGAACGGCCTCCCGGCGCGCAAGCATAAACGATCCTAACGTCCAGTCGCAGCTGATTTCGCGGTCGTATAACGCCTGGTTCCGCACGCGCTCGCCGAGCCACGACGCATCGAACGGGAGCCGCTCCGCACCGATTGCTTCGCAGAAGTATCGCAGCGCGGTAGGGAAACGGCGGATGGTTGGATAGAGATCGCCGTCCGCCGTCACCTGCCGGCAGCCAGCCAAACCCACCGCAGGACGAGCCTCCAGTAATCCGAGAAGCTCACCAAATGTCCCGTCCAGAATCTCCGTGTCAGCATTCAGAAAGAGGACGTAGTCTGCATCGACGGCTACGAGGCCAGCGTTGTTCCCCGCGGCGAAACCGTGATTCGGGCGCCGGATGACGGTCGCGGTCCGAAACTCCCGCTCGACAAGCTCTGCCGAGCCGTCCGCCGAGTTGTTATCGACAACGACGACCTCGATGCGAGCATCACCCGCGTGGGCATAGACGGAAGAGAGGCACGCCGGCAGCCACTCGGCGCAGTTGTACGACACGATGATCACAGCGAGGTCGGCCCGCCGCGGCCGGTGTCGGCCTCCAGCCTCGCGGTTGCGGTCAGGAAGCATGGCCCTCCCCCGGGTAGAGCGGCCCTGAGCGTCGAAGCCTAAGATCAGGTCTTCGAATGCGCTGACTGGCGTCGTGTGGTCCTGGTGCAGGCACCTGAGGTGAGCCGCCCGGGGTCACCGGAGGCAGCCATAGCAAGATGGAGGACAGTGCGATAAGCAGATATTCCAAGACCATCCCCTGGATAAAGCCAAAAGCGTCGTATGTCTGCATCGATAGCGCGAACGCCGCCGTGGAGGCTGCCAACGCCACCGGCAACCATCCCTCCGGCGTCCCACGCTCGAGCTTCGCGCGAGCTCCGAGCCGACGGATCAGCGCGACGAACAGCCACGCCCATCCGACGACCCCGAGGATGCCGGTCTCCAACAGTGTCCCCAACCACTGATCGTCGAGAACGATCGCATTGGCGTTAGCAACGCGACCCGTTACCCGCGTGCCGAAGCCCTCGCCAAACAGGGGGTTGTGCTTCGCAAACTCACTATGAAGGACCGGACCGACACGCGACAAACGATTGGCGTCGACGGTCTGACCACCCGTCATGTAGGTCTGACTCTGCTGGGCAATCAGCCCACCGGAGGGAAAGAAGCCGTTGATAATGCCGCCGAGCGCCCCCGGTGCGAACACGTGGACCGCGACGGCGAGTGGAATGACTGCTGGCCAGCATTTCAACGTCTGCCGCGGCCGGAGCCAGAGGAACACGATCAAGATCGCGACAAAGCCAATTACCCCGGTACGCGAACCGCTCGAGAGGTCCCCGAGCATCAAGACGGCCACCGCCAGCCCCCAGCGACGCTGATGTCGGGAGACTCCCAGGTAGACAGCGATCGGTGTAAGCATGCTCAGCGTGTTGCTCAACTCGATTGGGTGACCAGCGGATGCAGTGGCCCTGAGGTTCCCGCCGCGCACGATGTTCTCAAGCTCGCTAGCCGGGTTGAAGCTGAAGACGGGCAGAATGGTGTGAAGATGATCGAAGATGTTGTAGCCAGCCCTCCGTTGCACGATCGCGCCTACCGCCACCACGCAGCCTGCGGAGACCAGAAGCGTCAGTATCCGCTCGAGGACCGCGCGATCCCGCACGACGCTGATGGTCAAGTACATCAACAGGACGAACGAAAGAAACAGCCAGAGCGATTTGATCACGTTGCTTTGCACGTGGCTGACGCGGCCCGGGTTGAGAAGCTCCGAACCGAGGATCGCAAGCAAGATGAGCCAAATGGGCCCCTCGAACCTGCTGCGCCGAGCACGGATCTCCGGGTCAACCAGAAGCGCCGCCAACCAACCAATGATCAGCACGCCAACAACGATGCGGTAAGGCTCTAGTTGAAACGGCAGGCCCCCACCTACGATGTAACGGCCATCGCTAGGGATGAGGAGGTCGACGAGTGCGATGCCGATGATCAAACGCGGCCAGCTGGCGGCGATGCGCACCGCTACCGCACCCAACAAGGCCACAAGGAGGAGGAGCGCGGGGACCAGGGATATGGTGGGGGACCCGGCGGCTACACCAAGCGTGATCAGGCCGAGTGCGCCAGCGATCCCCCCGGTGGCAAAAGACTGCCAACCGCCTCTGCGAGCCGCAGCTACCATCCCTACTGCTTGCGAGCTTGAAAGCCTTGCACGTCGCCGTGGGACGTGACCACAAGACGGCTCCGCACATCGGACGAGCCTGAGGCGTGCGGTCGGCTCGCCGACGCCGGCATCGTGGCGAGGCGCTGATCAACCCCTACGTGGTGCCCCGCGAGCTTTGCCGACTGATCTTCTTCCGCGCGCGCCTGTCGCTCGACGTTCTCGCGGATGAACGCCAGCGCGATGATACCTCCGATCCCGGCGACAAAGATTAGGATCGAGAGCGTCGGCTTGTGCCCGGCCGCTAGGACAGGAGGCGAGCCGCTACGGAGGACTTGGAGATTGACGCGTTGGGATTCGGGGATACCTGCGCTCGTCTCTTGCTTCGAGATGTAGGAGGTGAGAACCGAGATCGTCGCCGCTGTCAGGTTACGGGCGCCGAGCGGTGTCGCCGCCGACGAGCTAATGAAGATGAATGGTGCCGGGTTCCCGGTAGCCGGGCTGACTGCGTTCCACGCCTGAACAGTTCCCACTACGCGCGTCATCGACCTCACGACCGCTTGGATACTGTTTCCGTTCGCCCACGCTGCGTAGATCGGAGAGAGGCCCGCCAGGTAGTTCTGGTCGCCAACCGCGACGGGGGGAAGGCCCTTCGTCGGCACGGCGTAGTTGTCGCCTGCGCGGCCATAGGGAAAGCTCGTTTGCGTGACGAGCAACTCCGCGTTGCTATTCCACGTCTCCGCACCGCGCGGGGTGATCCCATGCGGACCGGGAGTCCCATACGCAAATACGGCGAGAACGAGGGTCACGAGGGCGCCGACGGCGACGAGTCGCTTATGTCGGCCGATTACTCGACAAAAGAGGCGGAGATTCATCCGAGGCTTCTTGCCTTCCGTGAGGTTTCATGTACGTGCTGGCCGCGTCCGTTCCCGTCGAGGCGCGAGGCGCTGAGTCCGCCGGGAACGATCGAGACGTGATTGCGCCAAGGCTGCCAGTCGCCCATTGCCATTCTCGCAACGGCACGCCCGAGGCGCGCCATCTCGCTGCCTCCGACTCCACAGCGCGGGACCCGTAACCAGGCGAAGCGCTTGCCCGTCGTATCTGCCATGACCAGAATGCTAGGCGCTGTCGCTCCCCTGAACACGGCCATCCGTCCGGCCTTGCGCCGCACTCGGCTATCCGATCGGCTAGGTCAGGGACCGCGGCTACCTCTCGTACGCACCCACGCTCCAGGAACCGGACCGCGGGCGAGGGCGCGCGGCTCTTCTTCCGGCGTACGTCGTATCGTGACAAAGCTGGCGAAGAGGCCCTACGCACAGGCCGCTGAGATTTTGGCCGGCGTTCGGCACGGCCGCCTCATTGCGCTGCGGCGAGAATACGTAGGGCAACCCAGCCCCGAGACCGGATTCTGTGGCATGGGCCGGCGAAAGGGTGAGGTTGTGTCCGATCCCCAGCCGGTCCGCGTCGAGGCCGGCGGTCAAAACACCATCGGTCGTGATGCAGAGGTTGTTCACGACTTCGACCGCTGAATATCGACCGGCGCGCTCGCTGCGCACGCATGGCTCTCTGCCACTGAGCCCTCCCTCGATCGAGTTGTTCCAGAAGTACGCCGCAACGCCCGGCGCGGAGGCCTGTGTCAATCCGATACTGTTTCCGCCGATGCCGTAGAGGACGTTGTTCCATACGTAGTCGGTCTCGCCTGGGTTCCCCAGAAGCATCGCCTCGCATTCCGCGGACTCGGTGCTGTTGAACGCGGTGTCATGGATCACGTTGTCGTGGATGTAGAACTTCCCATCCGCACCGTTGACTTGGAAGGCGTCCGCGTGAAAACTCGAAGGAGGGCCGCCCTCGGTTGGGAACGCCGGCACGCCGCAGTCGTACAGATTGTTACTCGCGATTTCACCATGGCCGCAGGGGAGAATGAGCCAGGGCATATCGTGAATGTCGTTGTCTTCGATATTCCCAAAACAACGGACACCGCCGAGGTAGCTTTGGCCGCCCCCGGCGATCACGCTGTCCTCGATAAGGCTGCTTCCGCCGTACGGCGGGTTCGTGTACGCAGCGACCGCGAAGCAGCCGCTCGTCGCGCTTGCCTGATCAACATAGACGCTGGTAACGAAGATTCGCTTGATCACGATATGTTGGTCGGCGCCATCGCCGTTTCCATCCGCGTTGATAACCGCACAGTTGGCATATGAGTATGTGTGCTTGCGGCTGTCAGCGTCAAACCCGGTGAAAGCAATGTCATCCACGGTGATGTAGTCGTGCCCGTTGAGGTCGACGAACACATCGTTCTCGCCACCTAAACGCTCATTGTTCGCGCCGTTCAAGTCGGGGCCAACAATCGGAGAGTTCTGCGCGGAGAAGACCGGGCGCGTGAACCGGGGGCCGACGAACCACGAATCGTCAGTCCCGTAGTAGTCACCCTTGCCGGCGATACCCGATCCCGTTACGGCGAGCGGAAAGGCGGCGTTTGGCCAGGTGACCCCGCCCTCGAAAATGAAGTGATCCCCGGGCCGGTGCTGGTAGTTCCCCGTAAACCCGACCATGCCCGGAGCCAGGCGCCACGGCCTCCCGCGGCTGCGGCCGCTGTTGCTGTCGCGACCTCGCAGATACGAGATATAGAACGTGCGATATCGGGGCGGGTGCTGCGGCTTGCTGTTCGGCCGCTGAGTCGACGGTGACGGGTTAGCTGGCCGTCGCCCGCCGCTGCCGAGTGCATAAGCTACGGCGCCGAGGCCGGCGAGGATTCCCATCGCGAGAACAATCGCAATCAGACGGCGCGGGAGCATTGTCCACGGAGGCTACGCCGCAGCCGCCAGCGACGGGCGCCGATACCTCCTCAGGGCGTCTTCGTACGCCTCAACGAGGCGCTCCCCTGCACTCGACCACGTGTGGTCGGGAGCAGCACGGAGACAAGCTGAGCGAAGCTCGCAAAGCCGAGTGCGGTTCTGATCCAGTTGCGTCAGCTGCTTGGTCAGCGCGTCGACGTCGCCGACCGGGTGAACAAATCCCACCTCACCGTCGCGGACGACATCGGTACATGCGTCCGACACAAGCGGGACGCAACCACTCCCCATCGCCTCGACGCATACCAGCCCGAACCCCTCCTCGATGCTCGGCAGCAACAGGACGTCACTGCCACGCATAAGTTCGGGGACATCGTTTGAATGCCCGAGGACCTCAACGCTAGGATGGTTGAGACCTTCTCTCAGGACAGCGCGATAGTCCGGGAGGAACTCACCGGCAATCCGCAACCGCCCGCGCAGACTCGCCGACGAGCGCAGCCAGGCCTCGAGGCCGTAGTGAATACCTTTCCGGACGGCACACACACCCACAAAAAGGGCATTCAGGCCTCCGTCCGCATCGGCGGTGGTCTCCCGCGGGTAGTAGGTCTTGTCGTCGTAGCCATACGTGTGGCGCACCAAGCGCTCCTCCGAGAAGCCACGGTCCCGAAACGTCTGTGCGACAAACTCTGAAGGGCACAGCACGAAGTCTGCAAGGTCGTACTCTTCTTCTTCTTTCGCGAGCTTTCCGGCGTTATAGGCGTGTTCGTGATTCGGCGGGAGCGTCACACCAAGGCGAGCGCATTCTGCCGCGACGACCTCGTAAGCGAAGCGCGTATGGGCGTTTGGGCGTTCGAGGACGGTAGGAATCCCCAGGCGCTTGGCCTGCCTTAGGGTTTCCCTTGCTGCCAAAGGCCACGCGTGGACCAGGTCGATCTCACCAGCCAACCTTGGGAGCGCACGGGCAACCAGGGCGTCATGAAGAGAAAGTGCCCGCAAGCCTAGCGCCCGGTACGGGATTCGCAGCCGTCCGCGAGCCAAGGTAGTGTGCACCCGTATGCCAGCGGGCAGTCCCCGAGCGACAGCGCCTGCGAAGACCGTCAGCGTCGCCCCCGCGCCGAAGACACCGACTGCTTGCTCCCAGGCGGTCATGCAAATGCGATCCGCGCCTATCTTATGGGGAAAGCTCTGCAGAACCCTAACGCTCATCAGCACACCTCACGGTCAAATTGGTCAACGTCGCTGGTCTCGACGCGTTTCTTGGACTACGCTGATCGCTGGTCACCACGTCTGCCCGCTCTTTACTGTGCCGGCGTGGTTGAAGTCATTGGGACCCGTCGGGCTCGAACGATCCCGCCTACCGGGATAACCCGCGCGATGAGAAGCTTCAGGTCGCCCCACGTCGGCGCGAACAACGCCTTGAGCACTACTCCGTAGACCGCCAGCCCAATGCAGCCCACGAGGAGTAGTGTCACCGCGCGCGGCAGAACCGGTTCCATGATGATCCGTAGCGGCCAACAGATCGCTACCAGCGCTACGCATCCCACGACAGCCGGGCCCATTTCCGGAAGCAGGCGCCCGACCGATACGCCGAGATGCGGTCTGAGGAGGAACCGATAGGCGCCAGCCAAGATCAGTGCGTAGACGACAACAACCGTGATCGCGACGGTCACTAGGCCGTGGCTCGCGGCAAGCGCGATAGCAGAAGCGTACGTGACGAGGACGCAACAGTTGAACCTCATTAGGTCCCGGGGCCGACCCACGGCTAGCATGACTTGCGGATAGCCCGTGAGCAAAGCGTTGAACATGCCCGCGATCGCAAGGATCTGCGCTGGGACGATCGCCGGGGTCCACTCTGCGCCAAACGCAAATGGGATTAGCACCGGCGCGAGGACAAAGAGCAGGGCCAGAAGCGGAAAGATGACAACCGCATGCACACGGGCGGCTCGCTCGTGCAGCCGCCGCATTTCGCCGCGGTCCTGAACCCGCGAGTAGACGGGAAATGCTAATTGCATCATGACGTTGCTGATCTTCCCTTGATATACGACACCCAAGTTGAAAGCGCGGTAGTAAATCCCGGTGGTGAAAGCCGATAGGCGGGCAGCGAGAATCCAGTAGTCGATGTTTGCAAAGAGCTGTGTGACCAACCCAGCCATGGACGCATGAACGCCAAAGTGGGCGATGTCACGAGCGGCGGCGCGATCCCACCGTGGAAGAGGCTCGGGCGCAGAGAGCAACATACCGACGGAGCCGGTTGTGATGCCCGCCATTGTGCCCACGACCAGAGCCACGGCCCCAAGACCGGACACCGCCAGAACAATTGAGACGATGTTACCTACCATGAGCCCGGCCAGGTCGCACTGAGTCATTCGCCGAAAGTCGAGCCGACGCCACAGGGTCGCGCGTGACACGGTTCCAATCGAGGCTAATACGAAGCAGGGGGCCGTGAGGGCTATCAGGCGCGCGGTTTCCGCGCCAAAGACAGACCGCCATACCAGCGGTGCGGTGATGAGAACGAACGCGCCGACGATCGTCCCGCCAACTAGGCTCATGAGAACAGCGACACGAAGGTGGCGCTCATCGACCGTCGGGCGCTGGACCAATGCAGACGCGAAGCCCTCGAACGTCAAAATGACGGCGAGTAGGCAAAAGAGCAGGGCCACTGCAGCGTGCCCGAACTCCGCTGGCGAAATCAGGCGGGCGAGGATGACCGTCGACGTGACGCCGACGACTTCCCCCAGGACGCTCTTTAGGGCAAGCCAGCGGAGTCCCGTCAGGGTAACCTTCCGAATTGCGTCCGGCTTCATGTCAGCCCGCGTGCTCGGTTCCGAATCGCGTCCTCGGCTGCGCCAATTCGGACACCGTGGTTCCGGCCCATCGGGCCCAGACGTGGGACGGCCTCTCGACGGTCCGGAAGAAGGCCTCGGTCACGAGGACGATTAGGGGGAACGCGACCACAGCGAGGCTCACGGGCGGTGCACCGCCTAGCAGGAATGCCACCGCCACAAGCAACGGTTCGTGCACAAGGTACAGCGTGAAGGAACGCTTCCCGAGAAGTTGGAGAGGCTTCTTGCACAACGCAGCGCCGAAGGGATTGGCTGCGAGCGCGAGCGCAACAAAAGCAGCAGCGCCAGCAGCTTCAAGCGGGAGGGCGATCACTTCGCCCGCGCCTGAGCGGAGCCACGCATCTGCCGTAAGGAGAGCGACTGCCGCCGGGAGACCCACCATCCACACGCGGCGTTTACTAAAGAGCGAGCGGATCCGGTCCGCTTCGAATGCCATCGCGCACCCGAGCATGAAGGTCGGGAGAAAGTGGAGCCAGCCGCTGTGGAGCCCGAGCGGGCAATCGAGCCAGCTACAAGTGGATTTGCCCGCGCGGCGACGACAAAGAGTGGGAGGAGGAGAGAGAAAATCACCTCCCAGTGGAGGGACCAGAGGACTGTGGTAAACCAACGATCGCCCGCCCCAAACACTAGGGTGCCCTCATGCCCGAGTGCACTGACGGTGAAGGGAACCGCGTGGAGGTTTAGCCACCCCGTTGCGGACGGCACCGCGTTATGCGCCACTAGTGTATGCGCGGCGGCGGCGACGACGAGGGCTCCCCAGACCGGGACGTAGAGCCGGACGAACCGACTCGGGTAGTAAAACCAGGCATCGAACCGATTGCTACCAGAGACAGCCAAGGTCAGCACAAACCCGCTCAGGACGAAGAAGACGATGACCCATTCCGGACCCGCCCAGACGATGCGAAGCGGGGTGTAGGCAAGGGCATAGAGCAGCGGGGTGAGGTGAGGCCCATTTGGTCGAGCAAGCGCCTGAGATAGGGGCGCCGAGGACGCAAGCAGGACGTGGTAGACGACGACCACAAGGGCGGCGACGCCGCGGAGACCGTCGAGTGCCCGAACGCGAGGTTTCACCCTGAAATCCGAATTGATTCACGAGCCGGCGGTGTTGCATCGAGAGCGCGCGGCAGAACTGACGAGAGCCAGACCTCAAGCATGAGGACGCTGAAGAGAGCGTCGAGATCGGTGGGCTCTCCGTTTGCGTGAGCGTGCGTCATTCGAGCGATCTCGTCACGGTCGAGGAAATCGCCACACGCCACGTCGGGGTCGAGTAGATAGTCTGTAGCGGGTCCTCGGAGTTGCGCTTGCATCCACGCGCGCGACGCGCCGTTGAAGAACCCGACCTTTTTCTTCTCGACGATTCGCTGCGGGAGAAAGTCGCCCGCGATCTGCTTTAGGACGTACTTGGTCGTCAGGCCCCTGACCTTGAGGACACCAGGGATTGAAGCGCACAGCTCGACGACGTCAGGATCCAGGAAGGGTACCCGTACCTCGAGCGAGTGCGCCATCGAGGCGCGATCGAAATAGTGGATCATGTCGTCAACGAGGCCGAGCTGAGAGTCGAGGTACAGGCAGGCTCCAAGGGGATCGTCGGTCAATCCGACGGCTCGACGCTGGATTGCCGTGAACGCTGGCCGACCACCACATTCCGCCAGCCGGCCGCGAGCAAGACGTTGGCGAGTGCCTGGATCGAGCCAGGCCGAGCGCAAGGCGAGCTGCCGGGTCGCCGGATCATTGGCCGAGATAGCCGCTGCCAGGCGGGCATACTTTCCGCCAGCGCGGCGAAGGCCTGCTTGTCCCAGTGCGCGCACAGACGTCGGGAGACGCCTTGCCAGCCCCACCATCGACGCACGACGATGTCGGGAATAGCCGCCCAATAGCTCGTCGGCGCCCTGTCCCGAAAGTGCAACCGTCACGTGCGTTGATGCCAGCTTCGATAGAGCTAGGAAGCCGAGTGCCGATAGGTCGACCAATGGCTCATCCAGCCACCAGCCGAGTTCCTCAAGGCTGATCGGGTTATCTGCAAAGGAGAGCTCAAGTGAATGATGCTCGGCGCCAAAAGCGTCGGCGACGAGCTGCGCGTCGGCGAGTTCATTACTGCGGTCTTCCGCAAAACCGACCGAGAAGGTCTTGACCGGCTCGCTCATGTTCCGCGCCATAAGCGCGACAATCAAGCTCGAATCGAGCCCACCGCTCAGCATCGCGCCCAGCGGCACGTCGCTCATCAGCCGTCGTCGGACTGCGGCCTCGAGCTCGGTGAGGAGGCGCTCACTCGCTTCATTAAGAGACATGCTGCGATCGGGCTGGGGCATTGGGAACTCCCAGTACTTCTCTTCTCGGACACCAGTCGGCCCGATAACGAGCCGATGGCCCGGCATCAGCTTGCACACGTTCTCCAGCGGGGTATGCGGGCCGGGAATGAATCCGAGTTCCAGATATGCGCCAATCGCTTCGTAATCGAGCACCGGACGTACGAGACCGCTGGCGAGCAGACTCTTCAACTCGGAGGCGAATACCACCAGGTCGTTCACCTGGGCGTAATAGAGAGGCTTAATCCCCAGCCGATCCCGCACGAGGACCGCACGGCGCTGGTTGCCATCCCAGACGGCTATCGCGAACTTGCCGGTCATGCCCTCCGCGAACGCAACGCCGTCCCGCTCATACATGTGCGGGATTACCTCAGTGTCACAGCTTGTCAGGAGCCGGTGACCGTCGGTCGTAAGTTGCCGGCGCAGCTCACCGTGGTTATAGATCTCGCCGTTCTGAGCCGCCCAGACACGGCGGTCTTCGCTGGCAAAGGGCTGGTGGCCGCCGTCGACGTCAATGATGCTCAGACGTCGCGCCCCCAGAGCCACTCCGTCCTCAACGAACGTGCCGCGGTCGCTCGGTCCGCGGTGAGCCATGGCGTCGGTCATGCGGTCGAGCACGCCAGGTTCCAAGACCTCCCGGGGAGACCCTCCAATCTGGACGACGCCGCAGATTCCGCACACGGCTTCGACGCTACCCTCTCGGTTCCGATTACGCCAGAGGTGCGCGCGAGAACTAGCCGGAAGCCTGGCCTCACGGCTAGGCAAAACGTTGTGTAGTCGGATCGTTGCTGTCCGAACGGGCCGGAGACGACACCGCGCCCCGGGCATGGACTCGAGCCCGCGATGGTGGCCGTTGGACAGCCATCGTTTCGTCTTCTGGAGAGACGCCCGGCTGCTGACGAGGGGGTCGAGCATCCGAGTCGGGACGCCGGTGACCGCGCGGCGAAGCAGGTCCAGCGAGCTCCGGCAATGCGTTGCCCGTTTGCGCTGACACGGATGATCAGGCAGCGCCCTCGACCCGGGCATCGTACGCACGTTGAGCGGTCGCAACGCGAGGCAATGCCCGCTCGCGAGCTGCGCTTGCTGCAGCGGCGAGCCGTATTCCCAAGTGCAAGCGTGGCGTCTGCCCACGACCGATGGTCGATCGGGACCAAGCTGAGCACAGACATAAAGTTCGACCGGCCAGAGCTCGTCCGAGGGCCTCTGAGATCGAACGCGGCTGCGATGGTCCGCGCGCCGTCGCGTCCACGGCTCGGACCGCAACCCTTCGCGCGTTGATGAAGGCGTACGCAGCCTGCTTGGTGGGCTCGTGGAACGGCGCTGCGACCGAACAGACAGGATCCTTCGCTGTCTTGTATCCGGGAGCGATCGGCGCAGGCTGAACCAGTAAACAGCGGCCAACAAACTCGATCCGTGACGCTCCGGTCATCCCGCACCCCTCGGCCACGACGGCCGCATCGGGAAACTCCCGTTGGCCGTCACAAAATACGTTGACCCTCAATAGCCCGCGGCGGGCGGGGCGCGACCCGTCGTCGAATACCAGATCATACGGCTATCGGCGACCGCACCATGACACAAGGCATTCGACCGCGCCACCGTAAAGATCAGGCCGTGCCAACGCCGAGCTTCTCCCGGATGCGGCTCGGAAGCATCAAAAGGCTTTGTTGGCGCTGCAGCTCCAGAATTGCAGCCTTCTCCGAACAGCGGGGTTGTTGCTTCACGGCAGCCGTGACGAAGCCGGCCACCATCGCCACGGCACTCAGCTCATGGAACGTGTGGTACACGGTCCGAACCAGAAGATAGGACGCTCGATAGCCCATGAAGTGCGCGAGGTCTCCTTCTCGGAACCATTTCACACACTTATGCTCCCTGGCTCCCATCACACGGTGGTGGTAGTAAACAAGGCCTTTCAAAGTCCTGGTTTCCCACCCGCGAACCTGGGCCTTCATCTCGTCGATCCCATCCCAGCCCATGTGCGCTTCGAGCGGCATGACCTCATGCAGGCACTCCCAGCGGTAGGCGCGGACCGACCCCCGAACATGGTCCCCGGTTAGACGGTCTGGGCGCCACGAGCCGTCACGCTGGCGCTCGAGGCTTGTGCCTCCTCCGATCCCGAGCATTGCCTCGCGCTCGAACGCATCGAGCAACCGGGCAAAGTGGTCAGGCCCAAAGGACACATCGGCATCAAGCTTGACGACTACATCCGCTCTCTCCGTGAGGGCGTCCACCCCAGCATGGAATGCGCGAACAACCGGGGCCCCTCGTGTCGGATTTGGCATCCCCGGCACCTCGAGGAGCGTGATCCAAGGATGTTTTTCCGCGAGTTCGTTGGCAATCGCCACGGTCGCGTCCGTCGAGCCGTTGTCCACGATGATCCATTGGCTGACCGGCTGCGTCTGTTCGAGCATGCATGCAGCGAGGCGCCTGAGATTCTCTGCTTCGTTCCGCGTCGGGGTTATCGCTACGTAGGAAGGCATCGTCCTTGAGATCGGGTTGAACAGTCCCGTGAATGTTGTAGCTGCTCCCACCAACGGTCGCCACCATCTGACGCCGGACTAGACCGGAACCCTACCCGGATGGCCAGGGTGGTAGTGCTCTTGCCGACCGGTCTTCTGTGCCAATGGGCGTGGGCGACTCGCTGCGCCCACCATAGCCTCACCACAGCAAATGACCGGACACCTACATCCCGTGGCCATTGGCCAGCCTAACTCTGCGGATCCACAGCCTCCCGCCGTCGTCTATGTAGTCGGCGCTCGCCCGAACTTCGTCAAGATGGCGCCAGTCGTACGCGAGATGCGGCGACGCGCCCCCGCCGCGCGGCACGTTGTTGTGCACACGGGCCAGCACTACGACGCCGACATGTCCGGGATCTTCTTCGATGAGCTGGGGATGCCCGTGCCAGACCACCTCCTCGGCGTCGGTTCCGGATCGCACGCGGTCCAGACGGCGCGGGCCTTGGAGCGACTCGAGCCCGTACTTGAGCAGGTTCGGCCACGCGCGATTGTTGTCCCTGGCGACGTGAACTCGACGCTTTCGGCTGCGCTCGCCGCGGCGAAGCTACAGATTCCGATTGCGCATCTCGAAGCCGGGCTCCGAAGTTTCGATCGCACGATGCCCGAGGAGATCAACCGCTTGCTCGTCGATCAGCTCGCCCAGTGGTGCTTCATCCACAGCATGGAGGCGGCGGAACACCTGCAGCGCGAGGGGATTGAGAAAGACCGCATCCGCTTTGTCGGGAATACGATGATCGACACGCTGGTTCAGCTGCGAAGCCGAATCGCCGCCTCGACCGTCCATCAGGAGTTCGGAGTTGAGCAACACGGCTATCTCCTTGTCACGTTGCATCGGCCGGCACTCGTCGACGGACCTCTACTTGCGCCGGTCCTTGCGGGACTCGCCGAGGTCGCTCGTAGCCTGCCGGTTGTGTTTCCGGTTCATCCGCGGACTCGTGCGCGGTTGCACCGCGAGAACCTTGACGCCCCGGGCGTGCAGTTCGCGGATCCAGTCGGGTACATCGACTTCCTCGCACTCGAGGCGTCGGCCGCCGCCGTATTAACGGACTCCGGCGGCATCCAGGAGGAGACGACGTATCTCCACGTGCCTTGCTTCACGTTCCGAGACAACACCGAACGTCCTGTGACGATAACGCAGGGCACCAACAAGCTGCTGGGGCTACGTCCGGACGTGATTTCCGAGATTCCGCGATACATCGCAGAATCGCCAGTCCGCCTCCATAGTCCCCCGGGTTGGGACGGTCACGCCGCGGGCCGAGTCGCGCAAGCGCTAATTGATGACCTCGGGCTATCCGCACCTGGTGAAGCGGCGGAAGTTGGATTGGCGCCTAACGGCGACATGACCGCTATCGGCGCGTCGGCATGAGCAGGATCGACGCACCCCGTGAGTCTCCGGCGGCATAGCGGAGCGTCGGCGCATTTAGCCGGCGATGCTTGTACTGAAATGAGAGAGGCTAGGTAATGATCGAATATTGCAGCAAGGCTGTCGACTATCTTGGGCTTGCCTACGACGACAGGCGGGCACTGTTCTCGTACTCGACGACAATTGACGACCGTGGCGCGGTGGTCAATGATTATCTCTTGCAGCCGTCTCTCCGGTACACGATTAACACCTATCTCGGGTTGACGGAGGCTCAGCGACACGGCGGAACAATCGAATGGCTGGGTGACGTCGACGATCGCGTGGCAGACTTTCTTAGACTGCATGAGCACGAGATCACCACATGTGCGGATCACGGCCTCCTACTTGCGCTGCTCGCTGCGACCGATCCGTCCCACCCCGCCGCCGATCGCTGCTTCGATCGACTTGATCTCGCCGTCTCGAGACAGGATGTTGGCAGCACGCTCAATATGCAAGACCTAGGCTGGATGCTATGGGGAGCCTCGGCCTGGTCAGGGGACGCGCGCGGGGAAGCGCTCGCGGACCGACTATTCGGCCTCATTCAATCGGAATTCCTAGACAATGCGAGCGGGTTACCGCGCCACTGCACGGCACGCTATCGACGAAACACGGTCTCATTCGGGAGCATCGTCTACTTCCTTCGCTCGATGCACGAGTACGGCGAGGCATTTGACTCCGACCGGGCCCGGGAGGTTTTCTCCGCTGGCGTCGAACATATGCTTTCGATTCAGGGTGGAGACGGTGGCTGGCCATGGATGATCGACGTCCGCAGCGGCCAGCCGTTCGATCTCTACCCGATCTTTACCGTTCACCAGGACAGCATGGCGATGCTGTTCCTTCACCCCGCCGAGCAATATGGTATTGACGGAGTCTCCGAGGCGATCGAGCGCAGCCTGCGCTGGAACTTCGGGGACAACGAACTAGGGATTTCGATGGTTCTGACAGAGCCCTATCCCTGGGTCTACCGATCGATCGAGCGGGACGAACGACTCCCGCGAGTGCGGCGTTACCTACGCGGACTAGGCCCAGCACCGGGCGGCGCGCCGGTCCAGAGCGAGCGCATTCGCATCAACCCGGAGTGCCGCTCGTACCATCTCGGCTGGGTGCTCTACACCTGGTCGGATCCAGCGCGCGTATTCCCGCTAGAAACACCATACAGCGAGGTTTGATCAAGACCCCAGCCGACCCGAAACGCAGCAAATCGCCGAGTTTCCCGCTCGAGCCCGATCTGGGGCTTGGCGGGCTGTGATGGGTGGGTTTGTTTCGGGAGGGGGGCCGGTTGGGGGTGGTTAGGGGAGTTGGTAGGCGCCGGCGTCCCAGGGTTGTTGTGGTGGTCTTGGGA
>Ga0335078_10005133_pt1 | contig 19366 bp, 15 predicted proteins | sample Lox_Sample_32_FD_206711 | JGI IMG/M metagenome (GOLD analysis project Ga0335078, IMG submission 206711) | Soil microbial communities from Loxahatchee National Wildlife Refuge, Florida, United States - Lox_Sample_3.2 | ecosystem: Environmental > Terrestrial > Soil > Wetlands | place: USA... | reverse complement strand
CGAACTCCTGGGGTACGACATCAGCGGGATCACCTACGCATCTCCGGTGGGGGCCTGGTTCAGTGGCCCCCTCGGACAGGTCGCCACCCGAGGGCATCCGGCGTTCCTCGTCGCCGACAATTCGGTGATCACGGTTGTGTGGGTGCTGGCGCTCGTCGCAATCCCGCTCGCGGCGTTCGGGAGCCTGTTGAGCCGCCGATCCCAGCCCCTGGCGCTTCCCCTCGCTCCGGTTGCCCTCGTCGCCGCGCTCCTCGCGATGGGGACCTCGGGGCCGTTCACCACGGTACCGAGATGGGAGAGTGACCTGGGCGGTATCCACGCCGGAGGAATCGGGTTGATTGCCGACACCGTCGTGGGAGTACCCGCATGGATCCAGGTCCTTACGGAAGCCGCCTACGTCCCGATGATCACACTCACGTTCGTCGCGCTGGTCGGCGTGCGAGAGGGGACGACCGCCGTTGTGGATGGGATGCCGGTCCGGATTCGGAAGATGCCGGGTCCGTGGCGCCTCGACCGCGAGCTCTCGTATCGCTCTCGGCGGGGCGTTGCAGTCGGACTGACCGCGTTGCTCCTCTTCGGCTCGTGGCAGTTCTTCTCAGGGTCGTTCTACCCTGGTGGCCTCTCCCCAGGCGTGTCCCCCAACTCCGTTCCGGAGACGGGCTCACTTGCTCCGGCCACCCCCCCTGCGTCCGACGTCGCGGCCTTCTCATCGCTGTCGGCCCATCCGACTGAGGGCGCGGTCTATTGGCCAGGCCCCGACAGTTATTCGTACCCATGGAATCCCCGGTGGAGCCCGCCGGTCGCATACTCGACTCCGTTCGTTAGCCTGCCCGTCACGGGGTTGGGTCCCTTGCTCGCCCAAAATGCGACGGGTGCCCTGGCGCCTCTCCTAGCGGCGAGCGGGGTCTCGAGCGTGGTCGTGGACAACATGTCGGCTCCGGCGCTCACCCTAGCGTTCGGACGACCGGACCTGTCGGGCATCCTGAACGCGTTCAGCGCAGCTCCCGGGCTTCGGTCAGACAGCCTCGACCCGTCAGGCGCTTCCGTGTTCGGGTTGAACGACTCGCCTGGCATCGTATCGTTCGTTAATCGCACCTATGTGCCATTGTTCCCGTCGTCGCTTTCCGGTATCCCCATCGCTGCCCTCGCGGGAACGGGGCAAGCCGTAGGGCTAGTCGCGTCGAACGGAAGCACCAACTCTCCGGCCCTCGGTTACGCTAACGAGGCCTCCACGCTCTCCCCAACCCAAGGGCTGGTCGTGACGGCGGCGAACCTCTCCACCCTCGAGCCGGTCCGTATGATCCGAGGCTTCCCGGGGGACGGCAGTGGACCGCTCTCCAGCATTTTGAGCCGAACCGGCGACCATCCCTTGCCCGAACCATACTCGAACTGGACGGTGGCGGTCTGGGCGTTGGACGACGGGTCCGTGAATGTATCGTCCACGAATGGGACCCAACTCGAGCTGAACCGCTCCGGCTCGACGGTCGTGGCGTCGCTGAATTACCTTTCGAGCCTGGTCGATGGGAGCATTGGCGGCATTCCGGTCAGCCCATCGAACAACGTGACGTTCCATGTGGCCGCCCAAGTGCAGGGCGGGAACGGATTTTCCGGCACGGTGTGGGCCAACGTCGTCGCCTCCAACCTTCGGGCCGTCAATCTTCGACAGTTCTCGACCGCCGCCACCACGCCGTCAGGCAACTGGACGAATCTTAGCCTGTCCGGGGTGCTGCCCGCGGGGGCTGCACTTTTCACGATGCGGCTGTTCGCGAACTTCACGGGCCCGCTGAACGTTAGTAATGTGACGATCGGGTGGAGCGAGCTCACCCCTTCTCCCACCAGTTTCTCGGGCTCACTCTTGCCGACGACCAACTATTCCGCCACCCTGCCCGCCGCTCCCGTGGCGTTCCCCGTGGACCTCTGGGGCCAGCTCAGCGGCGCCGGCGTCGTGGCCATCACTTCCGACGGGTCGACAGCTGTTCGCGACGTCGAGCCCGCACCCCTGGCATGGGTTGAATTGCCCGGAGTTCGAGTCGGGGGCTCAGTCCAGATCAATCTGTCCGGAAATCTGACCGTGAGCGGGTTCCTCATCCTCCCCTCGGAGAGTGGACCTGCGTCCTCGGGTTCGGTCTCCAACCTCAGTCTCGGGGACGACTACTCTGTGTCGGGAGCATTCTCGTCCTCAGGCCCCGGGTATCTGCTCCTGCACGAACCGTACTCCTCGGAGTGGCAGCTTCAATTGGATGGCACCGGAAGTGAAACCGGGACCGCCACCGTGCTTGGAGGGCTCCTCTTCGCCATCCCGGCCGGCGTCCATCAGTTCACTTTCTCTCTGCGGGGCATCGGGAGTCAGCCGTTGCTGCTGGGGGCTGACGCCGTTGCGATGCTCCTGCTCATGCTGGCGGCCATACGACCGGCCGTCTTCCTATCGCCGGGAAAGCGACTTCGCGATCGGTTGCGCCGCCTCAGACCCGGCTCCGCTTAAGCGGGAGCAGCGCTCCCACGGAGTAAAGGCGAACCCCCCGATGCGGATCCTCTGGCTGGCGCATCGCGACCTCCGCCATCCGCGGTCGGGGGGAGCCGAACGGGCGGCGTTCGAGATCACCCGGGGTCTGGCTCGTCGGGGGCACTCGGTCTTGTGGGTGGTCGGGGGCGCCCCCGGACTTCCCGCCAGGGAGTTCCAGGACGGCGTGGAACTCCGCCGGGTCCCGGGACCAATCTCAGAACATGCTCTCGTCCCACTTTTCACCCACGCGGCGCCCCGACCCGACGTGGTGGTGGAGGACCTCGATCACGTGGTGCCTTGGGGGTCCTCACGGTTCACGCGAGCACCCCGCGTGGCGTTCTTTCACCACCTCCATGCACGGACCCTTGCCGGTCAGCTTCCCGCGCCGTTCGACGGCGTACTTCGGGCGCTGGAACGCCGGTATCCCAGGACCCTGGCTGACGCAACCTTTGTCGTGACCTCCGAACAATCCCGGGGGGACCTGGTCGCCCTCGGAGTCCCCATAGACCGGGTTGAGGTTGTGCCGCTGGGCGTCGACGCCGGACGTTTCCGCCCCGGGCCCCGGGACGACCCACCGACGGTGCTGTACTTCGGGGGTCTCAAACCGTACAAGCGGCCCGACCACGCACTTCGCGCCTTCGCGGCCTTACGGTCCACCGGGGATGCGGCTCGGCTGGCCGTGCTCGGAAATGGCCCGCTTCTTGCGGAGTTGAAACGGCTCGCCCGGGCTCTGGATGTGGAGGCGTCGGTCGAGTTCGCGGGGCGGGTCAACGACGACGCCTTGGCCGGTTGGATCTCGCGGGCCCGCCTGAATCTCCACTGTGCGGTCTCTGAAGGTTGGTGTCTCTCGGCGCTCGAAGCCGCCGCGGGAGGCGTTCCGACGGCCGCCTACGACGTGCCGGGAATGCGAGCGGTCGTTCGGGACGGCCAGACGGGGAGCCTTAGCCCGGACTCCGACCTTGCCAGCCTGATCGAGGGCGCACGTCGACTACTTCGGGGAGACGCTTCCTCGATCTCCGCGGCGTGCCAAGAGCTCGCTCGCTCGCTCACCTGGGAGCGCTGTGCAGCAGGCTGGGAAAGTCACTTGAGCCTCGTTACGCATCGAGGAAGCTGACGCTTTGGAGGAGCCCGTAGTGGCGCGACCCCACGACGAAGCCGGACGCTCCATGGGGCCCTCTCCGCCGGTCACCCCGGCGCGTACTGCGTTCTCAGCGCCTTCCCTCATCATGCGACTCGCGACGACGCGTCCCCGATTGGCCCGGTGGGGGGTCCGCGCCGCCGGATGGGAGGAGGCCAAAGTGCGCGCGTCCGAACTCGGGTTTCTCCCGCGGGGCCGCGACTGGTTCGAGCGCACCGACCTGTACAAAGCGATGATCTTCTACGCGCTCTGCCGAAGCCGCCGGCCCAGCGTGGCGGTCGAGACCGGCGTCGCCTCCGGCACTTCCTCGCTAGGATTTCTCGCCGCCCTGGAGGACAATCGCCAGGGGCGCCTGTTCTCGGTGGACCTTCCCGAGGCGACGTACGACCGGGACCGGGGTGGGACGTGGACCGACCCTCTGGCTGGCCGGCCCACCGGCTGGCGGGTCCCCGAGTCGCTCCGGGGTCGGTGGTCTCTGCGCCGGGGGCCCAGCGCTGAACTGCTCCCGTCCCTCCTCGCCGAGTGCGGCCCGATCGACCTATTCTATCACGACAGCGAGCACACCGCGAAAAACATGGACTTCGAGATCGCTCTCGCTTGGGCGGCCCTTCGACCCGGGGGGATTCTCGCGGTCGACAACGTGAACTGGTCGACGTCGTTCGCTCAGTTCCTCGCCAGGTACCAGCCCCGCTACGAATACTTCTACCCGTTCTTGGGGCTCGCCGAGAAGCCCGGGGTCGTCGGAGTGGAAAGCCGGACCGCGCCCTAAGGCGGACGGGCCGAACCGTGGGCGGCTAACGGTCCCCCCACTGGGTGAGGAACCACGCAACGAGCTTTGGGGGGACATGACGGCCCACGGGGGAGTTCATCATGCGCACCCCGACGAGCGAGACGAGCATCACGGGGATCGCCCCGCCGATCGGCATCCGGGTCGCGGGATCATGCTGCCAATGGACGGGCACCTCCTTCACCGCGTGGCCGTCCTTTCGCAGGTGATAGAGAATATCGACATCGAACGCCCGATTGGTCAGGGTGACGCTGCGGAGCAAGGACGGAACGAGCGCACCCCGGAAGAATTTCGCCCCGCACTGCGTGTCGCGGATCGGGAGCTGGAGCAACGACCTGGTGAGGAAGTTCCAGCCTCGACCCACGATGCGGTTGAAGAGGGGCTCGGTCCCCGAACCGGACGCACCGCGGATCCAGCGCGAGGCCACGACACAATCGAACTCGACAAGATGGCCCAGGAGCCGGTACATCTCCTCGGGTGCGATCGGACCGTCCGCGTCGAGGTACCCGAGGTAGTCGTACCGGGCCTCCCGGATCCCGGCCAGGACGGCGCCGCCCTTGCCGAGCTTGGTCGGGAACTGTAGCACTCGTACGCCCCGGTCGGCGTAGGAGCGGGCAACCTCGGCGGTCTGGTCTCCGACCCCGTCGACGACGACGATGAATTCGAAGGGATATCCCCGGGCCTCGAGCGCCGGAAGATACCGCTCAAGCGTCCGGGCCAGGCGGTCCTCTTCGTTCCACGCGGGAATGATGATGCTGACGCCCGGGTCGTCCGGGCGAGTGGAAGGGGTGAACACTGGTGATATCCAGCCCGGTCGGAGTATTTCCTTCTTATGACCGAATCGACGGCAGACAGGAGCCGGAAGTTGCCGTCGAAGTACGGGTTCGACCGCGAGCTACCGTCCGGACCCTAGGCGACATCCCGTCATGCAACTGAACCGACGCCTCTTGGGAGGCCGGTCCGAAGCTCAGCAGCCAATCCGACGTCTCACTTCGACTGCGCGGCGCTTAGCCTCCGCTCCTTACCGTGGAACGGCCTGCGCAACCAGTCCCCCGCAAGTCGTACGGCCGGTGTGGAGGTCACTTTGTGGGGTGCTTCTTCAGGAAGGCGTCTAGGAGCTTCGCCATCTTCCCGCCGAGGTCCCCGTAGTTGTACTGGACGTCGAGGATCGGCTGCGGAACCTGGACGAGGCGCTTCAGGTCGACCGGGCTCCCATCGACCACGAGTTCTGCGGGGGAGGCGCGGATCGTCGCCTCGAGGTCCTTCACCTGCTCCGCGCTGTAGCCCATCGCGGGCAGGATCCGTTCGAGATGGGGGTACTGGGCGTAGACCTTCGCGATCGACCCGACCGCGTGCGTCTTCGGCTCGACGATCACGCCGCCCTCCTTCTCGGCGAGGAGGAACCCCGCGCCGTAGCGCATCCCGCCGTGGGTCAGGGTGGGGCCGTCCTCAACCACCAGCACCCGCTTCCCCCGGATCTGCTCAGGGTGGTCGGCCGTGATCTCGAGGGCGCCGCGGAAGAGCTTCGCCTTCGGGTTGGCCCGTGCGGCGTTCTCCTCGACCGTCTGGATCCCCTGGGGGGTCGCGGTGTTCGACTTCGAGACCACGATCACGTCCGCGGTCCGGAAGTTCGCCTCGCCGGGGTAGTAGGAGAGCTCGTGGCCGGGCCGGTGCGGGTCGGCGACCACGATCTGGAGGTCGGAGCGGTAGAACGGCAGGTCGTTGTTGCCGCCGTCCCAGAGGACGATGTCGGCCTCCTTCTCGGCCGCGCGCAGGATCTTCTCGTAGTCCACGCCCGCGAAGACGACGATCCCGTTCCGGATGTGGGGCTCGTACTCCTCGCGCTCCTCGATCGTGCAGTCGGCCTTGTCAAGGTCCTCCATGGTCGCGAACCGCTGGACCGCCTGGGCGGCGAGGTCCCCGTACGGCATCGGGTGGCGGACGATGGCGACGGTGCGCCCCTTCGACCGAAGATACTGGGAGACGAACTTGGTCAGCGGGCTCTTGCCGGCGCCGGTCCGGACCGCGCAGATGCTCAGCACCGGCTTCGTGGAGGGCAGCTCGGTGTCCCGTGGGCCGGGGAGGAGGAAGCTCGCGCCGGCGGCGAGGGCGATCGACCCCTTGTGCATCACCTCGATGTGCGGAAGGTCGGAGTACGACATGACGACGAGGTCGACATGGTTCGACCGAACGAGCTCGTCGAGCTCGGACTCGGGCACGATCGGGATCCCTTTCGGGTAGCCGGCGCCCGCGAGGGACGGCGGGTAGACGCGGCCGGCGATGTTCGGGATCTGCGCCGCCGTGAACGCCACGACGTCGAACTCCGGATGGCCGCGGTAGAGGACGTTGAAGTTGTGGAAGTCCCGACCGGCGGCGCCCACGATGACGACGCGACGACGCTGCATGGTCGACTTGAGGCGTCCCGGGGGCTATATGCGTGCCGTGAAGCCGACCGCACGCACCGGGGGCGCGGGGTCACTCCATCCGGATCGCGGAGCGCACCGAGGGCGCCTGGTGGTTCCGCACCTGGATCTCGTGGACCTCGTGGCCCATCGGCGCCTGCGCCTTCGCGTGGCCCAAGTGCTCGAGGCAGGCGTAGACCCGACGACCGGACGCTTCCTCGATGAAGTAGGAGGCGGGCTTGCCGCAGGGGATCTCGTTCCCTTCGTCGGTCGGGTCGACCCCGACCCATGAGCATTGGTGGACGTGCTCCTCGGTCATGAGGGGGGATGGGCGCCCGGGGGTATTTGATGGCGCGCTCGAACGAACTCGACCCGGAGGGAGACCCCGGCTCACGCCGGCTCGCCGCGCCAGTACTCGAGCGCGTCGGCGATCGTTCGCTCCAGGGAGTACGTTGGCGTGTAGCCGAGGGCCCGGAGCCGTGAGATGTCCCCCCGGTTGTCTGGCTCGTCCGTGGGGCGGAACAGCGCCGGGTCGGGCGTGATCTGGAGCGGCACGCGCGCGATGCGGACCAGCGTCTCCGCGATGTCGCGGATCGAGTAGCTCTGGCCGGCGCCGACGTTCACGGGCTGTTTCGGGTCGCCCTTCTCGAAGACGAGCCACAGCGCCCGGACCACGTCCCGGATGTCCGACACGTCCCGGCGCGTCTCGAGGTTCCCCACCTTCAACTCGGCGGGCCGACCGGCCCGCTCGAGCTTCGCCACCTGCCGGGCGAAGTCGTTCAGTGCGTCCCCGGTCTTCCCGGGGCCGGTGGTGCCGAAGAGGCGCGCCCGAACGATCCTCAGCTGGAAGTTGAGGGAGTACTGGAGCGACAGCATATCCTGCGCGGCCTTCGACACCCCGTACGGGTTCGTTGGATTCAGCGGCACGTCCTCGGGCACGGGGAGTTTCGGCGGGTCGCCGTACGCGGAGGCCGACGCCGCGAGCAGGGTGCCGTGCTTCGGTGGGTGGGCGCGAAGCGCCTCGTAGAACCGGATCGTTCCGATGACGTTCGACTCGAACGTGTCAACCGGGTCCTTCCACGCCTTCTGGGCATACGCCTGCGCCGCGAGGTGGAACACCCCGTCCGGGCGCAGCCGCTCGACGATCACGGCGACCGACTCGGGGTCGCGCATGTCGAGCCGCTCCCAATGGACCGCCGGCGGGTTCGGAAGGCGGGTCGCGAGCTCCTCGTTGGACAGGTACGTGCCCGTCACGTCATGGCCCCGCTCCACCGCCGAGACGAGCAGGTGCCGCCCGATGAATCCGGAGGCGCCGGTCACGAGGAGCTTCATCGGAAGCCGCGGGGGGTCCGGCCCGTAATATCGTTTGGCCCCGGGGGCGCTAGCGCGCGGGTTCGGGGTGCGGGAGGGCTTGGCGCCGTTCGGAACGCAAGAGCCGCTCGAGCCGCTTCGCGAGGAGCACCTCGATCAGGAACACTCGGACGAAGCTCAGCCCTTCCGTCACCTTGCTCGCGCCCGAGCCCCGGGGTTCGAAGACGTAACCGACCTCGGCGGTGCGTCGCCCGTGGTTCATCACGAGAAGGAAGAGCAGCAGCTTGTAGCCCCGGTAGTTCGGGTCGATCGGGTGGAACACCTCGCGCCGGAAGGCGAAGAACCCCGAGACCGGGTCGGTGAGCCTCCGCGCATCCGAGAGCAGGAGCTTGGCCGTTCCCTCGGCGACTCGCGAGATCAGCGCGCGCATCGCGGTACGGGGCCCGACCGACCCTCCCGGAGCGTACCGGCTGGCGACGGCGAGCCCGACCCCGCCCTCGAGCTCGTGGACGAGCGCCGGCAAGATTTCCGCGGGGTGTTGGCGGTCGGCGTCCATCACGACGAGGTACCGCCCGTGGGCGGCGAGGATCCCTTGGCACTGGGCCTTGAGGGTCGTCTGCTTTCCGTCGTGGAAGATCGGTCGGATCCTGGGGTCCCGGGTGGCCTCGGCCCTGAGGTACTCGCGTGTGCCGTCCGTGCTCCCGTCGTCGACGACGATCAGTTCGAGCGGCGGGAGCGCCGTGGCGCGCAGGCGGTCCAGGAGCCAGGGGAGGTTCGCCTGCTCGTTGAGGGTCGCGAGCACGATCGAGACGGTCGGGTCGGGCGGAGAACTCGGTCCGACCCCCTCCACCGGCGGCATCGGAACGGACCGAACCTCGGGGCGCGAGCGGGGACCGAGATTAAGGGTTTCGCGAGGTGGCCCGTCCTACGCGGGCCGCGAGTGGATCCGCGAGGCTGCGAACCGGGGGAGCCCCGCCAGGTGCACGCCCACCACGATGCCCCAGAGGAGCACGGGGGCGACGATCAGCCGTTCGGTGCCCCCCGGGCCGAGGCCCAGGTAGGTCCCCGATAGGAAGAGACCGATCGCGATCAGGACCACGAGCCCCGAGAGGAGGGTGTACGAGCTCGAGAAGTGCCAGTGCGGCGGGTTGCGCATCGCGAAGGAGAGGACGAGGAAGGCGAGGCCGGCGCCGAGGAAGGCGACATCGCTGGCGATGACGTGCGCGCCACCGTTCAGGACCGGGGTCGTTTCGGGAAACACCCCGACCCCGACCGCCCCGGCGCCCGCGACCATCAGGAGGAACAGTCCGAACGCCCGGCTCGGTCGGTCGTCGAAGGCATTCCAGGCGAGGAGGGTCGCGAGGATCGTGAGCAGTCCGAGGAGGATCACCGACGCGTCGAACAGGAGGGCCCACGGCGAATGGGCCCCGCCGAGGTCGCTGATGTAGTTCTGGCTCAGGCTGTAGTTCGCGTAGCGTTGTTGCACCACCGCCATCACGACCACGAACTGGGCGGCGGCGACGGCGAACAGCACCCCGCCCGTCCGTACCGACCGGTCGACGAGGAGCGAGGCCATGGGTCACCCTCGGGCCCGGAGCGGTCGGGACCCCGTATAATCCCCCGGTTCGAGACGAACTGGGGCGGTCCGACTGGGGGGGGCGCCGGGTCAGCGCCCAAATAGCCCCCGTCGTTCGGGGAGCGCCGTGGCCCCCCGCTATCAGAATCCGGCTTTGACAGTCGATGCGATCTGGATCCACCGGGGCCGGGTGCTTCTCGTCCGGCGGGGGCGGACCCCGTTCCGGGGGTATTGGGCGTTCCCGGGCGGCTTTGTGGAGCAGCGAGAGACGGTCGAGGCGGCGCTCTCCCGCGAACTGTTCGAGGAGACGGGCCTGCGCGGCTCGGCAGGGGCGATCGTCGGAGTGTACTCCGGTCCGGACCGGGATCCTCGGAAGCCGACGACGTCGATCGCCTACCTGGTGCGCGGTCGTCCGGCTCCCCCCCGGGCGGGCGACGACGCCGCCGGCGCCGCGTGGGTCCCCCTCGAGGAGGCGGCGCCGCTCGCGTTCGACCACGGACGGATGCTCGCCGACGCCCGTCGCCTCCTCGAGAGGGCGCGGCGGCGTTCGGGCCGCCGAGGCCGTTAGGGTTCCGGCGCGAACGGAGCCCCGACGAGCGGGGCCCGGGCGCCGCGGCCACGCGACCACGAGCAGACGGCGGCCAGGACGAGCGCGGCCGCGGCCCCCAGGAACGCCGCGTGGATCCCGTTGAGGAAGGCGGTGCTGACGCCGCCCGCGATCGTTCCGCTCCCGAGGAAGACGGCGTCCGCGGTGGCGCGGGAGACCGACGCGGAGGCGATGGTGAGGGAGAGGACGAAGCTGAGCAGCGTCCCCATGTTGCCGAGCGTCGCCCTGAGTCCGCTGATCGCTCCGAACGTCTCGGGCGTCGCCTGGCTCATGATCGCGGTCGTGTTCGCGGGGTAGAACATCCCCGAGCCGACCCCGCCGACCAGCGAGATCACCGGAACCCAGCCGAGCCACGTGTCGGGCCCGAGGAAGGAGTACCCCGCGACCGCGACGAGCATGGCGAGGATCCCGGCGGTCGCGAGCGGTCGGGGCCCGAACCGGTCGACGCGCCGGCCCATGAACGGACCCGCGAACGCTCCGAGGAGATAGCCGGGGACCAGGAGCAGGGAGGCGTCGAGCGGAGTCAGGCCCCGGATCCCCTGGAGATACATCGTCAGGAGGAAGACGACGGACAGGTAGCCGAGCGACTGCAGGAACCCGGCGACGAGACTGAACCCGAGCAGCCGACGGCCCAGCTCGCGGACCCGCAACATCGGGTCCGGGCGGTGGAGCTCGACCAGGAAGAAGACGGGAAGCAGCGCGAGCCCGGCCAGCACCTCGAGCCCGTTCGCTAGGTCGAGCCCGTACGACGCGAAGTCGATCGCTCCATAAGAGATGAGACAGAGCGCCCCAGCGAGGGAGAGCAGTCCGGGGACGTCGAACGACGCCTTCTTGCGCTCCCCCCGCGGCAGGGTCCGAAGCCCGAGCGCGACCGCGATCGCCCCGATCGGGAGGTTGATGAAGAAGATGTACCGCCAGCCAAGCGTGGTCGTGATCAGGCCGCCGAGGAGGATGCCCAGGATCGCTCCGATCGACCAGCCGAAGACGAGGTAGCCGAACGCCCGGCCCCGTTGACGGGGCGGGAAGACCCGCGCGAGGAGAGCCGCGCCGTTCGCGAACATGATCGCGCCGCCCACGGCCTGCGCCGCGCGGGCCGCGATGAGGACGTCCGCGTTCGGCGCGAACCCACAGAACGCCGAGCCGATCGTGAAGACGGCGAACCCGCCGTTGTAGACGGGCCCGATCCCCAGAATGTCGCCAAGGCGGCCCGCCTGGGTCGTCAGGGTGGCGGTGACGAGGAGGTAGATCAGGACGGTCCAGATGACGCTCGAGAGGGAGGCGTCGAGCTCGCGCGCCATCGTCGGCAACGCCAGAATGACGATGGTGCTGTCGACGGCCACCATCAGGGAGCCGAGCGAGGTCAGCGCGAGGACGCTGGTCGCGTGCGGCGCCGGGGTGCCTCCCGGCGCGGCGGGCGTCGTCACGAGCGTACCTGGGACCGCGGGGCGACCTTACTCGGTCCCCTCGGTCGGCGCCTGCCGGGGCGTCGCGGGCCGCCGTCGGAACAGGAGGAGGGCGAGCACGACCGCGGCCGCGACGATCACGGCCACGACCAGTAGCCAGGTGGTGCCTGAGAGGCCAAGCGGGGTACCCGTCCCAGTGCTGCTCGACGTCGAGTGGAACTCGACGTTTACGGTCTCGTTGAGCCCGGCGACCGTGACGACCAAGCTCCCTAGGCTCACCGAGTAGCCGGTCGGACCCGTCGCGGAGAGCGCGTACGAGCCGTTCGGGATCTCCACCACGATGGAGGAGCTCGTGCCGGGGAACGTCCCGAGGCCCGCGAGGGTGACCGACCAAGCCGTGCCGTTCGATAGACCGGATTCATCGAACGAGACCCTATAGACAACCTGGACGAAGGTGATCGTGACCGTCTGGCCGACGCCGGCGACCGAGACGTTCGCCACCCGGTCGAGCGGGGCGTACCCCGCAGTGAGCGTCGAGACGACGTATGAGTAACTCCCGTTGATCGCATTCCACACCGGCTCGGAGGGGCTGGACGACGTGAGATTGGGGCCCCCCGAGACAATGACCGACCACAAGGAGCCGGCCGGCAGGCCGGTCTCGTTGAACAGGACGGCGTAGGTCGGTTGGAGGAAGGCGACCGGGAACGCGGTCGCGCTCCCGTTGACCGTCACCGAGCCGTTCGCGGGCTGCACCTCCCAGCCGGGCAGGGGGGAGGCGATGGCGAACGAATAGCTCCCATTGAGCAGGTTGAAGGCGATCGAGGAGCCGTTCGACGAGAGGTTCATCGACCCCGCAATCGAGACGGTCCAGAGCGTTCCGGACGGGAGGCCCGACTCCTGGAACGTCAGCGCGAACTTCTGCGGCGGAGTGAACGAGACCGGGACGGTCAGGTTCGCCCCGTCCAGGGTGAACTGTCCGCGGATCGGGTGCGGCGACCACAGGGTGGTCGCGATCGTGTACGCATAGGTCCCATTCGACAATCCCACGGCCACCGACGTCGAGGTGGAAGTGAGGTCGGTGCCGCCGGTGATGTTGACCCACCAGCGCTGACCGCTCGGGAGGCCGGCTTCCGAGAACGTCACCACGTTGACCGTCGGCACGTAGACGACGTTCACCTGGACGTTGGCGCCCGAGACGTTGAACGTACCGCTCCCCGGCTCGGCGGCGAACCCGTACAGCCCGAACGCGGTCCAGGTGTACGAGCCGTTCGTCAGGTAGATCCAGCAGTAGGAGGAGAAGCAGGTGCCGGTGAGTCCACCCGAGTTCCAGGTGAGACCGAGGGTCCAAGGCGTCCCGGCAGGGAGGCCGGTCTCTGTGAAGTTCGCCACGTAGGAGCTCGCCGAGCCGTAGAGGTCGTACTCATAGACCCCTTGAGTGGTCGCGCCGGCCTGGTACGAGGCGTTCCACACCGCGGGGACATCCGAGGGGCGGTTGGAGGCGGAGACCTCGGTCCACGTGAGGTTGCTCGCCGTCTCGCCGGTCTGGTCGACGTTCGACCCGTAGCTCGCGGTGATTCCCGGAATGAATCCGCTGGTGCCCGAGCGCTCGAGGTAGAGCCGGAGGTTCCCGCTCGTCTCGGGGCCGAAGTTGCCGATCCCGCCGCTGGGTCCGCCGACCAGGCCGAACTGCGGGTCGAGACCGCCCGGGCCGCCGTACGGGGCCGGATACGGACCGTTCGAGTAGTTCTGGCCCTGCCAGGAGTAGTTGTACGACTGGGAGCCGATGATGTATGAGGCCCCCGGCACGGGGAGCGTCAGGGACGTGGTTCCGGGTACCCCGAAGGAGAAGACGACCGCCTGCTGGTCGAACCCCGAGGTGTTGACGAGAGTGGTCGTGAGGGTGAAATCCACGGTCGGGTTCAGGACGAGGCCCGAGACGGGGAAGTTGTACTCGTAGACGGTCTGGTAGGGATACAGGCCGTAGAACGGATAGACTACCCATCCGGTGAAGTTCATCGCCCAACCGGTCGGCGTCGCGTTCACGTAGACGACGTTCTGGATCCAGTAGATCGGCGCGCCCATCGAGTTCGCGAAGAACAGGTTTTGCTGGAGCGAGGCGTTGAAGAGGGTGTTCACGCCGCCCCCGGGCAGGGTCGACGTCACGGCGAGACCCGTCAGGTTGAACGCTGCCCGCACCGCCGACAGCTGGCCGGCCACATTCTCGGGCTGGTAATTGAAGACGTACATCGTGAAGTTGTACGCGTCCACTGACCCCCAGCCCGTGACGAGGTCGTACCCCGGCAGCGCGCTGTACAGGTAGTTCGCGCCGAGGACGACGTCGAACAACGGCAGCGTCGGGAGGGCCGAGGTGTATCCTCCGGTGGGAATGTACCCCGTGGTCAGGGTCGAGCCGAGCGGGGCGATCATCGCCGTCCCCAGGCTGTAGACGGTGGGGTCAACGAACCCCAGGTCCGAATTCAGGTTGTACTTCAGGACGTAGTCGATATCCGCGAGCAGCCCCGCCTCGAGCGGCGAGGCGACGCTCGTGCCGCCGACGTCGAAGAAGGTCCCCGTGCCCGAGGCGTTGGTGGCCCGGTAGTCGTAGCCGCCGAGGGTGATCGTCATCAGCGTGTTGTTCGCGAGCGCCGCAATGTCAGGCACCCCGCGACCGGCGCCGCTGATCACGGTGTTCGCTTCCGAGTTCACCTGCCAGGACGGCTCGGCGAAGACGGAGCTGATCCCGCCGGTCGACCCGGCGGGGCCGTTCAGTTGGGTGTCGTTCGGGTTGACGTACCACGCCACGTCGCTCGTCATCGCGAGCGTGTAGGTGTCGAGCGTCACGGTCGTGCCGCCGACCGCGACGTCGCCGAAATCATCGTACGCCATCGACGCCGGGAAGAAGACTCCGGGGCCCCAGGCACTGGCCGGGTCGGAGCCGGAGTCGCCCGAGGCCGCCAGGACGGTGATGCCGCGGGCGGCCGCCTCTTCCGTATCGTTGTACCAGTTGGTGTCGTTCGCGTCGGTCCCGCCCCACGAGTTCGAGATGACGGAGACCCCCGCGAGCCCGGGGTAGCTCGAGTTGGGGTTCAGCACGAACGCGAACGAGGCGTCCAGGTCCGCGTTGGTCGCGTTCCCGCCATAAACGTTGAACAGCGAGGCTCCGGGGGCGGTCGACCCGGCCATTTCCAGGTCGAGCGTGTTCTCGATGTGCGCCGAGCTCGAGTCGTACGAGGCGAAGTACCCCGGGGCGGGAGCGCCGAGCACCGGAACCCCGTAGGCCACCGGATGCGGCTCGCCGACGGGGAGCGTCTCGTTGAAGAACTGACTGACGTCCGTCGGGTCGAACGCGCCGACGTACTCGTCCGTGTAGAGGGTGCCGTTCGGCGTGGAGAGGTTCGCGCCCGTGTACTGGCCGGACCAGAGGATCGTCGCGACCACCGCGTTCGTCGGGTACCCATACTCACTGAACAGCGAGAGCTGGTCGTACGCGACCTGGAAATCGGGGGCGTACTCGTACTGGACGCCCGCCACGACGGGCGGCGTCAGATACGACGCACGAGCGGCGGGGGCCGGGGCCGCCGGGACGGGCGGCGGCGCGCGCTGCGTGTGCGGGATGGAGAGGGGGCGGTTGAGGAACATCGAGTAGGAGCTGAGGCCCTCGACGGACCCGACCAGGTGCGCGACCGGGGCGGGGAGGGCGAGCGTCGAGGTCGGCGCGTAGTACTCGTGGCCGGCGTACTCGAACGAGCCGAGCGGCGTGTGGAACGCCGCTTCGACCTGGGCCGAGGTGGCGGTGAACGAGACGCTCTCGTGGTCAGCGTAGGTGGTGAGGTGCGTGACCCCGAACGAGTCGAAGTACTCCACGACCGTGGCATACTGGGAGTCGGGGAGAGCGAAGTCCCGGTCGAATTGGGCGGCGGTCAGGTAGTGATGGTAGTCGGGAGATTGAGGGTTGGCGATCGCGGCGAGCAGAATCTGGAGGCCCGTCTGATTTGCGAACCCCAGGGAGACCAGGATGGAGACCGAGTGGACGGACGCGGCGCCGAGGTAGCTTGCGCCGGCGAGTCCGACCCCGGGTTCATGATCCGGGACCGAGAGGAGGGGGGCGTCCAGGACCTGGGCGAGCCCCAGGGCCGGCGCGGACGGCGCCGAGGCGACCGGAGCCGCGCTGCGAGCCAGCGAACCGGGCGACGCGAGCGTCACCAAGATGAGTAGTGTTACGACCGTTCCGATGCCCAACGCCGACCGATAGTCGCCCGAACGCCCCATCGCTGTCTGAGCCGTCCCGCGATGCGGGCGCAACTCGGGGGCGTCCACGTCCGCCACTTGAGATAAGTGTTGTTGGTACGACCCGCCTCGTCCGGGACTCCGGTGGGCGGCCGGCCCCTCCCAGCGCTCAGTCGAGGGTTTGCGGCGTCAGCCTCTTATCGCTAGGGCAGAATGCGACGCCCGATGCCGTCGCCCGTGGAGGACCACCCGCGACCGACCTTGCTCTCGGACTTCATCCTCGGGAGCCAGGACGGTCTCGTCAACGTGCTCGGCATCCTGCTCGGGCTGGTCGCCGCCAACACCGACGCGCGGGTGATCCTGATCGCCACGCTCGCCGCGATGGCCGCAGAGTCGATCTCGATGGGCGCGGTGGCGTACACGTCCACCCTCTCCCGGCGGAACCTCTACCTCAGCGAGGTCCAGCGGGAGCTGCTTGAGATGCGCGTCGTTCCCGAAATGGAACGCGAGGAGGTTCGGGTCATCCTCCGCAAGTGGGGCTACGAAGGCGCGGAGGTCGAGGAGATGCTCGCCCGCATCGAAGCGAAGCCGAAGGCCATGCTCGACATCATGATGGCGTTCGAGCTGAACCTCGCCGAGGTCGCGCCGGAGCAGCCTCGGAACAGCGCGATGGTGGTCCTTAGCGCCACGATCGTGGGCTCCGTGATCCCGATCCTTCCGTTCTTCCTCTATACCGGCGACCTGCGACTCGCCGCCCTTATCTCGATCGTCTTGAGTGCGCTCGTTCTGTTCGCCGTCGGTTGGTACGAAGCCCGGATCACCAAAGGGTCGACGTACCAGAACGCGCTCCGGATGATCGTGATCGGACTCGGGGCCGGGTTTGCCGGCTTCCTGGTGGGCTACCTCGCCCACATCCTCTGAACGGACGTCAGGCGGCGCCACCGAGACGGTGGCGGCGCGGGCGTCGGGTCGGACGCTCGCGCCAGGCCATCCACCGTCGCGGTCGGCGACTTTCGTGGCGGCGGCAGGCGGCGCACCAGACGACCTGCTCGTCGGGTCCAGCCAGCTCGGGGGTCGGGGTGTGTTCGATGTCGGCGTGTCCGCAACCCCGCTCGAGGCAGGGGTGGGGGCCGCGCTCGGTCCCACTCGGCGCCATCGCGCCGGTTCTTATGCGTATTAATGTGTATTAAAGGTGACGAATTCTCGCCGTCAGCGGGCGAGCACCCGAACGCGTTTCGCCGCTTGGGCGCTCTTCTCCTTCTCCGAAAGGTCGCGCAGGTGCATCGACACCGTCAGCCGCCCGTTTACCTCGACCGGCTCGGGCACCATCGGGAGCTTCAACGTCACGTGCTCGAGCGAAAGCTCGACCTCTCCGTGGCGGTCGGCCAGCGCTTCGATCAACTCGGCTAGGGGGTTGGACGCGGCGTGCGGCATGGCGGATTCGGCCATGAGTTCTGGAAGGTGTCGGGTTATAGGAAGCTACCGCGGCGTGGGGCGGGTCGAATTGGTTCAATTTGTTAATGATATTCCGTATAAATCCGCGGCCCGTTCCCGGGTCGATGACGGCCCCCACCGCCCCCGGCTACTCCACCCCGAAGCAGGGGATCCTACTGTATGTCAAGCGCCGCCCGGGCGCCTCCTTGACGGAGATCGCCGAGGGTCTCGGTCTCTCCAAGGCCGCGGCCCACGGCCACCTGACCCGTCTCGAGTCCGACGGCCTGCTCGCGCGTCGGTACCTCACCGGCAAGGTGGGCCGCCCTCAGGTCGCATTCGAGCTCACCGACAGCGGCCGCTCGCTGTTCCCGCAGGCGTACTCCGAGATGTCGCTCTCGGCGCTCCGATACGTCGAGCGACGCCTCGGCCGGCCGGCGGTCTCCGAGCTCCTGACCGAACGCGCGCACGAAGTGGCGGACCGCCAGCGCTCTCGTCTGCGCGACGGTACCCTCCCTCGGAAGGTGGAGGAGCTCGCGCGGATCCGGACCGAAGGCGGCTACATGGCGGAGCTGGGTCCGCGTTCGAGAGGGTCGGTCGAGCTCCTTGAGCACAACTGCCCCGTTCTCGCGATCGCGGGCGAATTTCCGGAGGCCTGCGAGATCGAACGTCGCATGTTCGAGTCGTTGCTCGGCGCGTCCGTTCAGACAAGCCATCGCGTCGTCGCCGGTGATCCCGTCTGCCGATTCCGTATCCGGAGCCGGGGAGGCCGCCCGTGACGCCCCCGGCCCGGGTCGCGGTGGTCACGGGAGCCAGCCGCGGCCTCGGGGCGATGATCGCGGGGTTCCTCTCGTCGGAAGGGTTCGCACTGGTCCTCACCGCCCGCGGTGGGGCCGCCCTCTCCGAGCGGCTCCTCTCCCTCCGGGCCCCTGGCCGGCCGGTCGAGGGCGTGGTGGGCGACGTGTCGGACCCGGCCCACCGGCGGGAGATCCGTCAGGCCGTCGACCGTCTCGGAGGTCGGGTGGACCTTCTCGTGAACAACGCGAGCGAGCTGGGTCCGTCCCCCCTGCGGCCGCTCGTCGAGGTAGAGGTGGGGGACCTCGCGCGAGTGTACGCCACGAACGTCGCCGCCCCGATCGCCCTCGTCGCCGAGCTTGGTCCCGCGCTCCGGCGCGGGCACGGCCTCATCGTGAACATCACGAGCGACGCGGCGGTGGGTGCCTACGCTCGGTGGGGACCGTACGGGGCGAGCAAGGCCGCCCTCGAGCTCGCTACCCGCACCCTCGCGGTGGAGCTTCGAGAGTGGGGGGTTTCCGCGGTCGTCGTCGACCCGGGAGACCTGCGCACTGCGATGCACCAGGCGGCGTTCCCGGGCGAGGACATCAGCGATCGGCCGCTCCCCGAGGTGACACTGCCGTTCTGGGCGTGGCTCCTCGGCCAGGACCCATCCGCGGTGAACGGCGGCCGGTTCCGCGCTCAGGCGGACCGCTGGGAGCTGCCGGCATGACCGCGGTCGAGTTGGAGTTCCCGATCCCGCCCGGGCTCGGAGCCGACCGGTCCCCTGAGGACCGGGGGATCGCGCGAGACGCGGTCCGCCTTTTGGTCAGCGACGGCCCCCACGACAAAGACCGGTCGTTCCACGACCTCCCCGAGATCCTCGAACCGGGGGATCTGCTCGTGGTCAACGAGAGCGCGACGATCCCCGCCTCCCTCGCAGCCGAGGCGTCGTTCGGGAGGATCGTGGTGAATCTCTCGACCCGCTACGGCCGGGACCTTTGGCTCGTCGAGCCGAGATGGGGTCCGGGCGCCCCGGGGCCGCTGCCGCTCGCGGTGGGGGACCGGCTCGACCTCGCGGGCACGGGGGCCGAGCTGGTCGCTCCGTTCCCCGGCGTTCCGCGCCTGTGGTTCCTGCGCACCGACGGCGACCTCTCCACGACGATCGCCACGTTCGGGCAGCCAATCCGGTACGGCTACCTGGCGC
>Ga0335078_10005132_pt1 | contig 19366 bp, 14 predicted proteins | sample Lox_Sample_32_FD_206711 | JGI IMG/M metagenome (GOLD analysis project Ga0335078, IMG submission 206711) | Soil microbial communities from Loxahatchee National Wildlife Refuge, Florida, United States - Lox_Sample_3.2 | ecosystem: Environmental > Terrestrial > Soil > Wetlands | place: USA... | reverse complement strand
CCTGGGCGACCGGGCTCATGGAACGCGCGGGAATCCCGCCTGGCCTGTTCCCGAAGCTCCGGCAGCCAGGAGACGTCATCGGGATGGTCCGCGACACGCCCGGCGGCGAAGGCGGCGAAGGCGGCGAAGGCCGGCGGCTCGCAACACCAGACGGCAAGCCGCTGCCGCTGGTCGCCGTCGGGTCGCATGACACCGCGTCCGCGGTCGCCGCGGTCCCCGCGGACGGGGAGAACTTCGCCTACATCTCCTCGGGCACCTGGTCCCTCGTCGGGATGGAGCTCGACCGGCCGGTGGTGACCGAGGCGAGCCGGGCGGCGAACTTCACCAACGAGGCCGGCATCGACGGAACCGTCCGCTACCTGCGCAACGTCAGCGGGCTCTGGCTGCTGCAGGAGTGCCAGCGGCACTGGGGGCCGGCGGCCGGCCCGGTGGAAGCGCTGCTGAAAGCGGCGGCGAGGGAACCGAGGCTGCGGTTCGTCATCAACGCCGACGACCCCGTCTTCCTGCCACCGGACGACATGCCAGGGCGGATCGCGCGATGGCTGAGCGCACGCGGCAGGCCCGCGCCGCAGAGCCCGGCCGAGTTCACCCGCTGCATCCTCGACAGCCTGGCCATCGCCTACCGCCAGGCGCTAACGGACGCGCAGGAACTGTCCGGACGGCACGCAGACGTGGTGCACGTCGTCGGCGGCGGCTCGCGCAACGAGCTGCTGTGCCAGCTCACCGCCGACGCGACCGGCCTGCCCGTCATCGCCGGGCCTGCCGAGGCCACCGCGCTCGGCAACGTCCTCGTCCAGGCGCGCGCACTCAACGCCGTCCCCGGCTCACTCAACGACCTGCGCGCCTGCGTCAAGCGCAGCCCCGCCGTGACCGGCCTGCGCCGCTACGCCCCGTCCGGCGATCATCCGGCCTGGGCGGCGGTGGTACCCGGCTGATCGTGCCCGGTCCAGGCCGCCGCGCCGTGGGCCGGGTGCTCGGCGGCCCAGGTGGCGAACTGCCTGCGGTAGGTGGTGGCGCTCAGCCCGTAGTGCGCCTTGAACCGCCTGGCGAAGTAGTTCTGGTCCGGCCAGCCGACCGCGCGGCCGATGCCGGTGACGGGGTCGTCGGAGTGCAGCAGCAGCACCGCGGCCCGCTCGGCCCGCAGCTGTGCCAGGTACGCCTTGGGCGGCAGGCCGGTGGCGTCCTTGAACAACCGCACCAGGTAGGCCGGCGCCAGGTGCAGCTCCTCGGCGAGCGCGGTCAGCGTCCACGGGCGGGCGATGTCCGACTCGAGCAGCCGCATCGCGCGCCGCACCGCCGGGTGCAGCCGGCCCGCCCGCTCGCCGCCGCCGGAACCACCTGAACCGCCGGAACCACCGGAACCACCGGAAGCCGCGGCGCGGCCAAGCTCGCCGAGCACCAGGGAGAGCAGGCCGAGCACGTCGCCCCGGTACCGGTCGAGCGAGCAGAACCGCAGCTCGGTCAGCGCCTCCAGGTGCACGGCCACCCGGTCAAGGCAAGCCCGCTCCAGGTGCAGCCCGAGCACGCCGCGGCCCGGTGCCGAGTAGGGCCCGCTCCACAGCAGGTAGCCGAGCATCGGGTCCTCGCGGGTCCAGGCGAGCTCCCGGTGCAGCAGCTCGCTGCTGAAGCAGCAGTTGTACAGCTCGAGGCGCCGGCAGTCCTCGTAGCCGTGCCACACACCCGGCCGGAGCAGCACCACGTCGCCGACGCTGAGCTCCCGCCGCCCCGCCAGGCAGTGGTGCGTGCCCGTGCCGCCGACCGCGATCGCGATCTCCACGAAGCTGTGCGTGTGCAGCGGGTGCCCGGTCTCGTGCAGGTGCAGGCCGGCGTAGACGAGCGCGCCCTCGGTGAAGTGCAGCAGGTCGTGACTGGTGTCCATCGGCATGTCGACGTCGGCCATGTACTTCGTCACGCCAGGGACGTTACGCCTGAGCGAGCCGGCCGTCACGGCCCAAAGTCAATTTCGTGCTAGTACCGGTGCATCTCGGCCTAGCCCGCCCTTATCAGATGGCGAATGATCGCTGCAACATGTAAAACGTTTCACATTCTCGAAATACGGGACGATGATGACCCTTACGCTGGAACCCTCGCATGCGCCGCGCGTACTGACCGCGCTGGCCGGCCTGCGCTACCGGCCGGTGCTCGTGGTCCTGATGCTGCCGAGCTTCCTGCTGATCGGCGTGTTCAGTTACTACCCGGCGGTGCGCAGCCTGATCGGCGGGTTCTACCAGTGGAACGGCTTCTCCCCGCCGACCTATGCCGGGGTGTCGCAGTTCAAGGAGTACGTCCAGTCGCCGACGTTCGGCCCGGAGGCGAAGAACCTGGCGATCCTGGTCGTGGGCAGCGTCCTGATCACGCTGGTGTCGCAGTTCACCGCGGCGGAGATCGTGTCGCACCTGCCGCGGCGGGCGGCCAGCGTGGCCAAGTACCTCCTCGTCTTGCCGATCGTGCTGCCGCCGCTTGTCCTCATCGAGGTCTGGGCCTACCTGTTCCAGCCGGGTTCCGGGCTGATCGACAAGGTTTTCGGCGCGGTCGGCCTGCCACAGTCGACCTGGCTGGCCGATCCGCACGTGGCGCTGGTGTCCATCCTGCTGGTGGGGTTCCCGTGGATCTCCAACCTCGGGTTCCTGATCTTCCTCGGCGGGCTGCAGAACCTGCCGAGGGACGTGCTCGACGCCGGGCGGCTTGACGGCATGTCGGCCGTGCGCCGGGTGTTCGCGGTCGACATACCGCTGCTGATGCCGCAGTTCCGCATCGTGGTGATCCTGTCCGGCATCTTCGCGGTGCAGAACTTCATCCCGATCCTGCTGCTCACCAACGGCGGGCCAGGCACCGCCACGCTCGTTCCAGGCCTGGACATGTACCAGTCCGCGTTCTCCAACGACCAGTACGGCTACGGCATGGCCATCGGCACCCTGCTCTTCGCCGTGCTGCTCGTCTTCACCGTGGCCGCAACGCGGCTCCTGCGGTCGAGGACCTGACCGGCCCCGACCGCCTGATCACCGTCGATCCCCCGCTCACCGGAGGTGAGTTCTCGCAATGAACCACGCAGTGTCAACCAAGAACCCTGTGCGAAGAAGAACCCTGACCGCCGCGGCCGCGCTCGCCGTCGCCGTCCTGGCCGTGGCTTGCTCGTCCGGCGGCGGCTCAAGCTCTGGCGGCACGAGCTCGGTCAGCGGCTCGCCCGTCACCATCAAGGCGGTGCTGCCGCCCAACACCGGCGCGATCACCGCGGCCGACAACGCCGGCCTGAAGACGCTGACGGCGCAGTACGAGGCCGCGCACAAGAACGTCACCGTGGACTGGCTGCCGAACAGCAGTTCCTCGATCACCCAGACGAACGCGACGGTGGAGAGCCAGGCCTCCGGCGGCGCCGCGCCTGACCTGGTCTGGGAGCAGTACGGCCCGGTCACCTCTGGCAGCCTGCCGAACGGCCTGCTGCAGAACATCAAGCCCTACCTGGACAAGCCCAACCCGTACGTGCCAGGCAACACCAGCTGGCTCAGCCTCTTCTCGCCGAGCACCATCCCCTACATGACGTCGCCGAACGGCGACATCGACATCATCCTCGGCTCCAATGTCGAGACCGGCATGTTCTACAGCAAGGCCGCGTTCGCCAAGGCCGGGATCACGGCTGCCCCGGCCACCTGGGCCGACTTCATGACCGACCTCGGCAAGCTCAAGACGGCCGGCGTGACGCCGATCATGTTCGCCGACGGCGGGCTGTGCAACCCGTCGTGGTTCGAGCGGCTCGCCACCTCCTCGCTGCTCGCCAACGACATCGGCAAGTTCGACGTCAACCACGCCCAGGTGACCACCGGCCTCGACGTCGCGGTGGGCATCAACAAGGGCATCATCTCGATGAACAACCCCGCCTACGCGGAGGTATGGAAGCTGCTTGGCCAGCTTGAGCAGTACTCGGGCTCCGGGCAGAGCAGCTACGACGCCTGCTCCCCGCCCACCCAGACCACGCCGCCGCTGACCACGGAGACACTGCTCGTCCAGGGCAAGGTCGGCATCCTGTGGGGCGGCAGCTGGTACTTCCCGCAGCTGAACTCGCTGAACTTCACCGGCAAGTACGGCGTGTTCCCCGAGCCGCCGATCACCTCCGCAAGCACACCGCTCGCGACCAGTACCTCGACGGTCGGCATGATCGGCGGCCCGAACGGCAACGGGCAGTGGGGCGTCACCTCACAGCAAGCCGACAGCACGATGACCCCGGCCAAGACCGCCACCGTGATGGACTTCCTCGCCTGGCTGTTCACACCGCAGCACCTGGGCAACTGGATCGAGATCAACCAGAACGGCGCCGACATCCCGACAGAGACCGGCGCTCCCACCCTCAACATCCCCGGCCTGAGCAGCCTGGTCCCGTCGGCCAAGGTCGGCACCGTGGTCGACGTGGTGCTCGACGACGTGCTGTCCACCGCGGCCACCAACTCCGGCCTGCGGCTGGTGCAGGAGTACCTGGACGGCCAGCTCAACTTCTCCGCCTTCTCCGCCCAGTGGCAGTCGCTGCTGACCAGCGCGGCGCAGCAGTGGGCCACGGCCAACCACGTCAACCTGAGCAAGTACTGACGGTCCCGTGGAAGCAAGCACTCGTTCCGATGGCACCGTGACCTCGGCCGGCCGGCCGCCCGCAGCCAGCGGGCGGCGGCCGGCCTGGGCCGCGATCTGGCGGCGGCGGTACGCCTGGATGACCGCCGCCGGCGGCGCGGTGATCGTCGTCCTCACCTACTTCCCGCTGATCATCGTCGCGTCCAACTCGCTCAAGAGCGGGCAGGGCATCTACGGCGGCAGCGGCGTGTTCTCGCTGTTCACCCAGTTCGACAGCCACAACTACGCACTCGCCTGGTCCGGCGTGTCCCGCCAGCTGCTCAACACGATCATCGTCGCGGCGCTGTCCATCCTCATCGGCGTCACCGCGGCGGCACTGGGCGCCTACGCCTTCTCCCAGCTCCGCTTCCGCGGCAAGGAGCTGCTGTTCCTCGCCTACATCGCGCTGCTGTTCGTGCCGGCGACGCTGACCCTGATCCCGCTGTTCCTGACCATACAGAAGCTGCACTTCTTCAACACCTGGTGGGCGCTGATCCTGCCGTACGCGGCGAGCTCCCAGCCGCTGCTTGTGCTGATCTTCCGCGGCTTCTTCGAGCAGATACCGCGCGAGCTCATGGAAAGCGCGCGCGTCGACGGCGCCGCCGAGCACCAGGTGCTGACCAGGATCGTCGTGCCGCTGACCCGTCCGGTCCTGCTCACCGGCGCGATCCTCGTCACCATCAACGTCTGGGGCGACTACCTGTGGCCGACCATCGTCATCCAGGACCCGGCCAAGATCACCATCTCCGCCGGCGTACAGCAGTTCGTCGGCAGCTTCGGCACCAACCTGTCTAACGGCGGCGCGATCTTCGCCTCGTTCGTCATCGCCACCGTGCCGATGTTCATCCTCGTCGGCTTCACCATGCGCTATTTCGTCTCCGGCCTGACCGAAGGAGCAACAAAGCTGTGACCCCCGTTCGGCTCCGATGCGCGCACCTCGACAATCCGCTCGGCATCGCGCCGGACCGCGTCCGGTTCGGCTGGCTGCTGTCCGGCGACGGCCTGCAGCAGGCGTACCAGGTACAGGTGACACGGGTTCATGAAACACCGGTTCATGAGACACGGAACGGTGGCGGGTTTCACCCCGACGTCCCCGTCTCCTGGGACAGCGGGCAGACGTCGTCGGATGACTCCGCCGACGTGCCGTACGCCGGCCCGCCGCTCGCACCCGGCGGCCGGTACGCGTGGCGGGTCCGCGTCTGGGACGCCGCGGGGACCGCGTCGGCGTGGAGCGCGCCCGCGGCGTTCGAGGTGGAGCTCGGCCCGGGTGACTGGGCGGCGTCCTGGATCGGGCTCGGGCCGGCCCGCGAGGACTTCACCCCGCCGTCACAGCCCGGCCGGCCCGACGCGGTGCTCAGCGCCATGCGCCCCGCGCCGCACCTGCGCCGCTCGTTCACCGTGGCGGGCCCGGTCGCCGCCGCACGGCTGCACGTCACCGCGCTCGGCCTGTACGAGGCGCGGCTGAACGGGCACCGGGTCGGCGACGCGTACCTCACACCCGGCTGGACGGACTACGACAAGCGGGTGCTCTACCAGAGTTACGACGTGACCGGCCAGCTGCGCGAGGGAGAGAACGTGCTCGGCGCGATCCTCGGCGACGGCTGGTACTGCGGCTTCGTCGGGTTCGACGCCAAGCGGGCAGGCGCGCACTACGGCTCCGCGCCAGAACTGCTCGCCCAGCTCGACATCACCCTCGCGGACGGGTCGAGGCAGCGGGTGGTGACCGACGAGGAGTGGACGGGGCGGTCGGCGGACATCAGGCACGCCGACCTGCTGATGGGAGAGCGGCAGGACCTGCGGCTCGCGGTGCCCGGCTGGGACCGCGTCCAGCAGCACGGGGCCGGCTCGTCCGGGTGGCGCCCGGTGCTGTCGCGGCCACTCGACGGGCGGGTCATCGCCGCCGACCCGGGCGTGCCTGTCCGCGTCACCGCGGAGATCACGCCGGTCGCGGTGAGCAGGACCGAGGACGGCAGGTACCTCATCGACTTCGGTCAGAACCTGACCGGCTGGCTGCGGATCGGCGCCGACGGCCCGGCGGGTGCCGCCGTGCTGGTGCGGCACGCCGAGGCGCTCGACGACGAAGGCCGCCTGTACACCGACAACCTGCGCACCGCGCGCCAGGCCGACGAGTACGTGCTAAACGGGGGGCCTGCGGTGCTCGAGCCGCACTTCACCCTGCACGGCTTCCGTTACGCCGAGGTGAGCGGTTACCCGGGCGAGCCGGGACCGCGCGACATCACGGCCCGCGTGGTGCACTCCGACATCCCCGCCACCGGGGAGTTCGGCTCGTCGCAGGAGTGGCTTGACCGGCTGTTCCGCAACATCGACTGGGGCCAGCGCGGCAACTTCATCAGCGTGCCAACCGACTGCCCGCAGCGCGACGAGCGCCTCGGCTGGCTGGGCGACGCGCAGGTCTTCGCCCGCACCGCCTGCTACAACCGCGACGTCGCGGCGTTCTTCGCCAAGTGGCTCGACGACGTGGCGGAGGCCCAGCTGCCGTCCGGCGCCTTCTCCGACATCGCGCCCCGGCTCAACTTTCCCGGCGCCGGCGCGCCGGCCTGGGGCGACGCGGGCGTGATCGTGCCGTGGACGGTGTGGAAGATGTACGGCGACCGGGCGCTGCCCGCGCGGCACTTCGGCGCGATGACCGCGTGGATGGACTTCATCGAGCGCGGCAACCCCGGCTACCTGCGAACGCGGGAGCTCGGCCACAGCTACAACGACTGGCTCGCGCCCGGCCGCGACGATACGCCGCGCGAGCTGCTCGCCACCGCCTACTGGGCGCACGACGCCGCGCTCATGGCCGAGCTTGCCGGTGTCACCGGGCGGGAGGAGGACGCCGCGCGGTTCCGTGAGCTGCGGGCGAAGATCGGCGCGGCGTTCGCCGACGCGTTCGTCTCGGGTGACGGCCGGCTGGCCTCTGGCACCCAGACCGCCTACGTTCTCGGCCTGCACCTGGACCTCGTCCCCGATGAGCTGCGCGCGGCGGCCGCCGGGCACCTGGTCGGCGCGATAGCCGCCGCGGGCGGGCACCTGTCGACCGGCTTCGTCGGCGTCGGCTACCTGCTGCCCGCGCTGAGCTCGACCGGGCACACCGAGGTCGCCTACCGGCTGCTGTCGCAGCGGACGTTCCCGTCCTGGCGGTACATGATCGACCGGGGCGCGACCACGATCTGGGAGCGCTGGGACGGCTGGTCGGCGGAGCGCGGGTTCCAGTCGGCCTGGATGAACTCGTTCAACCACTACTCGCTCGGCTCGGTGGGCGAGTGGCTGTACCGGTACGTGCTCGGCATCGAACAGCGGCATGGCTCGGCCGGCTTCTGCCGCCTGGTGCTGCGCCCGCACCCCGGCGGGTCCCTCGAGACGGCCAGCGGCAGCTACCAGTCGGTGCGCGGGCCGGTGCTGGCCGGCTGGACACGGTCCGGCGGCCGGCTCACCTACCGGGTGGAGCTGCCGGCGAACGTCCGGGCCAGCGTGCACGTGCCGAGCGCGGACGCCGCGGCGGTGCGCGACGCTTCCGGGGGGTCGCCCGGGTCGGTCGGCGCCTTCCCCGGGCTGCTCGGCGCCGGCGAAGCTGTTTTCCATGTCGGGCCGGGGCGTCACGAGTTCTCCGGGCCTGACGTGCAGCCCATCGGGTAGCACACCATGTATCGTTTCATGCAGCGAACTCTTTTCTTCCCCCCGTCGCCATGCGGGCCTGCCGGGAGGTTCATCGGAAAGAAAAGCGTTCGGCAGCCCTGTCCACGGAGAAGCGGGTAAGCGTGCCGGTCAGCATCAGGGACGTCGCGGCGCACGCCGGCGTCTCCGTCGCCACGGTCTCCAACGTGCTCAACCGGCCCGATATCGTCGCCAGGCCGACGAGGGACCGGGTGAACGCCTCGATACGGGAACTCGGCTTCGTGCGCAACGAGTCGGCCCGCCAGCTGCGGGCCGGCCGGAGCCGGACGATCGGCCTGGTCGTGCTCGACGTGGCCAACCCGTTCTTCACCGACCTGGCGCGCGGCGTGGAGGACGAGGCGAGCAAGGCGGGCCTCGCGGTCATCCTGTGCAACAGCGACGACCAGGAGCGCAAGGAGAAGCGCTACCTGGAGCTGCTCGAGGAGCACCGGGTGGCGGGCGTGCTGATCACCCCGGTGGTCAACGCCGGGTCACGGCTGACCCGGCTGCAGCGGCGCGGCACGCCGGTCGTCCTGGTGGACAGCCGGTCGCCGTCCCGCGGCCAGTGCTCGGTCGCGGTCGACGACGTGCTCGGCGGCGACCTGGCGGTCTACCACCTGCTGTCGGCCGGGCACGAGCACATCGCCTACGCCTGCGGGCCGCGGACGATCAGGCAGGTGGCCGACCGGCTCGAGGGCGCCGCTCGCGCACTAGAGCGAGCGGGCCGCCCGGTCGGCGACCTCCACGTGATCGAGGCCGGCGCGCTCAACGTGGCCGCCGGGCAGAAGGCCGGGGCGGAGATCGCCGCGCTGCCCGCGGTCGCCAGGCCCACCGCCGTGTTCTGCGCCAACGACCTGATCGCGCTCGGCGTCCTGCAGGAGATGACCAGGCACCGGATCCGGGTTCCCGAAGACATCGCGATCGTCGGCTACGACGACATCGACTTCGCCGCGGCGGCCGCCGTACCGCTCACCTCGGTCCGCCAGCCCCGCCAGCAACTCGGCCGAACCGCCGCCCGCATGCTGCTCGCCGAGGCCGCCTCCGATGAGGCCCACCAGCACCAGCAGGTCATCTTCGAGCCCGAGCTCATCATCCGCCAGTCCACCGAGGCAACCGCGGCCCCGGCCCCCGCCCCGGCCCCCCGCCCCCGCGCCGCCACCCCCGGCTAGCGTCACCAGCCCCCCGCCCCCGCGCCCGCCCGCGCCCGCGCCCGCCCGCGCCCCCGCGCCCCCGCGCCCGCGCCCGGCTAGCGCCTTCGAATCGTCAGCCCGGTGCCGCCGGCCAGCCGCCGCCAGGCACACACGCCACTTTGTGCCCATCCGCACAATTTTGCCGGGAAGGCGGCGCAGCTGAGCATGATCATGAAGAGTTATGGGCGTTATCACGCCTAAAGGTCTTCATAACACCAAAATCATTCATCAAAACGCCGTGTGCATGGCAGGATTGTTGGGCTATCCGCGTGAACTGCCATCGTTGCGCCCCCAGGCGGTAAGCCGGGCGCCAGCCGCGTTGGCGTAGCGAACCACCAGGGCACCACTGGCCTCAAGGGCCACTGGCGGTGCAGGACACGGGGTGCCGCCCGCCGCCGCGGGTCCGGCCATGCGGGCGATGACCGCGGGCGATGACCCCGCGATGACCGCGGGCGATGACCGCGGGCGATGACCCCGCCGGCGACCTCCGCCGGCACCGGCACCCACCGTCAAGGTCATCGGATGATCTGATGAATAGCCGCGATTCAGCCGGTCGATCTCTTGCAATGGCGTGATTAGCGTGCAAACATCCGATCAATACATCCGATGACTGAGGGCTGAGGAGCGCCAGTGACGCATGTGCAGCCAGGGGTGCCCGCGGCGAACGCGACGGTACCGGACACCGTGACCGACCGGGCGGGCGGGCGGATCGTCGCGCTCGACTGTTACGATGTCCGCTTCCCGACCTCGCTGCAGCACGATGGGTCGGATGCGATGAACCCCGATCCCGACTACTCGGCTGCCTACGCCGTGCTGCGCACCGACGTGCCGGGGCTCGAGGGCCACGCGCTGTGCTTCACCATCGGGCGCGGCAACGAGGTCATGGTGGCCGCGGTCGCCGCGCTGCGCCAGCACGTCGTCGGCAGGTCCGTTGCCGAGGTCTGCGCCGGCCTCGGCGGCCTGAGCGCCGCCATGGTCGGCGACAGCCAGCTCCGCTGGCTCGGCCCGGAGAAGGGCATCATGCACATGGCCATCGGCGCGGTGGTCAACGCCGCCTGGGACCTCGCCGCCAAGGTGGCGGGCAAGCCGGTATGGCGGCTGCTCGCCGACATGACGCCCGAGCAGGTCGTCGGCCTGATCGACTTCCGCTACCTGGACGACGCGCTTACCCAGGACGAGGCGCTCGGCATCCTGCGCGCGGCGCGGCAGGGGAAAGACGCGCGGATCGCCGAGCTCGAGCGCGACGGCTACCCCGCCTACACCACGACGCCCGGCTGGATCGGGTACTCGGACGAGAAGCTCGCCGAGCTGTCCCGCCAGGCGGTCGCCGACGGGTTCACCCAGATCAAGCTCAAGGTCGGCACCGACACCGCCGACGACGTGCGGCGCATGGCGCTGGCGCGGGACGCGGTGGGACCCGACGTCAGGATCGCGGTCGACGCCAACCAGCGGTGGGGGATCGCCGAGGCCACCGTGGCGGTCGCCGCGCTCGCGCCGTGGCGGCCGTACTGGGTGGAGGAGCCGACGAGCCCGGACGAGATCCTCGGCCTGGCGAAGATCCGCGCCGCGATCGCGCCCGTCAAGGTCGCCGTCGGCGAGCACGTCGCCAACCGGGTGATCTTCAAGCAGATCCTCCAGGCGGGGGCGGCGGACGTGCTGACCATCGACGCCTGCCGGGTGGCCGGCGTCAACGAGAACCTGGCGATCTTGCTGCTCGCGGCGAAATTCGGCGTGGCCGTCTGCCCGCACGCGGGCGGCGTGGGCCTGTGCGAGATGGTACAGCACCTCGCGATGTTCGACTTCGTCGGCGTCAGCGGGCCGCGGGCCGATCGCGTCCTTGAGTACGTCGATCACCTGCACGAGCACTTCACCGACCCGGTCCGGGTCACCGGCGGCCGGTACCTGGCGCCATCCGCGCCCGGCTTCTCCGCGACGCTGCGGCAGCACTCGCTGCGCGACTACGAGTTTCCCCGCGGTGCCGTCTGGCAGCGGCTGGCAGGCACCGCACATCCGACATAGCTAAGGCAAGGCAGTGAAAATCAAAGATCCACCGAGGAGAGCCATGAGTCAAAGAAGACGCCTCGCCGGCACCGTGCTGCTGGCCGCCGCGGTACTGCTCGCCGCGGCATGCAGCTCCAGCTCGACAGGCAGCACCTCCGCCGCCACAGCAAGCAGCGCGCCGGCCAGCGCCGCCGCGACGGGGGCGAGCGCATCGTCGTCGTCGGGCCAGTTCACCATCGGCGTGAGCCTGACGTACAACAACACCGCCTTCTGGTCCGCCTACATCAACTACGAGCAGCAGTACGCGCAGCAGATGCACATCAAGCTGCTCGGCCCGCTGCTCTCCGCCGCGAGCGCCAGCCTGCAGAACCAGCAGATCGAGCAGCTCGTCAACGAGGGCGCCCAGGCCGTCGTGGTGAACCCGGAGACGGCGACCAGCCTCGCGCCGGCGATCGCCTACGCGTCCGCGCACCACGTGCAGCTCGTCTCCGTCGACACCATCGTCGGCGTCGGGCACGTCTACATGGTGGTCCGCGCGTCGAACACGCTGTACGGGCAGGATGCCTGCGCGTACATCTCGTCGCAGGTGAAGTCCGGGTACGTGCTCGACCTCGAGGGCGACCTCACCTCGTCCAACGGCGCGGACCGCACCGACGCCTTCAACTCCTGCATGTCGGCGAACGACCCGGGCGTGAAGGTGCTGAAGGAGCCCACGGTGTGGACGGACGCCACGGCCGTCACCGACGCGCAGAACGCGATCAACGCCTACGGCGCACAGCTCAAGGCCATCTACTCACAGTGGTCAAGCCCTGATACCGGCATTATCCCGCTGCTCAAGAGCAAGAACATGGGCCCGGGCTCGGCCAGCCCGGTCATCTTGATCAGCGATGACGGCGTGCCGTTCGAGATGTGCGACATCGGCAACGGGTCGGTCAGCGCGTCGCAGTCCCAGCCGGCCAACCTCTACGCGCAGTACGCCCTGACCTACGCGGTGGACGCCGCGAAGGGCGTCACGCTGTCCGCCGGCCAGCCGGGCGGCGGCGCCCCCGCCCTGCAGAACGTCACCTACCAGGGCGACACCAACCTCGCCGACCCGATCGTCGCGCCGTTCGTCACCAAGTCGCAGGCCACGCTCACCCTGTCGAGCCCGGTCGACGGGCTGCCCGCCACGGTCACCACCACCCCGGTCAGCGACCAGGCGCTGTGGGGCAACGTGTACGGGGCGGCGCACGGCGGCGTCTGCGCCTCTTCCTGACCAGACAGGTAACGAGTAACGTCCCAGCCAGCCCGGTGGCCGGCGTCCCTGGCGGACGTCGGCCACCCGACCCACCGGAGGAACACGCCATGACGTCAACCGGCCGCCCGGCGCTCGTCGAGGTGACCGGCGTTGAGAAGCGGTTCGGCACCACCCGCGCGCTGCGCGGTGTCGACCTGGCCATCGATGCCGGGCAGTGCCTCGGCCTGGTGGGCCGCAACGGCGCGGGCAAGTCCACCCTGGTGTCCATCCTGTCCGGGCTGAGCGAACCGGACGCGGGCACGGTGCGGTTCGGCGGCGCGCCCGCGCCGCGGGTGGGCGACATCCAGCGCTGGCGGGAGTGGATCGCCACGGTCTTCCAGCACTCGATGATCGTGCCGCACCTGTCGGTCGCGGAGAACGTGTTCCTCGGCGCCGGCCCGCAAGGCGCACCCGGCGTGGTCAGCTGGGCCGCGATGCGCCGGCGGACGCGCGACATCATGCGGGAGTGGGGACTCGACATCGCGCCGCAGACGCCGTGCCGCGAGCTGTCCGTCGAGCAGCTGCAACTCGTCGAGATCGTCAGGGCGCTCGCCCGCGGCGCCCGGTGCGTGCTGCTCGACGAGCCCACCGCCGCCCTTGAGCGCCAGGCGGTGGTGCGGCTGTTCGACCGGGTGCGCCAGCTCGCCGAGGCGGGCGTGGCCGTCCTCTACATCTCGCACCACCTGGAAGAGGTCTTCGAGATCTGCCAGGACGTCGCCGTGCTGCGCGACGGTGAGCTCGTGCTCGCGGCGCCGACGGCCAGCCTCGGCAAGGACGACCTGGTCGCGGCGATGGTCGGCGGGGTCCGCACCGCCGCGCCACCCGCAGCAGCCGCCATAACGGAGGCATGTGCTACCAGCACCGCCGACGGCGCACCCGTCTCGGCGGACGCGGCGCCCGGCGAGAGCGCCGCCGCGGCCCCCGCGCCTGGGGGCACTGTGCCTGGCAAGACTGCGCCCGCCGGCACCGAGCCCGCCGGCACCGAGCCCGCCGGCACCGAGCCCGCCGGCACCGAGTCAACCGGCACGGCGCCCGGTGCCGTGATGCCCGGTGCCGTGATGCCGGGTGCCGTGGTGCTCGCCGTCGACGGCCTCACGTCGGACTCGGCCCGCGGCCGCCTGTCCGGCGTGTCGCTGCGGGTGCACGCAGGCGAGGTGCTCGGCGTCACCGGCCTGCTCAGCGCGGGCGTGGCCACCCTGGGCCGGGTGGTGGCCGGCGCCGAGGCGAGCACCGGCGGCGAGGTCGCGCTGCACGGCCGCCGGTTGCCGCCTGGCCGGCGCGCGGCCGCGCAGCGCGCCGGGATCGGCTACATACCGGAAGACCGCCGCGCCGAGGGCTTCGTGGCGCTGCTCGGCGTCGCGGAGAACATCACCATGACCATTACCAGGCGGCTGGCGGGCCCGCTCGGCATACTGCGGCCGCGCGGCAGGGCCGCCGCCGCGGCACCGCTGGCCAGCGCGCTTTCCCTGGTGTCGTCCGGCCCCGGCCAGCCGGTCAGCGAGCTGTCCGGCGGCAACCAGCAGAAGGTGACCGTGGCCCGGGCGCTCGCGCACCGCCCGTCGCTCATCGTCGCGATCACCCCGACCCGCGGCGTGGACGTCGCCTCGAAGGAGCTGCTGCTTCGCTCACTCGCCGACGTGGCGGCGGAAAGCGGCGCGGGCGTGCTGCTGTGCACCGACGAGCTGTCCGACCTGGTGATCTGCGACCGGGTCGTGGTATTCGTGCGCGGCGAGGTGTTCACCGAATTCAGCCGGCCCCCCTTCGACCGCGACGAGCTCATCCGGTCCACCGAGGGCCTTGCCGACCCGTCCGAGGAGGCAGCGCGATGATCTCGAACCAGGCACCCCAGGGCCAGGCCGCCGTCACGCCGGGCGGCACGGCGACGGCTGGCACGGCGACGGCTGGCACGGCGGGCGCCGTCGCGTCCCGGCTGCGCGGCATGAACGTCAACGTGCTGCGCGAGGTGGCGCTGCTGCCGGTGCTGATCCTGCTGATCATCGTCGGGACGGTGGTCAGCCCCGCGTTCCTCACCGTGTCGAACTTCGCAGGCATCGGCCAGCAGAGCTCCGCGCTCGGCGTGGTGGTGGTCGGCGAGAGCCTCATCCTGCTGATCGGCGGCATGGACCTGTCGCTCGAGTCGACGTTCGGCCTGGCGCCGATGGTCGCTGCCTGGCTGATCGTGCCGGTCGCCGCCTACGGCGACGGCACCGAACTCAACCCGTACCTCGGCATCGGTGTCCTGCTCGCGGTCGGCGCCGTCGTCGGGCTTGTCAACGGGCTGCTGATCGTGAAGGGCAGGCTCAACGGGTTCATCGTGACCCTCGGCATGACGATCGTGCTTGCCGGCCTGCAGAACGGCATCGTCAAGGCGCAGTCGCTGTTCAACCTGCCCACCGCCTTCGGCTACCTGGGGGCGGCGTCGGTCGGCCAGCTGCCCGTCTCGCTGATCGTCGCCGCGGTCATCTTCATCCTGACCGGGCTGTTCCTCCGCTACCACGCGGCAGGCCGGGCCATCTACGCGGTCGGCGGCAACCCGGCGGCCGCCCGGGCGGCGGGCATCAAGGTCGAGCGGGTCAAGATCGGCGTCTACGTCACCGGCAGCATGCTTGCCGCCGTCGGCGGGCTGATGGAGGCGGGCCGGGTCTCGGCCGTCACCGGCCAGCAGGGCTACGGTGAGGGCATCATCTTCTCGGTCTTCGCCGCGGCGGTGATCGGCGGGGTGAGCCTCAAGGGCGGGCGCGGCAACATGGTCGGCGCGGCGTCCGGCGTGATCCTGCTCGGCATCGTCAGCGACATCCTCGACCTCGCCCAGGTGTCGAACTACTGGATCGAGGCCATCGACGGCGCCGTGATCCTGTTCGCGCTCGTCCTTGCCCGCATCGTCGGCGGCGAGTCCACCGCGGAAGAGAGGTAGCGGCGCAATGGCGGAACTGAGCGGGCTGAGGGCGGTCGTCACCGGCGGCGGGTCGGGGATCGGGCTGGCCACCGCCCGGCTGCTCGCGGCGCGCGGCGCGGCGGTCGCCGTGCTCGACATCAAGCCGCCCGATGAGCTCGCGGATGAGTTCATCGGGCTGACCGCCGACGTCAGCGACGACGCGTCGGTGCGGCGCGCGGTGGAGCGGTCAGCGATGCGGATGGGCGGCATCGACATCCTGGTGAACAATGCCGGCATCGGCGCGGCGGGCACCGTGGCGGACAACACCGACGACCAGTGGCACCACGTGTTCGACGTCAACGTCGTCGGCATCGTCCGGGTGACCAGGGCGGCGCTGCCGCACCTGCGCGCGTCCGCGCACGCCGCGGTCGTCAACACCTGCTCGGTCGCGGCGACCGCCGGCCTGCCGCAGCGGGCGCTGTACTCGGCCACCAAGGGCGCGGTACTCGCGCTGACCCGCGCCATGGCCGCCGATCACGTTCACGAGGGCATCCGGGTCAACTGCGTCAACCCGGGCACCGCCGATACCCCGTGGGTCGGCCGGCTGCTCGACGCGGCCGACGACCCCGCCGCAGAGCGCGCCGCCCTCGAGGCGAGGCAGCCGATGGGACGGCTGGTCACCGCGGGCGAGGTAGCGGCGGGCATCGCCTACCTGGCAAGCCCGCTCGCCGCGTCGGTCACCGGGACGGCGCTGGCGATCGACGGCGGCATGGCCGGCCTGCGCCCGCGGCCACGTTCATGACCGGCGGGCAGCCACCGGCCTCGCCGCCGCCAGCCCAGGTACCGCCGGCCCAGGTACCGCCAGCCACCTCGCCGGCCACCTCGCAGGCCACCTCGCCGGCCGCCACCTTGCCCCTGCGCGCGCTCGGCCGCTCGCCGGTCCACGTCACCGAGCTGTCCTTCGGCGGTGCCGCGATCGGCAACCTGTACACGGAGGTCAGCGAGCAGGACGCGCGGGCCGCCGTGGACGCGGCATGGGCGGGCGGCATCCGGACCTTCGACACCGCGCCGCACTACGGCCTCGGGCTGTCAGAACGCCGCCTCGGCGACGCGCTGCGGCACCGCCCGCGCGACGAGTACGTAATCTCCACCAAGGTCGGCCGGCTGCTCGAGCTCGCCGGCGGGCCGGCAGGTCCCGGCGCGGCAGGCAACGGCACGGCAAGCGGTGACGTCCCAGGCGGCGACACCGAGGGGTTCGCCGTACCCGCCCGCTACGTCAGGCGGTTCGACTTCAGCGCCGGCGGCGTCACGCGCAGCCTGGAGGCGAGCCTGGCCAGGCTCGGACTCGACCGGGTCGACATCGCGCTCATCCACGACCCGGACGACCACGCCGAGCAGGCGTTCCGCGAGGCGTACCCGGCGCTCGAGAAGCTGCGCGCGGCCGGCGTCGTCCGCGCCATCGGCGCGGGCATGAACCAGGCGGAACTCCTCACTCGGTTCGTTACCGACACGGACGTGGACCTGGTGCTCGTGGCCGGCCGGTACACGCTGCTCGACCGCTCCGCGGCGGCGGAACTGCTGCCCGCTGCGCTGCGCCGCGGCGTGTCGGTGATCGCCGGCGGCGTGTTCAACTCCGGCCTGCTCGCCGCCCCGGTCGCGGGCGCGACCTACGACTACCAGGCGGCGCCCGCCGAGCTGATCGAGCGGGCAGGCCGCCTGGCGGAAGCGTGCGCGCGGTTCGGCCTGCCGCTGAGGGCGGCGGCGGCCCGCTTCCCGCTCACCCATCCCGCGGTCGCCAGCGTGCTCATCGGCGCCCGCAACGCGGCGGAGGTCACCGACGCGCTCCGGCTGCGCGCCCAAGACATCCCCGCCGCGCTGTGGGATGCGGTAGCCGGCGCGAGCGAGGAAGGCCGGCCATGAAGATCGCCCCGCACGCCCGGGCCCGCGCCCACGGCCGGCCGGCCGTCTGGCAGCCATGACCGTCATCGACGCCCACCAGCACGTGTGGGACCTCGCGGTCCGGGACCAGCCGTGGATCAGCGGCGCGGCCATGGCCGCGATCAGGCGGTCCTTCTCGCTCGACGACCTGCGGCCGCACGCCGCGGCGGCCGGGGTCGGCGCGACCGTGCTCGTGCAGACGGTGACCGTCGCCGCGGAGACACCCGAGCTGCTCGCACTCGCGGCCCGCGACCCGCTGGCGGCCGGGGTGGTCGGCTGGACCGACCTCACCAGCCCGGCGATCGCCGGCGAGCTTGACCGGCTCGCCGCCGGGCCGGGCGGTGGCCGGCTGGCCGGCATCAGGCACCAGGTGCAGTCAGAGCCTGACCCGGACTGGCTGCGCCGCCCCGACGTCATCCGCGGCCTGCGCGCGGTCGCCGCGGCGGGCCTGTGCTACGACCTGGTGGTGCTGCCGCACCAGCTGCCGGCCGCCGTTTATGCCGCGGCGGCGGTGCCCGGCCTCACCCTGGTACTCGACCACGCGGGAAAGCCGCGCGTCGGCGGCGGTGACCTGGCCGGCTGGGCCGCGGCGGTCCGGGACCTCGCGGCGCTGCCGAACACCATGTGCAAGCTGTCCGGGCTGGTGACCGAGGCAGCGCCCGACATGGCGCATGGCACATGGTCCGCTAACACCGCGCCCGCGGCGTTCGCCGAGGTCGCCGACGTGGTGCTGAGCGCGTTCTGCGCCGAGCGGGTGATGTTCGGCTCCGACTGGCCGGTGTGCCTGCTCGCCAGCGATTACGCCGGGGTGCTCGCCCTGGCCAGGTCGCTGACCGCCGGGCTGTCGCCGGCCGAGCGGGCGGCGGTGTTCGGCGAGACGGCGGCCCGCGCCTACCGGCTCGGCCCGCCCGCAAGCGGAACGACAGGGACGGTAAGACGGTAACGGGACAAGGATCGGGACAAGGAACGGGTTCGTGGCACTGACAGACGAAGCGATCGGCAAGATCAAGGAGATGATCACCTCCGGCCGGGTGCGGCCGGGTGAGAAGCTGCCGCGTGAGGCCGACCTGGCGGCGGAGCTTGGCCTGTCCCGCAGCTCGCTGCGCGAGGCGGTGAAGGCGCTGACCCTGGTCAACGTGCTCGACGTGCGGCAGGGTGACGGCACGTACGCGACCAGCCTCGCCCCGTCGCTGCTGCTCGAGGCGCTCAGCTTCATCGTCGACTTCCACCGCGACGACACGGTGCTCGAGTTCCTCGAGGTGCGCCGCATCCTCGAGCCCGCCGCCACCGCGCTCGCCGCGCTGCGGATGCCGCCGGACGGCAAGGCGGAGCTCGGCGCGATACTCGACGCGGTCACCGCGGACTCGCCCGTCGACGACTTCGTGGCCACCGACCTGGAGTTCCACAAGAAGATCGCCACCGGCGCCGGCAACTCGGTGCTCGCGTCACTGGTCGACAACATGTCGCTGCCCACGGTGCGCGCCCGGGTCTGGCGTGGCATGACAGAGCCACGGGCCCAGGAGCGCACCCTCGCCGAGCACCGGGCCATCTACCAGGCGATCGTGGCGGGCGACCCGGACCTGGCACGGTCCGCGGCGACGGTGCACATCGCCGGCATCGAGTCCTGGCTGCGCACCACGCTCACCAGCTGACCCGCTATCGAGCGCTGCCCGCCGCGAGTCCCACCATGGGTGAAGCCGGGCCCCACGCCATGGGTGAAGCCGGGCCCCGCGCCGTGGGTTAAGCCGGGAGCCCCGCCGATGGGTGAACCTGTCATTGCCCTGCCGCCGTGGCAGGCCGCAGGGCGGTTCGCGAGAGCGGCCGGGCCGGCTG
>Ga0335078_10005131_pt1 | contig 19367 bp, 15 predicted proteins | sample Lox_Sample_32_FD_206711 | JGI IMG/M metagenome (GOLD analysis project Ga0335078, IMG submission 206711) | Soil microbial communities from Loxahatchee National Wildlife Refuge, Florida, United States - Lox_Sample_3.2 | ecosystem: Environmental > Terrestrial > Soil > Wetlands | place: USA... | reverse complement strand
ATCGGGCCCTTAAGGAAGGTGAAACTGCGCGGCCTGGCGAAGGTCGACTGGCTGTTCGTATTCAGCTGTGCCGCCTTCAACCTGCTCCGTATCCCGAAACTGCAGGCGCAGACCGCGTGAATCACTGCTTCCGACCCTTGGTTGCGCCGATGGTGGCGGAACGGAATCCAAAACAACAAAGCGTGCGGCTCTTAGAATGATTCACACGCCGCGCAAACGATATTTTCAACAATCTCCTAGTGGCGCCATTCACGAATATGGGCCGCTAACGATCAATTTAGTCAACAGCATCCAGTTGCCAGACGGCAGTAGCTACTCCTTTTCCTACGAGACTACGCCTGGCCCGCCTGGTACCTGCACGCCAAATCAGGGGACGCAACCATCCTGCGTTACCGGGAGAATCTCCCAGGTTACCTTGCCAAAAGGTGGGACGATTGCCTACGCATATACCTATACCAATGGGTTCAATGGAATTGAAGCTGACGGAACCACGGCGGGTTTCACCCGAACGGTGAGTCCGGGAGGGTTTGGGAGTAGCGGCCAGTGGACTTATTCCAGAGCTGCTGGCTCGTCGTCGAATCTATGGACAACTACCACGACAGATGCTGGCGGCAATCAGACGTCCATCAACTTCTCCGAAGATACGAACACTGGTTCTCCGACCTACTATTTCTATGAGACGCAGCGGCAGGTCTATCAGGGCAGCATTTCCGGTTCTTCGTGTTCAGCCACAAATCCCAATAACTGCCTCTTGGCGACCACGATAACTTGCTACAACGCGAACTACGCAAACTGCGCAACCGCATCGGTGAGTTCGCCGATCACGCAAAAGGACTTCTATCGGCAACTGTTGAACGGAAGCGCGGCTCTTTCAGAGGTCGTCTACGACAGTTCTGGGCTCGGTCTCGTACAGGATGCGAAAGAGTATGACTACGGGGCCATTACAGGTGCCGCACCCGGGAACACGAAGCTCATCAAGGAGACCGTGATAACGTACGCGGCTCTTGGTAACGGCATCGTCAACAAGCCCGCAACTATAGTAGTCAAAGATTGGACTACTGGCGCTGCTACGACGCTTTCTTCCTCAACGTATAGCTACGACCAAGGAACGCTAACCACGCCTGCTGCGAGTACACCGCAGCATATTTCCATTACAGGATCGCGCGGGAATTTGACGACGCTAAAGACGTCAACGAATGGCACAGCATCCCTTTCGAAGACCTTCAGCTACTACGACACCGGCATGCTGAACGTTGCTACTGATGTAAACGGCGCGACGACAACCTATGTATACGGCACGGCCGCTCAGGGGGCCACGACGATTTCTTGTGGGAATTCGTTTCCCACGACGATCAATGGCCCGACGGGAATGGGCCTCTCTCGGTCGATGGTGTGGAATTGCACCGGTGGAGTGTCGACTACGGTTACTGACGAGAACACCAATTCAGTCACATCGAGCTACACCGATTCCGACTTTTGGCGGCCTGCGAACGTTAGCGATCAGATGAGTAGTCAAACCAATCTGACGTACAACAGTCCGACCGCAGTCGAAGCTGCATTGCAGAATTTCAATGGTGGTGCATCGGCATCTGATTCGCTGAGTACTGTTGATGGCCTGGGGCGGCCCGTTTTCTCCCAACGTCTTCAGGCTCCAGGGGGAACGAGTTACGACACCTTCGAGACTGACTACAACGGCCTTGGCCAGCCATATCGAACTACAATGCCTTACACAACAACGGCGAGTCCGTCCAGTTCCAATACCACCGTTGCTGCAACTGTTAGAACCTACGATGCTCTCGGACGCGTGCTTACCATAGCGGATGCGGATGGCGGAACCGTTTCGTACACCTACACAAACAATGATGTGTTGCAAACCGTGAGCGGTACACCCTCTGGAACTCAGTCGTTCCAAAAGCAGTTCGAATATGACGGCCTCGGCAGGCTGACTTCGGTTTGCGAGGTCACTTCAGTCCTGTCCGGCGCGGGCACTTGCGCGCAGGGCACAACACAAACTGGATATTGGACTAAATACACTTATGACGCGGTAGGCCACTTGCAGACGGCACGCAGAATGCTCAAGCGGCAACGGCAAACCGGCAGACTCGTTCATTCACGTACGATTGGCTAGGACGTGCACTGACCGAATCGAATCCGGAGACTGGCAGGAATGGCGCGAACGGAACGATAACGTACACCTACGATGTCGCGTGCGCAACCACGCCAGCTTCGCCGGGGGACCTGACCGGGAAAGTGGACGCCGCGGGGAATAAGACCTGCTACTACTATGACAAACTGCACAGGATGAACGGTGGCGGGTACAACACCGTTTGTCGCCAATTTTACTACGACGCTACGGTAACGCCCCCGAGTGGCATTACGGTGACAAATACTAAAACGCGATTACTCGAAGCTTCAACGAGCAATTGCAGCTCGACTCGTTATACAGACGAGTGGTTCAGCTATGACAAAGATGGTCGGCTCACCGACGTCTACGAATCCACGCCGAACTCGGGCGGGTACTACCATACCACCGCTGGATATTGGCCCACGGGAGCTCTTGAGACTCTCAGACTCTTAAATAGCTCAGGCGCGGCGTTGATTCCAACTCAAACGTATGGAGTTGATGCTGAAGGCCGCATAAATGCGGTAACGGCATCTGGTCAAAGTCCGGTGACAACCGTGAGCTACTCGCCCGGGAACTCGAACGGTCCGCTCGGCGCTGTGCTTGGGGTCACTTTTGGATCGGGAGATAGCGACGCGTTTACCTACAGTCCCAATACTGGCCGGCTGGCCACGTACACTTTTTCAGTCAATGGAAAGACCGATGTCGGAACGTTGACCTGGAGTGCGAACGGAACTCTGTCAAAGCTCGTCATCAATGATCAGATTCCTGGAACAGCCGACAGCGAGACATGCACGTACGGGTATGACGACATCCGTCGGGTATCGGGCGTCGCATGTGGGGCCTTCTGGGTGCAGAATTTCACCTACGATGCTTTCGGCAACCTCAGCAAAAATGTGCCCCCGGGAGACGGTGGACTGACATTCTTGCCGAGTTATTGGAGCTCGCCGCCGACCAATCAATTCTCCTCGTTACCAGGAGCGACTGTCTCGTACGACGGAAACGGCAACCTGCTCACAGACAACCTAAACACCTACACGTGGGATCCAAACTGGGGAACCATGACCACGGTGAGCACTGGAGCTACGACGGTAACCTCTACCTACGATGCGTTGGGCCGAATGGTGGAGAACAACGCTGGAGGGACGTATGCCCAGTTCGTGTACGGCCCTACGGGAAGAATCGCGAAAACGAATGGACAGACGCTCGTGAAGGCCTTTGTCTCCTTGCCCGGAGGTGCGAAAGCAATCTACAACGCTTCGGGCTTGGCCTATTACCGCCACTCCGATTGGCTGGGCAGCTCGCGCCTAACATCCACAGCAGCTAGCCCAACGGCGATGTATTCGAGTTCCGCCTATGCTCCTTTTGGAGAGCAGTACAAAACGTCGGGAAGTGCCGATGCTTCATTTACTGGACAGGATCAGGACACGGTGAGCAACCTGTACGATTTTCCGGCTCGGCGGCAGAGTCCAAGTCAGGGACGATGGATATCTCCGGACCCGGCGGGGGGTGGAGCGGTCACGCTAACCAATCCGCAAAGCTGGAACCGCTACGCCTATGTGAATAACAACCCCATGAGTCTGATTGATCCGATGGGAATGTCAACCAAACGCCGCCATGTACACCGAATGGAAGATGACAACTGCGAAGACGACTGTGGCGATGGCGGCGACGGTGGAGGAGATGGTGGCGGAGGTGGAGGAAGCGGCGATGGAAGTGGTGATGGCGGCGACGACCCGTCTGATCCCTGCGCTCAAGATCCGAGCTTGTGCTATGCCCCCCCAGGTCAAGGGCCTGACCTCGGCCCTGACAATCCAGTCATGCCGACCTCGCCATGCGCCGAAGGTCTTGCCGACGCGCACGCTGATATCGGTGCCGTTGATCGAGCAAACGCCATGTGGGGCACCATCCAAGCTGCTGCCGATGCTCACAACATCGATCCGGCTTTGTTAGCTGCGGTTGGCATAGAAGAAACTGGATTTAGGAACGTTTGGCAAGGATGTACCACCGACCCTAGCTGCGCTAATGCTGACGGGGCCGGGATATGGCAGATAGACCTCGGGCCAAACGGCGGAAATCCGAATGTGTCGGTGCAACAAGCGTTTGACCCAACATGGGCTGCAGATTATTCTGCAAATAAGCTGTCCAATAACATGAATACGCTTGCGGCGAAGTTTCCAAACTTCACTCCGGATCAGCTCACGCAGGCAACTGCAGCGTCTTATAACTTTGGAACGGGGAATATCAGCGGCAATCCGGCTACGATTGACGTGGGGACACAACCAGATAGCAACTACGGGGCTACTGTACTTGCGCTGATGGACTGCTTCTGAAGGAGATCGCGTGCGAAAAAATCACGTTGTGTTTCAGTCATTGATGTCGGTCATTTGCTTGCTCGTTTTCGGATACCAGGTGGCTGTCTGTCTGCCTCAAGGACAAAATCAGGTAAACTCTGTTCGCGACGAGCATCTGCGTAAGTTTCTACAAAGTTACTTGGGTGCTCCAACTGAGGAAACCAAAGCAACACGGTACTCGGCCGCATACGTCGACCTGCGAGGCGATGGCAAGCGGGAAGCCATTGTCTACGTCACTGGTGCTGCTTGGTGTGGAACTGGCGGCTGCACTATGCTGGTCATAGCTTCCGAACGCGCTTCCTATAACGTCGTCGCGAAAATCCCCGCCGTGCGGCCTCCGATCGCTGTGCTAGCCGAGAAATCAAACGGCTGGCATGATATTCGTGTTGTGACAGGAAAGCCGCTTTATGAGACCATACTTTCCTTCGATGGTCAGAGCTATCCGAACAAGCCAGCGGGTCAGTTGAGGGACCATGTTCCGGGAAGAACTGTGATAAGTGAAGCGACAGAAAAGGTCCCGCTGTATCAGTCAGTCGCGCAGTAATTGACGACAACAGCGAGGGTGATAATAGGGATTACCCGGGCGGAAGAATCTGATCTGGCTCCCCGGTTCAGTCCCGGCCGAGATTTTGCCGGGGAACGACCCTGTCGACCCTTTCGGCACATCCATGTCTTACGGTGCAGAATTACGCCAGGCTGCAGAACTCTTAACCTTGGGGAGGATCGCCGTGTATCCAGTGGATATTCGCGGATTGACTGTGAATCCGGCCTTCGGAGCAGCCAGTGCTCGGGTGTACCGCTCGCCCGGATCGTTCAGCAACGCCCACGGTCGGTTCAGTCAGCAATTAGATGCGGAGCACGCGACGATGGACAAGATCGCGGAAGATTTCCGAGGCCATGCGTTTTACGATACCGATGGACTGCGGAAGGCCATATCCAGCGGGATCGACGATGGTGCGAATTACTATTCTCTGAGCTATTCTCCAACCAACAAGAAGTTCGACGGAAGTCTGCGCAAGATACGAGTGGTCATTCGTCACAGTGGTTATCATCTTTCGTACCGGCACGATTACGTCGCCGGAGGAAATGCTGCACCCGCGACAAAGAAGCCCCCCGCGACGCGAGATTCCTGTGGAAGTCGCCATGCGTCGGGGTGCTCCGCCCGCGCATGATCTGGTGTTTGAGGCGCACGTTCTTCCACAAGGTGATCCGACTGAAGTTACTCCCGATCAGATCGCGCAACTTTCCCGGCTTCCGGCATTTGCATCACAAAAAGCCTGGAACGCGGTAAGAATCCAGCGCTACCTCGTCGATTTTGCGGTACTGGGGAGGCAGCTTTCGTTTGCGTCGACGGGAACGGAGACCCACAAAGGCAAAGTGGAATTTCTATTCGCTGCCTACGGAGCCGACGGGAGCACATTGATCGGCCAGCGGCTCGAAGTAAAACCCGAATTTGTCAGAGAAGGATTTTGAAGAAATCCGCCAAGGCGCCTACTGCGCACAGGAAGTTCTCGATATCCCGAGCACAGCGGCCTGGCTACGCCTCGGTGTGCATGACGGCATTGCCAATCGTTTTGGCTCCATGGAGATCCCGTTGCCTCTGGCGCCAGAAGCGCAGCCCCAAACCAGCACCGCCTCACACTGATGCACTCCACTAATTTGGGTAAGGATCGCCCGGCAAGGCTCGCCGAATCGTGTGGTCAGTAAACTTCAGTACCCCTCCCGGTGAGTTCACTTCCACTTTGGGCATATGACAATTCGTGCAGTTCGTGGACTGGGTGGGGCACGCTTTTGCGCCTTGCTTGGGCGAGGCCGTTGTTTGAGCCGCTTTCAGCGCGTGACACGCCAAGCATTTCGCATCGTAGCTAGCGGTATCCCGCACGAGTTCGTTGTGTGGATCGTGGCAAGCAATGCAACTGATTCGTGGATCAGCGCCGTCGAAGCATTTGCTGTTCGCCAATCGATAGGGCTGGAAACGCACATTCGACACTCCACGCTCGCCCTTCCGCACCACGGTCTCCCACGTGCGATGGCACTGTCCGCAAAAATGCAAGACACCTTCAGACGAAAGTTTACCGAGGTGGGGAGGCGCAGAATCAAGAAAGCCCTGAGTGGCATCCAGTAGATGCAAGGTTGCTCCCGTGTGACAGTGTTCGCACGTGACGCCCGGCTGCATTGAAGTGAGCTTCAGCTGGCCATCGGAAACTGCATTGCTCGAATGACAGCCAAAGCACTGTCTAGTTTCGCTCGCGCTGAGTTCCCGTCCCAGCGCCGCTTCTAGAGTCTGCGGAGCCAACTTCTCATCGCCAACGGTAGTGGCGAGTCCGCTGCTGGCCGGATAGTAGCTGACCATACTTTCGTAGAAGTGCCCGTTGTGTTCTAGCACCCAGGTTTGCATCCGCATGCCAAATGTCCAAGGAACGGGCAGGGAAATTGAATGTGTTCCGTCGCTTACCGTATAGGTAGTGTTCGAGCCGTGCGTTTCAAGGGCGTAGGTGTACGCACCCCGGGTGGCTGTTAGTTTCGGGTGGGCGTTGAACAGAGGGTTCTTCCCCTCAGGAAGGAGAGCGTGCGCCATCGGCGTCTGTGCTTGATGCAGCGTTTGTGCCGCGTGGCACCGCGCACACGGAGATGTGATCGTCGTCGCCGTTTGTCCGGCGGCGGCGACGTTAATAGCTAATAGTAATAGTGCTGATGCCCTAAGGGAGCGCAAAGGAGTATGCCCCATCTTGTGCAAGTTTCAGGCTCGTCGATCGCTCCCTCTGCGCATCTTCTCGGCGGCCCGATCGCGAGTACGCCTCGCCTAACGCAATGTGCACCTCAAGGTTTTCCGGATCAAGTTGTAAAGCCCGTTCCAGATGGTCGGTACCCTCCTTCAGTTCACCGAGAGCGATCAATGAACGTCCCAGGACGATTTGAGCTCCAGCAGCCTGCGGCGTTTCCTCCACTGCTTTCTTCGCGTAGGGAAGCGCTTCCAAGGCACGGTTCTGCATCAGGAGCGCCCAGGACATCAAAACTTGCGCCCTGGCGTTGCCGGGTGCGATTTCTAGTTCGCGCTTGAACTCCGAGAAGGCGAGATCGGAATCGGATGCGTACAGCAATGTTCCATAAAGGCAGTGGAGATTCGGCGCCGCGGGGAATTTCTGGAACAGGTTCGCAAATGCCTGCGCTCCCGCCGTCTCGCCATGGCTTATGAACTCGTAAATGGTATCTCCAGCCGCTACAACCAGCTCGCGTTGACTGATCTGCATCTCCTTGGGGAGTAGCGCCATCCGCAGGCCTGCAAGTCCTAGCCCAACTCGTAGCTCAGGATTTGAGCCGCCCCTCTGAATCAGAAGTTTGTACGCCTTTAACGCTTGGTTGAACTTGCCTAGCCGAGTCAGCAGCAGACATTCAGTAAAACGCAACGTCTCACCGTTGGGCGGACGGTCTGTCCCTCCTAGAGAAATGCCTTCTTGAATGTCGGTCAGAGCCCGTGGGTATTCACCAGTCTCAAGTTCGGAGAGTCCGCGTAGGCCGAACGCCAGTGTCGGATCAGGAGCGATGGAGATAAAACGAGTCAACGAATCGCGCGCTGCGGCGAACGCTCGTGTTTGGTACTGTAACGATCCCAAAAACCACCAACCCTGCGACCATTTGGGATTGACCTGCAGTGCCTGGGAGTAAAGTTCGATCGCTCGTGCCACGTTGTTCTGCTCGCGAGCGCTGCCAGCTTGCTCCACGAGATCGCTGAACGAGGGCGCGGTTTGGGCGAATCCGGCGACGCCTGCCAAGCCGAAGATGCAGATCAGAATTGCCGTCGTTAGGTTGAATCGCCTCGCCATGCGGATCCATCAGTCGCGATCAAAGATCGGATATCGATAGCATCCTATCAATTTCCGCCGCTAACTCCGAACCGTGAGAAAATCGACTCTTCATGTCTTCGAAGCTCATGCGATCCCAACGGTCGGCGCCCGTGATCTTGATTCTGGCGCTGATGGTTCAATCGCTTTTCGGCTACGCCCAACAGGCGTCATCAGAGTCTCTCTACAATGACGCGGTCAAGGCTTACAACCGCGGGGACGTGCCGCAGGCTATCAAGCTGTATCAGGAATTCCTCCAAAAGAACCCCGCTTCCGTGCGCGCTCGAACGAATCTGGGAGTGGCTCTCATCCATGAAGGTCGTTATGGGGACGCAATTCTTCAGTACAAGGAGGCACTGAAAGTTGATCCACAAAACCAGACCGTTCAACTCGATCTGGCCCTCGCATGGTACAAGCAGGCCGATTTTCCGAAGGCAGCTTCTGAATTAGCGACACTGCAAAAGCGACAACCCGAAAACCAACAGATCCTTTATCTTCTCGTCGACTGCTACTTGCGACTCGGTAAGTATAAAGACGTTGTTGCCATGCTTGATCCTGTATACCAGGCCAGGCGGGCGGATCCCGTCGTGGACTACGCTTTAGGAACCGCTCTCATCGAAGATGGCCAGATGCAAAGGGGGCAAGCCGTCATCCAACAGATTCTCAAAAATGGTCACACGGCTGAGGCCGCTCTGCTAACCGGAGCCTCCCAATATTCCTCTGGGGACTTCAAGACTGCCGCCGCTACAGTTCGAGGCGCGCTCGACTCGAACCCCAACCTTCCCGGTGGATGGACCCTCCTCGGTAGGGCACTGATGAGTAGCGGAGAAAATGACGCGGCTAAATCAGCCTTCCGGCATGCCCTCGCCAACGATCCCAACGACTTCGACGCAAACCTCTACCTGGGAGGAATGCTGCGCCACGACAGCGAGAACGATGCGGCCACACCCTATCTGAATCGCGCTCTGACGCTTCGTCCGGACTCTCCCACCGCACGATTTCAGGTGGGCGCCCTCAATCTCGCAAATGGAAATCTAGACAAGGCCCGAAAAGAACTGGAGGCGGTGGAGCGCCAGACGCCGGGATTTCTCGAAGTCCACGTTCAACTCGCGTCATTGTATGCGAAGCTAAACCGCCCGCAGGATAGCGAACGAGAGCGCAAAATTGTGCTGGCTCTCAACGAAAAGGCCCGCCGCGAAGGCCCGCAGCCGGAGCGGTAGTCCTACTTTGGCTCTTTCACGGCAAGAACCTGGTCGGCTGCCACCGCCTTGAGAACTTGCACAATCCCTGAGGGCCACCGGATCTCAACTTCGTCCGCCACCTTGGCTGAACCCAAGCCAAAGTGGACCGGGCCGGTACTTGAGGAGGCGTAGCCGGATGCGCTCGTCATCTCATTGAATTGCGAAGTTCCGCCTGCACTGACGCGAATCTTGGCGCCGATTCCATCGCGATTGCTCTTCGTGCCTTGTAGCGCCAGTTCCAGCCAGTGATTCCCGCCCGGACTGTTGTTGATCCAGATTTCCGCAGGAGCACTCAGGGCCGAAACCACCAGGTCGAGTTTGCCGTCGTGATTGAAATCGCCAACCGCCGCCCCGCGATGGCGCTGCGGCGATTGGGTCGCAAAGCCGGCTTCCTCCGTGAGGGCCTGCCACTTCCCACCCACAATATTTCGAAACACGGTGTTCGGCTGTTCGATCCGAATCCGGCTCGACATGTTCGGCGACGCCACGTCCCCACGGCTGATAAATATATCCTTCCGGCCGTCGTTGTCGAAGTCCGCGATGTTTACGCTGTATCCTGACATCGGATTGCTTAACGTGGTCATCCCACTGCGCGCGGTGATCTCGCGAAAGTTGTCTTTGCCGGTGTTTTGGTAAATAGGAAACGTCTCATTCTGCAATGCCGCAATCGCAATATCTGGATGACCGTCATTATCGATGTCTCGAAAATCAACTCCCATCCCAGAAATTAGATTCCCATGCTCCGGCAGTGCGACGCCGGTTTCAAACGCCACCTCATCAAATCGATTCTTTCCTTTGTTGTGAAATAGGAAGTTGAAGAGTTTATCGTTAGCCACGAAAATATCGGGCAGTCCATCGCCGTCGTAGTCCGCTATCGCTACTCCCATCCCTTTTCCCGGATGCGAGCGAATCCCGGCTTCCTCCGAAATATCCACGAACGTCCCGTCGCCCTTGTTCAGGAGCAATTGGTTGGGAAGCTCTTTGTAAAATTTCGGATGGCAATACTCGGGGTTGCCGCTGAATTTGCAATCCGGCTCCTTGGAGCCATCCCAACTCAGATAGTTCACCACAAAGAGGTCCAGCAACCCGTCGTTGTTCACGTCGACCCAGGCTCCGCCGACCGACCAGAGCCGACCGAATTGTTTGTCGGGTTTGTTCAGACCAGCTTTTTCCGTGACGTCGGTAAAGGTGCCGTCTCCGTTATTGTGATAGAGAGTGTTGCGGTACACTCCCGCGATAAAGATGTCGTCGTATCCATCATTGTCGTAGTCGCCGACGGCAACTCCCACATCGAAACCTGTCCCTCGCAGTCCGGCCTTCTCGGTGACATCGGTGAAAGTTCCATCGCCGTTGTTATGGAATAGTCGATTCCAGTACTTAGGGGAATCCTTCTTTAATGTGCTGATATTCGCGCCGTTGGTGAAAAAGATGTCCAGATTGCCGTCGCGGTCGTAATCAAACACCGCGACCCCGCCCGCCATCGTTTCGGGAGCATGTCTCTCGGGCGTCTCTGAGCTATCGAGAGAAAAGGGAATGGACTGAAATTTGAAGTGAATGGGTGACGGAGGCGGCTCTTGGGTTGACAGACGAGGTGAGGGAAGCACAAGTCCAGTCACACACACAATAAGGAGAAGAGATTTATTGTGGCCGCGCGTCACCGGATCCTTCCGCGGGAACCGTATCGTTCCCAGAATTCGTGCGGCTGAGTTGCTCAATCATTTCTTTTTCGTGTTTGGCATCCTCCGTTCGCCCAGCCGCCGTGTAAGCGCGCACCAGATCCCAGTGCACTCGCGGTGTCGCTGGCTGCTTAGTCCTTGCGAGTTCCAGTTCCTTGATGCCCTCGGCCGAGTCTCCCTTCGCCATTTCGGCCTCGCCCAGAATCAAATGTGCTGACGGATATTCAGGCTCAAGCTTCACGGCCTCTTGCGCGAGAGCCAGAGCCTGATCGAACTCCTGATTCTGAATATGTACTTCCGCCAGCCTGAGTCGCGCCGGGACATGCGACGGCGAAATCTCCAGTTCGCGTTTCAACTCCCGCACTGCGTCATCCGGCCGCAAGTCCATCAGATATACCCCATACAGGAAATGCACTCCCGGCTCGTTGGGATATTTCTCTTCCATCTCCTTGAAGGTCTTGTCGGTATCCTTGAACTGCGGAGTCTGCGAAGCAAATGATCCCTCGCCAGCCATGCGCACAAGTTCGCGACGATCCGCAGGAATCTCTGACGGCAGCATCGGCATTCGCAGAGCAGCCAACCCAACAGGATCTAGGATCAAGGTCTTGTCCGTGCCCGTTCCCAGCATTCTGAAAAGCAGATTGAGGCTATCGTCGTATCGCTCAAATCGGATAAGTAATTCCGCCACCGTCGTCGTGACCGTCTGCACCATGTCTTTGCGATCGCCCATACCCAAAAGCATCGCACGCTGCAGATGGTCCAAAGCCCGCGTGTATTCCCGGCACTGAAATTCGCTCATCCCCAGCAATGCCCAGCCCGGCCCGGCGTTCGTCTCGAGCGCCATGAACCGTCGCAAAGTATCTCGCGCTTCGGGATATCGCTCCTTCTCATAAAGCAGTGCACTCAAATACCACAGACCTTCCTGCCATTCTGGTTTCAACTCCAGCGCCTGACGGTAGAGCCGGATCGCCTCCTCATCCTCGTTCTCCGCGCGCGCCTGGTCCGCGTCCTTCGCCACTTGTTCAAAGGTTGGCCGCTGGGCGGCAGCGTGCGTACTCTGTCCAGCCAACTGTCCGGACAACAATAGCGCACTCGCTGCATAGAGAAAGATTGAGAAGCTGCGTTTCATTTCAGGAGTCTCGGATTCTTCCCGAGCTTTTCCTCCGGTGACGCGATCACCATCTGCTTGTCCTTTAACAAGTCGAACGCTTCCGATTCCCGTTTGGCGTCTTGAGATCGGCCCAGTCGTCGGTACGCGGTGGCCAGTTGAAACCGTATCGGCGCGCTGTCGGGCGCAAGCCGCTTGGCAATTTCCAACTCGCGCGCGGTCTCCTCATACTTTTTTTCGTTCAGCAGCACCTGGCCATACACTCGATGAGCTTCAGAGTTCTGCGGCTCGATCGTGCACGCGTTCCTCGCCAGCGTCGCCGCATCCTCGACCCGATTATCGTCAAGCGCAAGTCGCGCCGATTCGATCATCGCTGGAGCATGTTTCGGCGAAATCTGAAGTTCTTTCTGGAACTCCTTCGCCGCGTCCTCATTCCTATCCTGGAACTTCCACAATGTGCCAACGTAGTAGTGGACGTTCGGGCGGTCGCTATAGTGCTGGAGCAACCGGTTCGCGTATTCCGTGGCTTGCGGATACGCAGGCGGGTTCGAAGCCGCGTAGAACGCCGATTTGCCGGCCAGCCACACCATTTCGCGTTGCTCAGCAGGATATCCCTCGGGAACCGCCCGCATGCGTAGCGACGCCAAGCCCATCCCCTCGATCAGCAGCGACCCGCTGTGGGACTTTTCGGCCTCACCCGCCAACAAGTAAAGCGCCTCAACGAATTTTCCCTCGCGTGTAAGCAGCAGTGCGAAATGGAAAGTGGACACGTCGATCAACTCCATCGTGCCCGACCATCCCCGATCCGCCCACGCCCGGAAGTGTTTCAGCGCCTGATCGTAATCGCGGGTCTCGTATTCGCATAATCCGAGGAAGGCAAGGCCTGGTCCAGGCTTCGGCGCCACCGATACGAAACGCCGGAATGCCAGCTTCGCCTCCAGAAAGCGATCTTGATCGTAGAGCAGGGTTCCCAGCGCCCACCACCCCTGGCTCCAACTCGGCTGCTGCCGCACGCCCTGACGATAGAGTTCGATTGCCTGGTTGAGTTGATTCGCGTTCTGCGCCAGCTCTGCCTTCTTTGCAATTTCGTCGATGCTTGTGGCGCTGCTCGACAACGCGGGCAGGCTGAACAGCAGGATTGCCAGGAGGAAGAACCGGGCAGGCATAGGGAAAACTATACAGGGGACAGCTTTGGAAGAGCCATTCCCTGTACGCGTGGAATTAGAACGAATACTTCATACCCAACTCCAACACCCGATGCCCGAAGGCATAATCCGCATAGCCGAAAGCTTGGCACTGCGGTCCTGGACAGGCATGATTTGGATCGGTTGCGTTCGAAGTTAAACCGCCTCCGGCATTTGGGTAGATGAGATGCAGGTTGTTGTCCGCCGTGTTGAAAGACGCTAGGGAGTGGTTCAACGGATCGAAAGCTGCGAAACGGAATTGGAGGTTCTGACGTTCCGTGATCTTGATGTTCTTGATTACGGTCAAGTCGGTGCTCCAGTACAAAGGTCCCGGCATATAGGGCATGGATCCAGTCCCAAGCGTACCGACAGGAGCCTGAGCAAAGCAGTTTGGATTTGCGTACTGCCCGTGGTGCACTCCAACTGAAGGGTTGCACGTGAGCAGAGGGTAAAGGGTGATATCTGGCGTGCCCACCGCTTGCAACGGGCTTAATGGATCACTCAGCCCGAAGTTGAGGAACCCATTTCCTTGAGCGCTGGCAACCGCAGTTATCTGAGAGCCACTTTCGATCTGCGTGATGCCAGAAAGCTCCCATCCATTGGCAAGTCCCTTCAACAGCCTGCTGCCGAGGTTAGTCCCCGGGAACCGGTAGACATACGCCGCGCTAAACACGTGGGCGCGATCAAATGGCAGAATCCCATAGAGCCAGTGAGCACCGTAGTCTGGAAGTGCGCCGGTTAACCCGCCGTTCGCGACCTGCGTTCCGTCTCCCAGGGCTTTGGAGAATGTGTAGTTTGCCTGCAGCGTCAGTCGCCCCACACTGCGGCGCAGCGTGGCTTGCAACGAGTCGTACTGCGCTTTTCCTGCAGTCACGGCCTCGTTGACCTGGGAATACGTTGCGAACGGTCGGAACAGATTCTCACAGGTGGTTGTAGAAAAATTGCTGCCGCCACACTGCGTTGGGTACTGAGCTTGAATTGCGGCCTGGTCGCTCATGACCCCCAACGGTACCGAGTCCGTGTTCACCCACGATTGCATGAAATCGGTGTGGCTTCCGACATAAGAAAGCTCAAGCCTCATTTTTCCAACCAGCTGTTGGTCGACTGTCAGGCTATAGTTGGTAACCAGGGGTTGTTCATCATTCCTCGGGTCGACCGCGCCGAAACTATTTCCGTTCAGTATGGGCTGGCCCGCTACCGGCGTCACCGCATTGTTATCGACGTCCTCCAGCGTGTAGCACTTGGGATCGTTGTTTCCGCAACCAAATGTGACCGCACCGTACGACGTTCCGGCAGGGCCGGTGTAAGCGTTGCTTTGAACGCTGTTGTAAGCCCGGTACTTGCCCCATCCTCCTCGGATAACCGTCCTCCCATTGCCGAATACATCGATCGCTGCTCCAATTCGCGGCGAATAGAAGAACATCCGACTCCCACCACCCGACAATGGAACGCTATGGTCCATCGCGTGCCATGACACTCCCGGATTCATCGCGGATGGATTCGCAGCGAGCGCGCTCGTGTACGCCGAAGGACTGAAGATCGCCATCCCAAAACCGCTCGCATCGTACGGTCGGGCATAGTGGTCGAAGCGCATGCCGTATTGCAGGGTAATCCTGCGATTGAGCTTCCAGGAGTCCTGCGCGTAGAACGAAGTGACGTTCTGCGCGATTTCCGAAGGCGGCGGCAATGCCGTTTCGGCATAGGAGCCCCAGCCCATGCCCATCAGCCAGTCCGCGTATTCATTGCCGGTCGGAGTTCCAGCCCAGGATGCGTATTGGAAGATTCCCATGTACTGGCCCCAATTGTCCTGCCTGTTGTACGTGTGCTCGTAGAAGAATCCGAACTTGGTGGTGTGACTCTTGATGACCTTTGTGAGGTTGTCTGAGACGCTGGGACTTCCCTTAACCGCGATCATGTTGGGATGAAAATCATTCCCGATGGCGCTGAAATTCGGCATGCTGTCGTTCCAACTGGTTAAGGCAGGGATATCCGGGTTCCCATAAACCCCGTTCAGCGGGTATCCCAGATCCTTCTTCAGCAGCTTTTTGGGGTCCTGTGGAGAGTTGGGGAAATCGATATAGGTATATCCGAATCTGGCTTCGTTGGTTAACGTCGGCGAGAATATTCGTAAGAACGAAACTCCAACGTAGTCCGATTTGTTGGCGCCAATGATGGGAGTCGGCGTGGGCACTGCCCAATCGCTGGCACCTACCCAGAGGCCCGTAGGCATGTTCGCGGTTTCACTCTGGTGGCTCCAGGTGAAGTACACCTTATTGTTTTCCGAGATATTCCAGTCGATGCGAACCACGTTCTGGTACGAATTCTGTGGCGCCACAAATGACTGGACATAATTGAACCCGTCATGCGTGGTGGGATCGACTAAACCCGTGGAAGGAACCACCGCCTGAAAATACTTTTGCGCGATGGGGTCAATGCAATCGGAGTTCATCACTCCGGCCGTGATCACGCAACCCGGTCGCGTTCCCTCTGCCATGCCGCCCCAATTCGCAGGGTTTGGCGTCGTCGGAACCGTTTGCAGTCTTGGCCTTCCCACCGTACCAGCAGGGAGGGAGTTCAGCGCGCTGAAGTCGCCGTTCAGCATGTCCTGCGTTGGAATGAAGGCGCGATCCACACCACCGTCCAGCCGTTGATGGTAGTTTTCATAGCCCTCGAAGAAGAAGAGCTTTTGGTGGCTTCGGTTGAAGCCGGTCCCCGGAATAAAAAGCGGTCCGCCGATATTGCCTCCGGGATAGTAGTAAGACTCATTGGGCCGTGGAACACCGATGCCTACCTCTTTGTTAAAGGCATCGTTTGCGTTCAGTACGGAGTTCCGCGCAAAAAGATAACCCTCGCCGTGGAATACGCTTGTTCCGTTCTTAGTAACCGTGTTTACGACAATTGGGCCTTTCGCGTTTTCCGCGGAGAAGTTCGAGGTCAGCACCTTTACTTCCGAAATCATCTCGGGGTTGGGATTTACCGGGGTCGCTGCACCTGGTGCACCAGGGTCTTGCGTGTCCTGGCCGTCCTGAGAAATTCCGACGCCGGAAACGCCTTGCTGTGAGCCGCCCTGTCCGTTGATGGTCACGGAACTAAGTCCGCCGGCGTTACATCCGTTTCCGGCGCAGAAGCCGTTGATTCCGACCACCTGGCCCGAATAGGCTGGCTTGTTAAGTCCACCGTTGGCGGAGAGAGACGCGCCCGCGAGAATCTTCACAAATTCGCTGGCGTTGCGGCCCGCAAGCGAAAGATCCTGCAGTTCCTTCTGGGAAATGTCGGTCGTCTTCTCGCCCGAGTCGACAATCGCGATCTGCCCGGCCTCCGCGCTGACCTCTACCGTCTCGGTAGCCGCTCCGACCTTCATCGTGATGTTCAACGTTTTGTCGTCGCTGCTCTGCAGAGTAATCCCGGAACCCACCCACTTCTGAAAGCCCTTGGCCTCAGCAATGACATTGTATGTACCGGTGGGCAACTGCGCGACAGAGAAGAATCCCGCCGCATTCGCTGTCAGTTGCCGGGACACCCGGGTCTCGGCATTCTGGATCGTGATTCTCGCCTCGGGCACCACAGCGCCAGTGCTGTCGGTCACCGTCCCGGAAAGATTCGCGAAAAGGGATTGCGCCGTTAGCACAGGCGCGAACAAAATAAGCACAAGAATGACAAGAATGACCCCGGATAGACTTCGCCTCATGAGACCTCCTCGACGCAAAGTGGAAACCCCAGCCCCAGAATCGGAAACGTTAACGGCACCATGAAAACGTTTACGCGCTAATGGAAAACCGTTATTGGAGCGAGACTTTTACATTGACCACTAGCTGTTGTCAAGAGGATTCCTGCCGTTTTTGTCTCGGTTTTGCAAAAACTCATCGGCAGCATGTCCACATGGTCTTTGTCTTGGAGAGATGGCTATCGAACATGAACTTAGCGGAGGGAGAGTCGGTCGCAAAGGTCCGGCATTGCAGAGTTTTGCAACTTGTCGTGAAGATCGGCGGCGCGCCGATGAATCGGACCACACTCGCGATCCGCTAACTCTTTCCTGTTGCTCGGTACCGGGCGGTGACGCCAACGGTCAGGTAAGTGATGTCTTTGATCGTCTCTTTGGCCGCGCCTTCCACCTCGAGGCTCGGAGTGTTCTTTGGAACGATGAGTCCGTCCTTAATGACTAGGCCGCTCTGTTGCTTGGCAAAGAGAGACAGCTTGTCGCTGGGCATGATGACGTACATCCCCTTCTTCAAGCGGAGCTTGGTTCCTTCATATGAGTCGCGAGCGCGCTTAGTGCCATAGAAGGTGACATCGGGGCTTTGGAACAACCATTCCGTACGCTCGTCGCGAGTGATTTCGCCCACCAGTGCGTCTACGGTGTTCAGGGCGGTGGTGGCGATAGCGGGGAATCCGAGTCCGAAAATCGGCGCGACCATTCCCTGTGTGCGGCGGATGACATCGAAAACCTGCATCCAGCGACTCTTTCGCTTCTGCAAAAAGAAATTCCATGTCCAACGTCCCAAGCCGCCGGGCAAGGGAACTGTCTGAAGTTTTCCCCACGTGCTGCCGGGATCGAAGGTCATTGCTTTCATGGCAGGGAGCGTTTTGTTTTCCGGGAGGAAGCCGGCGATCGCGGTCCATGCCAATCTCCCGGCCAGGCCGGGAAGCGGAATGCCTTGTTGCAGATCAATGCGAAGGGAACCGCCCTCGAGATTCACGAAGCGGCTTTGATCGGCGGCCGAAGGCCGCACAATGATCGACATTGACGATGACGTCGAGGTCGCCCGTGTTGTGAGGCCGTCGTCGCCGATGTCGCTGCCTGTGACGAAGAAAAGGCGGCTGGGTTGAGCACGTGCTGTGGAACTTCATCAACAGCGGCGCCGACGGATATCAGCCCACGGCTGGCGTGGTTTTCGACGCGTCAGGAAATCTTTACGGCACTACGCTGTTCGGAGGCGCTTACAACTATGGCATCGTGTATGAGCTGAGCCCGACCGCCAGCGGCGTATGGAAAGAAACCATCGTGCACAACTTCGACCGTAACGGCACGGACGGCTTTTTCCCGAGTACGGGCAAGCTCGTCTTTGACACCCAAGGCAATTTGTATCGAGCTACCGGAGATGGCGGAGGCGGCAAATATTTTCAAGGAACCATCGACTCAATTCTGCCGTCGCCATATTCGTTCCCACTCGCGTTTGTCGCTTCCGTGATGCCGTCGGTAAAAAGAGCGAGTCTGTCCCCGCGCTCAATTCTAATGGTACCTTCCTCGTACTCCACATTCGATGAGAATCCCAGCACAATTTTTCCGGTGCTGAGGGGCACCGAAGGTCCGGAATTGTGAATCAGAATTGGCGGAAGGTGCCCGGCGTTGCAGTACGTCAGCGAACCGGTTGCGCTGTCGAGCAAACCGTGGTCGTGTTTCATAAATGACGGAAGGCACTCACATGTGACGATACGGGCGGATGGTGGTCCGAAGGGGACGCGGTCACTTTTGTGCACCTGTCCGGTGGGGCTATTGGGCGTTCTTACCTCTGGGCGGGAAGGCCAGCAGTCTTGTCCCATCCCTTAACCGAAGGAAGATCCTTCCATCTTGGATCTCTTCCTCCTCTGCCGGCCACAACGCTGGAGGAAAGCTCGCCAGCCAGGCCTTTTGATGTTGTGCGCTCAGTCGATCCCGAAGAACCTTTGCGCTTTTTTCACGATACCATTTAGCCACGTAGACGTGAAATTGAGGTTTGAATCGTTCGCCGTGGAGAGAACACTTGACACTACTAGCTACGTCTGCTTCGATCGGGAAACAGAAGAAAGGGGGCTCATTCGGTGGAAAGCAAATACAATCGGGAGAGAATACCGATTGATCC
>Ga0335078_10005128_pt1 | contig 19374 bp, 15 predicted proteins | sample Lox_Sample_32_FD_206711 | JGI IMG/M metagenome (GOLD analysis project Ga0335078, IMG submission 206711) | Soil microbial communities from Loxahatchee National Wildlife Refuge, Florida, United States - Lox_Sample_3.2 | ecosystem: Environmental > Terrestrial > Soil > Wetlands | place: USA... | reverse complement strand
GCGGTAGACAGTCCCGAACTCGAACAACCGCAGCGGAAGCTCACGATAGGACCGTCCCCGGGACCGGAAGACCAGGATGTGCATCGGGCAGTTCATCGGCTTGAGGTAGTACTCCGCGCCCTCCAGACGCATGGGCGGGAACATGTCCTCCTTGAACCACCCAAGGTGACCAGAAACCTCGTACAGGTCGCTCTTGCTGATGTGCGGGGTGTTGACGAACTGATAATCCGCCTCCTGGTGGCGCTGACGGGAGTAGTCCTCCATCACCTTGCGTATCACTGCGCCCTTGGGATGGAACACCGCCAGCCCACTGCCGATCTCAGAAGGGAACGAGAACAGGTCAAGGTCCGCGCCAATCCTGCGGTGATCGCGCCGCGCCGCCTCCTCCAGGAACCTCAGGTGAGCATCCTGGGCTTCCCGCGACTCCCAGGCGGTGCCGTAGATCCGCTGCAGTTGCGGGTTGTTCTCCGAGCCACGCCAGTAAGCGCCGCCGGCCCGCATCAGCTTGAAAGCCGGGATACCGCGGGTGGTCGGCACGTGCGGACCCCGGCACAGGTCTTTCCAGCACAACTCACCGGTCTTCGGGTCAAGGTTGTCGTAGATGGTGAGCTCAGCGCCCCCCACCTCAACGTCCGCCCCGTCTCCCGCTGCCGCGCCCCCCTTAAGGCCGATCAGCTCCAGCTTGTAGGGCTCTGCCGCCAGCTCCACCCGGGCCTGTCCCTCCGAAACCACCCGGCGCGCGAACCGCTGGCCCTGCTTGACGATCTCCCGCATCCGTTTCTCGATGCGCTGCAGGTCCTGCGGGGTGAACGGCGAAGGCACGTCGAAGTCGTAGTAGAAGCCGTTCTCCACCGGCGGGCCGATGCCAAGGCGCGCCTTCGGGAACAACTCCTGCACCGCTTGAGCCATGACGTGCGCACACGAGTGCCGGATGATCGCACGGCCGTCCTCGGTGTCCGCCCGGATCGGCGCGACGACATCCCCCTCATGCAGTTCGCAGGTCAGGTCCCGGGGCTGATCGTTGACCACGGCGGCAACCACGCTCGGGCCGCCGGCAGCCAGCGCGTCAGCAGTGGTGATGCCAGCCGGCACCACTCGCTCGCTCCCGTCGAGGGTGACGCGGATGCCGGGCTCTGTGGACACGCTGACTCCTTGATCTGGTGGGGAAGACCGGGATGATGCTACCGATTGTGCGCCATCACCAGGCACTGCGTGGGCCATCGCTGCTCCTCACGAACCCGCAACAACCCCGGAAGCACGAAACCCCGGGATCGTCGCCCGGGGTTACTGCATGATCTCTTCCAGTCAGGGCATGCAGCGAATCCGCCGGGAATCGCCCGGCGTAGCCGTCAAGTATGCTGCCACACCATCAGCGTAACGCATCGGCTCAGATGGCAGACCTTGCCGACGACGCTCAGCTGGGAACGGCGAGTGCGATCCGGCCGTGGGCCGACTCAGAAGCCCGGCGCCGCGAGGGAAACCCTCAGCCTCAGGGCTGATGCCTTCGCGCGGGCCGGTCGCTACGGTCGGTTAGGTGCTGACGAATCCTTCGACCGGGGACCGGGTGTACGGGCGGCGGGCGGCATGACGATCAGCGTCCTCATCGTCGACGACCAGGCGCTGCTCCGCACCGCCTTCTCTTCGCTGGTCGAGGCCGAAGACGACTTGCAGGTGGTCGGCGAGGCCGCCGACGGGCAGCAGGCCGTCGAACTCGCGGCGAGATTGTCGCCGGACGTGGTCGTGATGGACGTCCGGATGCCGGCGATGGATGGGATCGAGGCCACCCGGCGGATTGTTGCCGGCCGGCGAACGGCAGCACCCCGGGTACTCATCCTCACGACGTTCGACCTTGACGAGTACGTGTTCGAGGCGCTGCGGGCGGGGGCGAGCGGATTCGTGCTCAAGAGCCGGCCACTCGATGAGTTGCTGAGCGCAATTCGCGTCGTGGCCGGCGGTGAGGCGCTCCTGGCTCCGAGCGTGACCCGCCGGCTGATCGCACATTTCACCGACCGTGCCCGCCCGCCGGCCAGGACGCCCCGGGGGCTGGAAGAACTCACCGAGCGCGAGCGGGAAGTGCTGGCGCTGGTCGCCCAGGGGCTGTCCAACGCTGAGCTCGCGCAAACCCTGCGGGTGAGCCTGCCGACGGCCAAGACGCACGTGAGCAGGATCCTGACCAAGCTCGGCGCCAGAGATCGTACCCAGCTGGTCGTCCTCGCCTACGCCTGCGGGCTCGTCACCCCGGCCTGAACGGTATCCGCACGACCTCAGCGTGCCCGCTGGCACCGGTATTCGAAAAATGTTGTGACTACAGCTAGGGGCGCGCACGCACCTGGGAAGTCAGGAGCGACTCCTGAGGCTACGCTGACCGCACCCTCAGGTCAGGGCGGCAGAACCAGCAGCAGCAGCGGAAGTTGATGGTGCGCTCAGGACGCGGTCAGGCGGGGTGGTATGCGGCGGCGGGGGAAGCCAGCGGTCGGGCACGGGGCGCGACACTGGCGCAGCAGGCGGGTCACGGTTCCGCTGGCGCTCATCGCCGCCGTCTTCGCGGTGGGGTGGCCGGCGCCGTCGGCCGCGCCGGACGCCGCAACGCCCTCGACGGTGGTGAGCGCCGGCTCGCCCGCGGTCGGCGCTTTGTTCACGGTCAGCGACGGCCAGCTGGGCGCGCACTTCTGTACCGCGAGCGTGGTTGACAGCCCGGCCGGGGACCTGCTCATAACGGCCGCCCACTGCGTGGCGGGCTACTCCGATACCAATCCGGCCGACCTCGCCTTCGTGCCCGGCTACAACGGCACGGCTCCCTTCGGGACCTGGACAGTTACCCGGATTTTCGTCGACCAGGCGTGGGCGTCCACGGCTGATCCGGCCGACGACGTGGCGTTCCTCGCCGTCGCCCAGCCCAGAACGGGCACCCCCATCCAGAACGTGGCCGGCGGCGAGCGCCTGGACATCGGCCGGCCGGCAACTGGCGTCGTGCGCGTGATCGGTTACCCCGATACCCAGAATCAGCCGCTGAGCTGCCTGAACCGAATCGTCGCGGTCAGCTACACCCAGATGCAGTTCGACTGTGACGGCTATGCCGATGGGACGAGCGGCAGCCCCTTCCTGACCGGCGTGGGCGCGGACGCCGGCGAGCCGGCGGTCATCGGCGTCATCGGCGGATATCAGCAGGGTGGAGACTCGGCGAACGTGTCTTACGCGGCCGCATTCGGCCAGAACGTACAGGCCCTGTACGAGGTCGCGGTCTCCCGGCGGTGACCTGACCGCTCAGGCCGCCGCAGACGACCCGGCTACAAGATCAGCACCGGATGAGCCGGCCTCCAGCGTGCCCTCAGGGGCTCGGCGGTGAGGTGCCCGACACGGCGCGACCACCCCGCCTACGAAGCCCCCGACTCGGCCGCGATGTCCGAGGCCGGGATGCCTGGAATACCTGATGCGGTTATGGTACGGGTACCTTCGGGGGACTCTACCCGGTAGACACCGCAGCCCAGGCTCGTGACCTGCACCTGCTGGCTGCCGCCGACGCTGACCGGCTGACCCAGGGCGGTGCCGCCGGCCGAGGGGACGTCCGGGATGTCGACCACATATGTCGCGCCAGGGGGCGGCCCGGCTGGGCAGCTCGGCTCGTTCGTGCGCGCGGCCGGGCTGGCGGCCCGCGCGTGCCGGTCCCGCCCAGCGGACGGCCCCCCCGGCGGCCGACCGGCGATCTTTCGGGTAACCGGTGGCGGCACCCTGGATGTCCCGGTGGGCGCATTATCCCTGACCGGCGGTGGCGCAGCGGGCCCGGTCGGGGGGGAAGACTGCATGCCGAGAGCCTCGACCAGAAGGACCGCACCGGCGGCCATCGCCGTGACACAGGATACGGGCAGCACGGATCGCCGCACTAACCGGCGGCCGTTCCCCTTCCCGGGACCGATCCGGTCCCTCTGGTGGCTCACTGTGGTGGCCTTCTTCCCGTGTGCTGGTTTCACCCTTTTTGTTACTTTCTGGGATAGGCGCTCTAAGCAAGGACATACCTGTACCCCTGACAGCTACGCTCCCGGACGCCGCTCAGGTTCAGATCCGCATGCACTGGGCTATCCGGAGTGGATGTTGACCTCGCGGGCGAGCTTGTCGCGGCCGTCCCGGCGGTAGCGGATCTCGCCGCACACGTAATACCGCACCGAACAGTCCTCGGTGATCAAGGTAGGGCAGGCGTCCGCCCGCACGGGGATACGGAACGGGAACTCCGCCGGCTCGCCGAGCGTGACGCTGCGGGCCAGCGCGGCGCGCCCGACCGCCCGGCGAGAGCGGGTAAGCAGGGCAAAGTTGTTCCACGGCCTTGTCGGGGGGAAGTATTCCAGCGACCGCAGCAGGGTCGGCGTCAGCGCCGCGGCGCTTGCGGCCCGCTCGGGAAGCCCGCGCCCGCGCTGCACCCAGTACAGGTACCGCAGCACCAGTCGCGCGTCCACCGGCTCGTGCGGGCGTACCCGGAGCACGCCCTCGATCGCCTCCCCGGGCCGGGCACGCGGGGCGGGCAGATCTAGCTCCAGGTCACACCGCCGGGCGAGACGGAAGTACTCGGCGTCCTCCACATCCTGGTAAGTGCCGCGCAGGCTGACCACGGTCACCGGCGCCGACGCCTCGGCCTTCCTCCCGTTCTCCAGCTCGATCCGGGCCACCAGCACATAGTCCACGGCCACGCGGCTGGCCTTGGCGGACGGTGCCGAGGGTGCGCGCGGGAGCGTCACCTGGCGGGTGATCCCGGAGGGCGGCAGGACCGCCTGGGCCAGGCCGCCGACCTCGGCCCGGGACACCATATCGGTGCGGCGGGCCGGCGCGTCGACCGACGTAGACCCGTAACCGGTGTACACGCTCCGCCTGCGGGTGCGGCCGTCCCAGACCCGCGCCCGCAATTCCACCCAGCACCGGCGTACCGGCTGCCCGCCCCCGGCCACCGACACCTGGGCCACCACCGGCTCACCGACCCCGAACGACTGCCGCGCTGCGCGCACCGACACCCTCGGCCTGCTACCCACCCGTCCACCCTCCGGACACCAGGAGGATGGCCCTGCGATGGAGCCTCGCTTCCCTGGGCATCCTCCACGCGACCCGGTTTATGGTATCTCGCGGCCCCCAGGCGGTCCGCGCCGCCAGCGAAGGCAGGTGCCCGGCATGGCCGGGACGTTACGCACCGCCCAGATCCCCGGCCGCTCAAAAGTGATATCATTTTGATAGATACTGGTGCGGCAGAGCCGCGGGTTACAGGGAGCCCCCCATGCAAGCATCCAGCGAGAACATCGCCTCCCCGCAAGCCATGATCGTGACCACCACCGAGAACATCCCAGGCGCCCGGGTGGTGAAGACCATCGGCCAGGTATTCGGGCTCACCGTCCGCTCGCGGAGCCTCGGCGGCAACATCGCCGCCCTGCTCAAGGGCATCATCGGTGGCGAGATCGGGTCCTACGTCAAGCTCAACGAGGATTCCCGGCGCCAAGCCCTCGACCGCATGGTGCAGAATGCCGCCGCCATGGGGGCGAACGCCGTCACGATGATGCGCTTCGACTCCACGGAGATGGGCGCGGCCATGAGCGAGATTGTGGCGTACGGGACCGCCCGGGTGATCGAGTGGGCCCCGACGGCCCCGGACGCCGCGAGCGCCCCGAACTAGGAGGCCGCCGTGGGCACCGTGAATTGGGTGATCCTCGCGGTCGTCATCGTGGGGATCGTCATCGCCCTCTTCGGCTGGGACCGGTATCGGGGCAGCCGGAAGAGTGCCGGCAACGGCGGCGCCGCGCAGCCGACGGACGAGGTGTTCATCGACCCCGAGACCGGCCGCCGGATGCGCGTGTGGTACGACCCGAGCACCGGGAAACGGGAGTACCGCCCTGAGTGAGTCAGGCGGACCGTGTCGAACGACACCAACCGTGTGACTCGCCAGCGACGCGATCCGGCGGGCGCTCGACCGCCTGCGGCGGGCTCAGCCGCTGTCCGCCTCGGCCAGCCGCTCGATGAGTTCGCTGACGTTGCCCGACCTGGGCAGGCCCCGCTGCGCCAGCAGGTCACTCAACTGGGCCTTGGTCAGGCCCTGGTAGCGCTGGCGGGCCGTCGCCCGAGCCTTCCGGGCCTGCTCGCGCTCGGCCCTGCGCGCCGCAAGGGCAAGCTCGTGGCTGGCCCTCTCGGCGTGCTCGTGGAGGGCCTGCTCGGCCGTGGCCGCCTTGTCCCGCGCGGCCTCGCCGGCCGACTCGGCCTGCTCGCGCACCACGCCGGGCAGCGCGCTCGCGGCCTGCGCCCACTTCACGGCGAGGCTGCGGTTCAGGTCTACCGCGCGCTGCACCAAGTCGAAATAACGCTCGACCGCCGGGACGAGGTCTATCTGCGGCAGCCCGGGAAGGACGTCCGTCAGCGTTCGCGTTCCCTGGGTCCACAGGCCGGCGGTCATGTCGACGGCGGTGCGCGCCTGGCTCGCCGCCGTGCTGTATTGCCTGGTAAAGCTGGCCATATTCGCTCCTTGACGGGATCCGGGCATTTCGCTTACTTTAGCAAGCATTGCATACTAAAGCAAGCTGGCGATGTTCCCGCGTGATCGGGCTACCCGCGCCCGCCCGGTCGCATCCGCGCTGGCGCCCTGCCCGAAGCGCGGCGGCGAACGCTCTACGCCGGATCGACCACCCTGTTGCGGGACGTCGCCGGGTCCTCTCCGGCGTGAGCACTCGCGCCTTCCCGGGCCCTGGCTGCGGGGTGCTGCCCGTCCTGCGCGGCCGCGGCCGCAAGGAGCCGGGCGAGCTCGGCCGGCTTGCTGACCATCGGCCAGTGGCCCGAGTCGATGTCGACGAACTCAAGGTGCCTGGCCTTCGCGAGCTCGGGTACCTCACCGTCGCTCACCCATTCCTGAGCCTGGGCAGGGGTGAACTCGGGGCACACGAGCACGACGGGGACGTCGAACCGTCGCTCGTCCGCCAGCCGCACTACCCCCCTGGCCACCGCCTCGGGGACGGGGATCGCCGCAGACGCGATGCCGCGCCTGGCGTCCTCGTCGAGGTCAGCAGAGTCTGGTCCGTCGAAGGGACCCCAGCCGGGGAAGGCAATGACGCCGTCCTCAGGCTCGAAGTAGTCATGGTAGGGCTGCCCGTCCGCGGCGGGGAAACCGCCGATCAGGACGATTTTGGCCACCTTCTCCGGCCGCGCGTCAACGGCCAGCCAAGCCAGGGTGCAGGCGGCGGAATGCCCCACCACCATGGGCTTTCCGGCCGACGCGTCCACGGCGGTCAGCACCGCCGCCACCTGGTCGCCGAGCGTGGCGGACGCGGATCCGTCGCCCTGGCCCGGGAGGTTGAGCGGCACAGGGCGGTGGCCGAGCGCCTCGAGCGCGGACGCCACGTCGTCCCATACGGATCCGTCGAGCCACAGGCCACCGATAAGCAGGATGTCCATGCCCACCCTCTTTCTCCAGGTGCCGGGGACTGAACATCACGCTAGAGCAAGTTCCGGGCGCAGGCATACCGCGGATCACGGCGTCCGCGCCACGGCCGCCAGGATGCGCCCGTCCGGCCGGGCCCTGAAGTGGTGCAGGCATTCCAGCCGTGACGCCTCATGTCATGCGGGCGGAACGACTGCGGAGGATGCGATGCCCTCACCCCGGGTGACGATGCCCCGCCCGCGCGGTCAGGCAGGCTGACGAGGGCTACACGCCGTGCGCGATCCGCAGCGCGGACGTGCCAATGCCCGTGGGCAAAAACGAGCAGCCTGCCGCATCTGCTCCCGGCCGGCGCCGCCAGAGTTCCGGCTCGGTATACCGGGCACACTGACGATGCCATTCCAGGATGCCCGACATCCACTCTTTCAGGCCATCGGCGTGACCGGTAAGTCCATCGCGCACCCGGCCGTCAAGGGCGAGTTCCTCGAACAGGACGGGCAGGTCATTGGCGACGATATGCTCGAACTGGCGCATGCGTGCCGCCATCAGGTCGGCCACGATATCGCGCGCCCTGAACCGGTCGACGCTGAGAAAGTTCTCGATGACGACTACCAGGTTGTGCATCTCGCCCTCGAATTGGACTTCTTTCTGGTAAGAGAACAGGTCGTTAGTGAAGCACGCGTAATCCTGCGCGGCGGTGTTCAGCTCGTGAATCACCCGGGTCTGGTAGATCTCCAGCGGCACCACGCTCGTCTGCGCGAGGCGGGCCAGGCTCATCGTCATGTCCGAACCGAACGTCTTACGCCGCATCTCGACGTAGTCGACCGGATCGGGGACACGGCCTTGCGCCTCGTTGGCCAGTTCCCATAGCCAGCTGCCGGTCATGTCCGCCACGGACTTGCGGAGCCGCCGCCGGGCTGTGTCGTCCGTCGTGGCAGTCGTGCGCCGCCACAGATCGGCCAGCCCTCGCTCGATCGGGTTGGCCGGATCCGGCGCGCCGCCCTCCCCCAGGGGCATGAACGCCGGCAGCCGCCCGCTGCACAGCCTCGGTGCCAGCAGGCTTCCCGTCGAGCGGTAAAGGCGGGGGACGTAGTCGTCGCCGTACGTCCCCCAGGCCAGCCAGTCAGCCGACAGATTGAGCTGGTCCGCGGACGCGTCGGCGTGGATCATTGCGGCACATCGCGCGAAGTCGAAGCCCGCGAAGCAGCGCTCGTCCCACAGTGCCCCGGACTTCTCCCCCGGCACCGACTCGAACATGCCCATCTGCCGCGCCCAGTCGAGGGCGTGCTGCCGCGCGCCGCCCAGGTGCGGGCTGGTGCGGACGCCGAAGGGCATGTACAAATCCGGCAGCGGCAGTCGACCGACCGGCCGGAACGCAGCGTGGGAATGCTGCTGCGCCCGGCGGCGCAGGCCAAGGCTTGCCGGAGCGAACCGCAGCCTGGCGGCCGAGGTGCCCAGGCCGCTCGGCCCCGCGAGGACGCCGGGACCTGACCGGGTGCCGGCGTTCATGTAACGGCTCGACCGCGCGTGCCACTCGTGGCCTCCGGACTGCCAGTCCTGTAGCCCCTTGACGTAAGCCGCGATGCCCGCCTGCTCTGACGCCGGCACCTCGCAGCGGGCCAGCAGATCCGGCACCTCGGTGAGGGCGGTGTCCTCAAACTGCTGGAGCCGGGAGGTCAGCAGGTGGTTGACAAGGTCGGCGGCTTCTTGCGTCGGGCAGCCGAAGAACCGCTCGAATACGAGCACTGCGTTGGAATTCTCCCCCTCCTCCTGGACCTCCCGCTGGTAGGAGAACAGGTCATTCCGCAGGTGAACCCCGTCCGAGAAGGAGTCGGCCAGGACCCGCATCGGGCGTGTCCCGGCCAGCGCGCTGGGGATCTCGGCGCCCACCGCGTATTCCACGAGATTCGCTGACCAAGGCGCCCCGCCCACCCGCCGCCGCACCTGGATATATTCGATCGGGTTCGCGATCCGCCCTCGGTTGATGTTGTCCAGCTCCCACATCGACTCCACCATCAGGTTGTGGGTGCTGGTGCTGAAACGCCGCCGCCACGCCACAGACAGCTGCGGGACCGTCCGGTCCCACAGATCTTTCAGCCCGGCCTCGGCCGGGCCGGCCGGCTCCGGCGGCACCCCGCCCTCCGCCGTCATGAACAGCTCGAGACGGTCAAGATGGGCCCTGGCGCCGCGGCGGTCGCGGGAATACTTGAACCGCTCGAGGAAATCGTCGTCGAAGAAGAAGACCCAGACGTACCAGTCGGTGATCAGGTCCAGTGCCGGGCCATCGCAATCCGGATGGGTGTAAGCGCACATCAGCGCGTAATCCATCCTGGCCAGCCCGGCGTCGTCCCAGATGACGCCGCCACCGGGCTTAGGGGCGTCCAGCATGCCCATCTGCCGGGCCCAGGCCGCGGCGTGCTGGCGCGACGACTCCAGATGAGGGTTTATCCGGGCCGGGTACGGCATATAGAAATCGGGTAGCTGAAAGGGCTGCATCAGAACGCTCCGGGCGTCTCAGGAAAGTCCGGTAGCCCAGCCAGGAGACGGCGGGCTAGTCACGCGGCAGGGATATCTCGGCGTTCTCCAGGATACCGAGCGCGCTTGGCACCAGGACCGCGACAGAATAGTAAGCGCTTACCAGGTAAGATATCACCGCTTTATCGTTGATACCCATGAAACGAACGTTCAGGCCGGGCTCATGCTCGTCAGGGATGCCGGTCTGGGTCAGGCCGACCACGCCCTGGTCCTCCTCGCCGACACGGAGCGCCAGAATGGATGAGGTGCGCCCGTCGGTAATGGGGATCTTATTACAGGGAAAGATCGGCACGCCCCGCCAGGCTGGCACGCCGCCGCCGAATATCTCGACGCTGGCGGGATAGACGCCGCGCCGCGAGCACTCCTTGCCGAATGCGGCAATAGTGCGCGGATGAGCCAGGAAGAACCGGGTATTCCTGCGCAGGCTCAGCAGGTCATCGAGGTCATCGGGGGTAGGCGGCCCGGAGCTCGCCTGAATCCGCTGCCGGTAGTCGGCATTATGCAGCAATCCGAAATCAGGGTTGTTGATCAGTTCATGCTCCTCGCGTTCCCGGAGCGCTTCTACCGTCAGCCGGAGCTGCTGCTCGACCTGGTTCATCGGGTGGTTGTAGAGGTCGGCGACCCGGCTGTGCACCTGCAGCACCGTCTGGGCCACGCTCAGCTCGTATTCGCGGGGCGCGAGCTCATAGTCGGCGAAGGTGCCTGGCAGCGGCGTCTCCCCCTGGTGGCCCGACGCGATCTGGATCGACGCCTCGCCAAGCCGGTTCTGGCTCGCCCCGGCCCGGGCCTCGAAGGCCTGGATCTGCTCCTGCAGCGACGGCGACGCGTCGACCAGTTCCTGGAATGCCTGCCTCGGCAGCGCCAGCACAGTGGACGCCGTCGCCGCGGCCGCCGTGTAGCCCCAGGTCGCATCCGGGTCAACGAGCGCTTCACCGCCGAAATAGTCGCCGCCGGCGATGATCCCCACCACGGTGGAACCGCCGTACTGGCCGCTGCCCAGCTTCCTCACCTTGCCGTGTGCGATCAGGAAGAACTGGTCGGCGGGCTGACCCGGCTCGGCTATGACCTCGCCCGCCGAGATTTCTCGCTGGACAAATCGGCCGGCCAGCGACTCCAGCGTCGCATCGTCGGCTAAGGCCAGGAGGGGGACCTGGCGCAGGCTGGGCGGGATCACCCGCACCTCGGCCGCAGTCTGGGCGAAGCTCACCCGGCCGCTGCCGCCGACCTCGTAGCTCAGCCGGCGGTTGACCCGGTAGGTGCCTCCCGACACCTGCACCCAGGGCAGCATCCGCAGCAGCCAGCGCGAGGTGATGTTCTGCATCTGCGGAACGGTCTTGGTGGTAGTGGCAAGATTCCGCGCCGCCGCGGTACTGAGGCTCTGCTGGTCTTCCGTCTGGCTATTGACCGCGTCGATCGACATTTGCCATTACCCTTTCCTAAGCTGCGGAACGTGCGCATTCGCCCCCGGGTCGAATTGTGCCCGTGAGCCATCCCATCTGTTAAGGCCATCACGCCGAAGCCAAAGCTATCGCGCTGGCGACAGGGCAGGACAGACCTTGATATCTGGCGGGTTGTATGTTCGCCCCTTACTGCCGGGGTTCAAGCCGACAGCCGGTGATACGCCGCTTATAATGTCATTAATTGGAAATGGTGATGAATGCGGAGTTCCATACGCTCTTTAACTTTCGCTGGTTTTCGGGGCGCAGGGCATGGCGGCGGCAGGCGCGCGATGGCGGCGGCGGGCGTGGCAGCCGCGCTCGGGCTGGCGGCGCCCGCGCCCGCCTCGGCGACAGCGGCTCGCCGTCCCGTCATCACCTCAGGGGCCGGGACCCCGCGGCTGGTGCAAGAATATGGAAGGGTGAACACCACCCAGTCCGAGAAGGTCAGGACCGGCCGCGGCTTCTTCGCCGCGCTTGACCAGAGCGGCGGCAGCACCCCCAAGGCGCTGGCCGAGTACGGCATCGGGCGGGACCGCTACGGCTCGGACGCCGAGATGTTCGACCTGGTCCACGCCATGCGCACCCGTGTGCTCAGCAGCCCGGCGTTTGACGGCTCGCGCGTCCTGGCAGCGATCTTGTTCGAGCAGACCATGGAACGGGACGTCAACGGCGTCCCCACGGCCCGGTACCTGTGGGACGACAAGAACGTGGTGCCGTTCCTGAAAGTCGACAAGGGGCTTGCCCCCGAGCAGGCCGGGGTGCGGCTCATGAAGCCCATCGACACCCTCGATGACCTGCTCGAGCGCGCGCGGCGGCAGCACGTCTTCGGTACCAAGATGCGGTCAGTCATCAACGACGCCGACGAGGCCGGGATCTCGGCGATCGTGGACCAGCAGTTCGGCTACGCGAGCCGGATCCTGGCCGCCGGCCTGGTGCCGATCATCGAGCCCGAGGTCAGCATCTCCAGCCCGCACAAGGAGCAGGCCGAGACGCTGCTGCGCGACGCGATCACCAGGCACGTCGAGACGCTGCCTGAGGGCGCGACCGTGATGCTGAAGATCACCATCCCGACCCGGCCTGGCCTGTACGGTGACCTGGCGTCTGACCCGCGCGTGCTGCGGGTCGTCGCCCTGTCGGGCGGGTACAGCCGTGACGATGCCTGCGCCCGGCTGGCCCGCGACCGCACCCTCATCGCCAGTTTCTCTCGCGCGCTGCTCGAGGGCCTGGCGGAGAACCAGACCGACGGGCAGTTCAACGCCCAGCTCGAGTCGTCGATCGAGCAGATCTACCAGGCGTCGGTGCACAAGCAGCCCGGGAGTTAGGCCCGCGTGCTTACTGCTTGATTGTCCGGTTCGCTTTGACTGATTGTCCGGCCTGTGACACTCTACGTGTCGAAGCTATGTCCGGCCGGTTTCAGCGGGTTCGTCATGTTAACTCCGGATATCGGAGTAACGCCAGGACTGCCTCCTGATCCCTTCGCACCCGAGAGCCATCACCATGAGCTTGCGTCACCCGTCCATCCGCATCCGCATGCTGCTGCTCGTCTCGGTCCCGTTGCTCGCCCTGATCGGGGTCTATGCCTACGCGGTCGTTGGCCAGTTCGGCACGGCGGTCGGCCTGGCCAACGCCGGGAAGGTCAGCGGAACGACCATCGCGCCGGTTTCCGGCGCGATGGTCGCGCTCAACACCGAGCGCAGCGGCGCGGTGCTCTACCTGGCCACCCGGTCCAGCCAGGCCATGGCTGCGCTGCGGCAGGACGAGGCCGCGACCGACCGCCAGTTCCGCATCGTCGAGACCGTCACCGGGTCCGGTCCGGTCACCGCCAACGCCACCCCGCCGGAGAAGGCGGCCGCGACCGCGTTCGTCAGCGACGGCAAGGGACGGCTGCGGGCGCTGCGCGCCGGGGTAGCCGCCGGCGCGACCGGACGGACGCACGCCATTAACGCCTACAGCGCCATCATGGCGGACGGGCTCCGGGTGGGCGAGCAGGCGATCCAGCAAACGTACGTGAGCCAGTCCCTGGCCACCACGGCGCGGCAGGAAGTGAAGCTCTACGCGGTCGAGATGCTCGTCGGCGAGGAGAACGACATCTACTCCGGCGACGTGCTGACCGGCCAGCTGCCCGCTGCCGATCAGAAGGAGTTCGCCCAGCTCGTAGCCGTGCGACGGTCCCTGGTTCAGGACGCGGTGCCGCAGCTTGACGCCGAGGCCAGCGGCCTGCTGCGCAAGGAGGTGCCGGCCTGGCTGACGGCGGACCTGACGACCCGGGAGAACGCGATCATCAACGCGCCGGGCGGCAGCACGAGGCCGCCGGTGCCGCTGACGCTCTGGCAGTCGTCGGCGGCGGCCTACGCCGGCCGTCTCAAGGTCTTGCTGACGGAAAGCCCGGCCTGGATCCAGTCGCAGGTGGCCTCCTCGGCCCGCAGTGCCCTGACGACTTTCGTCGTGGCGGCGAGCCTGGGCCTGCTCGCGGTCATCGCGTCCATCGTCTTCTCGCTCCTCATGGGCCGCCGCCTGCTGCGCCGGCTGAACGGCTTGCGCCAGTCGGCCCTGGAACTCGCCCGGGACGAACTGCCGGGCGTCATGGCCAGGCTGCGGGACGGCGACGCGGTGGACGTCGACGCCGAGGCGCCGCCGGCCGGTGCCGGGGCAGATGAGATTGACCAGGTGCGCCAGGCGTTCAATACCGTGCACCGCGCGGCTGTGCAGGCCGCCGTGGGCGAGGCTAACCTGCGCGGCGGGCTCAGCAAGGTCTTCCGCAACCTGGCCCGGCGCAACCAGGCGCTGCTGCACCGTCAGCTAGGCCTGCTCGACGTGATGGAACGACGGGCGGAGGAACCGGAGCAGCTTGAGGACCTGTTCCGCATCGACCACCTCACCACCCGCATGCGGCGGCACGCCGAAGGCCTGATCGTTTTGTCTGGTGACTCCCCGGGCCGCCGCTGGAGCAGGCCGGTGCCGCTCATCGATGTCCTGCGGGCCGCCGTGGCGGAGGTCGAGGACTACACCAGGATCCGGGTCGAGGTCCGGTCCAGGGCAGCCCTGGCCGGCCCCGCAGTGGCCGACGTAGTCCACCTGCTGGCCGAGCTGATCGAGAACGCGACGGCCTTCTCGCCGCCGAGCACGGTGGTCCGGGTCCAGGGAGAGCTCGTGGGGCGGGGGCTTGCGGTCGAGATCGAGGACCGCGGCCTCGGCATCGCGCAGGAGCGCCTCGAAGAGATCAACCGCGACCTGGCCAGCCTTCCCGCCTTCGACCTGGCGGGCAGCGACAGGCTGGGGCTTTTCATCACCGGGCGCCTGGCGCACCGGCATGGCATCAAGGTCACTCTTCGCTCGTCGGTCTACGGCGGCACGAGCGCCATAGTGATCATCCCGACCAGCCTGGTGGTCACTGACGACAGCCAGGCCCCGGCCCGCCCGCCCGACGGGCGCACGCTGCAGCCCGCCGCCGCGGCGGCCGCGCTCAGCGGCGGCAACGCCCGCGGCGGCAACGCCCGCGCCGCGACGGCCGGTGCGCGCACCCCGCGGCACGCCGTCAGCACTTCCGCCGCCGGGCCGCAGGACACCGCGCCCTTCCCGGTCAGCCCGCCCGCGACGCGGGCCGAATCCGGGGGGGGCCAGCCGACCCTGGCCACTCGGCAGGTCACTGACTCCATCCAGGCCGGGCAGGCCATAGGCAGCGCCACCGAACTGGTGCCTGGCCCGGGCACGCGGCCGGCGCCGCCGGACCGGCAAGACGGCGACCTGCCCGTCCGGGTCCGCCAGGCAGCCATCGCACAGCGGCTCCGTGCCGGTCACCCGACAGGCAGCGGGGCGTTCCAGGCACCGCCCGCGCCGGCCGAGGCGGTCCGGAGCACGATGTCCGCGATGCAGCGCGGGTGGGAGCGCGGCAGGTCCGCTGCCAGCGCTCCGCCGGCAGGTGCCGACCCGGACGAGGAGGGCTGAACATGGGCCAGCCAGGACAACTCGACTGGCTGCTCGACGATCTGGTCGCACGCGTCGCGAAGGTCGCCAAGGCGGCGGTCTTGTCCAGGGACGGCCTCGCGATCGGTTCCTGCGGCGCGCTGACCCGTGAGGAGTCGGAGTACCTGTGTGCCGCCGCCGCCGGGTTGCAGAGCCTCGCCCGGGGTACCAGCCAGCACTTCGGCGCGGCGGGCGTGCGGCAAACCATCGTCGAGATGGAGTCTGCGTTCCTGTTCGTGATGGAGGCAGGAAAGGGCAGCTGCCTGGCGGTACTGGCCGAGCAGGGAGCGGACGCGGGCCTGGTCGCCTACGAGATGGCCCTGCTGGTCACGCGAGTGGGTGAGCACCTGGCCGTCGGCCGCAGGCCTGCGGGCGGACGGCCAGCGGTCGAGTGATGGCGGCGCAGCCGTCCGACGGCGAGTGGCTCGACCAGGACGCGGGTCCCGTCGTCCGCCCGTACGCGCTGACCGGGGGGCTGACCCGCCCGTCCGGCGGGCGGTTCGATCTGCTCGACATGGTGCGCGCGGCTCGCCCGGCCGGCCAGGACCGGCCGCGGCTGAGCCCCGAGCAGGCAGAGCTGCTGCGGCGCTGCCAGATGCCGGCTGCGCTGGCCGAGCTCGCTGCCGACCTGGACCTGCCCGTGGGCGTCATCCGGATACTGGCCTTCGACCTGCGCGAGCGCGGCCTGGTCACGATTCACCGGGCGCAGCCTGCCGGTTTCAGCGACCTGAAAATCCTCCAGGAGGTGGTCGATGGCCTACGACGCCTGTGACGATGATCCGCCGTCCGCGGGCTCGGCTGTATCGATCAAGATCCTCATCGCGGGCGGCTTCGGCGCCGGGAAGACCACGCTGGTGGGGGCGGTCAGCGAGATCCGGCCCCTGCGGACTGAGGAGGCGCTGAGCGAACGCGGTGAGCTGGTCGACTCGCTGCAGGGGGTGGAGCAGAAGTCAACGACCACGGTCGCCTTGGATTTCGGCCGGATCACCATCCGAAACGATCTCGTCGTGTACCTCTTCGGCACGCCGGGCCAGCAGCGATTCTGGTTCATGTGGGATGACCTGGCCTGCGGTGCTCTCGGCGCCGTGGTGATGGCCGACGAGCGCCGGCTCGCCGACTGCTTCGGGTCCGTCGACTACTTCGAGAGCAACCGCATTCCCTTCGTCGTCGCCGTGAACTGCTTTGACGGCGTGCAGCGGCACCCGCTGGAATCGATCACTGAGGCGCTGAACCTGGCCGCCCGCGCGCCGGTCGTGGCGTGCGACGCACGGCGCCGCGAGTCCTGCCGCAGCGTTCTGGTCACCCTCGCGGAGCACGCGGTCACGCGGCAGCGCGCCGCGCGCGGCCCGGAGCGGTCATCCCCGGTGAGCGCGGGCCGCGGCGAGCGGCCTGGGCAGGAGTATCTGTAGGCGTTCGCATGGCGGCCCAGGCCCAGACCCGGGATGCGCCGCGGCGCTCACGGCGTGCGGTACGCTGCCGGTACACGGCACATCGTGAGGCGGCGTCACCAGGACGCGCCGGTCGTACCTCGCTCGATGAGCGAGCTGGTTTCCACGGATCCGCGTGGTGGCCTCCGAAGATGCGGCCACACAGATCCGAAAGAGATTCTTTTGACTACCGCACCCACCGGAAATCCGCATGCCCGCCGGCGCCACCGCCGCCGGGCCAGGCCTGGTTCCTCCGCCCGGGTCGCCGCGCGATTGAGCCTGGCGCAGTCCGCGCAGGCGTCGCAGGACCAGGCGGAGAAAGCCGGTCCGGCCCGCACCATGGCCGGGGTGGCCACGCTGCACGCGAGCTTTGCGGAACTGGGCGTTCCCGGGCCGCTGGCCGACGCCCTGGCTGCGGGCGGCATCACCATGCCGTTCCCGATCCAGGCGGTCACGCTGCCGGACGCGCTGGCCGGGCGGGACATCCTGGGCCGCGGCCGGACTGGTTCGGGTAAGACGCTCGGGTTCTCGATCCCGCTGGTCGCTGGGCTGGCCGGCGGATTCACCAGCGCCGGCCGCCCTCGTGGGCTGGTGCTGGTGCCCACCCGGGAGCTGGCCAGCCAGGTTCAGGCCGTGCTTACCCCGCTGGCCCAGGCGATGGACTTGACGGTTACCACCATCTTCGGCGGCACCGGGCAGAACGCGCAGGTGAAAGCCCTGCGCAACCGAGTGGACATCGTCGTGGCCTGCCCCGGGCGGCTGGCCGATCTCATCGAGCAAGGGCACTGCCACCTGGGCGACGTGGAGATCAGCGTGCTCGATGAGGCGGACCACATGGCTGACCTCGGCTTCCTGCCGGTGGTGCGGCGGCTGCTGGAGGCCACGCCGCCGGACAGCCAGCGGATGCTGTTCTCCGCGACCCTGGACAACGCAGTGGACGTGCTGGTGCGCCGGTTCCTCAGCGACCCGGCCGAGCACTCGGTGGACCCGCCCACCGCCGCTCCCGGCGCCATGGTCCACCACCTGCTCACCGTCGCGCCGGCTGACCGGGTCGGCGTGGTCGTCGCACTGGCAGGCGGCAGTCACCGGTCGCTGGTATTCACCCGGACCAAGCACGGCGCGCAGAAGCTCACCCGCCAGCTGGCCACCGCAGGCATACCCGTGGCGGAGTTGCACGGGAACCTCGGCCAGGGTGCCCGGGAACGTAACCTGGCATCGTTTGCGTCCGGCGCGGCCCCGGTCCTTGTGGCCACCGATATCGCCGCCCGCGGCATCCATGTGGACGGTATCGGCCTGGTCATCCACGCGGACCCGCCCGCCGAGCACAAGGCCTATCTGCACCGCTCCGGCCGGACCGCCCGGGCCGGCGCCGACGGCGTGGTGATCACCCTGCAGAGCCCGGGCCAGGCCGCCGACGTGCGCGGGCTGATGCGCCGCGCCGGGGTGAGCCCGCTGACCGCGAGCGTCAGCCCCGGCTCCGCGCTGCTGCGTTCCATCGCCGGGCCGCCCCCCGCCTGGGTCACCCCGGCCGAACGCCGGGCCGTTACCACGGCGACGCTGACGGCCAGCCCAGCTACCGGCCGCGGCGCGGCGACCATGTCCGCCGGCTACCGGAGGCGCCGCGGGCGGTAACGAGAATGGCGCGGCGTGTCCTGAGCCAGGGACATTGGTCCCAGCCTTGCCGACCTTTTGCCTCTCACCGGCAGCCCGCCCCGGGGCTGAGTTTCGTGAGTATGAGTAGTGCTAGGCGGCTGACAGGCTCCGCTGGCCGGTGGAGCGCAACCCATCCATGGACGGCGATCCTCGCGTGGCTCGGCGCCGTTGCGGTCCTGCTGGTGACGGGTCACCTGGCGGGAACGGCCCAGTTGTCCAACCCTGATCAATCGGTCGGCCAGGACGGGCAGGCCGAGCATATGATCAGCCGGGACTTCACCCAGCACGCCACCGAGCAGGTGCTCTTCGACAGCGGCAGCCTGCGGGTGAGCGCCCCGGCTTACCAGGCCGCGATCCGGGACGTGCTGGGCCGGATCCGGCACACCGGGCGGGTAGTGCAGGTTCACTCGCCGCTTGACCATGCCTACGCCAACCAGGTCTCGGCGAACCGGCACGCTGCCCTGCTGCAGTTCGGGGTCACCGGCAACATCAATGACTCGGCCACGACCGTCGTCCCGGTGCTCGCCGCCGTGCGGGCCGCGGCAGCCGCCCATCCGCAGATCCAGATCAGCGAAACCGGGGACGCCAGCATAGCCAAGGCGGTCAACGACACGGTGCTGCGCGACCTGCACCGGGCTGAGGCGCTGTCCTTCCCGATCACGCTGGCGATCTTGCTGATCGCCTTCGGCGCGGTGGTCGCCGCGCTCTTGCCCCTAGGGCTGGCCACGATGGCCATCCTGGCCGCCACCGGCCTGGCGGCGTTCACCAGTCACCTGTCCGGAGCTACGGAGACGGCCAGCGCGGTGATGCTGCTCATCGGCCTGGCCGTAGGCGTCGACTACTCGATGTTCTACGTCAAGCGCCAGCGCGAGGAACGCGCCGCCGGAAGGCCCGTCCTCGACGCGATCGAGGTGGCGGCAGCCACCTCGGGCCGCTCGGTGCTGATCTCCGGGCTGACCGTGCT